>Ga0207646_10005330_pt1 | contig 13555 bp, 8 predicted proteins | sample KBSK5502metaG_FD_184343 | JGI IMG/M metagenome (GOLD analysis project Ga0207646, IMG submission 184343) | Corn, switchgrass and miscanthus rhizosphere microbial communities from Kellogg Biological Station, Michigan, USA - KBS K5-50-2 metaG... | ecosystem: Host-associated > Plants > Roots >... | reverse complement strand
GCTCGGGCGCCTCCGCGCCGCGCGCGACTTTCTCGTTGCGCAACTTGCCGCCCTCGGCGGCATCGAAGTCGCCTCACCGCCGGGCGCGATGTACGTCTTCTTCCGCGTCGACGGCGTCAAGGACAGCCTCGACTTCTGCAAGCGTCTCGTGCGCGAGGCGCGGCTGGGTCTCGCCCCCGGCAGCGCCTTCGGACCCGAAGGCGACGGCTTCCTGCGCTGGTGCTTCGCCGCCCGCCAGGAACGGCTGACGGAGGGGGTCCGGCGGCTGGCGTGTTACCTGAAGCGCCAGTAAGGATGGTGTCCCCGAGACCTCGGCGATTCCGCGCGCCCTGCGGGGGCCCGACCGCGCGCCTATCCTGGTACCGTGGCCGCGGCGGCGCTGCGCGCCACCCGGTTGCGCCCCGCCTCCTTGGCCGCGTACATCGCGTCGTCCGCGCGCTTGAGCCACGATTCCCGGGTGTCGCCCGCGCGCAGCTCCGCCACCCCGATGCTCACGGTGACCGGCCGGCCGGCGAGCAGAGGGGCGCCGCCGATCGAGGCGCGAAGCTCCTCCGCCAGCGTGGCCGCCTCCGCCTCGCCGGTGGCGGGCAGCAGCAGCACGAACTCCTCGCCGCCCATCCGGAACATCAGGTCGATCTGGCGCGACCGCTCCTTGACGAGCGCGACGAGCCCCTGGAGGACGCCGTCGCCGGCCTCGTGGCCCCGCTCGTCGTTGATGCGTTTGAAGTGGTCGATGTCGATCATCAGCGCCGAGACCGGACGGCCACCGCGGCTCGCGACATGGATCGCCTCGGCCAGCCGGTCGTCCATGTGCCGGCGGTTGAAGGCGCCCGTCAGCGGGTCGGTGATGGCGAGGGCAAGCAGCCGTCCCTGCAGGTCGCGGATGATGCTCTGGATGACGTTGATGATCACGATCGTCAGCGCGAGCGAGACGGAGAACCGCACCGTGATCCTCATGCCCAGGTAGCGGTGGACCATGAGGGTGGCGTCGACGAGCAGGGCGATGCTGAGGAGGTTGGCCGGCCACCGCGACAGGACGAAGTGGAAGAAGAGGACGACGGGATAGCACCAGAAGGCGCCGATGACGCCCTGCGTGCGCAGCGAGATCGTGATCGCGGCCGCCATCGGGACGAGGAGCAGCGCATACGGGATCGGCGGCGTCTTCCTCCGGTGGATCGCGAAGGCGTCGATGGCGAGGGTGACCACGACGACGACGATCGCGGCGGCGAGCGGGTACCTGCCCTTCAGGAAGTCGTGCACCGCGAAGGGGACCAGGAACACGACGCCCACGACGGAGAGCGCGGCCATCAGCCGGTCGCGGGGAGCGGGCAGCGGGTCGTCGGGGGCGCTCCCGCCGAGCAGGAGGCCGCGCTCGGGCAGCTTCGCGCCGCGGGCCGGAGGAGCCGTCACGGGCGCGATTGTCGCACCCGCCCTCCGCGGCGTCACCCTGCGTCCATGACACAGAACCAATCACTCCGAGGCCTTGACGCCTCCCGAAGGCGCGTGCTAAAAGCCATTAGCTACCTGCACTGACGAGCCCGGCGCCGCCCGCGGGTCGTCGCAGCCGGACCTGCCCTGGCTGATCGCCGCCCACGGGCCTCGTCGCTCGCTCGAGGAGGATCACATGCGCGTGCGCGGTGCGTTGACACTCGGACTCGTGCTGCTCGCCCTTCCGGCCCTCGCCCAGTTCGACCGCGGGCAGGTCAGCGGCTTCGTGCGCGACGAGCAGGGAGGAGTCGTTCCCGGCGCCACGATCAAGGTCACCCACCAGCAGACCCGGGTCGAGCACACCTACACGACGGACAACTCGGGCTACTACATCGCGCCCGCCCTCCTCCCCGGAGTGTACGAGGTCGCGGTGGAGCTGAGCGGCTTCAAGAAGTTCGTGAAGACGGGCGTCAAGGTGGACGCCACGTCGAAGGTCCAGGTGGACGCCACGCTGTCGCCGGGCGGAATGCAGGAAGCGGTGACGGTGGTGGGCGAAGCCACGCCGCTCCAGTCGAGCACCGCCCAGGTGTCCAGGACGATCGAAGCGAAGGCGATCACCGAGCTCATGCTGAACGGGCGCAATCCCATCAACCTGGCGCTGCTCAAGCCGGGCGTGCGCGCGGGCGCCTTCAACACGTTCCAGCCCGACAGCCTCACCGATGGCGGGTTCAGCATCAACGGGTCCCGCGGCGACGAGAACGTGGTCACGATCGACGGCGGCATCGCCACGCGCACGCGGTCGGCGGGCTCGATGATCGGGACGGTGAACGTCGACACGGTGCAGGAGATGCAGGTGCTCACCGCGAGCTACCTGCCGGAATACGGCCGGTCGTCCGGCGGGCAGATCCGCTTCGTGACCAAGGGCGGGGGCCGTGACTTCCGCGCCGACGTGTTCGAGTTCTACCGGAACCCGAGTCTCGACGCGAACTCCTGGAGCCGGAACGCCAGCCCGCTGCCCGAGCAGAACAGCAAGCCCGCGGATTACACGTTCCACCAGTTCGGGTATGACATCGGGGGGCCGATCCCCGGCAAGTTCAACGCCAACCGCGACAAGCTCTTCTTCTTCTGGGCCCAGGAGTGGATCCACAACCCGCGGACGGGGACCAACACCGGCACCGTGCCCACCGCGGCCATGCGCAACGGCGACTTCAGCGAGCTGCTGAACGCCGGCAACCCGTTCTACGGGCGCGCGGTCGTCATCCGCGACCCGGTGACCGGCCAGCCGTTCCCGAACAACGTCATCCCGAGCAACCGGCTGAGCCCGAACGGTCTCGGCCTCCTGAATGCGTTCCCGGCCGCCACGCCTGGTTTCCAGCGCGGGACCGCCAACTGGATCGGCACCAGCCCCAACCCGCGGGACACGCGCAAGGACACGCTGCGCCTCGACTTCCTGCCCAACAACAGCAACGCGATCTCCATCCGCGGATCGCTCTTCCATTGGACGTCGGTGGACGCCTTCCGCGGCACCTTCCCGCTGGCGCGCACCGACTGGAGCCGGCCCAACGAGAGCGTTTCCCTCAGCTGGACGAGCACGCTGTCACCCCGGTTCATCAACGAGGCCAACTTCGGTTTCTCCCGTGACCGCGTCTACATCGAGGTGTTCCGCGGGACCGACGTCTTCCAGCGCAGCAAGTACGGGATCAACTACCCCTACATCTTCCCCGACAGCAAGCTGATCCCGGACAAGATCCCCACCGTCTCGATCTCGGGCTTGTCGGAGGTCGACGGCGGCCCGTACCCCGCCTTCTCGCAGGGGCCGATCTGGACCTTCTCCGACAACCTCACCCACATCCGGGGCCGCCACAGCCTGAAGGCGGGCGTCTTCGTGGAGTACTCCGGTGAAGACGACATGGACCAGATCAACGTCCAGGCCCAGCCCGGCGACACGAACAACCAGAACGGCCGCTTCGAGTTCACCGACGGCCGCAGCGGCGGCACGGGCCTGTCGATCGCCAACGCCGCCATGGGCCTCTTCACCAACTACGGCGAGATCGGGGCGAAGTCCCGCACGAGCTGGCGCGCCCTGGCCCTCGACCTCTTCGTGCAGGACAGCTGGAAGGTCCGGAGCAACCTCACGCTCGAGGGCGGGCTACGCTGGTCACTCTGGCCGCCGTGGCACGCCCAGCTCAACAACATCGCGATGTTCGACCCGGCCTTCTACAACCCGAGCGCGGCGGCGGTGATCGACCCCAAGACCGGCGCCATCATCGGCGGCGATCGCCTCAACGGCATCGTCCTTCCCGGAGACGGCTTCCCGTCCGAGGCCCAGGGCAAGATCGAGGCCGCGGGCAACCCCGACTACCAGCGGCTGTTCCACGGCCTGCCGCGCGGGTTCTCGCAGACCCACTACACGACCTTCGAGCCGCGGGTGGGGATGGCCTACCAGATCAACCCGAAGACCGTCGTGAGGCTCGGGGGCGGCATCTTCCACACGCGCGTTCTGCTCAACGACTCGACCCTGCTCGGCGGGAACCCGCCGATCCAGTTCAAGGTGGGCGTGACCAACGGGGTGGTGGACCAGCCCGCCGGGACCCAGCGCCAGAGCTTCGCGTTCCCGATGACCATGCAGGACCTGCAGTTCAAGCACCCGACGGCCTACGACTGGAGCGCGTCCTTCCAGCGCGAGCTGCCCTTCGACGTGGCGGTGGACGTCACCTACGTCGGGCGCATGGGCCTGCACCTGCAGCGCGAGCGCAACATCAACCAGCTCCTGCCCGGCACGCTGCCGTCCAGCGTGAACATCAACGCGCTGCGTCCCTACCGGGGCTTCGGCGTCATCCGGCTCTCCGAGAACGCCGGACGCTCGATCTACCACGGTCTCCAGATCGGGCTCGAGCGGCGCTTCCGCGGCGGCCTGGGCTTCGGCGCCGCCTACACGTTCTCCAGGCTGCGCGACAACTCGACCAGCAAGCGCGACATCATGTTCAACGCCTACGACGACCGCGGCTATTGGGGCATCTCCGACAACGACCGCATGCACGTGATCAACTTCCACTACCTCTACGAGCTGCCCTTCTGGCGCAACCAGGACACGCTGCTCAAGAAGGTCCTGGGCGGCTGGCAGGTCTCGGGTGTGAGCTACTTCCAGTCCGGGCGGCCGTTCTCGATCTGGCGCGGCGACGACGTCGCCGGCGTGGGAGAGACAACCGCCCAGCCCTGGAACCTGGTCGGCGACCCGCACGTGGCGAACCCGCAGTTCTCGCAGGGCGTGAACAAGGACCAGAACTTCTGGTTCAACCCGGCGGCATTTGCGGTCCCGACGCCGGGCACCTTCGGCAACGCGCCCCGCAATCTGTTGCGCAGCCCCTGGTTCACGAACCACGACATCGCGCTGTTCAAGAACGTGGCCATCGGAGGCAAGCGCCGGCTGCAGCTCCGGGCCGAGTTCTTCAACTTCCCCAACCACCCCAACCTGGGGGATCCGAACGGCGGCAGCACGACGGGCTCGACCAACGGCGGCGTCAACATCGATCCCAAGAGCGCCTCGTTCGGCCGCGTGCTGACCAAGACGAGCGAGCGCAACGTGCAACTGGGAGTCAAGCTCAGCTTCTAGGAGAGACCTCGTGAAGAACGGGAAGCTGGGCCGCCGTGATTTCGTGAAGTCGGCGGTGGGGGCGGGCGTGGCCCTCGGAGTCGTGGGCCGCGCCACCCCCGCTCACGCCCGCGTGCTGGGCGCGAACGACCGCATCAACGTGGCGGTCATCGGCGTGGGGGGCCGCGGCACGTACCTGCTGCGCTGGGTCATGGAGACGGGGGGCCAGATCGAGCCGCTGGCTCCCCCCTTCGGAGCCGGCGCGCGCGAGCGCAAGCCGCCGGACCCCACCCTGGCCACGCAGGTCGTCAGCGTCTGCGACGTCTACGCGAAGCGGAAGAACGCGGCGGCGGAGTTCGCCAAGTGCGACTCGACACTGGACTACCGCCAGGTCCTCGACCGCCCCGACGTCGACGCCGTCATCATCGCCACCCCCGACCACTGGCACGCCCGCCTGGCCCTCGAGGCGATGGCCAAGGGCAAGGACGTGTACCTCGAGAAGCCGGTCACCCACACCGTCGAGGAAGCGAAGAGCGTCGCGGCGGCGGTGAAGAAGACCGGCCGCGTGCTGCAGGTGGGCTCGCAGACGACCAGCTCCGACCAGTGGTGGAAGGCACGAAAGGCCATCGAGGACGGGATGATCGGCAGGCTGCTCTTGAGCCAGGGCTCCTACCACCGCAACTCCGACAAGGGCGAGTGGAACTGGACGATCGATCCCGGCGCGGGCCCGGAGGGCAAGGGGGACGATTTCGTGGACTGGAAGACGTGGCTCGGCGACGCTCCCCCGCGGCCGTGGGACGCCGACCGCTTCTTCCGCTTCCGAAAGTACTGGGACTACTCGGGGGGGATCGCGACGGACCTCTTCTACCACGTCCTCGCGCCCCTCAACATCTGCTGGGGCGAGGCGCAGTTCCCGCGCCGGGTGAACGGGAGCGGCGGGAACTACGTGTTCACCGACGACGGGCGGGAAGTCCCCGACACGTTCATGCTGACCGCCGACTACCCGAAGGGCCACTCGCTGGTGCTCAGCTCCAGCATGGCCAACGACACCCACATCCCCGGCCTCATCCGCGGCCACGAGGGCACGATCGTGATGGTCCCCGACGGCAGGTTCGAGGGGCGCGTGGACTACATCACGGTGACGCCGCAGGCCATCGCCAAGGAGGCCTTCAAGGACAAGCACGGCACCATCGAGATGAAGATCGAGACCGAGCCCCGCGAGTCGCACATGGAGAACTTCCTCCGCTGCGTGCGGACCCGGCAGACGCCCGTGCTCGACGCCGCCACCGCGTACCGGGCCATGGTGCCCATCGGCATGGCCGTGCAGTCGTACCGCGAGGGCCGGGTCCTCTACTTCGACGAAGCGGCCGAGAAGGTCGTCCCCACCGCGCCGAAGGCGTAGCGCTGGGGGGTGCGACGCGGCACCCCCCAGGTCGAACCGGCCTAGTAGCCCTTCTTCTTGGTGGTCGTCGTCTTGGTGCCCGCCGCCGCGGTGGCCGGGCGGATCGACGAGATGTACTGGTGCTCGTTGGCCGCGTTGGCCATCACCGTGAGGTGGACCTTGTCGCCGGCCTTGAGCTTGCCGAGCTCCGCGATGGCCGCCGTGCCCTTGACCGGGTGAGTCATCTCCTCGCCGTTGACCTTCACCGTGGCGGTCTTGGCCGCGGTGTCGACCGATACCACCTCGCCGTCGGCCTTGATCGCGTGCAGCTTGGACTTGGTGTGGTGGGTGGCCGCCGAAGCGACCGGGGCCGAAGCCATGCCGGCGGCAACGGCCAGGGCCAGAAGCAGCGAAAGTCTCTTCATTTCGGATCTTCCTCCTTCAGAACGTGCCTGGAAAGAGCATCGAGCTCCGCATTCACGGGGAATACGAGCAAGGGGAGTGCCAGGAGCCGGCGACCGGCGTGAACCCGAAGTTGCGCGGATCCAGGCGAAATGCCCCGAATGCGGGGCGCGGGCGGCCAACGCCCTTGCCCCAGATGGGGCAGGCTCTACGATTTGGTCAGTTGGTGAAGTACAGGGTCAGGAGGTTCGACTGCACGCCGTCCAGCATCGCCCAGCAGACCAGCCGGCCGGCCTTCAGCACCTTGAGCCGCCGCTGCTGGGGACCGTTTCCGCCGGAGATCTTGACCAGGCTCGGCTCGTTGAAGAAGAACTCGATGTTCCCGAGGCCGTTGGTCTCCTTGTTGTCCTCGTCCTTGGCGGTGGCGTCGATCCGGGCGGTCGCACCGACCCGGATTCCCTCGTTGGGGTCCGGGTTCGAGATGAAGTTTCCCAGGCCATCCTCGATGGTATAGAGACGCACCGTCAGCCGGGCGGCGGGAGCGTCGTTGACCACCTTCGGCTCGCACAGGCCCTGGGTGCAGGGCGTCGGCGTCGGCTCCGGCGTGGGCGTGGGCGCCGGGGCCGGGGTGGGGGTCGCGGTGGGAACGGGCACGGGGCTCGGGACGATCGTGCTCGTCGGCGTGCCCCCGCCGCACGCAATGGACAGCGCGAGCGCCGTCCCCGTCGCCAGCTTCATCGATGCTCGCTTCATCACGTTCCAGGCTCCTCGTTCGCTTGTCGGCCCATCGGGCGCTGCGGCAAAACGCGGATCTTAGCCCGCGGCGCCTCCGAGGGCAAGCGAGCGGTCGCCGCGATAGAGTCTGGGGTGTGATCCAGCGCACCCCGGGGCCACGGTGGGCCCTCGCCGCCTGCCTGACGCTGCTGGCGGCCGGCGCCGGGCGGTTCGTCCTCGACGGCCTCGCCTACCTGCGCTCTCCCTACAGCCGGGACTACGGCGAGGGGGTCGTGCTCACCCTCACCCGGCTCCTCGCCGAGCACGGCAGCTACTTCGCTCCCGTCGGCGAGTACCCGATGATCCACGGCAACTACCCGCCCGTCTTCCTCATCCTCAGCGCCCCCGCGTTCCGGCTCTTCGGTCCGTCGCTGGCCGCGACGCGCGCGCTCTCGCTCCTTTCCACGACCGCGCTGATGGCCGTCGTCTACGTGATCGTGTGGCGTCGGTGGCGCGACCGCTCGCTCGCCCTCTGCGCCGCCCTCCTGCTCGTCGCGCCGTGGTTCGTGGTCACGTGGGCGCCGCTCGGCCGGGTCGACATGCTGGCGTGCTTGTTCTCCGCGGCCGGCCTGGGGCTGTTCGCGACGTCTCCGGACGGGCCGGGGTGGCGCTGGTGGGCGTCGGGCGCCTGCTTCGTCCTCGGCGTCTTCACCAAGCAGACGGCGCTCGTGGCCCCCGCGGCGGCGCTGCTCTCGCTCCTGCGGGGGCCGGCGAACCGGCGGCTCATCCCGCGCTTCCTCCTCGCGTTCGTCTTGCCGGCAGGCACCGTGTTCCTCCTGCTCGTCCTGGCCACGCGGGGGCAGGCGTGGTCGCACCTGGTCACCTACACGGCCGCCGCCGACTACAGCCTGACCGCGGTGGGCAAGGGTTACGCGTCGTTCGTGGTCTCATCCGCTCCGCTGCTCGCCATCATCCTGCTGGGGCTGGGGGCGTGCGCCGACCCGCTCCTCGGCCGACGCGACCTCCCCTTCGCGCTCTACTGGCTGCTCAACCTCGGCGCCCTGGTCACCACCGCCAAGGCCGGCGCGGCGCAGAACTACCTCGTCGAGCCGTGGCTGGCCACCGTCCTCCTCGCCGCCCTCTCCCTCGGCGCCCTTCACGAGCGGAGCCCGGAGGTCTTCCGCTGGTGGCCCGTGCTCCTGCTCGTGGCGGCCGCGATGGCGCTCGTCGCCGGCCTCGACGCCGCGCGGCTGCCCCGGCCGATCCGGAACCCGGGCCAGGCCACGGAATATCGGGCCCTCGACGAGGCGGTGGCCGCGACCTCCGGGCCGATCCTCTCCGAGAACCTCAGCGTGCTCGTGCGGAAGGGCAAGCCGGTGCTCGTGGAGCCCTTCGGGATGCTGCTGCTCTCCCGCAAGGGCCTGTGGCGGCCGGACCGGCTGGTGGCCGACTGCGAAGCCGGCCGCTTCGATCTGATCGTCTACGAGGACCGGCTCCGGGACATCCCCGGCATCGACGCCTGCCTGGACCACCGCTACCAGCCGGCGGCGCACCTGGGCCCCTACGACCTCTTCCGCCCCCGACGGGACGCCGCGCCCTGATCAGTTCGGGGAGGTCTTGCGGCCGGCGTCCAGGTTGTCGAAGTTCAAGAGCGCGTTGAAGACGAGGAACGAGGTGCCGTGGGTCTCCCCCCGCCAGATCGGGTTGTTCGAGAAAAGCACGACGTGGCCCTTCCCCGCGGGCACGTCCACGACGGCGGGGTGCTGCGCGATCTCGCTGCCCGCGTCGAGCAGGCCGGAGACGAGCAGATCGTCCGCGTCCGCCCACCGCAGCACCACCCGCGGCCGCCGCTCGGGCGGGATCACGAAGATCCCGTTGCGCTTCTGCTCGTCGGTAGGGGGCGGCGCTTCCCACGCTTCCGCGTGCGGCTCCTCGGGGGCCTCCACGTAAGGGCGGCCCTGGGGCCGGTCGGGATCATCCGCCGTCCCCCGTCCCGTGGGCCGCTCCTTGTCCTCCGGACGCCGGCGCCGCCCGCCGCGGCCGCCGGCCATGCTCGTGAGGTTGAAGATCGGGCCGTCGAAGCAGTAGGCCGACAGGGTCTCGCCGTAGCCGTAGGCGATCGGGCCCGCGCCGTCCACGATCTTCGCGCGCAACACGCTGCCCGTCACCTTCAGCTTCTCCGGCCGCGCGATGGTGACGCCGGGGGTGATGCCGTAGGTCACGGCGAGGTCGGCGGTGTCCATCACGCCGATGAGCAGGCCGCCGGCGGCGACGAAGTCCTGCAGATGCTGTATCCCCGCGTGGCCCAGGCCCGGACGCATGTCCTCGGTGGAATCGTTCTTCCCGATGTTCGGGGTGAGCGGCGTCGTCTTCCACGGCAGCGGGTTGCCCCACATCGGCATCCCCGCGACGATCGCCTGCGGGCCGCGCGACGCCGGCGGGAACACGACGGCGTCGTACCGCGCACGCAGATCGGAGGCGGCCGCCACGTCCTGGGTGCTGATGTAGTCGTAGGGAACCTTCAAGTTGTCGAAGGCCATCCGCCACCAGCCCTCGTCCTGGGTGCTGAGCCAGGTGTGGACGAGCGCGATGCGCGGCGCGCGCACGGGGTGGGTCTTCACCGACGGCGCGGACGGGAGCGCGAGGACCTGAAGGCCCAGGTCGGCGGCCGCGCGCCGCAGCTCGTCCGCGGAGGCTCCCTTCACGATGAAGGAGCCGCGGACGAACCTCCGCCCGCCGGCCTCGAAGGCCTCCTCGGCCGCTTCGAACGAAGCGGCCTTGAGCCGGAATCGCAGCGTGACGAGCGTCTCGTCCGCGTTGTGGTTCACGACGAAGACCGGGCCCGAGCCGCTCAGGCCCCCCGGGGCGCTCACCTCTCCGCTCACGCGCTCCATGGCCGCGTCCAGCACCCTGGGGTCGGCCACCCGCAGCACCTGCACGCCGAACAGCTCTCCGAAGGTCCAGCCGGTATCGTCGTAAGGGGTCTTCTGCGGGTCGTTCGGGCTCCAGTACTGGTAGTCGAGCAACATGTCGGCGATGCGGCTGTAGGGCTGGTCCATCCGGACGACGTAGCTGCCGGCGGGCATCGGCCGCGTCTCCAGGGCGGGCTTCTTCGGCTTGTCCTTCGCGTCGCCCTCCTTCGCGTCCTTCTCACGGTCCTTCGCCTTCTTCCGCACGGGCACCGCCACCGTGAACGGCGCGCGCGCCCGGGAAAGCTCGACCCCCTGGCGCTGGAGCACCCTCAGCAGCTCCGCCTGCGCGCCGGGACGCGGATCGTCGGCCGGGAAGACGTACGCCGCCGGCCCCTCGGCCTTGGGCTTCTCGATCGAGCGCTTGCTCTTCAGGTAGAAGTTGCGCAGGAAGGTCGGCGCGTTCTCGGCGAAATAGTGCAGCGAGGTGAGCAGGCCCGTCTGCTCGTAGTTGTTGTTGTTCCGCTGCGACCAGCGCACCTTCGGCAGCGGCGGGTTCTGGCGGTACCACGTCCGCGAGTACTCGTCGGGCTGCAGGGTGCGCTCCACCGTGTCGGCCCCGGCGTTGCCGAATGTCTCGTAGAGACGGCTGATCCCGTTGTGGGACGCGGCCATGAACATGAGGTAGCCGGGGGACCAGGTGTCGAAGTCGCCGTGGGTGAACACGCCGGGCATCCCCAGGCGCGTCATCTCCTGGACGTTGTTCCACCCGATCATCTGCCACTCGTTGGTGAGGATGGGGTCGAGCCAGGCGTTGTAGGGCCCGTCGCCGACCGTGTTGTCGTAGAGGTACGGGACCGACTCGTGGAGGTCGTGGAGGAGCTGGGCCTTCCAGGACAGATAGGTGTCCAGCACGTTGCGGGAGAGCTTCAGGGTCAGCCCCATGGCGTCGCGGTTGTTGTCGTGGGCCACGTACTTGCCCCAGTAGACGAGCGGCGGCCAGTTTTCTTTCGGATGAGCGAGGTGCCAGTTGTAGACGTCGACCTGGCGGTCGCGGCCGTCGACCTCGACCACGGGCGTGATCAGGGTCAGCACCCGGTCACGGATCTCCCGGACGTAGGGGCTCTCGTCCACGGCCAGCCGGTAGGCCAGCTCCATGAGCGCGGTCGGCGCGCCCGTCTCCGGCGAGTGGATGGTGCCGGTGACGTAGTAGATCGGGTACGCGGCGGCCACCAGCCGCTCCGCCTCCGCGTCGTCCATTCCGATCAGGCGCGGGTCGGCCAGACGCGCCAGCCGCGAGCGATTCTCTTCGAGCTTCGCGAGCAGCGTCTCCGAGGCGACCGCCACCGCGATCATCTCGCGGCCTTCCTCGGTGGTGCCGATCGAATAGACCTTCACCCGCGGGCTCGCCGCCGCCAGCATCCGCATGTAGCGGTAGACGTCGGCCGCATACGGCAGCTTGCCGGGGGCGCCGGCCACGTCGCCGAGCACCGCCTTCGGGGTGGGCACGGTCCTCGAGGCGGGCAGGTAGTCGACGAGGGGGGAGAGGAAGAAGGGCTCGGTCGTGTACTCCCGGATCTTCGCCCCGTACTCCTGGTCCACCGGTAGGCTCGGGTCGCGTCCGGGCTCGCTGCTGCGGGCCGCGGATACGGCCGAGAGCAGGGCGCACGAGGCCAGCACGAGAACGGCACGTTGCCTTTTCATGGGTGATCGGATTCTAAACCGCAGCGGCGGGATGGTGCGACTCAGGCTCGACGGGCTGCCTCCTCGGGGGACCTGGGTACAGCGCTGCGGCCCCCCGCGCGCACCATCTCCTCGAGCCGGTCGAGGCCCGCCCTCATCACGTCCTCCGCGGGACCGAAGGAGAAGCGCACGTGGGACTCGAACCGGGAGTGGCGCGCGGTGCGCCGCTTCCCGGGGTTCACGTCGAAGAAGATCCCGGGCACCGTGATGACCTTCCGTTCGAGGGCGGCTCGGAAGAACTTCATGCCCGTGGAGAACGGCTCGGGCAGGCCCGCCACCGATCCGAAGCAGTAGAACGTCCCTTCCGGGGGCACGTCGAGGCAGACGCCGATCTGCTTCAGGCGGGCCATCATCAGGTCGCGCTTGGCCCGGAACACGCGCTGGAACGACTCGGTCTCCATCCGCGTGCGCTCGGGGCTCAGCAGCTGAAGGGCGGCCCGCTGCAGCGGGCGCGAGCCCCCGCCGTCGAGGAAGGAGCCGGCGGAGGAGACGGCCTCGATCACGTCGCGCGGCCCGAGGATCCAGCTCACGCGCCATCCGGGATAGCGCCAGTTCTTGGTGAGGCCGTCGAGGATCAGCACGGGGTCGCGATCCACGTCCTCGATGCAGGCGGCGGCGCTCATCATCGGCGCCCCCGGGCCCGCCCAGACGTAGTGGGAGTAGAACTCGTCGAAGATCAGGCAGCACTCCAGCTCGCGCGCCGCGTCCACCCAGCCCTGCAGCTCCGCGCCGGCCACGATGCGCCCGGTGGGGTTGGCCGGGTTGGAGGCGAGCACGGCGCCGAGGCCCCGGCCGAGGATCTCGCGGCGCAGCTCGGCCGCCGAGAACGCGTACCCCTGCTCGGGGTCGAGCAGGATGGGGATGGAGCTGAAGGCGCGGAAGATCTCGAGCAGCTCTTCGTAGGCGGTGTAGTCGGGGAGGAAGTGGCCGAGGTTGATGCCTCCGAGCGCGGCCGCCACCCGCGTGAGGGCCGCGCGCCCGCCGCCCGCGATGGCCACGTTCTCCGCCCGGTAGCGGCTGGAGAGGCCGCGGCGGTGGAGCGCGTTGTAGAGCTCCGCCACCGCTTCCCGCAGCTCCCAGATGCCCGCGATGGGCGCGTACTCGAGATCGCCGGGATCCACGTCGACCCGGTCCACGCGAGGCGGGCCGCCGGGCAGGGCGCCGGTCTCCGGCATTCCCTGGCCGAGGTTGCTCCACTCCGCCGACAGCGGGTCGTACCCGCAGCGCGCCGCCTCCCCCATCACGTAGATCACGCCCGTGCGGGGAACGGGGCGGAAGGCCTGCGGGCGGCGATCCGATCGAGCCATTTGGATATAGTCTCATGGGATGATCGCACCTCTGGCGTCGCTGCTGCTCGCCGCCACCGCGGCCGTGACTCCGGCCGCC
>Ga0207646_10005329_pt1 | contig 13556 bp, 13 predicted proteins | sample KBSK5502metaG_FD_184343 | JGI IMG/M metagenome (GOLD analysis project Ga0207646, IMG submission 184343) | Corn, switchgrass and miscanthus rhizosphere microbial communities from Kellogg Biological Station, Michigan, USA - KBS K5-50-2 metaG... | ecosystem: Host-associated > Plants > Roots >... | reverse complement strand
CGTGATGGGCTGGTGAAGCGCACCGTCTACCATGTGGTCCCACCTCGAGTGGAGTATGCTCTGACTCCATTAGGCGAGACCTTGAGTGAGTTGCTGAAGGCTATCTGCACGTGGGCTGAAACGCATTTTGCTGCAATTGAGGATGCCCGGGTAGCGTATGACCGCAAGGCCAAAGCTGTTGGTTCATGAGAGGTTGCCATAACGAAAGGTGTGGCATCTCAAATTGGCGAACGATGCAAGTGCTGCGGCAGAGCCTTTGCTACCTATCCACTCATTATGAGCGATGACGCAGAGCGAACCGTCTACCATGCAGCGTGTGCAGTTGAGTTAGCTACCGAGATTATGGTGGGTATCTACACCTTTTTTAACCCTCCTGCCCCTCTGGAAAGGCTGTTTGTTCTCTGTGTCCTTCCAGACAAGAGAGATGTTGCCGCTTCTTGCTGAAGTATGGTATGGGTGGAGGATACCTCGCCAAGAGATCAGTAACGCAGTTGGGTAGTGACGTTGGCCGGAAGCTGTCGAAAAAACGATGAAGACTAACCTGACTTGAACTGCGCTCATTTTCAGGAAAGACGAAGCTGCGCAAAAAGATTTACCATTTCATCAGTGTCACCGTCTCTAAAAAGGTGTGCAACGCAGGAGAGAGCCATTTCTCTCGATGCCAGATCATTTGCGTCATCACTTGCAGGGGACGTGTCCAGGGCAATATGACCATCTTTCCCTCTTCCACTTCTGCTTGTATTGCCATCTGTGGCAGGATAGCGATGCCCATCCCTACCATGACGCATTGCTTAATGGCCTCAACACTGTTAAATTCGACGACGGTCGTCGGTTGGACTCCCGCGCTTGCAAGCTCATGCTCAAACAAGGAGCGATATCCACACCCGCTTTCGGTCAGCAGGATCGTTTCTTCCTCCATATCTATCGGTTCCACACAGTTTCGTGTAGCGAAAGGATGTGAGGGTGCTGCAACGACCTGAAGAGGCTCTGCGAGAAGTGGTTTGACTGTCAGTTGTGTGGAATGAATAGGTTCTTCCAGGACAAAGGCCACATCGAGGAGACCCTCACTCACGCATTTCCGCAAGTCAGCAACAGGGGTTGGACGGAAATGGACTCGTACTTGCGGATGGTGCGTGGTCACCTGATGCAAGAGCTTCGGGAGGCGGTAGGTACACAGCGTTTCAGGAGCACTTATGGTGAGCGTGCCGACAGGACTGTGCTGCGTCGAGACCGACACACGTAAGGCATCCACGCTTTCTAAGACCTGCTCGACATAGGGAAGAAGGCGTTGTCCTGCATCCGTTAAGACGACTCTTTTTCCGAGCCGGTCAAACAAACGCACTCCTAGCTCCGTTTCCAAGCTTTGAATCTGTGCGGTGACATTGGATTGCACGTAATTGAGTGCTGTTGCCGTTCGCGTAAAATTCAGCGTCCTCGCAAGCGTCTGAAACATGACCAACTGACGAAGTTCCATGACTGTATCCATCACTTTCACTGATTGTAGCTATCACAAGCAATCGTTTGACTTTATCATACTCCTTCCCTAGAATGTCTGTAAAGGAACGAAACGACAAGGAGTCTTCATGAAATATTTATCTCTCCACTTACGGAAGAGTCAAAGCCATCGAAAGGCTCAGACACTCCACCATCACCCACCTGTTGGTTGGCGTGCCTATGCAGCAGCCATGCTCACCGTCATCCTTTGGGCCTCTGCCTTTCCCGGCATTCGTGCGGCTTTACCACACTATACCCCATTTCATGTTGCACTTCTGCGCTATGCAACGGCTTCCATTGTCTTGGCCGTCTATGCTCTGTTTACTCATATGCGTCTTCCTCATTGGAGAGACCTCCCCCGCTTTGCGGTCTTGGGCCTGGTTGGTATTGCGTACTACAACGTCGCACTCAATGGGGGTGAGGTTCGTGTGCCTTCGGCAGAGGCGAGCTTTCTTGTGGCCTCGGCACCCATCTTTATGGCAGCAGAAGCTCTGTTCTTGCTCAAAGAGCGAATGCGTCTGTGGGGATGGATAGGGATTGCCGTAAGCTGTGCTGGAATTACTCTCATTACGGTCAGTCAAACAACCGGGTTTCGTGTTGATGCGTGGGCACTGCTTGTTCTGAGTGCAGCTGTTGCTCAAAGTCTCTATTCGATTGGACAAAAATCGCTGTTGAACCGCTATTCTGCTTTTGAATGTACAGCATACGCCATTTGGATCGGGACCATTGTTTTGTTGCTCTTCTCGCCAGGATTGCTGACGGAAATCCGTCTTGCCCCCTTTTCAGCCACAGGGGCCGCCATCTATTTAGGAATCTTTCCAGGAGCAGTAGGCTATGTAAGTTGGGCGTATGCACTTTCACGGCTTGCCGGGTCAACAGCTGGCAGTTTTCTCTATCTGGTGCCGCTGGTCGCTATAGGCATCGCGTGGCTTTGGCTTGGCGAGCTTCCTTCATTGTGGTCCTTTGGGAGGTCTCCTTGTTCTCGCAGGAGTCATTCTTGTGAACACACATAAACAGAGATGTGCAACAAACGAGGAGAAGCCTTTCCATGGTTCTCGCATGCAGCATGAAGAAGAATGATAAAACCGTGAGTGATGGTCTGGTTTGTGAACAGTTGCTTCTGCCTAAGAGTTCACAAACTGACGAAAAACATGGAGAACATTTTCACCTTCTCTGTGGAACGAGGTGAACAATGGCAAAAGCCAAACGGGAACGCCGAGAGCGTGCCTCATCACCCAAAAGGTTGCAAGGAAATGGGGGAGGTTAGCCAAGTTGGAGTACCCATCTACGTAAAGCATGTTATGAGGTGGTCTCTGGCTCTCTCACCAGAGACTCGTGGCCAGCCTGAAAATCTGCTATCATAGAGGCAGAGGAATGGAGAGAGGTGATCTGAGATCGAGTGGCATGACCCAGATCACACAGATGGGTCTGACGCAAGCGCGTCTGGCCCAGCGGCTTGGGATCTCCCGTCGCGCCGTGAGCACCTGGGAACTGGGCAGCAATTATCCTGCCAGCGCGCACCTCAAAGAGCTCATCGTGCTGGGGATGCGAGCCTCGGCCTTTCCCGCTGGGCACGAGGAGGAGATCCGCGCCTTCTGGCGTGCGGCGCACCAGAAAGTGCTGCTCGATGAGCAGTGGCTCCAGGGGCTGCTCGGCACCCAGCACACCCGGCTTGTGCTCGTGGCACCGCAGTCGGACGAGCAGACCAACGCCGATGAGCAGGCCGTGGCCCAGCCTGCACTGGGACCGCGGGTGGATTGGGGCGAGGCGCTGGATGTGCCCGCCTTCTACGGGCGCGAGGAGGAACTGGCGCTGCTCTCCCAGTGGGTGGGAGAGGCGCGCTGTCGAGTGGTGAGTGTGCTGGGCATGGGCGGCATCGGCAAGTCGGCGCTGGCGGTCACCGCGATGCACCGGGTGGCGGCGCAGTTCGAGGTGGTCATCTTTCGCTCCCTGCGTGATGCCCTTCCTGCTCCGCGCTCGTGGATGGATGCCTGCAGGTGCTGGCCCCAAACTTGCTGAGGGACCTGCCCGACTCCCTGGAAGAACGTCTCCATCTGCTGCTGGAGCAGCTCCGTGCGCGGCGGGTACTGCTGGTGCTGGACAACCTGGAGATGCTGCTGGAGGAAGGGGAGGGGACGGGCCGCATGCGTGCAGGCTTCGAGGGCTATGCCCGACTGCTGCGACGGATGGGGGAGATCAGACACCAGAGTTGCCTGCTACTCACCTCCCGGGAGAAACCGGCCGACCTGGTGCCCCTGGAAGGCAGCCGGAAGCCGGTACGTGCTTTGCGCCTGGCCGGGCTCGATGCAGAGGCAGGCGCAAAGCTGCTGACGGAGAAAGACGTGGTGGGTTCCCCGCACGACCGGGAGCGCCTGGTGGAGGTGTACGCAGGCAACCCGCTGGCCCTGAACATCGTAGCGCAGACGATTGTGGAGCTCTTCGGGGGCGAGATCAGCCAGTTCCTCTCCGGGGGCACGACCATCTTTGGCAGCATCACCGAGCTGCTGGAGGAGCAATGGGCGCGGCTCTCGCCTCTGGAGCAGACGGTGCTCTCCTGGTTGGCGATCCTGCGCGAGCCGGTGACCCTCGAGGACCTGCTCGCGGTGCTGGTGGACCCGCTTGCGCACGTCCAGGTGTTGGAAGCCGTGGATGGTCTGCGCCGGCGCTCGCTCATCGAGCAGGGTCGGCTGCTCCGGTTGCGCGAGCGGGCCGAGGACGCCCAGGGGTATGGATCGGCCAACCTGGTGGCGCTGCTGCGGCTGCTGCGCGTGGACCTGCGTGGCCTGGATCTCTCGCGTCTGGCCCTGCGCGGCGTGTATTTGCAAGGCGTCGAGATGCAAGATGCGACCCTTGCGGGTGCGACTTTCAGGACAGTGTTTTCACCGAGCTCCTCGATGACATCGCGGCAGTCGCCATGAGTAGAAACGGGCAGTACTGGGCCGCGGCCAACTGGGGGGGGAAAGTGCGGGTGTGGGCAGAGGCAGGTCGGACTCTCCATAGGGTCTGGCAGGCCCACAGCGCCAACGTATTTGCTCTGGCTTTCAGCCCAGATGGACGCACACTCGCCAGCGGGAGCTATGATGGCAGCGTCAAGCTGTGGGATGTAGAGAGTGGCACCTTGCTCTGGATGGGCTGGCACACCGGAAGCATCGTTGGGGTGGCCTCTGCAGTGGCCGGGAGTCCGAGTGGGGAGCTGCTGATCAGTGGAGGCAGTGATGGCGTGCTGCGCTGGTGGGAGGTTGACAGCGGGCACTGCGTGCGGGTGCGAAAGGCGCATCAGGGGACGGTGCAAGCGCTCAAGGTGAGCCCCGATGGCACCAGGCTGGCCAGTTGCGGCGATGATGGTGTCATCAACGTCTGGGATCTCCAGAGCGGCGATCTGCTGCAGATGCTGCGGCGTGACCAGCCCTACGAGCGCCTCGATATCACGGGCATCCGGGGCTTGACCCAGACGCAGAAGGCGTCGCTGCGTGCCTTGGGGGCGATTGAGGATATGAGTGTTGGTGGGTAAATGCGTTCTCTTGCCGGTGACATGGGGATGACGACGGTGATCATGCCGTCTGCACGTGGGGTGGCCCCACACCGTTTCGTGTGTATTTCGTTCTCTCTAAATCTGCAGCGCGCACTCTCCAACTTTCAGGACCGTGGGAACGGGAGACTGATGCATACAGGACTGCGGCTTGCTTTCTTTAGCTACGTACGCAGAGGCCAATAGTATACCTCCCTCTTTCTACACCTGCCCTCTCCTTGGGAGGAAGTGGGTTGATGATACACAGAAAGTTATTTTTTAACAAGCTCTTAGTGAATCGAGAAACCGCCGGGGAAGGATTTCTGGTGAGGCAATGCACAAAATGAGGCAGGATGTCGCTGTACACATTTTTGCGCAACATAAAACCGCCTGCTTGCTGACTCTCTCACCGCTTGCTTGCCACGAAGCGGCTTCTGGTGAGCCAGTAAAGAGACGGTTCAGAACTTGGAGCGGGAGACGGGACTCGAACCCGCGACAGCCTGCTTGGAAGGCAGTCTGTCACAAGTTCGCCGCACGCTCGCTATCAATCGGCTTCGCAAGTGCATCTAGCACCTACAAACATGTTTCTCGCACCGCTGACATAGTATGTTGCTTACACTGTTAGGCAGTATGTTCTAACCATACCAGTAGCTACTCAAACTATATCCCAGGCTTGCGGAAAAGGCAAGGGAGGCAGTCTGTCTACCACTCTTAGCCGCTCCTTTCCTTGAGTAGCATCACCTCGCTTCATACGAGCAAGATTGAAGGGGCGTTACAAACACCTATGCCTTGATCAAACTGCTGTAAGATCCGTTTCGATCACAAGGTTCTCATTCTACGTTTCCAGACTCCGCTGAATCGGGCAAGATCACATCTGTTCCTCTTGACAATTCACCACCACTACCCATTTGGGAATGAACCCGAAAATGTGCTCTGAATACGTTAGTAACGGCAGACAAGGTGGCGAGTGGACAGAATATGACAAACATGGTAACGTATTTAAACGAACCCAGATGGCAAAGAAAGGAACGATAGCATGCCAACCATCACACCGCATTTGTGGTTTGACAAAGAAGCGAAAGAGGCCGCCGAGTTTTACACGTCTTTATTGCCGGATTCACGTGTGACGCATATCACCACGCTGCGCAACACCCCCTCAGGCGATAGTGACGTTGTTTCGTTTGTCCTTGCAAATCAGCCATTCATGGCTATTAGTGCTGGCCCGCTCTTCAAATTCAATCCCTCCGTCTCATTTCACGTCAAGTTGAAGACAATAGAAGAGGTCGATGCGATCTGGGAACAACTCTCTTCCGGCGGGAAGGTTTTGATGCCCCTTGACGCCTATCCATTCAGCGAACGATATGGCTGGGTAGAAGATAAATACGGCCTCTCGTGGCAGGTGATTTACACAGGCGACAATGAGATACAGCAGACAATCACGCCCGTACTCATGTTCGTTGGAAGGGCCTGCGGAAAAACAGAAGAGGCGGTCACCTTTTACACTTTAGTATTTCCGCACGCACGAACCGTCTTTCTTACCCGCTATGGCAAGGGAGAAGAGCCGGACAAAGCAGGAACCGTGAAGTACGCTGCTTTCACCCTCGATGGCATCGAGTTTGGCGCGATGGATAGCGCACGCGACCATGCTTTTACATTCAATGAGGCCATCTCTTTTCTTGTGCCCTGCGAAACGCAAGCAGAAATCGATTACTACTGGGAAAAGCTTTCTGCTGATCCACAAGCGGAACAATGTGGCTGGCTGAAAGACCAGTTTGGTGTTTCCTGGCAGGTCTGGCCAACGGCGATTGGCGAGATGATGAAAAACGGCACGCGTGAGCAGATTGACCGGATCACGCAGGCCTTCTTGCCAATGAAGAAATTTGATATTGCTATCTTACAGCGTGCCTATGAAGGAAAAGAACGATGAACAAAAAAGAGATGGCCATCTCCTTCCTGCGCCTTGCCTCCTCCGGGAACGTGCGGGAAGCATACGAAACATATGTCCATCCGAATTTTCGTCATCACAATCCCTACTTTCCGGGTGATCGCGCATCGCTTTTAGCTGGGATGGAGGAAAATGCAGCCACATTTCCCCAGAAGGAATATGAAGCGCTGCGCGCTCTTGAAGACGGAGATCTGGTAGCGATCCACGGGCGAGTTCGGCTCACACCGAGTCGTCCGTGGATCGCGCTGATCCACATCTTTCGCTTCCAGGACAACCAGATTATCGAGGAGTGGGAAGCCGGTCAAGAAGTGCCGCAAGACTCTCCCAATGAGCATAGCGTGTTTTGAACCTCTCTCCTCATGCAGACCGAGAAAGGAACCTGAACAATCTGCCGCCGGCCGGTTTTAGCCATTATGAAAAGGGCCCTTCCGCATCCTGGTAGTGGTGACGAATTGTCAAACGGAGCCAGAGTGCCAGCCTTCTTCCTCAGCGTTCAAGCTCCACTTTGGGTTTCGCCACATCTATTGAGAGTGTGTAAGAACCACCTTTCACGCTATTCACCAGACTTCCTGGAGTGACATAAGCTGGTGCGCAGCCAACCGTTTCATAAGCGAGGTGATGATGGACACGCATCCCATTGATGGGATCGGGAGGAAACGGCCTCTTCGTCCGCTTTCCGGTTTTGCCTGGCTGAAAAAGAATCCCTCCACAGACCGCAGGCCCTGCGGGATGGGCAAGCCTGTGGAGACCAGATCGAGACCAAAGAGGTCATCATGCTAACTATGGACATTGAGACCGCCCGTCGCTTCATCCTCGGCAAGCAGGGCTTGTGGCCCGGGCGGCGCTGGCGAGGCATCGAGGGCACCGAGGCTGCTATGCGCGCGATGGAGTACCTGCAACTCGACCCGCTGCACATCCTCGCGCGCAGCCAGGACATTGCCCTGCACAGCCGCGTGCTCGCTTACACGCCTGGCATGTGGGAAGACCTGGCCTATCAGCAGCGCAAGTTCTTTGACTGGGGGGGCTGGCTGGCCGTCCGGCCGATGGACGAGCTGCCGCACTGGCGCGTGGTCATGCGCCGCGAGCGCGAGGGCGACTCTGGCGACCCGCGCATTCGCCGCATGGCTCGTGATCACGCCGATGCCATCGACGAAATGCGGACCATCCTGCGCGAGCGCGGCACCGTGAGCAACCGCGACTTCGAGATGGCGAGCCGCACACGCACCCAGAGTTATCGCGGCCGCAAGGACAGCGCGCTGGCCCTGTATTATCTCTGGCGCACCGGCGAAGTGATGACGCACCACCGCGAGCACTTCGAGCGCGTGTACGCCCTCACAGAAACGGTCGCGCCCGCCTCTCCCCTGCGCGAAAGCGACGAGGCCAAGGCTGACCGCTTCTTGATCCGCATGGAAGTGAGCTTCTACGGCCTGTCGCCCCTGCGCCGGACGGCTGATGCATTTCACGGGCGCGGCGAGTCGGATCGCGCCGCGAAGCAGCTGCTCGGGGCGATGGTGGCCGACGGCGACCTCATCGAGGTGCAGGTGGAAGGCTGGAAACTGGTGCATTACGCGCTCGGGAGCGACGCCGAGGTGCTGGCCGATGTGAGCGCAGGTCGCGTGCCGCAGACCTGGACGCCGAGGGATTCGACCACGACGGAAGAGGTCGTCTTCCTCTCACCGCTCGATCACGTCAGCGCGCGCGGGCGAGCCAAGGAAGTCTTTGGCTTCGACTACGTGTGGGAGGTCTACAAGCCTGAGCACCAGCGAAGGTTCGGCTACTACACGTTGCCGATGTTGTGGGGCGACGGGCTCGTCGCGCGCTTCGACAGCAAACTCGACCGGACGACCAACACGTTCGTCATCCTGGGCTTGTGGCTGGAGGATGAGGCTCTGGGCAATGATGAGGCATTTGCGGAGGCCTTGGCTGGTGGGTTGGCGCGCTTCGTGAGGTTTCTCGGCGCGAGCAAGCTGGATGCCACGGCAATTCGCGAGCCGCTGCTGCGCCGACGCGCCTGCGCTTCACAGGAAGCGCATTCCAGCGAGGTGTGATGGCGAGGGATCGCCCGTGTGTTCCTCTTCACAGGGCAGGCTTTGCTCCCAGCCGGGGTACGATGCCACAGCCCACGCTTTATCACGCAGTGGCTTGAAGACTAGTCAAGCCGGGAGCTTCCTTATCTGACGGAAGGACAAGCATGATTATCTTTGATGAAGAAAGAGCGTCGGACTCGCCTTTTGTCGAGCGGGTCTGGCGCAGCCATAGCGAAGGCGCGGACCCATTTCTCTCTATAGCCGTCAGTCGCTGCGAGTTGGTAGTGAGCAGGCTTGAGGGCAAGATCGGCGTGACGATGCGTGGGCCGGAGACCAGAGCCACACCGATGGGAGATTGTCCCGGCGGCGGGGAATGGTTTGGCATCACCTTGAAGCCCGGTGCGTATCTCCCCACACTACCTCCTGAAAGGCTAGTGGATGGACAGGTGAACCTACCCGTCGTTTCGAGAAATTCCTTCTGGCTCGCTGGCTCGACCTGGCAACTGCCTGACTATGAGAATACCGACACGTTCGTTGACTGGCTAGTGCGGAAGGGCCTGCTGGTACGCGATCCGCTCGTCGATGCCGCCTTCCAGGGACCTGTGAAAAACTGCGAAGCTCGCACTGTGCAGCGTCATTTCTTGCGAACAACCGGGCTAACGCAGGGCACGGCTCGTCAAATTGAGCGCGCCCGCTACGCGACGTACCTCTTACAGCAGGGTGTCTCGATCCTGGACACGGTTGAGCAGGTCGGCTATTTCGATCAGCCGCACCTGACCCGCTCGCTGAAGCACTTCATCGGACAAACACCCGCCCAGATTCTTCAGAAAAGCCGACCTGAGCAGATGTCGTTTTTGTACAAGACAACGCCCTTGGCATATGGCATACTATCTCCATCTGATACATAACAACAGAAAAGGAGAAACAATATGAGAAAACTTATCGTCCTCACTTTCATAACGCTTGATGGTGTGATGCAGGCTCCCGGCGGGCCAACAGAAGATACCAGTGGGAACTTTACGTACGGTGGATGGATGGTTCCGTACTTTGATGATTTTCTTGGCCAGATCATGGGAGAGCAAATGAGTAGGCCATTTGATCTCTTATTAGGGAGAAAAACATTTGAGATATTCGCATCCTATTGGCCACATCATGAGGATGAAGGACCCGGCATCAACAACGCAACAAAGTATGTTGCTTCGAATACGCTTACCACGCATGAGTGGAGGAAGTCGGTCTTTTTAAAGGGGAACGTTGTGGATGAAATTAAGAAGCTCAAACAACAAGATGGTCCTGACTTACAAGTACATGGGAGTAGCAACCTCATTCAGACGTTACTCGCGCATGATTTGGTCGATGAATTTTGGCTCAAAATATTTCCCGTGACACTCGGCATGGGAAAACGCTTGTTTGATCAAGGTAATCTTCCCGCTTCCTATACCCTGGTTGAATCTCAATCTTCACCCCGTGGAGTGATTATCGCTACCTTCAAACGCGCGGGAGAAGTACAAACAGGATCGGTTGCCTAATCGTTGACAAGGAAAATGGCTCCTTATTAATGTAAAGAAGAGGAGAATCCCATGCCAACAGTCACTTCTCAAGACGGCACGACCATTGCTTTCGACAAGGTTGGGTCCGGCCCAGCCGTCATCCTGGTCAACGGTGCGATGGCGTATCGTGCCTTTGACCCGAGTATGGCACACCTGGCCGAACTGCTTAGCACACACTTCACGGTCTACAACTACGACCGGCGCGGTCGTGGCGCGAGCTCCGACACCCGGCCCTTCGCCAGGGAACGCGAGATTGAAGATCTGCAAGCACTGGTCGAGGACGTTGGCGGCACTGCCATGGTCTTTGGGATCTCGTCGGGCGGGGTAGTGAGCCTGGATGCCGCTGCTGTCACCCCAGGCATCACCAGAGTCGGCGTGTATGAGCCGTCGCTCATTGTCGATGACAGCCGCCAGCCCGTGCCCGCCGACTACACGGAGCACCTCACGCGGCTGTCGGCCGAGGGCAAGCGCGACGAAGCGGTCGCATACTTTTTGACGCAAGCCGTGGGCATTCCGGCCGCATACATCGGCAGCATGAAGCAGGATCAAGCCACCTGGTCTGGCATGAGGGGCGTGGCCCATACCCTTGCCTACGACGCAGCGTTTGTCGGCACTGTCATGCAGGGCAAACCGCTCCCACTTGATCGCTGGGTCAAGGTGACCGTGCCGGTGCTGGTGGCCGATGGTGGTGCGAGCAACGCCTGGATACACCATGCCGCTGATGCGCTGGCCAACGTCTTGCCACACGCCAGCCGCCATACGCTCGCAGGTCAAACCCACATGGTTGACCCCAACGTGCTCGCTCCGGTCCTCATTGAATTCTTTCAGAAATAACATCAGAGGGGGTGGGATGGGCTCCATAGCTCGTTTTCTCCGACCCCCAAGTCACTATCGAAAATCGCACGTTGTATCTCCTGGTCGGAAAAACACTTCTAGCAGCTTGTCGGAGAGAAGCAGGATCCCCTCGTTTGTCAAGGTCAGGGTTTCACGGTATTGCCTCAAGACGCATCAGAAATGCAACAGCTTGAAGACCTTCTCAGCGGAAGCATCTGCAAATGGTCTGGTATTTCTCCCCGCGTGCTGACTTGTGTTGCTTTCCCCTGCTCGCTCCGCTGGGCCCGATCCTTTCCAGAAGAGGCTCGGCACCAGTCAGCTTCAATTGATAGGGGATTCAGCCTCGCTTCAGGAGCATCGTGTACACTAGCCACAGGAAGGACTGTTTAGCGAACAGGAGACACCATCATGAAGAAATTGTTCCTCCTTGTGTGTGCGTTGATACTCACCGGGCTTCTCCTCCTCGTGGCTGCATGTGCTGGAGGGTCAGTATCACAACCAGCACCCACTCACATCCTCACACCAACCGTTGCGTCTCTAGGGATGGTCCCACAGGACTGTCTACCGGGTCCCACTCCCAAGAAAGTCACTGCCCAGTTTGGACCGCTCATTGGTGGCTCTCCGATCTGGGCAGCTGGCTTTGCAGGTCCCCACGCGACCATCCCACTTTCCCCTCACGATCCCTACACTCCCTACGGCTGGACCGTGAAGATTTTTTGGGGCATCGAACCGAACTACACGCATGCGGTCACCTTGCATGGGAAAACCTGCGGACTGGGGCTCGCCTCTACTTTAACGTGACGGGGCAACCCACTCCCGCTCCCGTGTTAGATCCCGCAGCGGTCGGAACCCCGATCAACCAATGGAAAGATTTCCCGTCCCACCTGTTCATCCCAACGGCAGGCTGTTACACGCTCGAAGCGAGCTGGCCGGGAGGACAGTGGCGGATCACCTTTGCCGCTGGTCAGGAGCCAGGTCAAGGAGCGCCTTGAGCAGAGTGGAGGAGACCTCCAGTCGCAGGTGGGTGAAAGAGCGGACCACTTCAGGCTCGTTCTCGCAGGGGAGCACCAGACGAGTTGCATCCACTCCCAACGGAGCAGAGACTGGCTGTTTCAGTCAACGAACGGTGCTCGTCTCCCTCTCTGCTTCCATGAGCCAGAGAGGGGGAGTACCCAAAAGCGCATCTGACCTCCCACACGCCTGCTCATCAGTGTGGAGGGTCAGATGAAACCTTGGTGCATGTCCGGTGCGCATACAAGCATTCCCGGGCAACCCTGATGGTATACTGGTGTGCATGAGTAGAACCCTCAAAACGGTAGACTATGACCAGGCACTCGAATTGACGGTGCGGCTGGGCGACTGTCTGCCCCCCGACCATCTCGCCCGCTTCGTGGTAGACAGCGTGGCCCTGCTGGACCTCTCGTCCTTGTATGCCCACTACGGGTCGCGTGGTGGGGAACCCTACGCTCCTGAAGTGTTATTGGGTTTGCTGTTCTATGGCTATGCGACGGGCATGTTCAGCTCGCGCAAGATCGAGCGGGCCACCTATGAGGCGGTACCCTTCCGCTTCATCGCTGGTAACCAGCATCCCGGCCACGATACGCTGGCGACGGATCGCGCGCACCTTCCTGCCCGAACTGAAAGACCGCTTCGTGCAGGTCCTCCTGCTCGCGCGAGGTCAGCGGGCGTGCTGAAACTGGGAACGATCAGCCTGGATGGAACCAAGATACATGCCGATGCTTCCAGGCACAATGCGGTCAGTTACAAACGGTTGCTGGAGATAGAGACGCAGTTGCGAGCCGAGATCGAGGAGTTGTTCCGCCTCAGTGAACAGAGCGACCAGCCAGACATCCCCGATGGGCTAGTGGTGCGCAAGGAGATGGCACGGCGCGAGGACCGCCTGGCGCGGCTAGCCCAGGCCAAAGCGGTGCTGCAAGCGCGTGCCAGCGAGCGGCTAGTCGCCGAGCAGGCGGAGTATGAGACCAAGATGGCGCAGCGCACAGAGCGAGAGCACACGACGGGGCGCAGACCTGGTGGTCACCCGCCGACCCCGCCGGTGCCAGGAGCACGTTCCGGTGACCAGTACAACTTTACCGACGACGTCCGTCGCGCATCATGAAAAATCCGACGGATGCCGCTTTTGAGCAAGATTACAACGCGCAGGTGGCGGTCGACCAGGGGAGTCTGCTCATCGTCGG
>Ga0207646_10005328_pt1 | contig 13558 bp, 8 predicted proteins | sample KBSK5502metaG_FD_184343 | JGI IMG/M metagenome (GOLD analysis project Ga0207646, IMG submission 184343) | Corn, switchgrass and miscanthus rhizosphere microbial communities from Kellogg Biological Station, Michigan, USA - KBS K5-50-2 metaG... | ecosystem: Host-associated > Plants > Roots >... | reverse complement strand
GGCCCGACGCTCTACAGCTACAACAAGGTCACCGGCCAGGTCACGAACCTCGGGCTCCTGTTCGACGCCTCGAATTCGCTGAGCGCGTTCAGCGGCGAGGCGTGGTACTTCAGCGCCACCCTGCCCACCACGCTCTACGTCTTCGGCTACGGTACGACGTTCTCCCGCTACGACGTGCTCACCAAGCAACTCACCACGGTCTTCGACGCCGCCAGCCTCGGCAGTAACCGGTACATCTGGCAGCTGCACTCCAGCAACGACGACCGGGTCCACTCCGGGACCCTCCGGGACAAGTCGACCGACAGCCCGCTCGGCTGCTTCATCTACCGGGAGGACACGCGGCAGTTCTCCTACTACCCGAAGTCGGGCGACTTCGACGAGTGCCAGGTCGACAAGAGCGGGCAGTGGCTCATCATCAAGCAGGGCAACGGCGGCGCGGACGTGACCATCGTCAACCTGGCGACCGGCGCCCAGACCATCTTCTACGACCAGGGAGGCGCCCCCGGCCACTCCGACAACGGCTACGGCTACATGATCGGCGAGGACAACTGGAACAATCTGCCCGGCGCCGTGAGGTTCTGGCAGTTCGACGGGCCGTTCCCGACCTCCGAGCCGGGCACGGGGGTTCTGCCGCAAGGTGAGCTCCTCTACCACTCGGCCGACTGGCAGTCCGGCCTCAGTCACCTCTCCCACGCCAATGCCCAGCCGGGCACGCCGGCCAGCCAGCAGTACGCCTGCGGCGGCGGCGCGTTCCGCCACCTCGCGCCCCGCAACAACGAGATCGTGTGCTTCCCGCTGGACGGCTCGCTTCGGGTCCTCGTGGTCGCCCCCGTCATGACCGATCTGAACGCCTCCGGCGGCGGCAGCGATGACTACGTCAAAGATGCCAAGGGCAACCTCGACGTGACCGGCCAGTACTTCATCTGGACGAGCAACGTCGGCAGCAACCGCCTCGACGCCTTCATCGTCAAGGTGCCCTCGCAACTCCTCACCGGCGTCAACCCACCGGCGGACACCACGTCGCCCACCGTGTCGATCACCGCGCCCGGTTCCGGCGCCACGGTGAGCAGCTCGACGACGGTGTCGGCCAGCGCCAGCGACAACGTGGGCGTGGCCGGCGTCCAGTTCAAGCTCAACGGCGCCAACCTCGGCGCCGAGGTCACGGCCGCCCCCTACACCATGGCGTGGAACACCACGACCAAGGCCAACGGCCCCTACACCCTCACCGCCACCGCCCGCGATGTCATCGGCAACACGAAAACCTCCTCCGGCGTCACCGTCACCGTCGCCAACGCCACCGCCGACACGACGGGACCCACCGTCGCCATCACCGCGCCCATCGCGAGCGCCACGGTGAGCGGCACCACCTCGGTCTCGGCCGGCGCGAGCGACAACGTGGCGGTGGCCGGTGTCCAGTTCAAGCTCAACGGCGTCAACCTCGGCGCCGAGGTCACCACGGCGCCCTACACGTACTCGTGGAACACCACCGGTAAAACCAACGGCTCCTACACCCTCACCGCGGTCGCCCGCGACGCCGCCGGCAATACCACCACATCCGCCGGCATCCCGGTCACCGTCTCCAATGCCACCACGGACCTCACGCCACCCGTCATCTCCATCACCGCGCCCGTCGCGAGCGCCACGGTGAGCGGCACCACCACGGTGTCGGCCACTACCAGCGATAACGTGGGCGTGGCCGGCGTCCAGTTCAAGCTCAACGGGGCCAACCTGGGCGCCGAGGTTACCGGGGCTCCCTATTCGGTCACCTGGAACACCACCATCGTGACCGACGGCTCCTACAGCCTCACCGCCGTGGCCCGCGATGCCGCCGGCAACAGCGCCACCTCCGCCGCGGTCAGCGTGACGGTGGGGAACGGCGCGACCGCGGGCTTGGTTGGCTACTGGAAGCTCGATGAGGCGGTCGGGACCTCCGCCACCGACTCCACGGGCAACGGCCACACGGGCGCGTTGGTGAACGGGCCCACATGGACAACGGGCCGGATCGGCTCCGCCCTCGCGTTCGACGGGCTGAAAAGCTATCTCAACGTCCCCCACGCCGCCGCGCTTGATGCCTTCCCGCTCACCGTGGCCGTGTGGCTGAAGACGAGCACGACGAGCGGCGTGCGAGGGGTGGTGAACAAGTACGTCGGGGGCTCCTACAACGGCTACAACGTGTTCTTCAACAACGGGAATCTGTGCGCCTGGTATATCCGGGATGCGTTGAACTTCGCGTACGATGGCGGCGGCTGCACCTTCAACGTCCCGGGGTATAACGACGGCCAGTGGCACCATGTCGCGTACGTGGTGGATGCTGCGGGGGGCCGGCTCTATGTCGATGGCATCCAGAAGGGGAGCCGGGGATGGACGGGGACCCCGGGGGCACCGACGACCACCCAACCGGTTCACATCGCGCACTACCCGGGCGCGTACGGCGGGGCCGAGTACTTCCCCGGCGTCCTCGACGACGTCCGGATCTACAACAGGGCGCTGAGCGCGCCGGACGTCGTCGCGCTCTCTACCGGCGGTGGCACCTCGACCGCCACCGCGTCGGCCATCACCTGGACCAGCCTGGTGAACGTCACCGCCACCGGCAACTCCCTGACGAAGACCTCCGGCTGCGACGGCTGCGCCGACGCGGGCGCCGTCTCGACGCAGCAGATCAGCTCGATCGGGGGCTACATGGAGTTCACGGCACACGACGTCCCCGGCGCGCTCCGCTACGTCGGCCTGAACCAGGGCGGCGCGGGGAACACCAGCACCGGAATCAAGTACGCCCTCCGGCTGCAGGACGGCATCGCCGAGGTGCGGGAGAAGAACACCTACCGGTGGGACGTCATCTACGCGCCCGGCGACGTCTTCCAGATCAAAGTCAACACGTCCGGCGTGGTCAAGTACTACAAGAACGGGGTCCTCTTCTACATGAGCGGCGTCAGGGCAAGCTTCCCGCTGCTCGTGGACGCCTCGCTCGAATCCCTGTGGGCGACCGTCGACAATGTCGTCCTCTACCTGGGGAAGTGAGAGCAGCCGCCATGATGACCAGGCATGCGCGGTTCGCGCTGACGCTGCTCCGGTTCTGGGCCGGGAAAGTCTTGAACGCCGTCGGGGTGCCGGGCGTCGTCCTGCCCGGCACCTACGAGGCGGGCATCGGACAGGCCTCGGTCCGGATCGCGCTCGGCCCCCTGTTCACGGTCGTGACCGTCAACGGGGTCGATGTCTACATACACCGCTTCACCGGTGCCATCGACGGTGTCGGATTCCGCGTGGCTACCGGTTGCAAGCCGGCTGGTACTCCAGTACCAGAGCGCTCTGCCGCACTGCCCGTTGCTGAGCGGGCACCAGCTCGAAGCTGAAGGAGGTGGCTCCGCTGGTGCTGATGCAGGCATTGTCGCCGTTCAGATGCTGGAGCAGGCGGGCCTGGATGTCTTGGGACTCCCCGATGTAGATCCACTCGTGGGGCGTGAAGATCCCGTAGACGCCGGAGGCCGCCGGCGCGTTCTGTCTCACCGACGAGGCGTTGTAGAGGAAGCTCCTGACATTTCTCCAAGGCATGGTGGTTCCTCCGGTGGCGTTCGGGGCGGCCTCGAAACGGAGGACGGGAGCACCTGCTCCACCCCGATCGGACTGGGCGCGCGCCTCCTCGACGCGTCGCGTTCCGCCTCCGGCTGGCCGGGACACGTGGTCCCAGGTCGCGCGCTGGCGTCCCGTGACGAAGCGGAGGAACCCGACGAGGGTCGCGCAATTGAGCACGCAGATGACGTAGGGCACCGATAGCAGCGGGGTGCGCCGGCCGCCGTTCCGGCCCGCGTACCCCCCCAGGGCGAAGGCGTAGAAGAGCGCCTGCGCAAGGAGCATCCCGCCATAGAGCGGCCCGTCCGCCAGCGGGAGGTTGGCGATGAAGGCTCCCACGTGCAGCAGGGGCAAGAGCAGACGCAGCCCCTTGTGGGAGACGGTTTGCAGCCACAGCCGGTTCTGGAACGGATTCATGGCCCACCGCTCGCGGGCGAACAGCTGGAAGTTGCCCGCCAGCGTGCGGACCTTTCGGGCGAACTCCTCGGCGGTCGTGGCGGCCGCCCGGTCGTAGGCGCGCGCCCCCGGCTCGAAGAGCACCCGGTAGCCGCGGCGCGTGATGCGGAGCGGGATGAGCACATCGTCGAGGAGCGTATCGTCCGGGATCGGCTCGAACAGCTCCCGGCGGATGGCATACACGGCGCCGGTGGCGCCCACCGTCGAGTCCACGCGGCTCTCGTTGCGCCGGATGAACTTCTCGTAGCGCCAGTAGACGCCCACCCCGTGGCCGACCGGGGCGCTCTCGGGATCGGGGGTGAGGATCAACTCGCCGCTCACGGCGCCCACCTGGGGATCGCCGAACGGCTCGACCAGGGCGCGGATGGCTCCCGGCGCGAAGCGCTGGCGCGCGTCGGCCAGCACCACGATGTCACCGCGGGCTTTCGGCATCACGTCGTTCAGCACCGCGGCCTTCCCGCGTCGCCGCTCGAAGGCCATCACCGTGACCCCGGCCGGCTCGTGGGCCCGCGCGATCTCCGCCGTCCCGTCCGTGGAGCCGTCGGAGCCGAGCAGGATCTCGAGCCGGTCCCGCGGGTACTCGACGGAGAAGAGGTTCTCGAGGCGCCCCTCGATGCGGGCGGCCTCGTTGTGGGCCACCACGAGCACGCTCACGGTCGGTTCGGCGCGGGAGCGGCGCCGCGGGCGGCGTCTGACCGCCGCCCACGCCCATACGAGGGCCGGGTACCCGAGGTATGCATACCCCAGCAGGAAGACAGACGCCCAGAACAAGACGTGTTGACCGGTCATGGGAGACTCGACCCGGTACTTCGCCCTCGCTGACGCGGATTGCTCACGGACGCGCGCGTTGCGTCGTCCGCGCCCCGCAGGTCACACTGCTCGCCGCAGGAAAGAGCGCGCGCGGTCCCTCGCATCGATCGACGCCCAGCGGCTGCCCCGGCTCACGCGCGGATCACCGGGCGGCCGTCTCCTGGTCGTCTGCTCGCACCTGGCGGATCGCGCCCCGCGTGAGATCGATCACCGCGTGGTCGGGCCCGGCCGCCTCGAGGGCGCGCGCCGCGTCCTCGCACACGCTGCCGATCACCAGGACCTCCGCGTGGTCGACCAGCCCCGCCACGTCCTCGCACATCACGGCCGCGATGTGGGGGATCTCCTCCTCGATGTAGCGGCGATTCGCCCCCGTCAGCCGCGCGATGGCGACGTTCTTGTCGAGGATGCGCACCTCGCAGCCCTTGCCGATGAGCGCCTCGACCAGCGTGACCATGGGGCTCTCTCGGAGGTCGTCGGTGCCGGGCTTGAAGGCCAGGCCCACCACGCCCACCCGCCGCTTGTGGGTCTCGAGCACGGCCTCCACGGCTCGCCGGATCTGGGCCTCGTTGGAGGGCAGGATCGCCGACAGCAGCCCCGGCGCGAGGTCGGCGGCCCGGGCCGCGTACAGGAGGGCGCGCAGGTCCTTGGGCAGACACGAGCCTCCGAACGCGAAGCCAGGACGCAGGTACGCCTCCGACACGTTGAGCTTCCGGTCCATGAGGAAGATCCGCATGACCTCCTGGGCGTCCGCCCCGAGCGCCGCGCAGACGTCGCCGATCTCGTTGGCGAAGCACACCTTGAGGGCGTGGAAGGCATTGCAAACGTACTTGACCGTCTCCGCCGTCCGCACGCTGGTGTGGACGAAGGCCGCGTCCACTCCCGAGTACAGCGTCTCGAGGAGGGACGCCGTCTCCGCGTCGTCGGTGCCCACCAGGGTCATCGGCGGGCGAGCGAAATCGCGCAGCGACGATCCTTCGCGCATGAACTCGGGGTTGACCGCGATCCCCAGGGGAGGGAAGGACGCCCCGGCCGTCCCCCGGGCGATGGCCGGCAGCAGCACCTTCTCCGTGGTCCCGGGGACGACCGTGCTCCGCAGCACCACGGTGAACGGCGTCCGGCGGGAGCGCAGTGCGCGACCGAGCTGCCAGCCCACCCGATCGACGGCCGTCGCGTCGAGCTGGCCGTTGACACGACTCGGCGTGCCGACGCAGATCAGCGCCAGGTCGGTCGCGTTGACGGCCTCGTCGACGGAGACCGTCGCCCTCAACCGCTTCTTGGAGACGACGTCGGCCAGCAGCTCGGCCAGCCCCTCCTCCACGAGCGGCGGCACGCCCTCGTTGACCATCGCGACCTTGTCCCGGTTGACATCCACGCCCACCGTCTCGTGCCCTGCCTGCGCCAGGCAGGCGCTGGTCACGCAGCCCACATATCCCAGTCCGAACACGCTCACGCGCATGGCTCACACTCCCTTTCGAGCTACCTGCGGGACGGCGCCGCCGTCCGGCCGACCGAGGCGGTCGCGCCGGCCAGGCGTGGGTAGGCCTTCCCCAGGCAAGCCCGGATCAGTTTCTTCCCGTTCCAGACCATGAATTCCCGCAGCAGCGTCGAGGACCTGAGCCTCCCGAGGTCTCGGGCGAAGCCCGCGCGCCGGCCGGGGCGGATCGTGAAGCGCCCCGCGACCACGCAGCCCCCGACGGGGGCGACGCGCGTCTCGGGCTCCGAGGTGAAGAGCACCCGCAGCCCGGCCTCCCGCGCCGTCTCCGCGACGGCCCGCGAGAAGTAGCCGCCGGGCACGGACGCCACGGTCACGTCCTCGCCGAGGATGTCCGCCAGCCGCGCGCGGCTGTCCGCCCACTCGCGCACCATCTCCTCGAGGCTCCTGGCGCTGAAGCGAGCGGGGTGAGTCACGGAGTGACTGCCGATCAGGTGGCCTCGCCGGTGGAGCTCGCGGATCCGCGCCCGGTCCAGAAAGCCCGGCCGCCCGATCATGCTCGTGGTGACGAAGCAGTGGCCCCGCCACCCCAGCGCCTCGAGCCGGTCCGCCATGATGGTGTAGTAGGACACGCCCCCATCGTCCGCGGTGAGGGCGAACGGCGTGGTGACGGCGCCAGGCGGCGGCAGCTCGGTGGCCAGCACCGGCCGGTCGCTCCGGGCGCGGTGCAGCCCCGAGAGCTGCGCCTCGAACGCCGCGCGCGTGAGCTTGTAGCGGTCCGCCGCCGCGCCGGCGAACCCGCTCTCGGACGGATCCGTCTCATAGACGTCGTGAAAGAGCAGGGTCACTAGGCGCATTCACTTGTCTCCGGCGAGCGGCCGCCTTCCAGTGCAGGTACGCCGTCAGCCACGGCTGCCCCCACGTGGCCGACCCGCGGCCCTCGGTGGAGATCGGCGGCGCGTGTCCGTTCCACACCGAGCGGAGCGCGGCCGCGATGGCCTCGAGATTGTCCAGGACGACTCGGTACTGGATGACGCGATGGGACTCCTCGACCTCGTTGAACGGGTACGTCGCCTGCAAGTAGATCGGTCCCGTGTCCACCCCCGCATCCACGCGAAGGAGCGTCATGCCGACCCTGTCGAGGTCCCGGTTGACGAGGGCCCAGAAGCACCCGTGGGCGTTCCGGTATTCCGGGCAGATTCCCGGATGGAGGACGAACGTCCCCGCGCCGGGAATGGTGAAGATCTCCGGCTTGAGGATGAACTTGCACCGGGCGATCAGGAGATCCGGGCGGAGTCGCTGCAGGAAGCCACGAACCTCCTCCGTGTTCGGGTTCGTGGCGACGAGCCTCGGCACCGCCTCGAGACGGGCCGGATACCGGCGCCGCAGGTGCTCCAGCTCCCGCGCGATCCACGCCGCGTCCGACCTCGCCTGCCAAAGGCGATAGAAGAGACGGAACGCCAGTACATCCAGGAACCGCAACGGCCCCGATCGATGAATCTCGCGCCGCGCGTTCCTGAGCAGTTTGCCGGGCCTGGTGCGGAGCGCGACGACGCCCACGAGATCGAACGAGGCAGCGAGCCACGCGGCGAGCCCCTCGGCGTCGATCCGGTCCGGCTCATGACACAGGAGCGCCACTCTCGGCAGCCTGTCGTCGTTGTTGGGCATGTCGGTCCACCACCTCCTCACATCGGGCTTCGAACTCGCGCGTCACCTGCGCCCACGCATAGCGCGCTTCCACCAGCCGCCGTCCGGTGAGGCCCAGCCGCCGGCGGAGGTCGCGGTCGCGCAGGAGCCGGACGACCGCGTGGGCGAAGTCGGCGGGATCGTCGGCGCGGAGGAAGTGCTCGCCCGCGATCAGCGGGAGGCCCTCGGCGCCCACCGAGGTCGAGACGACGGCCTTGCCCATGGCGAGGGCCTCGAAGATCTTGAGGCGCGTCCCTCCGCCCACCCGCAGCGGCACCACGCACACGGCCGCGCGCGCGAGGTAGGGGCGAACATCCTCGACGGTGCCGGTGACCCTCACGCCGGCCCCCTCGGCGGCGGCTCGCAGTCGGGCGGTCGGATTCCGCCCGGCCACGGTCAGGACGACGTCGGGCGCTTCGCGGCGGATCGACGGCAGAATCGCGTCGATGAAGTACAGCACGGCGTCCTCGTTCGGGTACCAGTCCATCGAGCCGGTGAACACGACGTGGCCGGCCGTCTCCGGCACGCCGGCCGGAGCGAAGTAGTCGGTGTCGACACCCGTGGGAATCGCCGAGACGCGCGCCCCCGGCGCGATGGCGGCGAGGAGGACCCGGTCGGCCTCCGAGACGGCCAGGGTCAGACGCGCGCGCGCGCACACGCCGGCCTCGTAGCGACGCACCTTCCGCCACTCCACTCCCAGCAGCCCCCGCCGCCACATCCGCCGCTCCGCCTCGCACAACCGCTTCCAGATCAGGTGCTCGACGTTGTGCGCGAACAGGACCACCGGAACCCGAGCGCCGAGAGGAACGTTCGGGGCGGCGAAGAGGAAGTCGGCGACGCAGAGATCGACCTCGCCGGCCGCGATGAGCCGGCCGACCTCGTCGCGGAGCGCGGGGACGCGTGTCTTCCAGAGATCGACGGGCAGCGCGGAGAGCCAGGAGCGCGCCACCGCGAGGGGGAATCGCGCGCTGCCGCGCTTGGGCGGGCGATGGGGAAGAGATACGACCCGCTCGCACTCGGGCAGCGCGTCCGCCAGCCCCTCGGGGTCGTCGCCCGGGCCATGCGTGGTCAACACGGTCACGCGGTGCCGGCGCGACAGCTCGGAGACGATATTGAGACTCCGCAGTCGCCCTCCCGTGTTGAGGGGCCAGAGCCCGCCCACCTTCACCCAGAGGATGCGCATCGCCTACGCGACCCCGGTGACGGCGGCCACGTCCTCCCCGTCCACGAAGATCCGCTGCCAGATCTCGAGGTTCAAGAGGAGCCACAGGCGGTCGCCATGCTCGGCCGCTCCGGAGCGGTGCTCCTGGGCGAGCCGGCGGAGCATGGCGGGTTCGAAGGGGCCCCTCCGGCGTGCGCGCTCCCCGAGGACCAGTTCCTCGACGAGAGGCCAGAACTCACCCCTCAGCCAACGGCCCACCGGCACCGGGAAGCCCATCTTCCCCCGCGTGAGAATCTCGCGCGGGACCAGATCGCGGAGCGCCGCCCGCAGCACGGCCTTGGTCTGCCAGCCTCGCAGCTTGAGGCGACCCGGGAGGGCCGCCACGTGCTCGACGAGCTCGTGGTCGAGGAACGGGACCCGGCTCTCGACCGACGCCGCCATGCTCATCTGGTCCTGCTTCATCAACAGCTCGACCAGGTAGGTCTGGAGATCCGCGTAGCTCATCCGCTCGAGGGTCCCGCCGGGGGCCTCCGCGTAGCAGCGGAGCGCCTCCGCGTACGGGTCGCGTCGCGCGAGGAGGCCGGCGTCCTTCAGGAGGCGGCGCTGGAAGGCCTCCGGGAAGACCGCGAAGTTCTCACAGAAGAGCTGGCGGGGCCCCCCCTCGAGGGCGAGGAAGCTGCGCCCGGCGTAGCGGCGGAGGGGCCACGGCAGACGCCCGATTGCCCGCCGCACGCCCGCCCGGAGCCCGCTCGGCGTGAGCGCCGCGTACCCGCCGCCGAGCCGCTCGTTCCACGCCGTGACGCGGTAGCGGTTGTAGCCGAGGAAGAGCTCGTCCGCCCCCTCGCCGGTGAGGACCACCTTGACGTGCTCACCGGCGAGCCGCGAGACGAAGTACAGCGGGACGCTCGACGAGAAGGCGATGGGCTCGTCCTCGTGCCAGACGAGGTGGGGCAACGCGCCCCAGAACTCGGCGGGCGAGACGACGACCTCGTGGTGCTCCGCCCGCACCGCGCGCGCCACGAGCCGCGCATAGGCCAACTCGTTGGCGCCCGGCTCGTCGAAGCCGACCGAGAAGGTGCGGATGGCTCCGTCCACCATGGGCGCCATCAGAGCCGCGAGCCCGCTCGAATCGATCCCGCCCGAGAGGAAGAGCCCGAGCGGGACGTCGCTCATGAGGTGGCTCCGGACCGTGGCCTCGAGCCGCGCTCTGACCTCCCGCGCTTCCTCGGCGAGCGTGCCCCGTGTCTCGTCCGGCGCCGCCGGCAACCGCCAGTAACGCCGCTGGCTGATCCCCTCGTCCCGGGACCACGCGAGAGTGCGTCCGGGCAGCAGCTTGCGGATGCCCTCGAAGAAGGTCTCCTCGCCCGCCACGAACCGTGTGGCGAGGAACTCGGGCAGGATCGCCTCGTTGAACGCCACCCGCTCGTCGCGGGCGGCCAGGAGCGCCTTGATCTCGGAGGCGAAGAGGATCTCCCGATCCGTGCAGGCGTAGTAGAGCGGCTTGATCCCGAGCCGGTCCCGCGCGAGCAGGAGCCGCCGCCGCCGCCGATCCCACAGCGCGAAGGCGAACATCCCCTGCAGGCGCTCCACGCACCGGTCGCCCTCCTCCTCGTAGAGATGGAGGATGGTCTCCGTGTCGCTTCGGGTCCGGTAGCAGTGCCCCCTCGCCTCGAGCCCCGGGCGCAGCTCGGCGTGGTTGTAGATCTCGCCGTTGTAGGTGATCCACACGCTCTCGTCCTCGTTCGGCATGGGCTGCTGCCCCGCCGCCACGTCCACGATGGCCAGGCGGCGGTGTCCCAGACCGACCGGCCCGTCCACCCAGAGTCCTTCGCCGTCCGGCCCCCGATGGCGGAGGACGTCCCGCATCCGCTTGAGCCGCGCCTCGTCCGCGGCTTCCTCGGGGTTGAACCTGACGAGGCCTACGATGCCGCACATACTCGCGCTCCTTTCTGCCCGGTCTTCTCGGATGGCGATCCCTTCCTCGAGCCGATCCGCTCCTTCAGGCGCAAGAAGGGTCGCTCGACGAGGTGGTAGGACGCGGCGGCCACCAGGAGCAGCACCCCGAGCGTCACGACGAGCTGCACGAGCGGCGGCGCGGGAGCGAGGATCCGCTTGACCGGCCCGATCACCACCTGCTGGTAGAGATAGATCGAGTACGAGAGCACGCCGAGGTACCGCACCCACGGCCAGTTCAGCCATCGCCACGGCGCCGACTCGTGCAACGCCATCGCCTGGGCGAGGACAGCGGCCACCAGCACGGGCTCGATGGCGAACCCCACCACGTCCCGGTACACGAAGCCGCCGACCGTCGACATCCAGACCGACGTGGCCAGGAGCGCGCCCACGACGAGGGACATCCAGGGCGTGCAGAGCCGCTCCCAGAGCCACGGGAGACGGCCTCCGTGCAGCAGCACGGCCAGGAGGCATCCCGCCAGCAGGTGATCGGCCCGCGTGTCGAACGCCGCATAGAAGTACTGCTGGCCGGCGCCGACCACGAACTGGAGCACCGCCCGGTATACCCAGACGGCGCCGATGGCCGCCGCCAGGATGGCGGGAGCCCGCTCGGGCCGCCGCCACAGCGCGATCAGGCTGAGCGGCCACAGGAGGTAGAACTGCTCCTCGATCCCGAGCGACCACGTATGGCTGAAGCCCGTGTCGGGGTCACCGAGGATCGCGTGGTAGTAGTTGCTCACATACACGAGGGCGCTGACGGCCTGCCCCCAGACGATGTGCTTGCCGGACAGGAGGAGGGCGGCCGTCCACAGGAGCCAGAAGCAGAGGAAGGCCGGGACGATCCGCAACACCCGCCGGAGGTAGAACAGGCGCAACGAGATCGAGCCGAAGCGCTCCTGCTCCTTCAGCAGGAGCCAGGTGATCAAGAAGCCGCTCAGGACGAAGAACCCGAGCACCCCATGGCCGCCGGGCACTCCCTGGAATCCGAAGTGGTAGAAGACCACGAGGGACACGGCGACCATCCGCAGCCCATCCAGCCCGGGCGTATGCGAGCGCGACAAGGCCTCCCGGAGCGCGGGAGGGAGCCGCCACAGGTCACGCGCCCTCTCCGGCCGGCTCCATGCGGTCCGATCGACCGCGTCCCGCGATGGGGCTTCGCGCTCGCGAGCGCGCGTCGGGGCCTGTTCCACCCACGCGATCTTCACGGTTGAACGCTCGCCATCGCCGGCCGCGGGAGAGGCGCCCGGAAGTCGACCGTCTCCCGCCCGTCCTCGAACACGAGCCCCACGAGCGTCGATCCCCCGTCCGGCAGCGGGGAGACCTCGGGCGGCGCCGCCCTCCCGTCCTCGACGGGCCAGAGCAGGGTGACGATCCTGAGCGGCAGCCCGGTCACCGTCGAGTAGACGAGCACGGGCGCCGGCCGACGCCGCCCGTAGTCCGGCGACACCCAGCCCCGGATCGGCGCCAGCTCGCCGACGCGGATCTCGGCCTTGAGGGGCACCGACGAGAAGGGCCTGACGAGCAGGGCGTGGCCCCGCGAGCCTCGCGCGCGGGCCCAGAGCGAGGCGTCGAGCGTGACCTCGAGCGGCGCGAACTGAAAGCGCAGCTCGATCTCGTGCTCCGCGCTCCCCTCGAGGTCGTCCACGAGCACCCAGCAGCGCGGCTTGAGCCAGAGCACCCGGCGGCGATGCATCACCGGGTCGGCGAGGCGCGCGTAGCCGGCGTGCTGCGCCTCCACCAGGTCCTGCGCGTCCGTGGACGCCCACTGGAGGAGCCGCGCGGCGGGACGGGCCTGCCACCGGAACGGTCCGGCCGACGCCGCCTGGCTCACGCCGTCCACCGTCACGGTGCTGTGGGCCGCTGTGCCGCGGAAGAACTCGCGCCAGGCGGGATCGGCCGTGTAGCAGTAGGTCCCGGGATCCACGAGGTAGGGTTCTCCCCACGCGGAGCACTGGATGCTCAGGAGATCGGCGTGTCCGTGCCCTCCGCTCACCGAGCAGCCGAGCGGTCCGACGTCGAAGATGAGCTGGTGCCCATGCGCTCCCCAGCCGCTTCTCATGACGACGTAGCCCCCCCAGCCGAACAGGCGAGACGCCGGCATCACGGGAGGAGCCGGCGCGAGGGCGTCGAGCGCCCTCGCTCCGGAGGCCCCGAGCAGCCACACGGTCTCCGGCGCCGGACCGCCGGCCGCCCAGGCGCAGTCGGGCCGCCCGAGGAGGGCGGCCGCGGTGGCGAAGACGCCCCGGAGATCCTCGGGGGTCCTCCGCGCGAGCGGCAGGAGCCAGCCGCCATCGGCGTCGCCGATCTGCGGGATGGACCCGTCGGGACGGCGGATGGCCAGCAGGAAGTCGAGCATCCGCCCGACCCGCTCCACGAGCCCCGGCGCCACGGCGAGGCCGTTCCTCCCCGCGAGGATCAAGAAGTGAAGGTAGATCTCGACCGTGTAGCGGTGGTAGCAGGTGGCCAGCTCGAAATGGACGCCGTCGGGGAGG
>Ga0207646_10005324_pt1 | contig 13565 bp, 13 predicted proteins | sample KBSK5502metaG_FD_184343 | JGI IMG/M metagenome (GOLD analysis project Ga0207646, IMG submission 184343) | Corn, switchgrass and miscanthus rhizosphere microbial communities from Kellogg Biological Station, Michigan, USA - KBS K5-50-2 metaG... | ecosystem: Host-associated > Plants > Roots >... | reverse complement strand
AATCTATGGTTATGAGTTTTTCTTTTATACTTTGTAAAGCCGAAGGAGAATAATGAACATTGACTTTATTTTCAGCAACGATTGAATTCATTGCTAATCTATTAGCACTACATCATTTAATTGCCTTTACAAAAAATTTAGGATCTTGTAGAATCTTATACCCCAATTCACAAAATAATTTTGCTAGAAGATTAGTATAAGAATGTCACAGCAGATTCAAAATTAGTAGCTATTAAGGGTCGTATATTAGCAATCTCCGATGGAGAATCAAATTTTTTAGTAAGATCAAATGGACAAACAAGGGTGTTAGTTATTCCAGTTCGTACCTATACCAGAATTGGACACACAGCAGTCATCAATGGAGTGCAATATGGCAGACAACTTGACTTGTATGACTTGGCTACATGATTAACACAGTAATTGCATCTGACTTTGATGAAGAGGAGTATGCAAAAGTATAATTGGACTTATCTCACTAAATTCATGGGACTGTTGAGAAATGATAGTAAAAATATTTCATGAATACGTAAACCAAACCACAGCTAAAAACGTAGAAGAGGACTTACAAAAACTAGAAGAAAAAATAAACAAGTTTGCTAACCAAAATGGAGTACTAATACACGATATCAAATATGAAAAGATACAAAAAGATCAAATGCAACAAATGATTATAGCATTTGTTCACCACACGGCGATAAATAAGGAAACTGGCGAGGTTGAAAAGGATGATATTCCAAAAGTAGTGGTCGAGAAGAAATGAGTATTTGTCCCTAAACCTACGCTGCTTACAACAACCACTGTTATACCCTATCTTCTGCTTGAGTAGGTCAGGCGTTCAGGATACTTGATAAGAGTTATTATTAGTAACGTTCATCCTTGGCCCTGCCATGATGCATAGCCCCAGCCAGAGCGTCCTACGTGATATTGCAATACATTCTGCCAGAACATAAGGAGCATTAAAAGCCTACCGGGTTCAGTTAGACTAATTCGCAAATTTAGCTAACCCATCACCAAGAAGTCGTTGCAAAATTAGGGCTGAAAAAATGCTGTAACCCTTTAGCACAATAACGTTATTTTTGTAGTCACAACATCTTGTATTCAATGATTTATTGGTGGAGTCAAAGGTGGCGGTATTGATGCATACTTTGCAGCAGGAAGATTGACAAGGTTTGAATTTGTATTCGGGTGATTCGAAGGCGCACTTGCAGATGTGATTGGTGATTTGATCTCAACAGGGGTTGGAGCACTGAAAGTTGGAGTCGACTTATCTAGGACATTTACAAAGGCAGTGCCTGTCTGTCCCAGGTTATCAGTAACATTTAGTTGAAATCGCATAACTGTATTAGCAGCAACGTGAGGAGCAATAAACTCCCATTCCGTTGAGTTCGCTCCGCTTAAAGTGTTCGGAGCGCCTGTGGGAATCTGCCTCCAGGAATATGCTAGAATTATTCCCTCTGGCGACTTGCTGTTTGACCCATCGAGAACTACAGGTGAGCCCGCAGTAACTACTTGATTGGAACCAGCATTAGCCATGAGTGGGGGTTGTGAAGGTTGATAATTATTGCTAAAGATTGAAGTTATGGATTGTGTTGATGGTGGGTTCTTTAAAGGCGATGCTGATGATGCTGTTGATGACGACGTATAGCTGATGCTATGTTGAATCTCATTAATCATAGCATTGTCGACTGGTAGTGACTGGATTTTAACCCCTAAAGTTGTTAACTGAGCATACCCTGGATTAGTATAACCCATGAACAGAAACATAACTGAAAATGAGAGTAACATTAACAATTCAAGCTTTAAATCTGGAAACGTCTGGTATATTTGGTTATAAAAAATACTGATAAGAGTGAATTTGGTCGAATGTGAATTTTTACACATACGTTCCTTAGCAAATGGTGTAGTATTCAATATTTAAGACTTGAGAAGAGTTGTATTAGAAAAATTCTTCAAGGTTTGACCATGTTTGGAAATCTTCTTGCGGATACATATTCTCCAAACATCCTTTTCATGGAAGAGAAGACACTTTCAAATATCCACCTTTGTCCATAGCTGACGCTACTCTTCCATTTTTGAAGATTCTTTAGTTGTTGAAGTACAACTTTCCTCCTTGGATTACAACCCATAAACGAGGAGTTCTTCCTTACTTTGATTGCAGCTTCTACATTATTATCACACAAATATCTAAAATTCTCTTTATTATCGTACTCTCCATCTGCAATAACTATTTTCAAAGCATTATCTTGTTTGACAAGTGTGTAGTCGTTGTATACTTTGCCATGCTTCCTTTATGATTTCATTGCTACCTTGGTTCCTAAAGCCCGGCCAATTATGGCAAGGAAGCGCCTGTCTTAGAGGCCGCAGTTATGCTGAAGCTGCCTTAACAAAAGTTATGAATGCGGTGAAGGTATCGTCGGTGGTCGTGTGGGAGGCTGAGGGTGGGGGATTGAAGATGGAGGAGCAGATGGTGTGATCAGAAACGGAAGAAGTGATGGCCTGGCGGTGAGTATCGTTTTAAGGTTTGCTTCATGTCCATTCCTATATACAGTTAAAGTAATATTATCACCAACAGATTTGTGTTGGTCAATGTAAGACGCCAAATCATCTATCCTTGCGACTTTGTGTCCATCAACAGCAGTTATTATGTCGCCTACGTGTTTCTTTGAGTACTCATCTGTAGTGCTTCCATTTAACCCTGCCTTATCAGCAGGACCATTCTTTGTAATTGTATCTACATATACACCACTAAGGTTTGCCGGTATACTTGTCATATTTTCCACTAGATCTGATGTCAATGCACCGCCCTTAATCCCAAGATAAGGATGCAAATAGTACCCTTTTGCAATTAAAGCAGGAACTATTTTTGTTATGCTGTTGGATGGAATTGCAAATCCTATGCCAGAGAATGTTCCTGTATCGGAAAGACCGGCGGTATTCATTCCAACAACTTCTCCTTGCATATTGAGTAAAGGTCCACCAGAATTGCCAGGATTTATTGGTGCATCAGTTTGGATTGTATTGGGTATAGAAAATCCCCCACCTGCGGCAGCCGGAAGCAATCGACTCAACCCGCTAACAATTCCTGTCGTCAATGTGTCACTGAGGCCAAAAGGATTACCGATAGCAATTACTTGATCTCCAACTTCTAAATTGGAAGAATTCCCAATTACAAGCGGTTTAAGAGTAGATAATAGTTGCTGCTGTTGTGTGTTATTCTCTGAAATTTGTAAAACCGCTATATCTCCATAAATATCGGTTCCTATTACCTTTGCAGTAAATCTATCACCATCTACAAACGTTACATCTACTATCTTTGCACCTCCTACCACGTGACCATTCGTAACGATATGTCCTAGCTTATCATAAACAAATCCAGAGCCTAATGCAGTAGCATTTTGCGATTGAGGATTTAGGGCATTAGGAACACCCGTTGGTATTTTACTTGTTATTTGTACAATGGAATTCTCGACGTCTTTAAATATAGTCTTGAGAGGCAAGAAAGTAGCAGAAGAATTAGTACTCTGGGATGAAGAATTAGACTGTTGTTGTGCTGCGATGACGGTGGGCTGAACTATAAATGTACTTAATGGAATTGTTATTACTAGTACGAATATAATGATTGTTGCGGGGACCTTTGGTCTTCTCATTTGTCCTTTGATGTGAGCATATGGTCCTATAAGGCTTATTAGGCTTTTACTTTTTAGATGTATACGTGAAAGTTCTGCGCTACTATGCCTCTTTGATTCAGAAATTACGAAAGGAATTAGGATTACCACCGGCGAATTTTTAGGATCTGGATATCGATGAAGACATAACAGAGGAAAAGTCCAACACAAAGTGCATTCGCTCAAATAACATTTAAGCATCATAAAGATAATCCAACGAAAGGCAACTTCCAGCCAAGTAACAATCCACCAATAATTAATAATTCTCTTGGCTTGATGGTCCCTGGCCTCGGGGCTCACTAAGCGAAATGGATTGAAAATTGTCGATATGGCTAATGGGTTTATGGTTAATGGCTACTGGAAATATATCTATTGTTTCCACATATATCGTTTTTACGCTCCTATTCATAGGGCGCCAGAAATAAATGAAAAAAAGAAAATATTTAACCCAAGTGTGCCACCTATAGCAAATGCTCCAAAACCCCTTAATCCATTAGTCTAGACAACAAGTTTTAAATCATTTAATGATTCTCCAGGCCCTTAATAAACTCCGGTCTTGGTCTTTTGTAGATCCTATTTCAGGGATTTAATCTATAAATTCGAAAGCGTACTTTGCTTGTTGTTAGTATATGCCAACAATAGTCCATTTCGAAATTCCGTCAGATGATATCGAAAGGACTGTAATATTCGTGGCAAGAGTTTGGAATTATATTCTCTGAATCTAACAATGACATCATATGGTCTGCGTTCTACGCCTTCAGATTCCCCTTTCTCTTGTCGTTGTAGTAGATATAAGAACAGAATGTACTCCTGTATAGGTGTCTGAAGCTTAGAAATCGGCGAGGTACACATAGGATTACATTGAAAAGATGTGGTGTATGCCCCTTTGTTATCTGCAGATCGTCTGCAGATATTTGATGATAAGCAGAACTATTGTTCGATATTTTGTATTATCATCTTTTGGAACTCTGAAAATGGCATATTTTTTCTTGCTTCCAATAAACCAACCGCATCGGTGCCAACTAAATATCTAAATTCCGGCTTTACAGTTGAAATAGCTTGGAATATAGTCTTTGCAACTTCTTCCGGCTGTGTTGCATTCTCAGCCTCATGCTGTGAATTTGTTTTAACACTAACTTTTTGCACTAATTCCGAGTAAGGCGACTTTGGATCTAGCGCTCTCCTAGGTAAAATACTTCCCTTCATGAAATTACTGCCAATTACACCCGGCTCGATCAATATTACTTTGATTCCAAAAGGCTCAAGTTCGTATGCAATAGATTCACTCAAACCTTCGATAGCAAATTTGGTGCCTACATATGCCGAGATCACTGGAAATGCTATAAGTCCATTAATCGAACTAACATTTACAATAACACCACCGCCATTCTGTGGATTCCTCATGATAGGAAGCACATGTTGTGTTACTCTTATGACTCCAAAGAAATTGGTTTCAAATTGTCCTTTTATCTCATCCAATAAAAGATCTTCAAATGCTCCGAAGAGAGCATATCCAGCGTTATTAACTAGCACATCAATTCTTCCTTTTTCTAAAACAATCTTTTCTACTGCGTCTTTTACCGAGCCATCGTCAGTGACGTCCAGCTGAATTAATTTCAAGGGTAGCCTTTCAGCATTGGCTATCGATTGTAGACTTGCAGATTTATCAATATTACGCACTGAAGCATATGTATAAAATCCTTTTCTTGCTAACATAAGTGAAGTTGCATACCCTATCCCACTTGAGCTACCCGTAACAATGGCAACTTTTTGCCTAGCCCCTTCGTCAGTACCTTTATTCAATACCGTATCTTCTCTCATTAGACCTTAGGTTTACTACAGGTAGTTACTTAAACCTAGTAGTATTTGCTGCTCACTTAGTAATAGTTACCACATCTAGTAGTAGATTTCTGTTGTTGTTCTACTAGATCTTTAACACCCAAGGTATCTTTTGCTTGCCAAATGACTCTTTTCTTACGATTTTGAGCTAAATTTCTTGTCGTTGTAGCCAATCAGAACTCGTCAATAACAACGATATACACTTCTATCGATGTTGTTCAAAATTTTTCTGACAGGTATTAGCAGGACATTCAATTTGACAAAACTGATTAAACGAATCCAGCTTTTTCAGAGGATAATGTAACCAAAGTAGGCATAATGGATTATGTCATAACTCGCTCATAGCACCATTAATGGCACAAAGGAAGTTTTTATGTATTATCAAGGTCCTATAATGCAGTATTGACTAAGAAGCGTGAACAAACAACATTAAGAACAGTTCGGATTCCACAAGAATTAGATAATGCTCTAGAAACTATCTCTAAAGAGAGGGGTTTAAGTGTCAACTCGTTTGTCTCTATGCTACTAAAAAAATATGTTGAATGGGACAAATATGCAGATAGATTTGGTTATATTACTCTGACTCGTGAATCTCTCAGGCGTATCCTCAATGCCACAGATGATAATAAGCTGATAGAATCAGCTCAAGATTATGGCTCTACTGTACCAAAAGAATTCCTGATGTTTTGGTTTAAGAAATTAAATATTGATTCAGTTCTAACCGCACTTTCACTACGTTGTAAATATGCGAACGTTGCAGAATATGAGCTTAAAATAGATGGAAGTAACTATATAATTATTTTACATCATGATCTAGGAATAAGGTGGTCAGAATTTTTCGGTTATACATTGCAGCAAGAAATAAAAATAGTACTTCAAGTACTAGCTCGTTTAGAAATATCCAGAAATTCAGTTGTACTAAAATTTGATTTGCCTTAGCTGCATTATTAGATGTGTATAACTAATTAGTTGCAATAGATAGATTGTAAAATATTGTAGATTTTGTATAACATGTGATGTTTTTGTACCCGTAAATGTTATATCATCAGACCTGGGTCTTTAAATATGCTTAATGAATCAAGCCTAAACAGGAAAGGACTGCAATCCGGCAGTATTTTCGCACTTATTCTCTTAACAACATCCCTCCTATCTACTTCGTATGTCCAAAATTCAAAGGCGCTAGTTCAAGAGGATCACGAAGATTATGGGTATCTGAAATTTGCATCTTATGCAGTAAAACAAGCTTACGCAGCAAAACAGAACAGTACTGTAAACTCCACAATCCATATTCCAGCGATAGCCATGGGACCCCAGATTCCTACAAAGGGCTATCTGGTTCAAGAGATTCGTGACCACTTGTATTGGGTTACCGATGGAGCGTATAATACCATGTTCCTAGTAAGCAATCAAGGAGTCATCGTAGTTGATGCACCTTTTACAATTGGCAAAAACTATCTTAAAGCTATTGCTGAGGTAACAAAGGAACCAGTAAAAATTGTTATCTATAGCCATGCACATATGGACCATATTGGGGCGGCTAGTATGTTTCCTGCAAACGCTACTTACATAGCGCAACAGGAGACAGCTACGATCTTGAAAGACCACAACGACACGGGCGTTCCAGCCCCTACTGTGACATTTTCAACATCATATACGGTAAGGCTAGGTAATCAGACGTTGGTATTAGATTACAAAGGTGTCAACCATGAAAGAGGTAATATCTTCATCTATGCGCCAACCCAGAGAGTCCTAATGTTGGTGGACGTCATCTTTCCTGGTTGGCTTCCTTTCAGGGATTTGGCAATAACCGAAGATGTACCAGGCTTCATAAAAGCTCATGGGCAAGCTTTGAGCTATCCTTTCGATACTCTAGTTGCTGGTCATCTCACGAGACTCGGTACTCGTCAGGATGTTGTTACGCAAATGGAGTTCGTTAAAGATCTCAAAAGCAGCGCTATGAATTCTACCAAGATGTTTGCTAACTTCACCAAGATCGCCGAACAAGTTGGTGGATTTAGTAACCCCTGGTTGGTGTTCAAAACGCATGATGATGACGTAGCCAACCAATGCACTCAAACGATGCTAGCCAAGTGGAACGATCGGCTAGGAGGAGCTAACCAGTATATGTTTTCTCACTGCCAAAAAATGGCAGAAAGTTTACGAGTAGACTAAATGCTGCCTTGAACAACTCGCGCATAAAAGTGATATTCCAATTGGGGGCAATATCACTGACGATTGATATTCCTAACGATCATGCTGATTCTAAGAACGGATAGTGACTATGATCGACTAGTTCACGATAGTGGAGCTAAACAGAAGTTAGTGCTAAGTGACCATGCCCCCATCTGATCTTTTCAAAGGAAAAATTGTAATTGATGCAATGAACCCTTATTCTGAGAACTTTGCCTTACCCTTTAATATGTAAATGTGGTTATTTCGATATGCTACTTGGTGATTCCTTTCGTTGCATTTAGGATCAATTGGGCAATCTCATTTGAGTGAGACACAAGTGAAGCATGGCTAGATGCAAGTGAGATAGTAGTAGCATTCATCTGTTTTGCGAACATACGTTCTACATCAGGAGGAATCATGTGGTCATTCTCTGATACTTGATACCATGTTGGAAGCTGTTTCCATGCAGGAGGGCCAGACTTTTCAGCAAATATTGATGTACTAAATGGCTTTTGCACAATGGCCATGATATCAGCTTCGGTTGAATTGACATCTTGAGCAAAGGCCCCAGCAAACATCGCTGGGTTTATGTAAGAAAATCCTCCGCTATCAATGATCAATAAATCCTTTGGCAACTTTGAGACATCAACAAAATTACCTAGGGATTGACCCTCATTCGGAGCAAAGGCAGCAACATATACGAGGCCTTTAACCTTAGGATTATTATAAGCGGCATTAGTTATTATCTCTCCACCATACGAATGTCCTACTAAGACTGATGGTCCACCAACTAGCTCAATTGCACGCTTTACAGTAGCAACATCATCTGCTAGACAATGTTCCGGAAGCTGTACAGCGATAACACGATGTCCTGACTTCTGCAAAAAAGGAATTACTTTACTCCATGAAGATGCGTCAGCCCAAGCTCCATGGACTAGTACGATATTCGTGACGTGTGTTGCCATGCTCTTTACTCCCATAGGTTGCATTAATGTCTTGTTCTGGGCGTTGGCCAGACCAGAATGTGTAGATAATAAAAGGGCAACAAAATGAATGTCACTCTTTATCATATAAGGTGTTGTGTCATAGAGATGTATGAAATCGTTGGCCGGAAGTGTTTTTCCTTCAAGCAATATTACAGCCGAATCTCTTACTACTGTACCTTGAACCTAGCACTTAATATAAATAAGTTCAGTCCAATAATGTCATTATGAATAACGACGGAAGTACAATTTTGGTAACAGGTGCAACCGGAACTGTTGGCAGTGAAGTTGTAAGGCAACTCTCAACTAAAGGACAAATTAATATCAGAGCGGCGGCACGTTCAGCCAATAATCCCACTTTTAAGGACCTAAAGAGTGTGGAAATAGTGGAACTAGATTATAATAAACCAGAAACGCTTGCAACTTCTTTCAAGGATGTTAATAAATTTTTCTTATTGACTCCGTTCCGATCTGATATGCTAGATCTTACATCTAACTTGGTAAATGCAGCAAAGAAGTCAGGTGTAAAATATATCATAAAACAATCTGTTATGGGAGCATTATGGGAGCCTGGAATTACTCCCGGTCGTTTGCATCGACAAGCAGAGAAAATTATAGAAGAATCTGGAATACCATTTTCATTCTTGCGGCCGAATTCCTTTATGCAAAATTTTGTCAATTTTTATAGTCCCATGATAAAATCCCAACGGGCCTTATATTCTCCAGCTGGAGATGGAAAAGTTAGCTTCGTTGATGTCCGCGATATTGCAGCGGTGGCAGTACAAGCACTAATTAGTGACAATCAACATAAAGGAAAGGCATATAACATTACAGGTCCAGAAGCACTCTCTTACGGGCAGACAGCAGAAATACTTTCTAGGGAACTAGGTAAGGGAATAAAGTATGTAAACATACCAGATGAAGATGCTCGCCAAGGGATGAAAGATATGGGTATGGATGATTGGTCTGCTAATTCTTTGATATAGCTTTTTGACATTACTAGAAAAGGCTATACGTCAGACATAACTTCCGTAGTTGAAGAGTTGACTGGTAGAAAACCAATATCATTCTCGCAGTTCGTCAAAGATTACGCTGAAGCTTTTAGATGAAACTGTACGTTATCTGTAGGATCATCGGTCGGACTTTCGAGAGACAATTTGACCTGATTTCGTAAGCCAAGGTCATAACCATTGAAACAATTGGAACCGGCCTCGTCGGATCATCACTTTCGGTCACTGTAATGCATCTACAAGTGGTGAACTTAGCTTCAGCGACTCTTCGGTAGCATCAGCTATTCCTTCCTACTTTTTTAGCTAATGCTTCCGTTAGTCGCTTTAATGCCCCTTTACAAGAATATCGATGTGCGAGAGAGAGTTGACCGGATATAAAATTGGGTAATAGAAGAGATTTTGGTGTTGAAGATCATAAAAATCGATTCTAGTCTATTAGAAATAGAAAAAATAGAAATAGAAAATGGTGGCATGAACTTCGAGAAGAGCGAATAAGAGACATTGAGACCGAGAGAATATAAAACTCGATTGCTCTCCAGCCTGTTCAAACAACGTTTGAACGCTTATCACTGCTTGCAAGTGAACTTCTAGCACTGGATTTTATGGAATCGACACTATCATAAATCCCTAAACTTAGAGTTCGCAAGATTTCACGAGATTCAGAATTATCTGGTATATTTTTTATTCTGAAGTAGTCAGTACCATCGTGGAATATTGCAAAGAGACCAGAAATGGCAGCACCTGCAAATATCGATTTGAGCTTACTGCAACTCTTATCATTAGATAAAGATTTTAGAGCATAAACGCCTTCTTTTTGTTTCTTTCTAGTAAGCTTTATTCTACCTATATCTATAAAGTTATCATGATATGATTGACTTTTCATCAGCGTATTCAATTCATCCATCAATGGCTTTCCTGGCAACTTTATATTTCTAGTACAATCGCAAAATTCACACTCCATAGTACATTGGTCCCTGAAACGTGCGTCTCTTACTTCTGAAATATTTTCAAAATACTCATTTAAGACTGGAATTTCCATTGCCATAGGGTATAGTCCACCTTCCAAACAGTAGCATATTTCAATGAAATGTACCACGTCATCTTCATCAATGGTAGCATTTCTTAATGCAGATTGCATTCCTTCATAAAAGATCTTTCCGCTAGCTATGGAACCACATTTTATACCCTTGGCAAGTCGGTCTTTTTCAACAGGATTTAACTTACATTTAAGATAGTAACGCACACACAATATTAACCATAAAAACATTTTAAGGCTTCGAGTCCACTTTCAATACATGAGAAGGGATACTATTCTCCAACTTGATTAGGTAGTCGTGCTTCTTTAGATGATTCAGTCTGACTAATCTTCATTAAAAGCGGTTCAGCACAGACGATCTTTCTATTGTTGCTATTGTTGTCCTCTTTCGATTGAATCTAATCTAGTTGTTAACGCGATAACCTGATCTGATAAATGCGCTATCGCATCATCTTTCATTTTATCACGATCTCTCATGGATTGGTTTATTTGCTCTAATTGTTCTATCTTGCTTTGTATATCTGCCCCTTGTCTTTCTAATCGAGGTATATTTAGAAATGTCAAGTAAGGTTCAACCTTGCGAAATATTTCTGCCTTCTCTGAATCTTTCTTTGTCCAGTATGTAGAGCCAGAATGTCCTATAAACCATTCAGAAAAGTCGGCATATCCAAGATCTGATATTGTAGTTTTCACGAATCGTCTGAAAGAGTGAAGGCTTATCTGTCGACGCCTTTGATTACCATCCTCCCTATCACCTTTACCTGAACGATCAAGTGTCTTTGCGAAAGATCTAGCCAAATCATCATATAAAGAATCGGGATTAGGTGTTTTTTATCTTGATAAACTGAGAAGATCAGGTCTGTATCCTTTTTATCAGGTGTTCGAAATTCTGTTATGGTTTTTCCCGTTCGCGTGTCTTGGTGGCATACTCTTCGAGTTCGATGTTTATACTCTAACCATGATTTTAGCTGTTGAGTTATTTCTTCTGTCAGAAATATAATTCTATCAACTTTAGTTTTGGTATACTTTCCTCTTACAAAAAGATTGGCAGGATTCGAATCAAAGTCTATATCTTTAATACGAATAGATAATGCTTCAACGGCACGCATCCCAGTAGCTGCTAATAATATTAGATAAGTTCTTAATCGAATATTGTCACACACATTTAATATTTCAACAATATCCTCCTTTGATAGCGCTGAATATCTAGAGACAAGAGAATGGATGAAATAGCTTTTTCTTATACAAGTGTTTTTGTTTTGTTTACTTACGAAACCAAGTACAACGTAGTATCAAAGTGAGCAACGTTACTAGTGTGATGCATAGCTGGCTTGTGGGCGAAAAATATGATTCAGGTGCATTGCTATAAGAAACTTAGTGCTGTATATAGTGATCGTATCACCGAAGGAACGTTGCATGTATTGGTCAGGAGAAATCGCGGTTCAAACTCAAGCGCAGAGCAAATGATTGATAATTTCGATTGGGGTTAAGCAGATAGTATTTGAGAAGTGATATTTTACCTAATAATTTTTTACAACAGTTAAGTTATACTTGGAGCTAAGATATAGATGAGTTTGCTAAGTTACAGCCAATGCCTTCACCAGTGTAGGAGTTGTGGAATGGTATATGAATGTGGATGGAATAATTGCAGAATGCCATTCCAATATGATAGATGCCCCTCATGTCTAAGCAAGTATTCTGAATTTGAAATTATCAGCATTTAGTCTTGATGATGATGGCAAGATGAGCGGAAATACCGTTACAATATAGATGTAATGAGATGAGAGAGCTTTGAACATTTAAAGTAAATATTCTAACCTGACTCAGTTATCCAAAGTAGCAAAGATTCGACTCCACCAATATTGTTGCACAGGACATTTATCAATTATATTATAGTATAACCCTTATTCTGATTCAACCTCCTGATGTTTTGGTACTGATACTATTTGGTGAGAATGTATTTATGATTCCGTTCAAAGTAAAGTTGACTCTTTTGAAGGAATTAGGAGGACAGATGTTTCTTCTAACTGAGCTTACAACCACGAATAGTGGACAATGCTGGTCCTTTGCCTATTATTTTCTGCAGCGCAATCAAAACATCTTTGGGATGATATAGACTCCATAAAAAGCAAGAATGCTACTTATGGAAATAAGTAAAGAGGATAGAACTTAGTTTTTAACACCTAGACGCCTCTTCTATATATCAAATACGATGTTATTATTAACCAACTATAGTCCATCCATACGTGAAATGAGAACAAAAAAGAATTCCGATGACAAAACCGAAGAAATGAATTGAATCCGAAATCAGCTTTAAACCTACTGTGAGCCACCATATTAGAAAAAAGGGATTTAAAGCGCTAAATATAACTCCTAATAACTAGCTAGTAATGAGGTCCGATTATCTAGATACGATTGCAGCGAAGCGCTAAGATCAGAATATTTTATGTTATGTTGCATATTAATCAGCTAACTAACTCCTAGCTTTCCTCCGCATCCACAATAACCGAATTCATCTATGCGTGAATTACATATGGGACATCGATGTTCGTCATCTTCCTTTTTTTCCACTTCGCCATAAATAACTTGATCTGCGTCTTTGCCCCAAATTTGTTTGTGGACATTTATATCCTCAGGAATTTCATCATCATTCATATCAACTTGATAGTTGAGGTGGCGTATATCTATTTTGTATCCCATTCATATTGAACAATAAGCCGAACGGGTCAATAAATGGATCCTCCCTACCTGTGCTAATATATCCAAAATAGTTTGTCTACACTGACTTTCCAAGAGAAGATATAATCTCATTTACTACCTGAGATTATGACAGATAACCCACTTTGCATTGTTCGCATTA
>Ga0207646_10005323_pt1 | contig 13566 bp, 15 predicted proteins | sample KBSK5502metaG_FD_184343 | JGI IMG/M metagenome (GOLD analysis project Ga0207646, IMG submission 184343) | Corn, switchgrass and miscanthus rhizosphere microbial communities from Kellogg Biological Station, Michigan, USA - KBS K5-50-2 metaG... | ecosystem: Host-associated > Plants > Roots >... | reverse complement strand
GATTCGAGTAATGAATCGCAGTCTGGCGAAGCTCGTCGAGTATGGCGGGCGAAAGCGGCGCACGGCCCAGGTTCGTGTGCAGGATCACTCCTGTGGCATTGATCACCGGCTGTAGCGTGCGGGACAGGATGCGTTCTACTTCGCGTGCGATCACGTCTTCCAGATCGGAAGGCACAATGGGAATCACCGACACGCCTTTTTCACCGGTAATTTCCGCGCGCACGCTCGCCAGCACTTCCCGGGCTACTTCGACGAGCAGCTCGCGCGGAATGCGGCCCACGAGTTTCGCCATGCGAGGCTGGCGCAGCAATTCGTCCACCGACGGAATCTGCCGCAGCAATTCGGACTTCTCTGGAGCCAGCGAGCGTTTTGCCCGGTAATCCATTTGGGTATTGGAGCACAGGCAGAGACCACTCGCAATCGATGCAAAGGGTCCGGCCCGTCCCTGGGTACAGGCAGCACGGGCTGCGTACAGTTCACCTTCGGTCTCGTAGGTCTGCTGAGCGGTTGACGGGTTCGAAAGCGCCTCCTACCATGGAAATTGCGAGATTGCCTGCATGGCGACCATCGACGAAGAGCTCAGCCAACTCGAACGGGACATACGCCAACTGAAGGTCGAATACGATCAATTCTTTGGCGGAGGACGCAAGCGTCCGCCCAACGAAATCGAATGGCGCATTGAATTGACGGTAAAAAAATATGGTGAACGCGCCGGGGATATGAAGTACGGCCAGCGATTTCGCTACAACAACCTCACGCAGACCTACGCGAAGTACAAGGATATTTTCCGCAAGCGGATGAAACGAAAAGAGGAGGCCACGGTGCAGCGCCACTTTGGCGCGGCAGCGAAAGCCATTGAGGCGCAGCGTCTTGCGGAGGCGCAAGCGCGCGCTGGGACCGCCGTTTCTGTACGGCCCGCGTTCCGCATCACTTGCTCTGAGCCTGAACGAGAAACGGAAAAGGTGGAACAACTGTTTCAGGCTTTCGTCGACGCAAAAAAGCTTGCCGGCGAAGACGTTACGCGTCTGACGCATGCAGGCTTCAACGAATTCGTCCGCAAGAAAACGAAGGACCTGCAGAAACAAAAAGGTTGTACCGAGGTCGAATACATCATTGAAACCGTAGACCATCAAGTCAAATTGAAGGCGTTGGTGAAGGCCTGAGCGGCTTCCCGTTGTGATTCACGCTTAAGCTGAAGACAAAAGTTCCTGCCTCCTGCCTAGTTTCCAAATGAAATCTTCTGATACCAAACTGATCCGGTTGATTGCCTTGTTCAAGCTGCTAAAAGCAATTCTTCTTATGGCGGTCGGCTTGGGCGCTCTACATCTGCTTCACAGCGACATCGCGAGCGTGCTCGCACATTGGGTCAAGATGCTTGGCCTGAACCCGGGTGGACGGTATGTCGATAGGGCCATTCAGAAAGCGGTTGCTCTTACTCCGAATACGATCAGGGGTCTCGGGGTTGGCAGCTTCATTTATGCAGGACTCTTCCTGACGGAGGGAATTGGCCTCTGGCTGCTGAAACGTTGGGCCCAGTGGTTGACCATCATCATGACGAGTTCGCTCATACCACTGGCGATTTACGAAATCTATCGCCACCCAACTGCGCTTAAAGTTTTGGTGCTGATCATCAATGTTGCCGTGGTGGGATTTCTTGTTCATCGCGTTCGGGCGGACGCTTCGACGTAGGAAGACAACTCTCGAACCTTCCGAACGAGGGTTGAGTCAACTCCCGACAGGTCGCGTCAACCGAAACTGGCCCTCCTGGCCCCCACCCCACAACCTCACGACTTTCCCATTTTCGCCGTTGCAGCTTACACTGAACTGTTTTTGCCTCACGGAGGATTCGACATGGCGGTGGAGCGCGCGCTCATCAGCGTATTTGATAAAACGGGAGTGCTCGAGATCGCCAAGCGGTTGGCGGCCCTCGAGATCGAAATTCTTTCAACCGGCGGCACTGCCAAACTGCTGCGGGATTGCGGAGTCGTCGTAAAAGACGTTTCGGAATTTACCGGCTGGCCTGAAATGCTTGGCGGCCGCGTCAAGACGCTTCATCCAAAAGTTCATGGCGGCCTGCTCTACCGGCGCAACCTTCCTGAAGACCAGAAGCAGGCGGCGGAACACGGCATCGCGCCGATCGATCTTGTGATCGTGAATCTTTATCCCTTTGAGGCCACTGCGGCCAAAGCCGATCTCACCGCGGAAGAGCTCATCGAAAATATCGATATCGGCGGCCCCACGATGCTGCGCTCGGCGGCAAAGAACTGGGAAAGCGTCACGGTGGTGACCGATCCCGCCGACTACGGTCGCGTGGCAACGGAACTTGAAGCAAATCGCGAGACCTCGCTCGCAACAAAGCTCGAACTGGCGCGAAAAGTTTTTGCCACCACATCGCGCTACGACGCAATGATCGCCACTGAACTGGAACGTCTCTCGGTCACAGGTGGTCATGCTGCAGTCGTCGCGAAAGAGGCTCTGCCACAGCGCGTGTATCTTGCGCTTAAGCGTCAGCAGCCACTGCGCTACGGTGAAAATCCGCACCAGGCCGCTGCGCTTTATATTCCCGCGGGCAAACCTCCGGCGGGATTGGCAGCGACAAAGCAACTTCAGGGAAAAGAACTTTCCTACAACAACTTCGTCGACTTGGAAGCCGCGCGCAGCATTGCCGCTGAATTCCAGAAGCCCGCCGCGGTCATTATCAAACACAACAATCCGTGTGGCACGGCGGAGCAGCAAACGCTGCTCGACGCCTATCTAAGAGCGTACGCGTGCGATCCGATTTCCGCTTTTGGCGGCGTGCTCGCTTTCAATCGCACCGTGGACGCAGCAACAGCCGAGGAGGTCGCGAAACTTTTCGTGGAATGCATAGCCGCGCCCGGGTTTGACGACCGAGCAAAGGAGATTTTCTCCGCCAAGAAAAACTTGCGCCTACTCGAACTGCCTCCCGGCGGTCTTGAGCCTGAGCGAGAGCTTCAGCTAAAGCGGATCCTCGGCGGCATGTTGGTTCAGCAACCGGACCTTGGTGAGCTGAAGGGAGCTGAACTGAAAGTTGTGACGCAGCGCGCGCCCACTGCGGAAGAGTTGGCCACGATGAAATTTGCGTGGAAGGTATCGAAGCACGTGAAGTCGAATGCGATCGTCTTTGCAAAAGACGGCGCGACACTGGGCGTCGGGGCTGGCCAGATGAGCCGCGTGGACTCCGTCAAAATTGCAGTGATGAAGGCCCAGTCGTCCTTGCAAGGCTCGATTGTCGCGTCTGACGCATTTTTCCCATTTCCCGATGGCGTGGAAGAAGCTGCCAAGGCAGGAGCTGTCGCGCTGATTCAGCCGGGCGGCTCCGTACGCGATAACGACGTGATTGCAGCCGCCGACCGCCTCGGCATGGCCATGGTCTTCACCGGGATGCGCCACTTTCTGCACTGATCCGCGAAGGAACCATCCATCGAAATAGAAGAAATGCCGCCGTGCCGCCAAGAAATTGTGCCAGTACAAATCCGGGAACATCCTGTGGCCGGATTCCCGCAAACGTATCCGTAATACATCGAGCAACCGTGACCGCAGGGTTAGCAAAAGAAGTCGACGAAGTAAACCAGTAAGCGCCGGCAATGTAGATTCCGACGGTCAGCGGAATTGCGGCTGGCCGAAGCCTTGAACATCCCGAAATTACGGACACTAGTCCGAATGTAGCGATGATCTCCGCATAGAATTGTGCGGGGCCGCTTCGCGCGTGACGCGACAGTGTGATCGTCGGCAGGCCAAACATGAAATGTGAATTGATGGTTCCCAAGACGCCGCCGGCTAGCTGCGCAAGGCAATACGGAAAAATATCCGAACGCGCGATTCCTCCCGACAACGAATCCGCAAGAGTCACCACCGGGTTGAAATGCGCGCCTGAAATACCTCCGAACGCGAAGATCAACGTAACCAGCGCGGCTCCGGTGGCAATCGAGTTGACAAGCAGCGCGATCGCTACGTTGCCGCCCGAGAGACGTTCGCCCATGATGCCCGAGCCCACCACGGCCGTTAATAAAAACGCAGTGCCCAGGAATTCCGCGCACACGCGCTGCGCCAGACGGAACTTCATTGCTTTCCGATCCGGTCCACTTCTTTCTTGACGGCGAGGCCGTCCAGACTGGACAGCGGCAAGCTCAGGAGCAGACCGATCCTACGATCGAGCGTGACGAATGCGTCGCGAAACGCCCGCTCAATCTGCTCCGTCGAGCCGCTCACGAGGGCGGGATCGGGAACGCCCCAATGCGCCGTGATGGGTTGGCCCGGCCACACGGGGCAAATTTCGCTGGCTGCGTTGTCGCAAACTGTAAACACAAAATCCATTTTCGGCGCGCCGGGCATCGCAAATTCATCCCAGCTCTTGCTGCGCAAATCCGAGACAGGAAGGTTGGCGGTCTCAAGTTGCTTGATGGCATGAGGATTTACACGCCCTGTAGGATGGCTTCCCGCGCTGTATGCCTTGAAGTTAGGACGTCCTCTCCTATTCAGGATGGCTTCGGCGAGGATGGAGCGCGCAGAGTTGCCAGTACAAAGAAAAAGGACGTTGCGTTGCATGATTCTTTCCTTTGCTTGAGATTGTGGAAATATCCATTCGCTAAAGGACGGACATTCCTCACGTGCAGCAGGGAAGTCCGACGCATCCGGGAGGGCAGTCGCACTGTACCGCCGGCTCTGTGGTTTCTTTGTGTCTTGCTGGCGACGCTTCCTGTAAAGATTCGTTGGAGTCAGCGAGAGGCTTCGTCCCTGGTTCTAGCGCGGCAGGCTCATGCTTCTCTTTCATGTGACACTCCCAAAAGTTATCCCGTCTTCTATTCAGCTGCGGCACGAAGGACCGACAACAAGTGCGCGTCCCGCAGGTTTAACCGCGCGCACAAACGCGCTGATAAATTTGCCGTCGATCATCGGCGCCACCTTCTCCGGATCGAGCCCCGCACTCACCAAAAAGTCGCGTGCTTCTGCGCTCTTGTACACACGCGTCGGCTCAATTTCGATGGAATTGAATCCCGCATTGAAAAGTTTGTCGCGATATTCGAATTCCTCCAGCGCTCCGGCGATGCAACCCACCCACAGCTCCATGCTTTTCCGGATTTCGGCCGGCACTTCTCCGCGCACCACGACATCGGAAATCGCGAACCGCCCGCCGGGCTTCAGCACGCGAAACGCTTCGCGCAAGACGCGATCCTTGTCTCCGGACAGATTGATCACGCAATTTGAAATAATCACGTCCACCGAATTGTCCGGCAGCGGAATGTTTTCAATCGCGCCTTTCAGAAACTCCACATTCGTTACGCCTGCTTTTTTCTGGTTTTCGCGGGCCAAGGCCAGCATTTCGTCCGTCATATCCAGGCCATAGGCTTTTCCGGCCGGACCCACGCGCTTCGCCGAAAGCAAAACATCAATGCCGCCGCCTGAGCCAAGATCCAGGACGGTTTCGCCCGCCTGCAGTTGCGCCAGCGCTGTTGGATTTCCACAACCGAGCGACGCCGCCACCGCTTTTTCTGGCAATCCCGCGATCTGTGTTTCATCGTAGAGGTCCCGCGTGATCGGATCGCAGCAGGAAAGCTCGCCGCCTCCCCCGCAGGAAGCCACTCCACCGGCGGCCGCTTGCTTCGCCGCCTCGCCGTATTTCTGTCTCACAACGTCCTGAATATTCTGTTCGCTCACAAAAATCTCCTTGTGCGTTCATCGCAACGTGTTAGCGAGAAATCTGGACAAATGATTCGGGCGCTACAGCGCGGCTGCGTGTGCAGCATTCCTCATAAAGGAATCCAAGTACCTCACGCAACGAATCGGTGTTCGCCGAATACCACAGAAACGTTCCTTCACGCTGCACGTTAACCAGCCCCACTTGCTTCAACTTTTCCAGATGGTGCGAGAGCGTCGAAGCAGGAATATCCAGTTCTTCCTGAACTTCGCCCGCAATCAAACCGCCGGGATGAGCCGAGAGCAGCAGCCGGAGAATTGCCAGGCGGGGTTCCGCGCCCAGGGCCGCAAAACGGTCCGCCGATCGCGTAACCAGCAGAGGGTCGGGCTTCTTCATATTTCGATAATTGCAGAAATATAGAAACAGTGTCAAGCCGTTTTTGCGGTCCCGCCTGCAAAACTTTTCTGTCACCGCTCCCCGCCCCGCCCGCATCCAACTCAAGTCGGCCCTTCCAACTGGCTCTGGAAATGTCTGGCAATTGGTTTTGACCGTCCCTTGCATGCATGGGATACTTTGTTTTCAGGGCAAATAATGACTTTTCTAAAGCTAAACGCATTCCTGATCACTACGACTTTCGCCGCCACTTCAGCGCTTGCACAGACTGCCACTTCTCCGCAATCTGCGACCCCACAACAGCGGGAGTTCGAGCGCTCCGAATCGGCCGTACCCGCTAACAGCAGCCGTGCCGACGCCTATTTCAACTACACGATGGGCCACATCGCCGAGCAGCAGTATGAGGCGACCAGCCGCAGCGAATACGCCACCCAGGCGATCGAGTACTACAAGAAAGCTTACGCTCTTGATCCAAAGTCTCCTGTCATTGGCGAGCGTCTCGCGGAAATGTACTGGAAAGCGCAGCGCGTTCACGACGCCGAATTGGAAGCCCAGGCTCTGCTGAAGCGCAATCCGGAAGACGCGCAGACGCGCCGCCTGCTCGCTCACATTTATCTGCGCAGCCTCGGCAATGCTGGCGAAGCTACCGGCCAATCCGCAACAGTCAATCGCGCTGTTGAACAATTTAAGGAAGTAGTTCGCCTCGATCCTTCGGATACCGAATCAGCGCTGTGGCTCGCCCGCCTTTACCGTCTTCAGAACCAGCACGACAAAGCGGAAGAGGTTTTGCGTGGAATTCTGAAAGGCGATGCCGAGAACGAAGCGGGAGTCGAGCAACTGACGCAATTGCTCCTAGATGAAGGCAAATCGGCTGACGCTATCGCCCTTCTCGAAGGCATGACCTCGAAGTCTTCTTCGCCGACACTGCTCGACCTTCTTGGCGACGCGTACACGCAAACCAAGGACCTACCGAAAGCGGAAGCTGCATATCGGAAAGCCGCGGAACTCGACCCAAGCGAGACCAGCCACCAGCGCGGTCTTGGGCAAACCTTGCTTGCCGAAGAAAACTATCCGGAAGCACTGAAGGTTTACCAGAAGCTTTCCGATTTGATGCCAGATGACGCGGACGTCTATCTCCGCCTCGCCCAGGTTTATCGCGAACTGCACCAGATGGACAAAGCTGAGGAAACGCTTGTCAAGGCGCGCCAGTATTCTCCTGGCAGCCTCGACGTTATGTATAACGAGGCGATGTTGTATCAGGCCCAGGGCCGCTATGAAGATGCGATCCGGGTGCTCTCGGAAGCGGTCGCTGGCGTCAAGGGACAATCCGCGTCGCTGCCGTCCCGTCGCCGTTCGCTCGCCGTGCTCTATCAGCAGCTCGGCCAGCTTTATCGCGACACACAGAATTATCAGGCGGCGGTAAATACCTACGAAGAACTTGGACGCCTGGGCGATGAGGAAGATCGTCGTGCGCGGCTTCTCGTCATGGACACTTTGAGTGTGGCGAAAGACCTGCCAAAGGCATTGCAGGCGGGCAAGGAATCCGTCGCAAAGTATCCGAAAGATCCGGCGATCAAGGCTCGCTATGCATTATTGCTGGGTGAAACCAACCAGACCGATGAAGCGGCGAAATTGCTTCGCACACAACTGACCGGCAACGAATCCGACCGCGAAACGTATTTGAACATTGCGCAGATTTACGAACGTGCTCGCCGCTACAGTGAAGCCGAACAGTCCGCTCGCGCCGCCGAAGCCATTGCCGGCTCTCCGCGCGACAACGAAATGACCTGGTTTTTGCTGGGCGCCATTTATGAGCGTCAGAAATTCTTCGACAAAGCTGAAAATGAGTTCAAGAAAGCGCTCGCGGTGAATCCGAAGAATGCTCCGGTTTTGAACTACTATGGTTACATGCTCGGCGATCTTGGGATTCGTCTCGATGAAGCCCAGTCACTCGTGCAGCGCGCCCTTGCGGAAGATCCGTACAACGGGGCGTATCTCGACAGTCTCGGCTGGGTGTATTTCAAGCAGAACAAACTTGGCGACGCCGAAGCCACACTGCGAAAAGCGCTGGAACGCGATTCGCATGACCCCACCATGCACTCGCACCTGGGCGACGTATATGCCAAGTCCGGCCGTCCTGAACTTGCCGCAGCGGAGTGGGAAAAGTCTCTCGCAGAATGGAAGCGCGTCCTGCCCGCGGATGTTGAGCCGGAAAAAATTGCCGAGGTGGAGAAAAAAGTCAGTCAGTTGCGCCGTCGTGTAGCGCAAAAGTCTTCTCCCGAGGCAGTGAAGCCCTGACCTAGCCTATGTCCGAAGTTCGTATCCCCGCCCTTGCGAAAGTAAACTTGCGCCTGGAAGTTCTCGGCAAGCGTCCCGATGGTTTCCACGAGCTGCGCACCGTATTTCAGTCCATTTCGCTAAAAGACGAGTTGCGGCTAAGATCCACGCGAAAATCAGGCATTGAGCTCCGCGTGCGCGGCAACGCCTCGCTTTCAAGCGAGCCTGTCGAGAAAAACCTTGTCTATCGCGCAGTGCATGCACTGCGCCAGGAATTCCGCCAACGCGACGGTATCGCCATCGAGTTGCGTAAAGCCATTCCGGCTGGCCGAGGGCTTGGCGGCGGCTCGAGCGACGCAGCATCCGCGCTCATTGGGTATCTCCGCCTGGCCAAAAAACAACTTCCTCGCGAACGATTGTTTGAACTCGCCGCCGCTCTCGGCGCCGACGTTCCCTTTTTCCTCGAAGGTGGCCGCGCGCTCGGCATTGGCAAGGGCGATGAAATCTATCCTCTGCCGGACATTCGAAAGCTCCACCTGCTCGTCGTTTCGCCGAACGCGATTCACGTCCCGACTCCAGATGCTTATCGCTGGCTTAACGCACCAAAACTCAATGCCGCGCAATTGACAAATTCCGCAGGAAACCCTAAACTTCATAGGTTCTGTGCTCTCTCTTGGAGCCTGCAGGGCAGCCCCCTCCTAAACGATTTTGAGGATGCGGTCTTCCAGCAGCACCCCCGTCTGGCTGAACTCAAACGGGATCTGCTTCAAAACGGAGCAACAGAAGCCTTGCTGGCGGGTAGCGGTTCGGCGGTGATTGGAGTTTTCCCGAGCCCAGCTAAGGCGCGCCGAGCCGCTGTTGGGTTTCCGCTTGATCAGACTTTCGTTTGCGAGACCGTCTCGCGCGATTCGTATCGCCGTCTGATTCAAAGTCGCACTGTTCTTTGTGCGCCTCGCGACTAATCCTCAGCGTCTTTAGCCAAACAACCCAGGGAATTTCAGCTTGCCGACTTTGCAGGTGGAGACCGCTTCGTGAACGACGAGCGTTTCAAAATTTTTTCGGGTACGGCGAACCCGGTGCTGGCCGAATCCATCTGCCGGCATCTCGACGTGCCTTTGGGCAAAGCCATGCTGGGCCGCTTCAGCGATGGCGAAATTTATTTTCAGATTTTGGAGAATGTGCGCGGCGCGGACGTCTTTGTTGTCCAACCCTGCCACTATCCGGTGGACAACCACCTGCTTGAACTTTTGCTGATGATTGACGCTTTCAAACGAGCATCCGCCTGGCGCATCACCGCCGTGCTGCCGTATTACTGCTACGCCCGGCAGGACCGCAAAGACAAGCCGCGCGTTCCGATCTCGGCGAAGCTGGTCGCCGACTTGCTCGAAACTGCGGGAGCGACCCGCGCCTTGACGCTTGATTTGCATGCGCCGCAGATTCAAGGTTATTTCGACGTTCCCGTGGACCACCTGTTTGCGTCGCCGGTGCTCGTCGAATATTTCCGCCAGTTGGATTTGCCGGATTTGACCGTTGTGTCTCCCGATGCAGGTGGCGTGGAGCGCGCCCGCTTCTTCGCGAAGCGCCTCGATGCGCCCCTAGCAATCGTGGACAAACGCCGTGTCGATGTGGACGTCAGCGAAGTCATGCACCTCATCGGAGACGTCAAGGGCCGCAGCACGCTGATCCTGGACGACATCATTGATACCGCGGGCACGCTGGTCAAGACCGCGGAAGCGCTCCTGAAGGAAGGCTCCACGCAGGTTTACGCGGCTTGCACGCATGCCGTGCTTTCCGGTCCGGCAGTGGAGCGCATCGCTCAGTCGCAAATCAAAGAAGTTGTCGCAACCGACTCGGTTCCTCTCAGTGATTCGGCTCGCGCACTGAAGAAAATTCGCGTCCTCAGCGTTGCCGACCTGCTGGCTCGCGGCATTCGCTCGATTCATGAGGAAACCTCGATCAGCGAACTGTTTATTTGATTCTTGAATCGGCCTGTATCTCAAGGCCCTGCAGTCATAAGGAAGGGAAGAAGGCAATGGCAGACAAGATCGTAGTCGAAGCAGCAGTCCGCGAATCTCGCGGCAAAAATGAAGCCCGCCGCCAGCGTGTGGCGGGCAAAATTCCGGCCACGCTTTATGGTGGCAAGGATAGCGCCGTTTCGCTCACCGTAAATGCCAAGCAGGTTGGCCAGATTCTTCGTTCCGCGACCGGGCACAACACGCTCTTCCAGGTCGCCATGGATGGCAAGGAGCAGCCCGCCATCGTGAAGGATTGGCAGGTTGATCCCGTCAGCGGAAATCTTCTGCACGTTGATCTGCTTCGCATCGCGATGGACGTTCGCATGCGCGTCAAGGTTCCCGTGCATACTTTCGGCGAACCGTCGGGCGTAAAGGTCGAAGGTGGCGTTTTTGAAATCGTCACCCGTGAAGTAGAAATCGAATGCTTGCCCGGCGAAATTCCCACGGAATTCAAAATGGATGTCAGCCATCTCGCGATGAACAGTCAACTTCGCGCTGGTGATATTCCAATCGACACCAGCAAGATGAAGCTGGTCACGGAACCCGAACGTGTTCTCGCCCACGTAGTTGCTCTGCGCGTTGAAGAAGAGAAGCCCGTGGAAGTGGTGGCGGCGGAAACGGCCACGCCAGCCGAGCCTGAAGTCATCAAGAAGGGCAAGAAGGAAGTCGAAGGCGAGGAGGGCGCAGAAGGCGCCGAGAAACCGGAGAAAAAGAAGTAGCGTTTCAGGGTTTGTACTTGCAGACCCTGAGCTAAGACATTTGTACGCCTTTTTTGCGCGGTTTTATGCAGTTGTAGCGAAGCGAGGAATATGCGGCTCATTGTCGGCCTTGGTAATCCTGGCCCGGAGTATCAATGGACGCCGCACAACCTGGGATTCCTCGCCGTGGATGAACTCGCCAATCGCGGCGGCATCCGCGTCGAGCGGCCGGAAGCCAAGGCTCTGGTGGGTTTGGGCAAAGTGGCAGGGGAAGAAGTCATCCTTGCCAAGCCGCAAACGTACATGAACCTGAGCGGCATCTCTGTACGGGAGCTGCTTGAAAAGTACGAGCTTGGTCCGCAGGACGTGCTTGCGATGTGGGATGAAGTCCAATTGCCGTGGGGTGCGATTCGCATCCACGGAGAGGGCAGCGCGGGCAGCCACAACGGAGCGGGCTCGCTGATCAACTCGCTGGGTACGCAGGCGATTGCAAGGCTGCGGCTCGGTTGCGGACCCGATCATCCGCTTAGCAGCAGGAAAGAATACGTCCTGCGGCCGATGAAGAAATCGGAGTTGGAAGTGGCCTCGGAGCTGATCGCGGATGCGGGTGACGCCGTCGAAATGCTCTTGACCAAGGGCATCGAAGCGGCAATGAACAAGTACAACCGGCGCGAACGTCAGCAGGATGAAGCCGCCGAAACGTAAAGATTTCAGGGCTTGTACTCACACAAGCTCTGAGCTGAAAGAGAAACGAGGAACCATGGAAGAGCGTCTGTACGACCTGATTTTTATTGTCCGTCCGGCCACACCGGAGGAAGAGATCAAGAAAGTGGAGCACACGGTCGAGCACGCCTGCACCGAAAAGGGCGCCAAGATCGAAAAGACCGAGCACTGGGGCACGCGCAAGCTTGCATACCGCGTGGCGAAACACCGCGAAGGCATCTATGTCTACTATCAGATTCGCACTTCGCACAACGACCTGATCGTGGAACTGGAGCGCCGCCTCCGCGTGCAGGATTCGGTCATCAAGTACCTCACGATCCGTCTTGACGAAGACCTCAAGCGGCAAAAGAAACTCACGGCAATTCGCGACAAGCGTGCCGCGCGTCGCCCGAAGCGTCCGGCGCCTGCTCCGGCTCCCGTCGCTGCAGCACCAGCGCCAGCTACGGAGCACGCCGCTAGCTAATAATCGGCTAGCTAACGATAGCTTCACGAGCGGACTTGTTTTCACGAACCAAGATTTGGCTCCGGCTACATCGGCGCCACAAGGCACCAACAGGAATTAAGAAAGAAAGGGTAAATGTTATGGCAGACGAACAGAATCAAACGCCCGCAGTTCCCCAGGCACCAGCTTCAGCTCCATCGCCGCGTCGCGAAGGCGGCCCGGGTGGTGGAGGGCACGGTGGACATGGCGGTGGCGGCGGACGCCGCGAAGGTGGTCCCGGTGGCGGTGGCGGCGGACGACGTGAAGGCGGTCCCGGTGGTCCGGGCGGCGGACCCGGCGGCCCTCGCCGCGGCAAGCGTCAATTTTTTCGCAAAAAGAAAGTCTGCAAGTTCTGTGTCGAAAAGATGGATCTCATCGACTACAAACGCGCCGACATTCTTTCGCAGTTCGTGCAGGAACGCGGCAAGATTCTTCCGCGCCGTATGACAGGAGTCTGCGCGCGTCACCAGCGCTGGCTCGGTGTCGCCATCAAGCGCGCCCGCAATATCGCATTGCTGCCGTTTGCCGGCAGCGCCGCCGGCAGCTCGGCTCCGCGCGCTGTCGAACCCGCTAAGCCTCAACCGGCCGCCTAAGCTTTTGCCCGGTCGCTCAACATCGGACTCAATAAAAAGGAATACGATCATGCAAATTATTCTTCAGGAAGACGTCGAAAAACTCGGTCATCGCGGTGACGTGGTCACCGTCAAGCCGGGATACGCGCGCAATTTTCTGCTTCCGCGCAAGCTGGGAATCGAAGCGACGCTTGGCAATATGAAAGCTCTTGAACGCATTCGTACTTCGTTGGCAAAAAAGACCGCCACCGAGCTCGATGCCGCGCACAAGCAGGCGGAACTCCTCAATGGCGTTGCCGTCAGGTTCGCGCGCAAGACCGGCGAGAACGACCAGATGTTCGGCTCAGTCACGTCCGCCGACATTTCTGACGCCCTCGCAGCACAGGGTTTCAAAGTCGACAAGCGTCAGATCCAGCTCGGCGAACCCATCAAGGTCGTTGGCGAACAGTCGCTCACCGTCAAGGTCTTTCGCGACGTCACCGCCTCCATCAAAGTCACGGTTGACAAAGAAGCGTGATTAGCCGTTTCGATGTTTTTTTCTAGGGGCGCAGGCTGCTGCGCCCTTGGGCCGGTTTAACGCTATTTCTCAAATCCTTCCGCAAACTCCTGTATATCCTCCGTTTTCCACCGGCCACCTTCATCGCCCGCGAAATTGGTCACCATCGCGACCACCATGTGCACGTCCGGGTAAAGAATAAGTTCCGATGTGCCTCCCACCGATCCACCGCTATGCTCGAATATTTTCTGCCCG
>Ga0207646_10005322_pt1 | contig 13567 bp, 8 predicted proteins | sample KBSK5502metaG_FD_184343 | JGI IMG/M metagenome (GOLD analysis project Ga0207646, IMG submission 184343) | Corn, switchgrass and miscanthus rhizosphere microbial communities from Kellogg Biological Station, Michigan, USA - KBS K5-50-2 metaG... | ecosystem: Host-associated > Plants > Roots >... | reverse complement strand
AGCCATCTCAGGTAGCCCCGAAGGACGGCTGCCGTTCGCCGCGCCAGCCGTGGTCGGGTCGACCAGCGGTAGGCCAGGTCGTCGATGGACGGTGCCACCGAAGGCCTACCGGCGGAGCGGGCTTCGTACGTTTCGAGACGACTCGCGGATCTCGGCGGCCATCACGGCGTCCTCCGTCAGGAACGGGACCGGCTCGGGCAGTCGGCGGCGTGAGCTACGCACAAGGTGATCCGCGCCGAGTCGGCTCCCTCGGCAAACCGATGACCTCGCAGGGATCAGAAGTTGTACTTGACCCCCAGCATCACCTGGCGGCCCGATCTTCGTGCTGCTGATCACGGCGATGGCTGAGGCATTGCGCGGGCCTGTGCGCCTACCCGCCGGCCAGGGCCTTCATGAACCGATCATAGAACTCGACGCCCGCGTAGAAATCGTTCACGCGGATCCGCTCATCCTTGCCGTGGGCGCGCCCGTCTCCCTGCTCGAGGAAAGTGCCCGAGACTCCGTAGGATGGAATCCCCGCGGCACGCAGGAATCGGGCGTCCGTCATGCCGGTCTCCATGCCGGGCATCAGGACTACGCCTTGCCACATGCGATCCGTCGCCTTCCTGACCGCGGCGAAGACTTCGGGGCGTAGCGGCGATGCAGGAGGGTCGGACGGCTCATTGAACTGCCAAGCGATCTCCACTCCGTCGTCCGCAATGGTTTCGCGCAGCGTCTGCAACATTTCGGCGGACGTGTGCCCTGGTGCGACACGGCAATTGATCACTGCCTTGGCGCGCTGAGGGAGAGCGCTGGGGCCGTGGCCCGCTTCCAGCATCGTGGCCACGCAGGTCGTGCGAAGCAGCGCGTTGTAATAGGGATCCTCCGACAGGCGCTCGGCTGCAGCCGCATCCGGCGGATCGCGCGACACGGCCTTCATGTCGGTTGCCACCTGGCCCGACTCGAGCGCGCTCAGCGCGTCAAACTGGGCGCGCGTGACATCGTTCAGCACGACAGGGAATCGCAGCTTCGCGATCCGGTCGAGCGCCGCATTCAGCTGGTAGATCGCGTTGTCCTTGCGGGGCTGGGACCCGTGCCCGCCGCGATTGTGAGTGACGAGCTGCAGGATGGTCTCCTTCTTCTCGCCCGCCGCGACGGCGATGCTGTAGGGCTTTCGGTCGCGGGTCTGAAAATCGCCGCCGTCCGAGTTCAGGGAATATTCCGCATCGATCAGATCCCGATGGTTCTTCAGCAACCAGTCGACGCCGTCCTCGTCGCCGTAGAGCTCCTCGTCCGCCGTGAGCGCCAGCACCAGATCCCTGGCGGGGACCCAGCCTTCCTGCTTCCAGCGGATGAAGTTCGTGACAACGATCGCGGCGGCTCCCTTCATGTCCTGCGTGCCGCGCCCGTAGAAGTATCCGTCGCGCTCGACGAACTTGAACGGATCGAGATCGGGCGACCAGTCCTCTTTCGGCGCCTCGACCACGTCCAGATGCCCGAAGATCAGGATGGGTTTGGCCTTGCCGCTGCCGTGCAGGCGCGCGACGACATTCTTCTTGCGCGCCGAAGGCCCGATCACCTGGATGTCGGCTTCGGGAAACCCCGCCGCGCGCAGTCGCTGCGCCACGGCCTCCGCCGCCGGCGTCGAGCCGACGCCGGAGTCCGTCGTCTTGATCTCGATCAGCTCTCGGAATATCTCACGCGCGAGCGGCCGGTAGTCGCGCGCGGCCGCAGCCTGCGTCCGGGTCGACAGTGGGGTGAGGCACGCAACCAGACCGAGGATTACGAACAACGGACTGTTCTGCTTTCTCATCGCCCCCCACGCTGTTTCGCTCACTCTACCAGAGCAGGTTGTAGACGGCCGCCGAAAAGCGCGGATTTCTGGCCAACTCGTCGTCATCCGCGCCGTAGGCGCGTCCGAGGTGCTGAGCACCGTCCTCTTCCGCGTGAGCCGCACCGACCCGCCGGGCCGCGGGGCGCGGCGTGGCTTCGTCGACCTCAGTCCGGCAGCGCGTAGGCGGCGACGACGTCCGATGAGGTGTCGCTGAAATAGCCCCCGCCGCCGGCGGCGATGACGACGATCTGCTTGCCGCCGTGCGGCCCGCGGTAGGTGATCGGGGTGGCGTGGCCGCTCGCCTCGAGGCGCGTGACCCAGAGCTCCCGGCCGGTGCGCGCGTCGAACGCGCGGAAGCGGCTGTCGTTGGTGGCGGCGATGAACACGAGCCCTCCGGCCGTCACGATCGAGCCTCCGAGGTTGGATGCGCCCGTCTTCGGCCGGCCTTTCGCCGCGAGCTCTTCGTCGATCCCGAGCGGCGCCTGCCACGCGATCGTGCCCTGCCTGAGATCGATCGCATGGAGCAGGCCCCAGGGCGGCGCGACGCACGGCCGTCGTTTGCCGTCCCAGAAGCGCGCGTACTCTCCTCCGGGGCTCGTGCGCCGGAAGTGGTAGGGCGAGCCCGCCGGCTCCTCGGCGATCCGGCCGATCGCGCCGGTCTCGTTGGTGTTGACGTAGAGGTAACCGGTCGTCGGATCGAACGAGGCCCCCGACCAGGTCGCGCCCCCGAGCGTTCCGGGCAGGACCAGGGTGAGGTCGACGCCGTACGGGATGTAGGCCGAGCCGCGCTTGAGCTCGTCGAACAGCGCGGCGCATTCGCGCGCGGACTCGGGCGTCACGCGGTTCAGCCCCCCGCGCGTGACCGACTGGCGCGAGAGCGCCGGCGGCGCGGTCGGGAACGGCTGGGTAGCCGAGGTCGACTCGCCCGCCACCGGTGAGCGGGGCACGGGCCGCTCTTCGACCGGGAAGACGGGGGTGCCCGTCGAACGGTCGAAGACGAACACCAGCCCCATCTTCGTCACCTGGGCGACGGCGGCGATCCTCCGTCCTCCGCGCACGAGGTCGACGAGGACCGGCTGAGCCGGGAGGTCGTAGTCCCAGAGGTCGTGGTGGACGATCTGGAAGTGCCACACGCGCCTTCCGGTCGCGGCGTCCAGGGCGACGAGCGAGTTGGCGAACAGGTTCTGGCCTCGCCGGTCGCCCCCGTAGAAGTCGTAGGCCGGCGATCCGGTCGGGAGGAAGACGAGGCCGCGCTCCGGATCGACGCTCATGATCGACCAGACGTTGACGCCGGTGCGATCGCGCCACGAATCTCCTTCCCAGGTGTCGTGCCCGACCTCGCCGGGTCCGGGGATCGTGTCGAAGCGCCAGACCTGCTTGCCGCTGCGCACGTCGAAGGCGCGCACGGCGCCGCTCGGACCGAGCCCCGGACCTTCGGGTACCGCGGCTCCGGTGATGACCAGATCGCGATAGATCGCCGGGGGCGAGGTCACGGCGTACTCGGAGGAGGGCCAGCGATCGGCGACACCGACCCGCAGGTCGATGGAGCCGCCGTCGCCGAAGTCTCTCGCCGGCCGGCCCGTCTCCGCATCGAGCGCGTAGAGCCTTCCGTCGTAGGTCCCGCTCAGGATGCGCCGCTGCCGCTCCCCGGAGGCGGTGGTCCCCTCCCAGTAGGCGACGCCGCGGTGGGCCTGGAATCGGCGCTTCGGATCCGAGGCGTGCGGATCGAAGCGCCAGATCTCCGCCCCCGTCTCGGCGTCGAGCGCGACGACGCGGCTGGACGGCGTCGACAGATAGAGGACGCCGCCGACGACCAGAGGCGTGCACTCGAGGGCGACCAGGCGCGTCGCGTCCTGCCGCTCACCGGTGTGATAGGTCCAGAGCCGGCGCAGGCGGGCGACGTTGCTGCGGTTGATGTCGGCGAGGGTGGAGAAGCGCGTTCCGCCAGGATCGCCTCCCCATGAGCGCCACTCCGCCGGTACCGGCGCGGACGCACCCTCGCGCCGCGGGGACGAGACCGCCATGGCCGTGAAGAGCGCGAGAGCGCCCAGGAAGGACGCGAGCCTCATGGTGGGGATTGTTGATGATCTGCTCGATCGCGATCAACCGCGCACAGGGTTCGTCGACCTCGGCAACCCTCGCTTGGAGATGGTCGGCGAGGATCTTCCGCCCCGCGCTTTGACCTGTCGTATGGGGCTACATGTCTACCAATCTGTAGGTCGGGCGTTTCGAATCGCCCGGGGCGCACCACCTAATCAATATAGTTCAATCACTTAGGGCGATCGCGCGGACTCGGTCGGTCGCTGGATGGGCGCCGAGGACGACTCGGGGACGAGTCAAGCGCCGGCGCGGCGGTGGGTACGCCGGCTGATGGCGTAAGCGGGTGGGAATCGAACCGAGAATCAACCGCCTACTCCAGAGGATCCGGACCCGCTCGATCCTGAGCTGAAGCCAATTCAGGCGCCGGCTGTTTCGGACCACCCTGTTCCGATTCGTACGAGAAGAGGGACAGTTGAGGCACAGTCGTCAGGTCCTGACAGAACACCTAGGACGACCGTCATCAGGTCATGTAGGCGAGCACGACCTTGTAGGTGCGTCCGCGGACGCGGCGTGGGCCCACACTCCTAGACCCCTCGCGCAGTTCCGGTTCGTGGTGCCCGGGGGATGGGAACGATTCGGTTTGAGTTGGGGGGCTTGGTAACATGTGCTCTAGTCGGGCCTCGTGGAGGAGCCAAATGGCCGATTTCACCAGACGTGAATTCATGAAGACTGGGCTTGCCGCTGGAACGCTTGCGGTCGCTGGCGGTCTGCCGCTCATGGCACAGCGCAACACGGCAACCGACTTGGTAACCCTGGGAAGGTCCGGGGTGAAAGTCACGCGTTTGGCGTTTGGCACGGGGAGCTTCAGCGGCCAGGTTCAGCGCGATCTCGGGCAGGAGGGGTTTACGCGCCTGGTGCGCCATGCCTACGACCGCGGCATTCGCTTCTTCGAGACCGCCGAGTCGTACGGTGAGATGCACAAGATGCTGGGCATCGCTCTGAAGGGTATCCCGCGGGAGAGCTATCAACTGATGTCCAAGGTGACCACTCGCGACGGTGTGAGCCCGCAACAGAAGGTCGACGAGTTACGCACGCTGGCGAACACGGAGTACTTCGACATCCTGTTGCTGCACTGGCAACATACCGCCACCTGGCCAGCCGACACCCGCCGCTGGCAGGACGCGATCTTGGAAGCCGAATCGAAGAAGGCTGTGGTGAGCCACGGCGCGTCGGTCCACGGCCTCCCGGCGCTGCGACGGGTCCCAGGGAATGAATGGCTCAACGTTGCCATGATCCGGGTGAATCACAAGGGCAAGAGCATGGACGCCGAGGACTACGCCACCCAGGGGTTAGGGAATGTGCCCGAGGTCGTCGAGCACGTGAAGAAGGTTCGGAACGAAGGAATGGGCGTAATCTCGATGAAGCTCGTCGGCGAGGGCACATTCAACCGCGAGGACCGGCAGAAGGCGATGAAGTTTGCGTTCAGGCAGGCGGGCGTCGATTGCGTGACGGTCGGCTACAAGAGCACGGGCGAGATCGACGAGGCGATTGAGAATCTGAACATGGCGCTTCCGTAGGCGCGTGGAAACGCCTAGCTCTCAACCCAGGCGACTCAGGCCGACAGCGAAAAGGGCGAGTTGAGGGACGTTCGGCAGGACGGGCGAACTTAGGAGGAGTCCGTTCGGGCTGCCCGGCCCCGTTTGACGGGGAAAACGACAAGGGACAGCCTGGCACCGGGAGCAGGCCGCGCCACGGGGATCCACAGTCCGCCGGCCTACAGGCAGACGCGCGCCCGCCGCACATCCATGCCCTGTGGTTGCCGGCTCCCGGACCTTGCTCGGCCGGTGCCCCGGCCAGACTGCTTCTGTCTTCGGGAGGCCTGACCGCCCCCGCCCGAGCGGCGGGAGCCTCGGTCGTCGCTCAGTGTCCGAGGCCGCTCAGCTTGATCACGTAGAAGGCAGCGCCCTGCGGGTCGTTCAGGAGAGCGAGGCGGCCCACGCCGGGGAAATCCTGGGGGCCCATCGTGACCTTCGCGCCCAGGCTCTTCGCCATCTCTACCGACTTGTCGCAGTCGTCCACCTGGAAGTAGACGAGCCAGTGCGGCGGGACGTCGCCCCACTCCTTCTGGATCGCCATCATGCCGCCGATGGAGCGGCCGCCGAGCGTCCACTCGGTGTAACGGGGGTCGCCTTTCGTGCCCCAGCCGAAGAGGGACTTGTAGAAGGTCGTGGAGCGGGGGAGGTCCTTCGCCATGAGCTCCGCCCAGCAGAAGGCACCCGGTTCGTCGATGACGCCCAGGCCCTTGTTGCGCTTCGCCTCCCACACCGCGAAGACGGCGCCGGTGGGATCCTGCAGCACGGCCATGCGGCCCGCGTCGAAGACGTCGAAGGGCGGGGCGAGGACCTTGGCTCCGAGGTCCTTGGCCTTGGCCACGGCATCGTCGGCGCTCGCCACGCTGACGTACACCTGCCAGTTCGGAGGCACGCCCTTCTGGTCGGGCCTCAGGCGATAGCCCGCGGCCACGTCCTGGCCCCCCTTCTTGAACATGGTGTAGGTCTCGTCGGGCCCCGTGGGCTGGTCGGTGGAATCCCAGCCGAAGAGCGATTGGTAGAACTTCTTGGCCGCGGCCTGGTCGGTCGTCCCCAGCTCGACCCAGCAGAAATTCCCTGGCGCGTGCGATTCGACGTTGGGCATGGCTCTCCTCCGTTGCCCCTCCACCTCATCCTATGCCGCGAGGGGCGGGAGTTCACGCATCTTTTTTGAGTACCATCTGGCATCCTGCTGGCGTGCGTCACCGGCAGGCTGAGGGCAGAGCCATGAAGAACGCGAGCCGCCGCGGATTTCTGGGAGGTCTTGCCGCCACTTCGGCGTTGACGATCGTTCCCCGCCGCGTGCTGGGAGGGCGCGGCTATCTGGCCCCCAGCGACATGATCCTCCTCGCCCAGGTCGGCTGCGGGACGCAGGGTCAGCGTCAGGTGAACACGGGGTTCGTGGCCCGGAAGGATCTCCAGTTCGTCGCCGTGGTCGATCCGAACCGGGACAGCCAGGACTACGTCGACTGGGAGGAGAACGGCAACCGCGCGCGGATCCGCCGCTTCCTCGAGGAACCGACCTGGGGCGAGGGCGACCCGGGCATCCGCGCGGGCCGAGACGTCGCGCGGCAGATCATGGAGACGTACTACCGGAAGCAGGATCGTCCCGTCGGCATCCGCGCCTACGAGGACTACCGGGAGATGCTCGAGAAGGAGACCGACATCCAGGGGATCGTGAACATCACCCCGGACCACCAGCACGCGAGCATCAATGTCTCGGCTCTCCGCAAGGGTAAGGGCGTCATCGCGCACAAGCCGCTCGCGATCGTGCAGCACGAGCTCCGGCGGACGCTGCAGGCGGCGCGCGAGAGCTCGGCGGTGACGCATCTGCTGGCGTACAACAACAGCCCGGACCGGCACGCGCTCGCGGCCTGGATCGAGGCCGGCGTCATCGGCCACGTGCGCGAGGTGCACAACTGGACGGACCGCCCGTTCTGGCCGCAGGGATGGCAGGAGTACTACAAGTCCGGGCCCCCCGTGCCCGCCGGCTTCAACTGGGCGCTGTGGCAGGGGCCGGAGCCGGAGCGGCCGTATCACCCTCACTACACCCACGCGCTCTACCGGTCCTGGTACGCCTACGGCGCCGGCTGCCTCGGGGACATGGGCTTCTACAGCTTGTGGCAGCCGTACCGCATTCTCGAGCTCGGCGTCCCGGAATGGGTCGAGGCCCGGCCCAGCAACGAAGCCTTCGTGAACGAGAAGAACGTGAGCGACGGCGGGGTCGTCTCGCTCGTGGGCTTTCCGAAGGCGAGCACCCTGCGCTGGCGCCATCCGGCCACCGAGAGCCGGCCTCCCGTCGACACGTTCTGGTACGACGGCGGCATGAAGCCCCAGACTCCCGAAGAGCTTTATGATGACGGCGAAGACCTGGCCTCCGAGGGCATGCTGCTCGTCGGCGACAAGGGAAAGATCGTGTGCGACTTCAGGGGGAACAAGCCGCGTCTCGTCCCCCAGAGCCGGCAGCGCGCGTTTCAGGGATCGGTCGCCGTGCCGGACTTCGACGCGACGACGCCGGAAGACGAATGGGTGAACGCCCTCAAGAACGGTGCGAAATCCCGGGGCAGCTTCGAGCAGGTCGCCCCTCTGGCGGAGGCGGTGACGATCGCGAGCATCGCCCTGCGCGTGCCGTACAAGCGCCTGCTCTGGGATTCCCAAAAGATGGAGTTCACGAATTCCGAGGCGGCGACGAAGCTCGTGCGCCGCGAACAATACCGGGCGGGCTGGGGGCAGCTGTTCGCATGATCCATCGGACGCTCGGCCAGTGAATCAGGAGAAGCGGATGGCCATTTCGAGACGCGAGTTCTTCGAGAAGGCGTCGGCGGGCGTAGCCGTGGGCAGCCTGGCTGCTCGCGGGGCGAAGCTCGATGCCAGTCCCCTCGGTCTGCCCATCGGCAGCCAGACGTGGCCGCATCGGGAGGCGATGAAGAAGGACCTTCCCGGCGTGATGAAGGAGCTCGCGGAGCTCGGCGTCCGGCAGATCGAGCTGTGCTCGCCGATCGGCTACGAGGACTTCGCGTTTCTCCCCAAGGCCGCCGAGCTCAAGCGGATCCTGGCCGACAACGGTCTCGGGTGCGTGAGCTCGCATTTCACGATGCAGGAGCTCCGGGAGAGGCAACCCGCCGGCATCGCCTGGGCGAAGGAGATGGGCATCACGCAGATGATCACCGCGAGCCTCGGCGGGCCGAAGAACCCGACCATGGACGACGTGAAGAAGGCCGCCGACGAGTACAACAAGATCGCGGCGGCAGCAGCCGCGGCGGGGATGCAGCAGGGCCTGCACAACGAGGGCTTCGAGATCTCGACGGTCGACGGCAAGCGAACCTACGACGTCCTGCTCGAGCGGCTCGACCCGAAGCTGGTCAAATTCCAGTTCCAGATGTCCACGATCCGGGACGGCTTCGTCGCCGCCGACTACTTCACGAAGTATCCCGGCCGGTTCTTCTCGATGCACTTGCAGGACTGGAACCCGGAGACCCGTACCACCGTGGCGGTGGGGAAGGGTAGCATCGACTGGAAGAAGACCTTCGCGGCGGCGAAGACCGGCGGGGTCAAGAACTACTTCGTCGAGCAGAACATGGACATGACGAAGGACGGCGTCGCCTTTCTCAAGACCCTGGACGTCTGAGTAATCCACGCCTGGTCGCGAAGGAATCCCTGAGGTCCTTCTCTTCAACGACGCTCATCCTCGCTGCTCTGGCGGCCGTTTCTCCAGCGCAGGAACCCAAGGCTATCCCCGCGTTCCCGGCACGAGCGGAAGCAATCACCGTGGACGTCGTGGTCCTCGACAACCAGGGTCAACCGGTACGAGGGCTCGCGAGAGAGGACTTCACGCTGCTCGAGGATGGACGGCCTCAAAGGGTCGTTGGCTTCCAGGCCAAGGAGTTGACGCCACCAGCCCAACAGTCAGCCCCGGAAGTCGGCATAAACGACGAGCGCACTGCGGCGAACCAGGGGAGCTCGGAGCGTCGTGGACGAACGTTTGCCTTCCTTGTCGACGATCTCGGGACCGAGGCGCTCCCGATGGAGGACGCAAAGAGGGCGATCGCGGGTTGGTTGAATGACAAGGCGGATCCCCGCGATGAAGTCACGTTGACGACCACCAGCGGCGATACATGGTGGGGCGACCGGGTAGACCGAGGACGTGCGGACCTCTTGGCCGTCCTCAGCCGTGTCCGGGGCAGGAAGCCTCGTCAGCTACGGTCCGAATGGATGAGCGACTGGGAGGCCTATCGGATCGCCGTTTATGAATCGCCGACCGGTGCAGCCGCTGCCTCAGAGGGCCTCGAGTCGGGCGGGGCAGGGCCGCCGTCGGCTTCAGGAGCGAGCCGGGCGCCGGCGTCCGGGACGCCGGCGGGCATTCCGAATCCGCTGGGTCACATCATCGATCGTGTCCTGAATCGATGGCAGGGGCCGGCGAAGAGCCGGCAGATGGTCATGGCACGCGCCATGGAGCTGTACGACGGCACGACGCGTCGCATCCAGTCCGTCTTGAGCGCCGTAGAGCGGCTGTCGAGGGGCTTGGCTGGTGCCCGCGGGCGCAAGTCGATCTTCGTGTTCTCGGAAGGGTTCCTGAACGACTCGCACCAGAGCGGTTTCGAGCGCGCCGTAGACGCTTCGCAGCGCGGGAACACCGCGGTCTACTTTATCGACGTCAGGGGGCTTGCCGGGCTGTACTTCTACGGCGCCGACCAGGCCACTGCGCCCGCAGATGTCGGCGTGATCACCACTGAGGAGGCCTATCTCGAAACCGCGGGGACCGAGTACGTGGCCAAGACGACGGGCGGGGCTTCTGTCCGTGACACCAACGACCTCCTGGGCGGCCTCGAGCGGGTGGCCCGTGAGTCGTCGGTCTACTACCTGCTGGGTTACCAGCCGGACAATTCACCGGATGGCAAGTGGCACAAGCTGGAGGTCCAGGTCTCACGACCCGGTGTGACCGTAAGAAGCCGCCGCGGCTATCAGGCGACGGCCCCCAGCGACCTTGCAGCATCACAGCAGGCCAACGACACGCACAAGAGCGAAGGGAAGAAGGGTTCCTCGAAAGGACCGACGCGACCGCTCGATCCGGCGGTCATGGCGAGCCCGCCCGATGAGACGATCGCGTTGCGGGTGGCGCCTTACGTGCTCGGGGCGGAGAAGGTGGCGCTCGCCCGGGTTCTCATTGCGGTGGAAGTGGAGATGTCCACGCTCGCGTTCGATGCTACCGGAACTCGGCGGCAGGCCACCGTCGACCTGACGATTCTTGGTCTCAGCCGCGATGAACCCAAGCTGTTTCCGCTCGACGAGCGCTTGAAGCTCGACCTTCAGGGAGCGACCGTCGGCGGATGGCTGACCCTGTCGCGGGAGATCCGGCTGCCGGCTGGCGTGGCCCAAGTAAGGGTGCTGGTGCGAGACGCGGCGACAGGCCGCGCCGGAACGGTAACGCAGCGGCTGGTCGTGCCCGCTCTCGACCGGCCCTATCTGACCACGCCGATCCTGACCGACCGAATCGAGACGCCCCGAGGGGGGCCGCCGAGGCTTGTCCCGCTGGCCCACCGGCGGTTTCGTCCCGAGGGCCGGCTCTACTGCGCCTACGAAGTCTTTGGGATGACGGACACGGAGGGCCGCGCGACGACTCAGGTCGCGGGCTCGCACACCTTGCAGACTGACGAGGGCCGGGTGATCAGCACGTCACCACCGACTCGGATCGCGGTGGACCTCGGGGGTCGCGTCGTCAGGATGCTCGCCCTGCCCCTCGATGGCCTTGAAGAAGGCGGTTATCAGTTGACCCTCGAAGTGGTCGATCAGATGTCCGGTCGGACGCTCGTGACACACGAAGCATTTGTCTTGGAGCGGGAGGCACGCGTTAGCAGCAAGTGAGCGATGCGAGGTTCAACACTGAGCAATGCGTAGGAGTTGGCCGGACTCACTACCGGCAGGGCCGACCGAATGAAATCGGTGGACGCAGTCTCATGACGGTTCGTCGTTGGGTGCGCCGAACTGGAATCGCCTGTCTGTCGCTCGTGGTGCTGGGTGGAGCTGCGTACTGCGCCCTCTTCATCCCGAGGATCTATTTCCGCTTCGCCCTATTCCTGATCGAGCGCAACTCGATGATGCGTGACCGTGTCGACTGGTCGACCGTACGTGCCGAGGCAGACGAGCTCTTGCGGGATGCGCGAAGCACGCGCGACACTTACCCGGCGATTCGGTTGGTGCTGCGACGCCTAGGCGACAATCACAGCCACTTGGTGCCACCAGAAACCGTGCGTGCGATACAGCACGGTTCGAATCTCACGTTGGGACTCACAGCGATCTGGCCCGAGTGTGTCGTCGCTCTGGTCTCGCCTGCGGGCCCGGCCGACCTGGCTGGGATCAAGGTGGGTGACGTGATCGAGTCGGTGGACAGGGCTCCGCCGGCAAACGTCGAACGAGTGGTGCTGCTGCCCCGTGATCGCCAGAGGGTCACACTGGTGCTCAGACGTCCCGGCCTGGCGGAGGCGCTTCGCGTCGAACTCGCGCCGCGCGAAGTGCAATTCAACCAGCCCGCCAGGGTGCGACGTCTGGATGGCAACCTCGGCTACATTGACATTCCGGGAGTTCTCGGAGGGGCAGGGTCGTTCGACCTCGATGCGGTGCGAAGCATTCGCGCGGCCGACGCCACGCCAACGTGCGGCTGGGTGGTCGACCTGCGGCGAAACGTCGGCGGGAACATGTGGCCAATGTTGCACGCGGTGCGACCGATCCTCGGCGAAGCCAACCCCTTCACCTATCGTTATGGGAAGGCCCCTTGGTCGAACAAGCTCGTCTACTCGCTTCAGCGGCCTGATCCCGCGATCGCCGTGTTGACGAGCCGGCTTACCGTCAGCTCGGGGGAGCTGGTGGCGATCGCGTTTCGTGGCCCCGAGAGTACACGCTTCTTCGGTGAACCGACGGCCGGCCTTGCGACGAGCAACCTGGACATGCCGTTGGTCGACGGTGCGATGCTCGTCGTCACGACTGACCGCCCGGCCGATCGCACCGGGCGCGCGTTCGAGGGCCCGATCGAGCCAGACCAGCGCGTCGCGATAGACTGGACGCGCATCGGTTCTGACGACGATCCCGTGGTCCACGTCGCGTCGGCGTGGCTGCGGGGACAAGCACAGTGCCGTGCAGCCCAACGCACCTCGTGAGCGAGATCCGAGTCGAGCTGTCGACGACAAGGCGTGAGTAGGCATGTGAGCATCGTCCAGGATCTTCGATACGCAATGAGATCGGCTCGTCGCGAGCCGCCTCTCTTCGTCGTCGCCACCACGGTCCTGGCTATCGCGATCGGCGCGAGCACCGCGGTCTTCAGCGTCGTGGATGCGGTGCTGCTGCGGCCGTTGCCTTTCGTGGAGCCTGACCGACTGGTGGTCGTCTGGCAACGAAGCCCAGAGATCGGTGCCACGTTCATGGAGACCTCCTATCCCCACTATCTGCAATGGCAGGCGCAGAGCCGCAAGTTCGAAGCTCTGGCCGACATGGCCACCATCAACGGACCGTTCATCCTGGCCGGGGACGAGCCCCGCGAGCTCACGGGACGATTGGTGTCTGGCAACTTCTTCGACGTCCTGGGCGCGCGGGCGATGCTTGGCCGAACGCCGACCCCGCAGGACAACCGGCCCGGAGTGGCCCTGACAGCAGTGATGAGCCACGGTCTGTGGCAGCGCCTCTTCGGCGCTGATCCCGGGATCATCGGGCGCACGCTCGTCCTCAACCGCAAGCCCACGACGATCATCGGCGTGATGCCGCCGGATTTCCGATATCCGCCGCAGGCCGAGCTGTGGGTGCCCATCGTGCCTGCGGAGCCGGACTCGGTTACTAACGGCGGGATGAGTTGGACGCTGGTGATGGGCCGGCTCGCGAGTAATGCCGACGCGGCGCAGGCGCAGCGCGAGCTCGACGTGATCATCGCCCGTGTCTGGACCGAAATTCGGGCCGCGCATCCGGAGGTCTCGGAGCCCGCGCACCTGGCCGTCGTGTCGCCGTTGACAGCTCATCTGTTCGGCCCGAGCCGCACGGCGCTGCGGGTGCTGCTCGGCGCGGTGCTGATGGTGCTCGTCATCGCGTGCGCGAACGTCTGCGCGCTGCTGATGGCGCGCGCCGGAGTGCGCCAAAGGGAGAT
>Ga0207646_10005321_pt1 | contig 13569 bp, 10 predicted proteins | sample KBSK5502metaG_FD_184343 | JGI IMG/M metagenome (GOLD analysis project Ga0207646, IMG submission 184343) | Corn, switchgrass and miscanthus rhizosphere microbial communities from Kellogg Biological Station, Michigan, USA - KBS K5-50-2 metaG... | ecosystem: Host-associated > Plants > Roots >... | reverse complement strand
CGCGGCGACGATCTGCCGCCGCTGAGCGCCCGGTACGTCGATCACCCACAGAGTGGTGTTCCCGCCTTCGTTCGAGATGTAGGCGATGTGCTTGGCATCTCGCGACCAGCGCGGCGCGGTCGCGTCGAACTCACCATACGTCAGCGGAAAGACATCGCCGCCTTCGCTGGTCATGAGCCACAGCTGGTGCCACTGGCGGCCGAGGTAGGAGCTGTAGACGACGCGCGTTCCGTCGGGCGACCAGTCGGGGCGGGCCTTCCAGGTGGTCTCTTCGTACCGGAGCTCCCGCATCGGCGCGCCGGGGGTCGCGGTCATGCGCCAAAACCCGCCGGTCCCGTGAATGTGCCCGCGGTTCGCGACGATGATCAGCTCCCGTCCGTCCGGCGACCACGTGGGTGAGAGGTAGTGATCCCACACACTGTAGTAGTAGCGCGGCAGCCGGCTGTCGTTGTCCTCTGTCAGCCGCGTGACCGTCCCCTCCGCGGGCGCGCCGGCCTCCATAGTGACCGTGAAGATGTGCCACCGCCGGTTGTAGGCGGACGAGACGAACGCGATGCGCGTGCCGTCGGGCGACCAGCGCGGCTCGACGTTGACGGCGCCGTTGGCCGTGACGGGCTGTACGCTCCCGGAGGCGGGGTCGAGCAGCTGCAGCTCGATCGCGTCGTGCGCGTACCGGGCGAACACGACGAGCCGCCCATCGGGGGACCAGTCGGGCTGGTAGTCGTAGCCTTCTCCCGCAGTCAGCTGCTGCGCGACCCGCGAGCCGATCCGTTGCCGCCAGAGCGAGCCCTGCATCGAATAGATCAGCTCCGTCCCGTCGGGCGACCACGTGACGGCGCTCGGACCGCTCGTCACTTGCGGGACGTACATCTCGCGCCAGTAGTAGGCATGCGGCACGCCGACCTGCTTCAAGACTGGCTCGCGCTGCGCGAAAGCCGGCGTGGCGGCCGCGGACCAGATTGCGACGAGGCCTAACGCGCGCCGCATGCTCGTTCCGTCATGACTTGAGAAACAATCCCTTCGGGTCGAGGACATCCCGCAGCAGCCGCAGCTCGGTCACGCTCGGCGGCGCGATGGCGCCGAGCCGCGGCCGGCGGGTGAGCGGCCATCCGACGCCCTTTTGGACGTCGTCGGCCGTGACGCCGGGATAGAGCGCCGCCAGCACCATCTCGCCGGTCGCCGCGTCCGCTTCGAGGACGCCCTTGTCCGTGATGACCTTCACGGGCCCCGCGCCCGGCATGCCCAGCTCGCGCCGGCCGCGGCCGCCACACCGCTGTCCCGGGCTCGTGACGAAGTCCACGCGCTCGGGGAAAGCGCGGGGGCTGAGCTTGGCGACGATCAGGGTGCGCCGGGCATGCACCGCGATCTCGGCCGCGCCACCCGACCCGGGGAGCCGCACGGCGGGGCGCTCGTACGGCCCGATCACCGTCGTGTTGATGTTGCCGTAGCGATCGACTTGCGCGCCGCCCAGAAAGCCGACCTCGATCCGGCCGTTCTGCAGGAACAGCTGAAACACGTCGGCCATGCCGCACACCATGAGCGAGCCGGTGACGAGCGCCGGGTCGCCGATCGACACCGGCAGGCGCTCAGGCACCGCTCCCACCGCGCCCGACTCGTAGATCAAGACGAGGTTGGGCGCGTGCGTCGCGCGCGCCAGGTTGCACGCGAGATTCGGCAGCCCGATGCCCACGAAGACCACCTCCCCGTCGACGAGTTCGCGCGCCGCGACGGCGGCCATCATCTCGTCGGGGGTGTAGGCCGTGTCAGAAGCCGTAGTTGACTCCGTCGGACCGGCGCTGCTTCGCCTTGAGCCTCGCGGCCAGGCCCGGCTGCTTCTCCATGTAGCCGGCGCGGTCGGGGACGGCGTACACGAACTCGTCGATGTAGCGCGCGAGCTTGTCGGGATCGCGCGAGATGCCTTCCCAGGCGACGTAGAAGTCGTTGTCGCGGTCGTAATAGCCCTGCGTGTAGGATGGGTGCGCTCCCCAGGGCTCGACCACCACCGCGCTCACGATCATGCCCGGGATCACGGTGCGGTTGGGATCGGAGCGGATGACCGCCTCCTCCACGAGCTCCTCCACCACGACGATCACGCGCTCCGAGGCGAACGCCGCTTCTTTCTGCACGCCGACCAGGCCCCACATCTGGGCATTGCCCGCCGCGTCGGCACGCTGGGCGTGCACGATCGTGACGCTCGGATTGAGCGCCGGCACCGTGGCCAGCGCTTCGCCCGTGTACGGGCAGGCGACCGTCCGGATGCGTGGGTTGGCGGTGGGGAGATCGGTGCCCATGTAGTTTCGCAGCGGCCAGAAGGGCAGCCGTGCCGCGCCCGCCGAAAACCGGGCGACCATCCCGAAGTGCGAGTATTCCTCGATCTCTAGTGCCCCGCCGCGCTTCCCTTCCACCGCGCGCCGGAACGCGTGCAGCGACCCCACCCCGGGATTCCCCGCCCAGGAGAAGACGAGCTTCCGGGCGCAGCCCGCCGCGATCATCTGGTCGTAGATCAAGTCCGGCGTGAGCCGGGCGAGGGTGAGGTCGCGGCGGCGCTGGCGGATGATCTCGTGACCCGCGGCGAAGCAGATGAGATGGGTGAACCCTTCGATGACGACGGTGTCGCCGTCGTGCACGCAGCGGGAGACGGCGTCCCGCATCGACATGACTTTGGATGGCACCTAGTCCGTCATCTCCCGCAGGCACTCGTCGATGATGCGCAGCGCCGTATCCACATCGTACTCGTCCACGACGAGTGGCGGCGCGAGCCGCAGCGCGCTCTTCCCCGCGCCCAGGAGCAGCAGGCCTTTCCGGAACGCCCGCTCCACCAGCTCATGCGGGATCTCGGGTGCGGGCTCGCGGGTCGCGCGGTCCTTCACAAACTCGACGCCGATCATCAGGCCGCGCCCGCGCACCTCGCCTACGCATGCGTACTTCTCCTGCAGTCGCTTCGCGCCCGCGAGGAGCCGTTCACCCAGGCGCGGCACGTTGGGCAGCAGCTCGCGCTCCACCACGTCGAGGGTCGCGAGCGCCGCGGCGCAGCACACGGGGTTTCCCCCGAACGTGCTGCCGTGAGCCCCGGGCTGCCACTTCATGATCGATTCCTTCGCGATGATCGCCCCGATCGGCATGCCGCTACCGAGCCCCTTAGCCGCGAGCAGCACGTCGGGCTCGATCCCCTCGTGCTCGCACGCCCACATCTTGCCGGTCCGGCCTACGCCGCACTGTACCTCGTCGCACACGAGCAGGATGCCGTGGCGGTCGCACAGCTCCCGCAGGGCCTGCAGGTAGCCGGGCGGCGGCACCACGTAGCCACCTTCACCCTGGATCGGCTCCACGAACACCGCCGCGACGCTCTTCGGGTCGAGCCGCTTGGCGAACAGGTCGTCCTCGATGGACGACACGCACCGCATGGTGCACGCGGGCTCACCGCGGCAGAACTCGCAGTGGTAGCGATAGCCATACGGCACGTGGTACACCTCGGGGAGGAACGGTGCGAAGCCGGCGCGCTGAATCGACTTGCTGGCCGTGAGGCTCAATCCCCCGTAGGTCCGGCCGTGAAACGCTCCCGTGAACGCGACAATCGCGGGACGCCCCGTGGAGTGCCGCGCCAGCTTGATCGCACCTTCCACGGCTTCGGTGCCTGAATTCGAGAGAAACACCCGCTTCTTGCTCTTGCCCGGCGCGAGCTGCGCCAGTCGCTCGCACAGCGCGGCGAAGCTCTCGAAGTAAAAATCACTGCCGCAGATGTGCAGGAACCGTCCCGCCGCCTCCTGGATCGCCTGGACCACCTGGGGGTGGCCGTAGCCCGTGGACGCGACCGCGATGCCGGCCATGAAGTCGAGATACCGGTTCCCGTCCACGTCCTCGACCATGGCGCGCTCCCCGCGCGCGATCGCGAGCGGGTATTCCTTGGGGTAGGACGTGGACGACCAGCGATTCTGCCGCTCGACGATGGCCTTGGCCTTCGGGCCGGGCGGCGGCACCACGATCCGGGGGTAATCCCGCTTCATCGCGACTCCTCGATCACGGTTCGGCTCTGCTCCCGCAGGAACTGCGCAACGTAATAGGGCCCGCACCCCCCCTTCCCCGTCGAGCCCGAGCCCTTCCAGCCGGTGAACGGCTGTGCCCCGGGCCACGCGCCCGTGGTGGCGCCGGTGCGCTTGTTCACGTAGCACACGCCGGCCTCGATCTCATCGAAGAAGCGCTCGACTTCCTCGGCCTTCTTGGAGAAGATGCCCGCCGTGAGGCCGTATTCCGCCTTGTTGGCCTCCGCGATCGCCTGCTCGAGCCCCGCCACCTCGCCCACCACCAGAATCGGTACGAACAGCTCCTCGAAGAAGAGCCCGGACTTGAGCGGCAGCCGGGCGATCGTGGGCGCCACGAAATGGCCGCGCTCGAACGGCCCGCCCTGGAGTCGTTCCCCACCCAGCAGGACCGTGCCTTCCTGACGGGCCTGGGCCACGGCGCGCGTGAAGCGCTCGACCGCCGCGGCGTTGATCACCGGGCCGAAGTAGACGTCGCGCTCGGTCGGATCGCCGAGCTTCAGCGCCTTGGTGTTCTCGATCAGCTTATCGACGAAAGCTCCCGCGACCCGCTGATGCACGTACACGCGCGATGTGGCGCTGCACTTCTGGTTCTGCAACCCGAACGCGGAGCGCATCACCCCTTCGGCGGCGGCATCCAGATCCGCCGAGTCCAGCACGATCGCGGCGTTCTTCCCACCCATCTCGAGCAGGCACGGCTTGATCCATTGGCGGGAGAGGCCCTGGTAGATGTGCATTCCCACGGCCTTCGAGCCGGTAAAGACAACGCCGTCGATGCCCGGGTGCCGCCACAGAGCTTCCCCCGTGACCTCGCCCGTTCCCGGGATGTAGTTGAACGCCCCGGGGGGAACCCCCGCGTCCCGGTAGACCTCGTACAGCTTGAGCCCCGTCCAGGGCGCGTCCTCGGCGGGCTTGTACACGACGGTGTTGCCCGTCACCAGCGCCGCGGCGGACATGCCGGTGGAGAGGGCCAATGGGAAGTTGAACGGCGCGATGCACGCGAACACCCCGTAGGGACGGAGCACGTCGGTATTCCGCTCCACCGCCGTCACCTTCGCCATCTGGCGCACGAAGCCGTTCGCGTCCTCCAGCTCCTGGCAGTAGTAGTCGATCAAGTCGGCGGACTCTTCGGCGTCCCCCATGGACTCGAGCCGGCTCTTGCCGACCTCCAGGGCCATGATCGCGGCGAGCGCGAACTTGCGCTCGCGGATCAGGCTCGCCGCCTTGCGCAGCGTCGCGACCCGCTCGCGCCACGGCCGGTGCGCCCAGTCGCGCTGCGCCGTCTTCGCGGCGGCGACGGCCCGCCCCACCTGTTCCGGCGTCGCGGTGGCGAACCGCCCGAGCATCACGCTGGTGTCGATCGGGGAGGCATCGACGATCGGCGGGCCGCCCGACGGCACTGCGTCTCGCCCGATGTACAGTGGGTAGTCCTTGCCGAGCTGCGTCCGGACGCGCGCCAGCGCATCGTCGAACTGGCGGTGGAACCGCTCCCAGTCGACGTTGGCCGACGTGTAGGTGACTTTAGACTGCTGGGGTGCGGTGGCTGTCATGGACGCTCCTCACCGTCTTTTCCGTCGCCGCGGTAAACCGCTCCACCAGCTCGTCGATCCCGCGCTCCGTGATGATGAACGGAGGCGCGATCATCACGAGATCGCCGTTGGTCCCGTCCGCGTGGCCCACATTGGGCCAGACGACGAGCCCCTCGTCCTGCGCCACTTCGGTGAAGGTTTCGGCGAACTTCGCCGCCCGAGGGAGCGGCGCGCGCGTCACCTTGTCCTCGACGAATTCGACGCCGGCGAGGAGCCCGCGCCCGCGCACGTCACCCACGTGCGGCAGACGCTTGAGCGACGCGAGCCGCCGCTGCAGCTCCTTCCCCATCTCGGCGCACCGCTCCACGAGCTTGTGCTCCTTGAGGTAGCGTACCGTCGCGAGCCCGGCGGCGCACGCCACCGGATGGTGCGAGTACGTCTGCGCGTGCATGAAGCTCCCGGAGCCGGTCGCGATCACGTCCACGATCCGCTCCGGCGCCGCGACGGCGGACAGCGCTACGTACCCGCCGGAGATCCCCTTCCCCATTACCAGGATGTCCGGCACCGCCCCGTACTGCTCCATCGCCCACCACGTGCCCGTGCGCCCGGCGCCGACGAGGATCTCGTCCGCCACGAACAGCACCTGGTGGCGATCGCAGATCTCGCGAATCCGCTTGAAGTAGTCCGGCCGCGGCGTCGACGCTCCCGTCGAGGAGCCGCCCACCGGCTCCGCGATGAACGCCGCAACGTGCTCGGCGCCGACTCGCGCGATCGCCTCCTCGAGCACGGCGCCGCTGCAGATCGGGCAGCCGGTGTCGTGACCCCCGCACGGACACCGGTAGGGATACGGCGCCGGGACCCGATGGACGTCCACCAGCCACTCGCGATAGAACGCCCGGTAGTGCTCCCGCGCCGATGCCGACAGGGCGAGCAGGGTATTGCCGTGATAGGCGGGGGCCAGGGCGATGATCGCATGCTTCCGGGGGAGCCCGCGCTCCACCCAGTACTGGCGCGCGAGCTTCAGTGCCGCCTCCACGGCTTCCGACCCGGACGAAAGGAAGTACAGCTTGTCGAGGTCGCCGGGCAGCGTGCTCGCAAGCTCGGCTGCCAACGCTTCGACCGGCTCATGCGTGAAGGCCGTGCCCGACAAATAGCCGAACCGCCGCGCCTGATGCGCTAGCGCCTCGGCAATCGCCGGATTCGAATGGCCCAGGTTCGCGACAAATGCACCGCCGCACGCATCGAGGTAAGGCTTGCCGGCATCGTCGTACAGGTAGCACCCCTCCCCACGCACGATGCGCCGGTAGGGGCGATCGAGCTTGCGGTAGAACACGTGGCTGTCGGGATACCTGTCTGCCGTCACCGCTCCTCCATTTTTCCCACTCCGCGGAAAGCTACGGCGCGGGGCCTCGCTCGGCGAGCGCGCTCGCCATAGCTTTTGTCGACCTACATCGCCAATGGGGCGCTCGTATGCCAAAGCTGTCGTGTCTGCTTCTCACCGCTGCCCTCTTCGTCCCCAGTCCGGCGCGCAGCCAGTCCGAAGTCGTCACGCCGAGCGACAACCTGGTGACCGACGGGCTCCCCCCGGTGCCGGCGGCGATCGCCGCGGCGGCGCGCCCCTACAGCGAGTTCCGCACGGCCGGGTTCTGGGATTGGCATCCGACGCGGCGCGAGATGATCATCGGGACGCGGTTCGGCGACGCGCCGCAGCTGCACCGCGTGCGGTCACCCGGGGGCGACCGCACTCAGCTCACCTTCTTCCCCGATCCCGTGTCCGGCGCGTCGTACCAACCCACCGACGGCCGCTACATCGTGTTCACCAAGGATGTGGGAGGCGGCGAGTTCTTCCAGAAGTATCGCTACGACGTGGCGACCGGGGAAATCACCCTGCTCACCGACGGGAAGTCGCGCAACGTCGGCGGCGCCTGGTCGCACAAGGGCGACCGCTACGCCTACATGTCCACGCGCCGCAACGGACGCGACCTGGACCTGTGGGTGGTGGACCCGAGCAACCCCGCCACCGATCGGACGGTGCTCCAGCTTCAGGGCGGCGGGTACGGCCCGCTCGATTGGTCGCCCGACGACCGCACGATCCTGCTCGGCCAGAGCGTCTCCGTCAACGAGAGCTACCTGTGGCTCGTGGACGCCGCGAGCGGCGAGAAGACGCTCCTGGCGCCGCAGCCGGGGAGCGAGTCGGTGGCATTCGGCGATGCGAAGTTCAGCCGCGACGGGAAGGGCATCTATCTGTCGACCGATCAGGGCTCCGAGTTTCAACGCCTCGCGTATCTCGACCTCGCGACCAAGGCCTACCGGTTCCTCACGACCGCGATCCCCTGGGACGTCGACGAGTTCGATCTCTCTCCGGACGGCCGGTGGATCGCCTGCGTCGCGAACGAGGACGGGGTCGGCGCACTGCACGTGATCGACGCCGCCACGGGCGCCGAGCGCCGCATTCCGAAGCTCCCGGCCGGCCTGATCTCGGACGTCCGCTGGCGCAAGAGCGCCGCCGAGCTGGGCTTCACCCGCACCTCGGCGCGCGCCCCGGCCGACGCCTACTCGCTGGAGCTCGCGAGCGGCAGAGTCACCCGCTGGACGGAGAGCGAGACGGCGGGGCTCAACACGGGGGACTTCGCCGAGGCCGAGCTGGTCCACTGGTCGAGCTTCGACGGACGCGCCATCTCGGGCTTCCTCTATAAGCCGCCGGCGCGCTTCGCCGGACGCCGCCCGGTGATCATCAACATCCACGGGGGACCGGAGGGTCAGTCCCGGCCGGGCTTCCTGGGCCGCAACAACTATTACGTCAACGAGCTCGGGACCGCGATCATCTTCCCCAACATCCGCGGCTCGACGGGCTACGGTAAGACCTTCACGAAGCTCGACAACGGCGTGCTGCGCGATGGTGCCTACAAGGACATCGGCGCCCTGCTCGAGTGGATCCGCACCCGGCCCGATCTCGACGCCGACCACGTGCTGGTAACGGGGGGCAGCTATGGGGGGCACATGACGCTCGTGACCGCCACCCAGTACAACGGCCCCATCTGCTGCTCGGTGGACGTGGTCGGGATCTCGAATCTCGCGACCTTCCTCGAGCACACCTCCGGGTACCGCCAGGACCTGCGCCGGGTGGAGTACGGCGACGAGCGCGATTCGACGCTGCGCGCCTGGATGGAGCGGACCGCCCCTCTGAACAACGTGGACAAGGTCACGAAGCCGCTCTTCATTATTCAAGGCATGAACGACCCCCGCGTTCCCCGCAGCGAAGCCGAGCAGATGGTGACGGCGCTGAAGCGTCGCAGCGTCCCCGTCTGGTATCTGATGGCCAAGGACGAGGGCCACGGCTTCCGCAAGAAGGGGAATCAGGACTTCCAGTTCTACGCGACCATTCTCTTCACCGAGCGCTACCTGCTGGGACAGGGAGGATCAGCCACCCCGTGACGGTAGGCGCCTGGTGGGAGCGGCTGGGCCCGCTCCCCGGGGGCAAACGCCTGTTCAGCTGGCTCCTGTGGCGGCTGGTCCCGTACACCGGCTCGGTGCGGCCGTACGTCCTGGAGCTCCGCCCGGGCTACGCCAAGGTCCGCATGGCCGACCGCCGCGCGGTGCGTAACCACCTCAACTCGATCCATGCGGTAGCCCTCGCGAATCTCGCCGAGGTGACGAGTGGCCTCGCGGTGACGACCGGCTTGCCGGCCAGTGCGCGCGGCATCCCCACCACGCTCTCCATCACCTACCTGAAAAAGGCACGCGGCACGCTGACGGCCGAAGCGCGCTGCGAGATCCCCGATTCGAGCCGTGAGGCGGAGCACGACTTCGAGTCCGTGATCTCCAACGCCCGAGGCGAGGTGGTGGCCCGGGCGACGGTCCGCTGGCGCATCGGGCCCCCCCCACCCGCCCCGGCGCCCGCGCGGTGACAGGGGGGGGCCTCGACACCGCCCTCACCCGCGACGCGCGTGTCGCGGTGCCGCTCATCGGCGGCGCCATGTTCCCCTGCTCGAACCCGGAGCTCGTCGCCGCAGTGTCCGAGGGCGGTGGCATCGGCATCGTCCAACCATTGTCCATGGTGTTCGTCCACGGCCATGAGCTGCGGGAGGGACTGCAGCTCATTCGCCGGCTCACCACGAAGCCGATCGGCATGAATGTGCTGATCGAGCAGTCCTCCCGGCTGTACCTCGAACGCATGGAGCGCTGGGTGGACGTGGCGATCGAGCAAGGCGTGCGGTTCTTCGTCACGTCCCTGGGGAAACCGCGCTGGGTGGTGGATCGCGCTGCCCAGGTCGGCGGCCTGGTGTACCACGACGTGACCGAGCGGAAATGGGCGCTGAAAGGGCTCGACTCTGGCGTGCGCGGTCTCATCGCGGTAAACCGCCGCGCCGGCGGGCATGCGGGACCGAAGAGTGCTGAGCAGCTGGTGGATGAGCTGGGTGACCTTGGCGTTCCCCTCGTGTGCGCCGGCGGGATCGGCGACGCCGCCGAGTTCGTCGCGGCGCTCCGCATGGGCTACGCGGGCGCGCAGCTCGGCACCCGCTTCATCGCCACCACAGAATGCACGGCGCACCCCGACTACAAGCGCGCGATCGTCGAGGCCGACGAGGACGACATCGTGCTCACCGAGCGCGTCACCGGCGTGCCGCTCGCGGTGATCCGTACCCCCTACGTGGAGCGCGTGGGCACCAAGGCCGGCCCCATCGCCCGTTGGCTCTTGCGGCACCGCCGGACCAAGCATTTCATGCGCACCGTGTACGCGCTCAATTCAGCGTGGCGCCTGAAGCGCAGCCACGTCGCGGGATCGTCCTCGCGGGACTACTGGCAGGCGGGGAAGAGCGTGAGCGGCATCACGAGCGTCGAGCCCGCGGGAGAGATCGTGCAGCGGTTCGCCGCGGCGGCGCGGGCGGCTAGTTCCGGTTCGGCACCAGCCGCCAGGTGACGCGACCGGGGATCGAATCGAGGACGACGAGCGTCTGCGCCTGCCCATCCGCCAGCGCGATGGGTCCCGTGGCGATCAGCGTGTCGGTCGTGCCGGCGTGCGAGATCACAACGCTCCACGCGCCCGGCGCGCCGTCGAAAAAGCGCGTTACGGCGCGAAAATTGAGAGGCTGCGCGCTCACCACCAGGCCGGAGCTGTCCGGCTGGGTACGCCAGGCGTCGATCGCCGGCGCCGCCGCCGCGTAGCTGGCGATCCGCAGCCGGCTGTGCCCAGCCGCCGGCAACGACCCAGTGTCGGCCACGATCACGGGCTCCACCGTATGCGTCGCCCCCGCCGTCGAGTCGATCGCGAACGCGCTGTAGCCCACACTCTCCGTCGCCGCGAAATCGACAATCAGGCTGTGGGTCGTATCCGACGGCACGAGCACCAACTCGTGCACGCCCGGCAAGAGAAACGTGGCACGACCCAGCTGGCCGAAGGCCAGGGTGCTCCCCCTTGCCCCGTCGACAAACACTGTGAGCGAGGGCCCTCCGCGAATCGCGTGCAGCACGCGAAGCGTTGATGCCTGAGGCAGCGCTGGACCGCTGCCGTCGCCGCAGCCCGCCAGGCCGGCGGCCGCGAGCAGCCAGGCGCGCGCGCTCATGACCCCCGATCGACGACATAGACGTTGCGCTGCGCCGTCGGCACGATGATCAGATCGAGGATGTTCACGTGCTCGGGCAGGCTCACCACGTAGGCGATCGCATCCGCGACATCGTCCGCGCTGAGCGGCTTGAACCCTTGGTACACCCCCGCAGCACGCTCCTTGTCGCCGTGGAAGCGGACTTCGGAGAACTCCGTCTCGACGAACCCCGGGTCCACCGCCGAGACACGGATCGGCGTGCCCGCGACGTCGAGATTCATGCCCTCGGTGAGTGCACGTACGCCGAACTTGGTCGCGTTGTACACATTCCCCATCGGGTACGTCTGATGGCCGGCGGTCGAGCCGATGTTCACGACGTGCCCGCGGCGCCTGGCGACCATGTGCGGCATGATCGCCCGGCTCACGTAGAGCAGCCCCTTCAGGTTGGTGTCGATCATGCGATCCCAGTCTTCGGGATCGCCTTCGTGAATCTTCGCCAGCCCGCTCGCGAGGCCGGCGTTGTTGATCAGGACGTCCGGCACGCGACCGGCACGCACCAGGGCCTCCGCGGTCCGGTTGACGGCAGCGCGGTCCCGCACGTCGACCACCGCGAGCGAAAGAGAGACCCGGTGCTCCGTGCCGAGCTCGGCCGCCAGCTGCTCCAGGCGGTCGGCTCGCCGCGCCCAGAGTACCAGGTCCGCCCCTTCGGCCGCGAACCGCCGGGCACTCGCCTCGCCGATCCCCGAGCTCGCCCCGGTGATGAGAATCAGCCTCCCCTTGATCCTGTTCATACGCTCCGTCATCGCATGTTTCCGGTGTGCCCGAGGGAGAAACGGCCAGGCTGCGGCCAGATACAAAGGCCGTGCGGCTCACGCCCCACCTTTATACGGTGCGTCAATTGCCCGGTCTCCGTATCAAAGACGTACACTTCTTCGTCGTAGCGACCCGAGACCCAGAGCTCCTTCCCGTCGGCGCTCACGTTCCCCATGTCGGGACTGCCGCCGCCGGGAACCGGCCACGTCGCCACGACGCGTCGCGTCCGCGGGTCGAGCACGCTGATGGACCCGGGTCCGTGACGTCCCCCGGCGGTCGTGTTCCAGCCGCGGTTCGTGACATACATGAACCGCCCGTCGCGGCTCGGATAAATCCCGTGCGTCCCCTTGCCGGTCGCAATGAATCCGAGGCGCCGGAACCCCTCGGGGTCCACCAGGAACACGCCGTTCGCCTTCATATCGGCGACGTAGAACACCCGACCGTCCGGCGACGAGCGGATGTCCTGCGGCATGCTCGCGCTGTCCAATCCCCCGGGGTCGAGCGTGAGGTAGCCGATGACCGTCCGGCTCGTGAGATCGAGCTTCACGAGCTGCCCCGAGAACTCGCAGGTCGCGATGGCGAACCGCCCGTCGGCCGTGAATTCCATGTGGTCCACACCCTTGCACCCCAGCGCGACCGATTGCACCAGCGCCATCGTCTTCGCGTCCCGGAAATCGAGCCGCCGCCGCCGCTCGGCCACCACGATGGCGAACCGGCCGTCCGGCGTGAAGTACAGGTTGTACGGATCGGCGACGGGTACGCTCGCTCCCTCGCGACCGGTCACCGGATCGATGGGGGTCAGGCTGTTCCCGCGGTTGTTGGCGACCCAGAGCGTCGTCAGGTCGTGAGAGGGAACGACATGCTGCGGCAGTGCCCCGGTCGCAAACGTGCGGACCACGCGATAGCTGTGCGGGTCGATGACGGTGACCGTACCGTCGTGGGAATTGGGGACGTACACGAGCGGGCGGGCCCGGGCCGCCGCGCCGGAGAGGGCGTTCGCGCCGGCCGCGGCGTAGAGATTGACCGTGTCTGGAGGGGTCGGCTTGCGCGCGCTCTCTCCCCGACACGCTGCTCCCAGCGCCGCCACGTACACGATGTTTCGCGCTCGGATTGGCTTCACGGCGGCAAAAGATACATCAGTCGTGTCGCCAGGCGATCAGGATCTTGCCGACGTTGCGGTTCTCGCGCATGCGCTGAAACGCTTGCGCCGCGCGGGCGACGGGAAACAGCGCGTCCACGACCACGCGCAGTGCCCCGCTGGCGAAGCCCGGCAGAATTTCGTCCTTGAACCGGTTCACGATCGCCGCCTTCTCGGCCCGGCTGCGGGCCCGGAGCGTCGAGCCCACGATCCGTCCACGCTTCTTCATCAGGAGCGCCAGATCGAGGCGTGCCTCGGAGCCCGACATGGTCGAGAGAATGACGATTCGTCCTCCCTTCTTGAGGACGCGCAGGTCGCCGGCGAAACTCGCTGCCCCGACGGGGTCGAGCACCACGTCCACCGCGTCGCGGCCCCAGCGCTTCTCGATCTCCTCCGCGAAGTCCTGTCGCGCGGTGTCGATCGCCACATCCGCCCCCACCGCCTCGAGGGCCTTGAGCTTGTCGGCGCTGCGCGTCGTGGCGGCGACCCGCGCGCCGCCGCGCTTTGCG
>Ga0207646_10005320_pt1 | contig 13570 bp, 10 predicted proteins | sample KBSK5502metaG_FD_184343 | JGI IMG/M metagenome (GOLD analysis project Ga0207646, IMG submission 184343) | Corn, switchgrass and miscanthus rhizosphere microbial communities from Kellogg Biological Station, Michigan, USA - KBS K5-50-2 metaG... | ecosystem: Host-associated > Plants > Roots >... | reverse complement strand
GGCCGTGGTGCAGGAGACGATGCAACCAGCGCACGTCTCGCTCTGGTTGCGTAAACCCCAACAGAGCGAAAAACGCACTACCCACCCTTGGCGAGCCAATCCTCCTCCTTCCTAAGAACACAGACCTTCACACGCATGGAATTCTAAAAATGCTGAGTTTATTCCTGCAATGGTGTATGTGCTGGCTACCTCGAATATCCATTTTGAATAGTAACTACTCAGGTCCCCAAGCAACCGGTAAGGGTTGGCCATGGAAGACAGCGGTCAGAGCAGACAGCATAGAATGTCCTTGCTTCTGCATTGTCGAGAGATAACTGCGGATGCAGCAAAAAGCGGTGGCTCCAGTCGCACTGCGAAAGGTGCCAGCAATCTTTTGCTGAACTTTGGCCCAGCGCAGATCCCGCTCGGCCTGGTTGTTGGTAAAAGGAATGCGCAGGTCGTCGAGCAACGCCAGCACTTGCTCGGCACGCGCCATCAGGGCATCCAGCAGATTCTTGGCCTGGCTTTGCTTCTGCCTGCCTTTCTGCGATCCTGCCGCAGACGCAGGTGGGGGCGGTTGAGCGGCATAGCCAGCCGCCAGCATCTCGAAAGAGCGCGCGACCCAGTCGTCGCGCTTGAGAGCGGGAACAGCGCTCAGGTGGCGCAGACGCCACTGCTGACACGCACCATGCAGATCGAGCAAGAAGTCGTGCATCTCGGAAGCCCACTGCTGATGCTCCTGCTCGGCCACTGCCACACAGTCTCGCACGAGGTGGGCTCCACAGATGCTGTGAACACACGCATAGGCATCATAGCTGGCAAAACGGTCGTGCATGCCTCGCCCGCCAAAGCGCGGCCAGATGCCGATCTCGTCCATGGCCTGCCGGCCTCGCGACGCATGCCAGGCCAGATGGGTCAGCAAGCGGGTGCAATTCACATGCAGCCAATGCAGCATCCCATACACGCGGATGCCGGTCTCATCTCCATGCTGGAGGTGGCTGGCAACGATCAGCTCAGCAATGTGCGCAACCGTGGGTGCCAGCCGCTCTGCCGCCAGTTCACTCCACTGGATCAAGGTGCCTTCCGAGATCTGGCATCCGCAGAGCGCAGCCAGCGCCTCGCAGGTACGAGCTGTTGGCAGCAATTGCCCCTGGTGCAGATAGACGGCCAACGCTTGCAGGTGAGGTCCATACTGGACCGGTGCGCTGACCGAAGCAGGAAATCTGCCCAGGCTGGTGGTGTGACAGGTTGGGCAACAGATGGCTTCGATCTGATGCTCGTGGTGTGCTGGCTACATTGGACATCCGTTCACCTATAAGAGAGGGAAGAACGACAAGAGGTCCAGTATCCGTTTTTGAATGGTCTCGCGAAGATGGGGCAGCGCATCCAAATCTTAGCGTGCAGTTTTAATCTTTCGATGCGCTGCCCTCTTGCTGACCTAGTTCCGTCCTGAGAAAGACTTTCAGAAGAATTTAAGAGGAAAGTGGTAAGATGTAGATAGATTTTGCTGATAAGATTTTTGGAAGGAGCATCTTGGTAGCAATGGCTGAAACTGTGATAGGGGTCTTTGAAGATCATAACCATGCTGAACAGGCTATACATGATTTGAAACAGGCTGGATTTAGAGATGACCAGGTGGGGTTTGTGGTGCGCCACAGGGGAGAAGAGAAGACGGAAACCAGGGAGGGCAGGGGTGTAGTAGCAGGCGGTATTATTTCCGGCTTGCTTGGCGCGGCCAGTGCACTGCTACTCCCTATTATTGGCCCGACGGATGCGAGCAATGCGGCGATAAGCGGGGTACCGGTGGCGGAAATGGCGATAGATAGGATGAGGGGCGAGAAAGAGAAGAGAACTGAAGAGGAAGAAAGTAAAGCCGCAGTCACTGGGGAGCCTGTGACGGCAGCTGATGAAGAGGCCGAAATGGCTGAGGAAAAGAGGAGGAGGGAGATTGATGAAGGCGCTGATGCTGTGAGCGGGGCTGTCCTTGGAGGTTTCCTTGGGGTGGCGGCTGCACTCTTGATCCCCGGAATCGGTCCCGTGGTTGCAGGCGGAATCCTGGTAACGGTCCTGGCGGGTGCGGCAATAGGCGCCACGGCTGGCGGGGTTATCGGCGCTTTCGTCAGTATGGGTCTGCCGGAACACGATGCGCACCATTATGCGCGGGAGTTCGAGGCCGGACGAACGATAGTGACGGTTAAAACGGATGGCCGCCAGCAGGAGGCGTTTGATATTCTGCGCCGCGACAAAGCGCGTGAAGTTCAAGCGCACTAGGTCAAACCTTGATAACAGCACAAGTTCATATGCAGTCATTTCCAAAAAAATACTGCTCAACAGCGCCATGTATAAGCGCCGATTGCTGAACCCCAGCCCATTCAAAATCATTGCCACTGTGGCCGTTCCTACACTCACCTGGCGGTTCGTTTCGCCCGCCAATCGATCCAGGTAGGCGGCAAGCCCTCTCTCCTCACACACGCCCGCTCCCACTCCCAGGTGGTCTACCCGTTCGTTTACGTAGCTCTCGGGGATCTGCATCCCTTTCTCCGCTCCTTTGTATACAATTTGTACCCCCCGCATCCTAGCAGGATTCCCCATTGCCGTCGAGTCCCCTGCGAAATGTGGGTAGTATGTCACATTTTCCCCGCGATGGTGTTATTATCAGTGATTGCATCATCAACAGCAGAGGAGTGGGCATGTCGCTAGAACCAAACGAAGTGGATCACTTCCCGCCCGACACCGGTCAGACCATGCTCTATGAGCGCTATGGACAGGCTATCTTCGGCTACCTGCGCCTGCACGCGCACTCACTGGAAGACGCGGAAGACCTGCTCTTAGAGGTCTTCCTGGCCGCCCTCGAACGCGACAACCTCTCCGCGCTACCTCCTGGAGGGCAGCTGGCCTGGCTGAGACGTGTAGCGCATAACAAACTCCTCAACCTCTATCGCCAGGCCAGCAGGCACCCGCGCGTCGCGTTGGACTCTGTGGGAGACACCATGCTCGAAGCAGATGGCCCGGAGCAGCAGGCGCTCCGACAAGAAGAGCGCAGTCAATTGCGGGCCGCGCTCCAAAAGCTCCCACCAGTGCAGCAGCATATCTTACAGCTGCGCTACGGCGATGGGCTGCGCTGCGCCGAAATTGCCCTGCTCCTCGACAAACGCGAGGAGGCCGTGCGCAAGCTCCTCTCGCGCAGCATCCTGGCCCTGCGCCAGGTCTATCAGCTCAACCGACAAACCGAAGGAGAAAGCTCATGCTGAACCATCACGATCGACTTCCCGAAGAACAGAGCAACCCCGGCTTGATCCAGGAGCTGCGAGCAACCTACCGTCTCAGGCCGGAAGAGCAGCAGGCGCTGGCTCGCGTTCATGAACGCCTCGCGCACAGTTCACAGCCACTCCCGCCGCTTGACGCCGTGCGGATCGATGACCTTGCGCGCGCTCGGCAGCGCGTCACTCCTGCTGGGCCGCCTACGCCGATCTCCCAGTTCAGGCGGCGGTGGCTCACGCGCCTCGGTGCCTACGCGGCAGCCATGCTTGTCGTAGTCCTCGTCGGCTCGTTAGCGCTCACCTTTTCCCTCATCCATCACACCAGCGTCGGTTCGCCTCCCAGTCACGACATGCACCTGGTGTTGGAGCCGGTCAAGGGCAGTCATCCATCGCGGGCCGATATGCAGGCTGCGAGCGAGATCCTTTCACAGCGTTTCAGCAGCTTCGGGTTAAGCCTGGTCAGCACAAACGTGCTAACAACCAACGGCCACCTCGCCATCTGGGTGGAACTGCCGCATTTCGGCGGCGACGAACAGCAGACCATCGCGACCCTGGTGCAGACCGGCCACCTGGAATTCTGGGGTACCGGACCAGGTCCGGTACCCCTCAACACGACATTCGACCCGGCCCGCTATGCGCAGTATAACCCCGGCGGCAGGCCGCGCTTCACCGGCAGAGACCTCGATCCAAACGCTCTCTCTGTGAGCCAGGACCAGGCTGGCCGCCCGCAGATCGACTTCGAGATGCAGGGCAGCTCCATCGACGCATTCGGCAGCTTCACCGCTCACACTATTGGCGAATATCTGACCATCACGTTTGACCGCAAGGTGATCGAATCGGCGGTCATCGAGAGCGCCATCACCGGCCCCGCCGTAATCACCGGCGACTTCACGCAGCAGCAAGCCAACGCTGTCGTTGCAGACCTCAAAGCCGGATCTCTGCCGGTTGCACTGACGGTGGTGACAGGATGAGAAGAAGCTCATCTCGTCACCTAATACCCTCCATTTCGCAGGGGGACTCGACGGGAATGAGGAATCCTGCGAGGATGCGGGGCGCAAATTGCACATGCGGCTCTCGTCTTTCAGTGTGTTGAGGGCATTGAACTCTTGCATATTCGCTCGGCATCGGGCACGCAGTCGTTCGTTTTACGCTTGCAGCCCATGCATCGCCTCGTTCTGGCTTTGCTTGGGCTATCCTTTGAAAAAATCTACAAAATCTCCTCCTGACCCACATTCCGCACTTAGATTGTCAGTTTTTGTGAAAATTGGTCGTTTGTCCTCAAAAAAGCGCACGACTCCTGGATGTGGATTGCTCTGAGCCGCCAAACGCGACAGGTGGTGGCCTATGCGATTGGGGATCGGAGCCGGCAAGACGTGTTAGCGGGTGCGGGAAGCCATTGCAGAGGGGGATCGCCAGGGGCATTGCTTCACCGATTTCTGGGCGGCCTACGCGGCGGTGATCCCGGAGGAGCAACACACAGCCGTAGGCAAAGAGACCGGAGAAACGGCTCACGTGGAGCGGTGGAACTACACCCTACGGGAGCGTCTGGCCCGTTTCGTACGCATGACATGGTCCTTTTCCAAGTCGCTGATCATGCATGAGTCCTGCTTGCTCTTCTTCCTCCATCGCTACAATACCGAGCGAGCCATCCTGCTCAAGTGAGCCACTACCCTCCCCTCTACATACTCCGTCCTACCATTCCCCAGGAAGAGTTTGATCGACAAATGCAGGGCTTATTAGAAGTTGTCGCAGGCAAAACCCATTTACCGCTCTACGATATCAGCGAACCAAAAGCGCCGTGGTGGATGTAGCTGAGGAGGAACCGGAAAACAATAGATACTTATCGCATCCTCTTTATGATTACCACTAATAGAGATCTTGTATATGCTCAGCTAGTGGTAATTTACATTGCTCACACCTTGATCTAATGCATTCATTGTTGTAGGTGCATGCATCTCGTAGCCAGAGTCTGTGCATGTTTCCGAAAAGTAGGCTATTGCCCCTGGTGGAAGTCCCCCGGACTTCCTTGCCCGCAAAGGGCCAGTCTCCGAGGAAGACAGCACGCCCACTACATTTGACGCTCAGGACTGTCCAACATGTAGTGGCACCCCTTGCGGGCAATACCGCTTATCTCCTCTGAATGATTACTTGGAAGGTCAAAAGGGGCTAGATTGTGTACCTCCCATTCCATTTCTGGCATATTGCGAAAGAACTTACTTGTAGACCGCCAGAATAAATCCATCGAGAGGATGTAAGAGTGGGAATATCATTAACCACCGACCAGATACTAGCGCTGGCCCCTGATGCGAGTTCCGCCGCAGCGGGTAAAAAACTCGCAAACGCGAAACCCTGGGGGAATCTGGGCCAGAATAGCGAGGCGCTCTGGGGGGAGTGCCAGGGCAGCGCACTCTACCAGGTAAAGATTGATCTCTCCAGCATGACCATCCAGTGTAGCTGCCCCAGTCGCAAATTCCCCTGCAAGCACGGTCTTGGCCTCTTACTGCTGGCCGTGGCCACTCCTTCAGCCGCGCCCATATCTGAGCCGCCGGAATGGGTCACTGCCTGGCTGGCTAAGCGCCAGGCTGCCAGCAAACGGCGCGAGACAAATGAGACGTCAGCGACTACCAAAACCAATTCTGGGCCTTCAACGTCGTGGGCAAAGCGCGCGGAGAAACGGCGCGAGCTGGTGGCGCAGGGCCTGGAACGTCTTGACCTCTGGTTAAGCGACCTGGTGCGCAACGGCCTGGCAAGCGTGGAGTCACAGCCTGCCACGTTCTGGGAGCAGCAGGCGGCGCAGATGATTGATGCCCAGGCCCCGGGCATCGCCGCGTGGCTGCGCTCTATGGCAGGCATACCAATTTCCTCGTCCCGCTGGCCGGAGAAGCTGCTTGGGCAGCTTGGGCGGCTGGCTCTGCTCACCGAGGCTTATCGCCAGGGAGAACACTTAGAGGCTGCCCTGCAAGAGGACGTGCGCCAGTTGATCGGCTGGACGCTTGACCAGGATGAAGTCGCCGCCCGTGGCGAGCGCATCACAGATGATTGGTTGATCCTGGGCCAGGTGACCGACGAGGAGGAAGACGGTTCACGGGGACCAAAAGCGGGAAAGCAGCGTGTCCGCATGCAGCGGACCTGGCTACTGGGAACGCAAACGGGCCGCGCTGCCCTGGTACTCCAGTTCTCTGCCGCAGGAGCGCCGTTCCCAGAGGTGTACCCCCTGGGCGCCTGCCAGGTCGCAGATGTCCTTTTCTGGCCGGGTGCCTGCCCGCAGCGAGGGCGCATTGAGAAGCGACATGGAGCGTGGCGAGCAATACAGGAGCCACTGCCCGGCGCAGCTACCGTGGATGCATTCTTTGCCGGTGTTGCGGCAGCGCTGGCCCGCCAGCCTTGGCTGGAACGCTTCCTCTGCGCGCTTCAGCAGGTCGTGCCGGTGTGCAGTAATGACCGCTGGTATATACGCGATACCAGCGGAACCGCCCTCCCGCTTACTAGAGGCAACCACTGGAAATTGCTGGCACTCTCCGGTGGCACTGCAGTCGACTGCGCAGGCGAGTGGGATGGTGAGACGCTGCTGCCGCTTGGGGTGCTGGTAGACGGCACCTATCATTTGCTCTAAAGGATTGTATATATGGACGCACTTGTAACAACGGCCTTCGTCGGCACTGCGCGGCAGGTCAGCAACGCTACGACCACAGGCACGCCGGTAGATACGCTCCTGGCAAAACACCAGGGGAACGAGATGGAACGCGGGCTGCTGCTCGCTGCTGGCGCGTGGGCGGTCTATCGACAGGCCGGGCAGGTGACCGAACACTTGCCGACCGTGCGGGAGCCTGCGGCGCCCGAAACGCTGTGCACCTGCTCGCTCCAGGTAGCCAAACTTCTGGAAAGCATGTTCGCCGGAGAACACAAAGAACTGCTGCTTGAAGCCCTGGAGCGTATGCGGCAGGCAAGCCTACGTCTCCCACCCTCATTGTTGCCGGCGGCGCTTGATGTGCAATCAACCGAGATACGTGCCGGGCTCATCGCGGTGTTGGGCGAGCGAGGCCGCTGGCTCAGCCGCTTCAATCCCGCCTGGTCCTGGGTGGTAGATACCCTGCCAGCAGGTGAAGATACATTGCCCGCTGACGCCGAAACCACCTGGCAGGAGGGCACCACCGGGCAGCGCCGCGAGCTCCTGCGCCGCCTGCGCAATGTCAACCCAGCGCAGGCGCGCGAATGGCTGGCGGCAGTGTGGAAGCAGGAAAAAGCCGATGTCCGCGCTGAATTGCTGAAAACATTCGATGTAGGCCTTGCCGCTGAGGACGAGGAGTTCCTGGAAAAGGCTCTGGATGACCGAGCCGCGAGTGTGCGGGCGGTTGCTCCACCCTTGCTGGCGCGTATTCCTGTCTCGGCCTTCACGGAACGCATGCGCAGCCGCGCCGATGCTCTGCTTATCCCGGCAGCAAAAAAGCTCAAGGTTACCCTGGCGGAGACGCTCGCTAAAGACTGGCAGCGCGACGGCATCGAGGCCAAACCGCCTCAAGGCGTGGGAGAGCAAGCGTGGTGGATGATGCAGGTGTTGGCTTATGTGCACCCTGCTCACTGGGAGGAACGTTCTGGCCTCTCGCCTGAACAATTGATTGCCGCCTGCCCTAAAGATTGGAAAGAAGCCATGCTTGAAGGCTGGTCAAGAGCAGCACTTTTGCATCAAAGTGCCAGTTGGATGATGTCCCTCTGGCAGTGGTGGTGTAGTCCAAAGGCCAGCGCGTCTTCATCTAGCCTTTCTCTCGCGGAGATACGCGAAGTTTTTGGCAAATATATACCGCAAGCGTTGCTGGAGGCGCGAGTGCTGGAACTGGAATCTGGTAGTGAGGCCTGGTCTGAAGCGCTGGCTGAGCTTCCCATGCCCTGGAGCCTGGATTTTGGTGGGAAGTACCTCCAGCAGTTGCGACGGCACCTGCATTCGCTGGACTTCACACGCCGTAACTACAATTCTTACTACGATAATTGGTATCACACCTTGAATCGCGCGGCTCTAGCGCTGCCTCCAGCGTATTTTGCCGCCACTTTGGAGCCTCCGTTGCTCATCAAACAGAACGAAGAAAATAATACCAACTGGCAAGAAGCACTGAATACATTTACTGAGGCGCTGCGTATACGTCAGCGCCTCATAGAGGAGATTGCATAATGAGCGCATCCAAATCTGCCCGAACCAATCACACGTCAGAGGCCAACGGCGCAGACGCCAGCCTCAATGCTGTATTGCGCCAGCACGCGGAACAGCAGTATGCGGAGGAACTGGCCGAACTGGCTAAGATAGACGATCGCCAGCGACCCCCGAACTGGGGGCTCTCGCCGTGGGCGGTGCGCACCTACCTGCTCGGTGGCAGGCTGCCCAACAGCTTCGAGGTTAGCCCCAAGTATATCGGCAATGCCCGGCTGATCGAGATTGCCGTAGCAACGCTGGCAACCGACCGCGCCCTGTTGCTCTACGGCATACCCGGCACCGCAAAGTCCTGGACCAGTGAACATCTCTCGGCGGCCATCGCGGGCGACTCGACGCTGCTCATCCAGGGGACGGCAGGCACCGACGAAAGCGCCATTCGCTACGGGTGGAACTATGCCCGTCTGCTGGTTGAGGGCCCGTCGCCTGCTGCCCTGGTGGTCAGTCCGATGATGTGTGCCATGCGGGATGGCAAACTGGCCCGTATCGAGGAGTTGACGCGCATTCCCTCCGAGGTGCAGGATGCCCTCATCACTATCCTTTCCGAGAAAACACTCCCCGTCCCCGAACTCAATATGGAGGTGCAGGCGCGCAGGGGCTTTAACGTCATCGCCACCGCCAATAACCGCGACAAGGGCGTGAACGAACTCTCCAGCGCCTTGATGCGGCGCTTCAATACGGTCGTATTGCCGCTGCCAGATAAGCTGGAAGAGGAGGTCGAGATCGTTGACCGGCGCGTCGCCAGCCTGGGTCAGGCGCTTGAGTTGCCCGCCGAGAAACCCGCTCTGGAGGAGATTCGGCGTGTGGTAACGGTGTTCCGCGAACTGCGCAGCGGCGTAACCCTCGACGGCAAGACGAAGCTGAAGACGCCTAGCGGCACGCTCTCTACCGCTGAGGCGATCTCGGTCATCAATAACGGGCTCGCCATGGCCGCCTACTATGGCGATGGCCAGTTGCGTGCTGGTGACCTGGCTGCCGGCCTGACGGGCGCGATTATCAGGGACCCGGTGCAGGACCGCTTGGTGTGGCTTGAGTACCTGCAGACGATCGTCAAAGAGCGCGCTGGCTGGAAGGACCTCTACCGGGCCTGTCACGAGGTATTGTAATCATGAGTGTCTCCATCTTCGGCGTACGCCATCACGGCCCGGGCTGTGCGCGCAGCTTACGTGCGGCGCTGAAAAAACTGCAGCCCGATATCGTGCTCGTTGAGGGGCCGCCGGACGCGCAGGAGGCTCTCCCATTGCTCGCTTCCGGACAGATGAAGCCTCCCGTGGCGCTCCTCATCTACGTGCCGGACAGGCCGCAACATGCCGTCTACTATCCTTTTACGCACTTCTCGCCGGAGTGGCAGGCCCTGCGCTATGCCCTGGAGCGCGGCATCCCGGCCCGCTTCATGGACCTGCCACAGGCCGTTCAACTGGCGAAGATGCCCGACCCTGGCGGATCAGCGGACGAACACAGCGATGTCCCTGTCCAGTGCGCATGTGCCCGATTTACCGGGCCTAAGGAGGCGAGGGATACATATCGTAGCATCCTCCCCATCCGTTTCGCCAGCAATACTGGTAATGTAGGGGCTCCCGCAAGGGATACCGGTCCTGGGCGAAAAGAAACTCCCTCAAGCGAAGCTCCCGGCGAAACAAAGATGCAGGATGACCCGTTCGCGCTGCTGGCCAGGGCTGCCGGCTACGACGACCACGAACTCTGGTGGGAGCGGCAGATCGAACTGCGGCGCGATGTAACCGACGTCTTCGAGGGCATCCTGGAAGCGATGACGGCCCTACGTACCGACAGGACACCGAAGGATGAGAACGAGGCCCAACGCGAGGCGCATATGCGCCAGTCGATTCGCACAGCCCAGGCGGGGGGCTTTCAGCGTATAGCCGTCGTCTGTGGCGCGTGGCACGCTCCCGCGCTTTTCGACCTGGACAAGGCCGGCGAGGATGCAACCCTGCTCAACGGGCTCAAGCGCGTCAAGGTCGCGGCAACCTGGATTCCCTGGACAAACTCGCGCCTTTCTTATCGCAGTGGCTACGGCGCTGGCGTTGCCTCGCCGGGCTGGTACGAGCACCTCTGGACGGCTCCCGATCGCGTGACGATCCGCTGGATCACCCATGTTGCGCACCTGCTGCGCAAAGAGGGCCTGGATGCCTCCTCCGCCAGCGTCATCGAAGCGGTGCGACTGAGCGAAGCGCTCGCCGCCATGCGTGACCTGCCCATGCCCGGCCTCGCTGAGCTGCACGAGGCCATCCAGACGGTGTTGTGCAACGGCGACGCGGAGCCCATGCGGCTGATTCGTGATCGCCTGGAAATCGGTGAGAAGCTGGGCGAGGTGCCCCCGGAGACGCCCGCTGTGCCGCTGCAGCGCGACCTCGAAGCGAAGCAGCGCCGCCTGCGCCTTAAACCTTCGCCTGAGCTAGTAAACCTGGATCTCGACCTACGCAATGATACCGATCGCGCTCGCAGCCAGTTGCTGCACCAACTGCGCCTCCTGGGCATCGAATGGGGTAAGCCGCAGCGCGTCTACGGGAAGAGCGGCACCTTCCATGAACTCTGGCAGTTGCAATGGCAGGTCGAGTTCATTGTCAGGCTGATCGAGGCCAACGTCTGGGGCAACACCGTCACGACCGCTGCCAGCGCCTGCGTTTGCGTCCAGGCGGACAAGGCCAGCGCTTTACCCGAACTCACCGAACTGCTGGATAAAACGATTCTCGCCGAGTTGCCCACCGCTGTAGAGCACCTCCTGTCCCGTGTGCAGGCCAGCGCAGCGGTCTCCGCTGATGTGCGCCACCTGATGGATGCCCTGCCGCCATTGGCCCGCGTGGCCCGTTACGGCAATGTGCGCGGGACGAAGTTGGAGCGCATCATGCCAGTGATCAACGGCCTCTTCGAGCGTGTTATCGTTGGCCTGCCGCTCGCATGCGCCTCGCTCGACGACGATGCTGCCCAGGCGATGGCCGGCAGTATCGACCATGCGCAAGAGAGTGTCAGTATGCTCAACCGCGAGGATCAGCAGCAGGAATGGCAGGGTGTGCTGCAGCGCTTGATTGAACGCGAAAGCATCCACGGCCTGGTGCGCGGGCGCTGCTGCCGCCTGCTGCTGGAGCAGAAGGTACTGGACGATGTAGAGTTGCAGCGTCTGGCGCGGCTGGCGCTCTCTCCCGTCACGCCTGCGCCGCAGGCCGCCGCCTGGGTAGAGGGCGTGCTGCGAGGCAGCGGGGCGCTGTTGCTGCACCTGGACGGGCTCTGGCTGGCGCTGGACAACTGGCTCAGTGAGCTCTCCTCTGGGGATTTCACGACGCTACTGCCGCTGCTGCGGCGAGCCTTTTCTGGTTTCCAGTCACCTGAGCGGCGCAGGATGGGCGAGAAGGTGAAGCATTTGCGCGCTGCACCGGTTGCAGGAACGGGCGTGGCAGGATATAGTGCAGCAACAGGTGACAGTATAGCTATCAACCGCAAACGCGCGGATATGGTGTTACCAGTACTGGCACGGATTCTGGGGGTACAGTTCGATGGCAATTGACGAGAAGGAACGCCTGCGCCGCTGGCGGCTGGTCCTGGGCGGCGCAGCAGAGGGTGATGAAGGCGCTCAGGCAGAAGCGGGAGAGGGTATCGGTATCTCGCTCAGCGGCAATGACCTGGGCATGGATGGTGTGCTGGAAGCCTTATATGACGCTGATAAAAGTAACGTGGGCATGGGTGGTTCTATGCCCAGGGTGAATCGCTGGCTGGGTGATATCCGCACCTACTTCCCTTCCTCAGTGGTGCGGGTGATGCAGAAGGATGCCTTTGAACGGCTGAACCTCAAGCGTATGCTGCTCGAGCCGGAGATGCTGGAGCAGGTGGACCCCGATATCCATCTCATTACTACGCTGCTCTCGCTCAGCAAAGTGATTCCTGAAAAGACGAAGGATACGGCCCGCAGGGTGGTACGCCAGGTTGTTGAAGAACTGGAACAGAAGCTTGCCTACCAGACAGTGCAGGCCATCAGGGGCAGCCTCAACCGCGCCATGCGCAACTATCGTCCCCGTCCCAATGAGATCGACTGGGATCGCACCATCCGCGCCAACCTGAAAAACTACCTGCCGGAGCGGAAGACGGTGATCGCCGAGCGACTCGTAGGATATGGGTACAAGCATAAACGTTCCTCGCTGCGCGATATCGTGCTGTGCGTCGACCAGAGCGGCTCAATGGCAACGTCCGTCGTGTATTCGGGCATCTTCGGCGCGGTGCTGGCCTCGATCCGGGCCATTACAACGCGCATGGTGGTGTACGATACGTCGGTTGTGGACCTGACCGAGGACTTGAAGGACCCGGTAGACCTGCTCTTTGGCACACAGCTTGGCGGCGGCAACGATACTCCTCGCGCTCTCGCCTACTGCCAGCATATCATCACACGCCCCCACGAGACAATACTGGTGCTGATCTCTGACCTCTACGAGGGTTCGTTATCGGAGCAGATGCTGCGGCGGGCGGCGGAACTTATCGCCAGCGGGGTACAGATGATCTGCTTGCTAGCACTTGATGATAGGGGAACGCCAAGTTTCGACCATGAGAATGCGGCGAGGATGGCGCAATTGGGTATTCCCGTCTTTTCCTGCACGCCGGACCTGTTCCCCGATATGATGGCGGCGGCCATTCAACAGCAGGATTTGAATCAGTGGGCCGCTAGAAATGATATCGTGACAGCGCGGGCTGAGTAGGGGTCATATTCTTTGTGGATAACTGCTGTGAAAGTTCGTACAGTCATGTCTGCACCTCCTGCTTGTCTGCCTTTGTTTCCATGGTTCCTTCAGAAAAACCTGACACAAGGTGACAGGTATGATGCTCTAGACTGAGGACAGGGAGGATCTTTGGTCGCGATCTCTTTCTTGGGGAAAACCATGGGAGCATTCCACTGATATGAACATAAAGATCCGTGCGTGGTCGAAGCAAGAGAACTGACCTCAGCTATGAGACGAGGATGAAGAAGAGAAGCTGTTGCTGTGCGCTTGACTGCATGCTGAAAAATGGCCAACTACGTGATAAAGGGATAGCAACCGGATGCCTTTCTCGTATGGAGCAGGCGCATCCCATTCAGCTTCTTCAGAAAAATGCCCAATGACTGGACGCGAACTTGCTGAGAAGCTCTATG
>Ga0207646_10005318_pt1 | contig 13571 bp, 21 predicted proteins | sample KBSK5502metaG_FD_184343 | JGI IMG/M metagenome (GOLD analysis project Ga0207646, IMG submission 184343) | Corn, switchgrass and miscanthus rhizosphere microbial communities from Kellogg Biological Station, Michigan, USA - KBS K5-50-2 metaG... | ecosystem: Host-associated > Plants > Roots >... | reverse complement strand
CGCCGCCGTTGCACCGGGAGGACTCCTCTTGACACAGCCCGCCCCCTGAGACTGCTCGCCTTCGCCACGATCTACCTGGTCTGGGGCTCGACCTTCCTGGCCATCCGGATCGGAGTCGACGAAGTACCGCCGTTCCTGCTCGCCGCGCTCCGGTTCCTGCTGGCCGGCGGGGCAATGCTGCTCTGGATGCTGGCACGCGGCACGCCGCTCCCGACCGCCCGGCAGTGGCGCTCGGCGTTCCTGGTGGCCCTGCCGATTTTTCTCCTCAACTACGGGCTGGTGTTCTGGGCCGAGACCCGGATTGCGTCCGGCGTGACGGCGGTGATGCAGGCGATGATCCCGGCGTTCATCGTGCTGGCCGAGATCACCATGCTGGGCACCCAGCGGCTCTCGTGGCGGCTGGCCGGCGGTCTCGCGCTCGGGCTCGCGGGCGTGTTCGTGCTGGTCAGCGACTCACTCGGCCTGGGCAGCGCCCCGGTGGATATGGTAAGCGCCGCGGCGCTGCTGGTGGCTTCCAGCAGCTGGGCGGTGGGATCGATGCTGACGCGCAAGCTGCCGCTGCCGGCGTCCAAGGCGATGAGCTCCGGCGCCCAGATGCTGGCGGGCGGGGTGTGGCTCTCCGTGGCCGCTCTGGCACTGGGGGAGACGAGGGGCTTCGATCCGCGGGCGGTGTCGGCGGATGCCTGGTTGGCGCTGCTCTATCTGGTGGTGGCGGGGTCGATCCTGGCATTCACGGCGTACATCTGGCTGCTGAGCCACGACTCGCCGACCAGGGTCGGCACCTACGCGTATGTGAACCCGGTCGTCGCGGTGCTGCTGGGGTACTTTGCGGCGGGGGAGCCGATCGGGATCCGGACGGTGGCGGGGATGGGGTGCGTGCTCCTGAGCGTGCTGCTGATCACCACGATGCGGAAGCCCGCGGTGCCATGACCGAGGAAGGATGGGATATCTTGTGGCTGCAGACATCAATGCAGGGCGACTGAACTGAGGCAACCACGCATGGTCATCCAGGGGCCGTGCCGCAGCAGAAGCGCGATCCCTTAGGCAGCACAACTCACACGCATGCTTCTCATACGGGCGAAGGCGCTATGGACCCCCTAGTTTTTGCGATTCTGATCAGGCTGGCACCCTGGTTCATCCTGGGCATCGGCGCTCTGTTCTTCGCCCGCAGCGCGTTTGGTAAGGCCCTCGCTCACCGCATTCGCGAGGGGGCGGTCACACGTGCAGACCTGGCCGTCCTGTCCGACGAGCTTCAAGAAGCCCGTCGCGAGATCGGCGAGATGCAAGAACGCCTGGACTTCACGGAGCGCCTGCTCGCGCAACACGGCGCGGCCCTGCCGCCGAGCAGCTCCTCCGGGGAGGATTCCCCCACCCCGCCTGAGCTTGTTCCAGCCGGGCGGCAATGACATTCCACCAGATTCGGGTATTGGTGCTCGCCTGGGCGAGTGTCGGGTGCCAGTTGTCACCCCCCAAACAAGGAGCCGGAATCCCGCCTGGCCCCGTCTGGCCCGTGCCAGCTGGGTGGGCGCACGAAACCTTTGCGTTGCCGCCGGCGTTCGCCCCGGAACTGCCCTATCATGGGATGGAGGAGCTCCGGTTCATGCCGGGCTTCTATACTCCCGGTGCCGATGATTTCTGGTCCTACACTCTCGTGTGGTGGCTCGAGCAGCCCCCGACATTTGATTCCGCGACCGTCTCGCAAACCCTGACCGCCTATTTTCGTGGCCTCGCCGCCGCGGTCGGGGGCACCAAGTACCAATTCGACCCTGCACACTTCCACTCCGTCCTCTCTCCTGTATCCGGCGCGGCCACCCCTCGGCTGAGCGGACAGATCTTCACGTATGATCCATTCAAGACCGGTGAGCCAGTCACGCTCAACGTCGAGGCAGAGCTGCAACGCTGCCCGGCGGTCAGCCGCACAGCAATCGTGGTGATGTTGTCGCCCAAGCCGCCGACTCACACCCTCTGGACGCAACTCCGAGGCGCGGCGGCAGCCCTTGAGTGCCCCTGACTCGATAGTCGGGACTCAAAGGCATGTTCGCCGCGCCCCTCATTGCCTCTCCTGCATCAGCTCAAGGAGGAAGCATGCACCATGAAATGGAGCGCCTGCTAGGCTTGTATGACCGGGGAAGCCTCTCGCGCCGCCAGCTGCTCCACGGGCTCTTCGCGCTCAGCGTCGGTCCGTACGTTGCCAGCCCTCTCGCCAGAGGCCATTGGGAGGCCGGTCAGACCGCTCCACTGCTCCCTACTCGCACGCTGAACCATGTGACTCTCTATGCGTCGAGCGTCGCACGCTCGAAGGCGTTCTACCAGCGGCTCACCGGACTGCCGATTCAGGCGGAGGACAAGGACTTCTGCGAATTCCGGCTTGAAGGTGGCTTCCTGGGCATCTATACGCCCGACGCCGGCCAGCAACCAGGATTCAATCACTTCTGCTTCGGCGTCGACGGCTACAGTCCGCAGGCGACCTTCACCGCGCTCAAGACGGTAATGCCCGAGGCGAAACCTGTGCTGGAGAATCAGGATCAGGTGTACGTGCAAGACCCTGACGGCGTCCGGGTTCAATTTGCGGATGTGCGCTACAAGCGCTGACGCGAAGCGGTGGGGCATCCCGTAGAGGGTACGTCGCGTGCGGCCGTGCCCGCAGGCCGGGGCACTCATTGCGCTCTGACCAGGGCTTACTCACAAACTTCCGGACAGGATGCGACAATTGCCGAGCATCAACTGGAGTCGCGCTCTGCTGTGCGGTCTCCTGGCCGCTGCGGTGTGGGGAATCCTGTATGCATCCGTGCATCCTCTCGTCGAGGTGCATGACAGTCTTGGTCGACCGGTACTTCCGCTCACGCCGTTTCGGGGCGCAACGCTTCTCCTCCAAGTGGTCGTCGTCGTTACCGGGTTCGTGCAGGGAATCGCAACCGTGTGCCTCTACGCAGCAATCCGCCCGCGATTTGGCGCGGGCCCGAGGACGGCGGTCATCGCCGGGAGCAGTGTCTGGTTCTTCAGCAGTTGGATGCACCTGGTATGGGCCCTGTTCACCTCCGTCCCGGTGACCGTCGTGCTGGTGCCCCTTGTGGCGAATCTGCCGCTGGTGGTGCTCGCGGGTCTCGCCGGCGCGCGGCTCTACAGGGAATGACCGGGTGACAGGCAGCGGCTGACGGCCCTGGCCGGCGCTAACCGGCGCATGCTGGCGCAGAGCGACGGGCGGCAGTAAATACACTCTATGACCCAACCATCCTCAGTGAGAGGGACCATATGAGATTCTCGCGTGCCCTACTTGCCGTCGTTGCCTTGCCCATCACTCTCAGCGCCCAGCAGCCGCCGCCGAATCCGATCACGGCCGTCATGAAGCAGCGCACCATGACGTTCCAGCAACGTCTGGCCCAGGCGTTCGATTCGATCCCCGAGAACATCTTCGGATACAAGCCAACTCCGGCGCAGCTCACGATCGGATACATCGCCCAGCACCTCGCGGACGACAATTACTTCTACTGCAACCAGTTCGGAGAAATGAAAGGCGCGCGCGCGGCCGAGGAGACGGCCACGCCCGACACGATCAAGGCGAAGTGGCCGAAGGACAAGCTGGTCGCTCAGATGAAGACGTCGTTCACGTTTTGCGAGAACGCGCTCGCGCAACTCGACGATGCGAAGCTCGGCGACCAGATCGCCCAGACCCTCGCGAACGGGCAAACGCGCACCGTGACGCGGGCTGGTCCGGTGATGGGACACATCATCGACATGGCGGACCACTACAGCCAGCTCGCGAACTACATGCGGTTGAATAACATTCTGCCGCCGACGGCGCTTCCGCGTCCCCGCCCTCCTGGAGGCGAATAGGGAGATGCGGTACGGGCTATTGAACGCAGCTTTGGCTGCCACCTGACCAGTGCCCACTTTCCCGTGAGGTAGAGTAAGCTCGTGACCGCTCGCCACCCCGACCCCAACGCACAGTTTTCCGCGTTCCTGTCGCGGTTCCCCCCGGAGATCGTCGCGCTGGTCAAGCGGACTCTGCCCAAACTCCGCCGAGCGTTCCCCGGCTCCAATCAGCTCGTGTACGACTACTCCAACTCTCTCGTGGTGGCGTTCGGCATGTCGGAGCGTGGTTACGAGGCCATCGTCGCCCTGGCGATCTTTCCGAGCGCGGTCCGGCTGTACTTCGACAAGTCCCTCCCCGACCCGAAGGGTCTTCTCGAGGGCGCCGGCGCCAAGGTCCGCAGCGTTACCCTCAAGACCGCATCGGACCTCGACCACGGGGATATCCAGGCACTGGTCAAGGCTGCGATCAAGCACTCCGGGGTCACCTTCCCGCGCACAGGCTCGACCCGGATGGTCATCAAGTCGGAGTCGAAGAAACGGAGACCGAGGAAAACCACGTGAGACCCTCCCTTCTCTATCGTGTCGCGTCGGTGCTCCTGGTCCTCTTCGGCCTCGGACACCAGCTTGGCTTTCGCCAGATCGATCCACGCTGGGGCGTGGACTCTGCTCTCGGGACCCTCAAGGCTACTCAGTTCGAGGTCCAGGGAATGACACGCACCTACTGGGATTTCTTCTCGGGTTTCGGCTTCTTCGTGACGGTCCTGTTGTTCTTCGCGGCGATCCTTGCCTTCCAGCTCGGCGGACTCCAGAAAGAGACCCTGCGAGGTCTCGGCCTTGTCCGGTGGTCGTTTGCGCTCTCTTTCGTGGCGATCACAGGCCTCGCCTGGCGCTACTTCTTCACTGCGCCGCTTGTGCTCGCGAGTCTCGTCGCCCTCTGCCTGTTAGTGGCTGCGGGCAGGGCGGCGAAAGCCTGAACGTTTGGGAAAAGTTGGCGGCGGCCCAGCCTCAAACCAATCCGTTACCGAGACGGACCACCGACGTTGCTCCATCCACACACACTGACGAGGCCAGCATGCGTACCGCGACCACAGCCGTGTTGCTGTTTCTCCTTGCACCCCGGGCAAGTGCGCAGACGGCCTGCCGACTGGAGGGCGTCTGGCAGCTCATCTCCGGCAAAGCGGATGGTCAGCCGTATCCCGGGTCGACGCGCTCGCTCAAGATCATTACGAAGGGACACTTCGCGGTTCTGAGCGAAGAGGCTCGCGGCGTCCAGGAACTCAAGACAGCCGCCGATTCTCTCCAAGCGTTTCGTACCATGGGCGCGGGTGCAGGCACATACACACTGCAGGGAACTACGTACACTGAGACGCTCGACTACTTCGCCGATCCCGCGTACGCCGGGCGTTCGGTGTCGTTCACGTGTCGAACCGAGGGCGATCGCTTCTTTCAGACTGGTGCATTTCCGGTGTTCGAGAAGGGCAAGAAGGTACGCGACGTCAAGCTCGACGAGGTGTGGCGACGTATCGAATAGCCGTTCGCTAACAAGCAATGGCTGCCGACGGCGTTGGCAGAATTGCAGGCGTCAGACGGCACGCCGAGCGCCGTGCGTATCAGGAGAAAGCGCATGCCCGATGTTCCGACGAGCAATCCCGACCAGTTCTATCAGGGTGCTCCATTGTTCCTGGTCCCTGATGTCTCTGCCACGGCAGACTTTTACCGGAGGATCCTGGGGTTCCAAGCCGACCCGGGAACCGATACGCCCGACTACAGCGTCCTGTGGCGCGATAATGCGGCAGTTCATTTGGCAAAAGGCGAGAACGCGCCGACGGGTGTGCGCGTTTTCTTCTGGGTCAAGGATGTGAACGCGCTCTACGAGCAGGTTATCCAGCGCGGTGCCAGCATCGCGGTACCGATCGGCACACGTCCCTATGGCGTCCGTGACTTTTCCATTCGAGATCCAAACGGCATCGAGGTAGTCTGTGGACAAGACTCGGACTAAGGAGGCGTGCCTTCAGTCCCGACCCCGTTCCGGCCCATGCTGACACTTTTGACGATGAATTGCCGTAGGGTGGCCGCCTCTACCGGAGCCTGGCCATTTTGAAGCCCATTCTGGGTGTAGCCGCCACAGGTGTGGTCGCCGTCCTGCTGTGGAAGGTCTTGCTCGTTTTCCTCCTCCCGCTCGTTGGGATCGCGGCAGGCTTCCTCTTCCTGGTCGCCAAGATCGTCTTTGTGGGTGTGATGATCTGCATCGCGATCTGGCTACTCCGCCGACGCGAGGAGAAACTCGCGTAAGGGCCAGGCCGCATGCGCTCGCCAGGAGAGTCCCGTGTTCCGCTGGCTCAGACATGCTACGGTCGTTTCGGTGCTGGCGCTCTCCGTGTACATCGGGTTCGGTAACACCGACGACATCACCAACACAGTTACGCTCTGGCAACGGCTCGTAGGAGTGACCGCAACACTCTACGCGCTCCTCGCCCTGGTAGCAGTCGCCGCATACTGGCAACGGAAGCGCTGGCTTGGCGCGGTTCTATGGGCGTGGGCGATACTTGTCGTCTTCACGTCGGGTCTTGCCGCGCTGGAATATGGAGCCACGGGTGGTTCCAGTCTGGCGGTTCTGGCGGCCAGTGCGGCGTTGCCGGCGCTCGTCTTGTGGGCGGCGCACGGTCGAGCGCCGAGCCGCTGACGGGGACCGGCCCAGGCGTCAGCCGCCGCGCGCTATCTTCAAGAATGACCGACCTCGTTCGGCGACTCCGCGGTGCTCTGGGAATCGGTGTGACGTGGGGCGTGCTGTGGGCAACCATCGGCCTGGTGCTCGGCTTCGTCGTCAGGTTCGTCCGCCCCGACCAAATCGAGCCCGGTGAAGGGCCGGCCAGGATTGCCACGGTCCTTGGTCTCGCCGGCTTCCTCTCCGGGCTCGGCTTCGCCGGCCTGCTCTCTCTCGCGGAGAAGCGCAGGACCATCCACGAACTGTCATTGGGGCGTGTCGCACTCTGGGGGTTGCTCGGCGCGGGAGCGATTCCACTGCTTACGGGCGCGGATGCGAGCGTAGGGTTGATCACCGGGGCGCTGGGCGCGCTGTTCGCCACGACATCCGTTGCGACGGCGCGGCGTCACCCACTCGGGCCAGCGACGGACCACCGCCGAGTCTCGAGGGATTCGGGCCGAGGACGCTGATCGACGGTTGCACGGAGGGACCGTGACGTATCTGATCCATCGCACCAATGTTCTCCCGCAACTCATTGCCGTGATCCGGGCCCGGGTTCCACAGCGAGAGCTCCCCCGGGTCGTACCAGCGTTCTGCGGCGAGGTATGGGAGTTCGCTCGCACTGCCCAACTCGCCAAGCCCGGCCGGCACGTCGCCGTGTACCTGGACGGCGCGATCACCCTGGAGTGTGGGGTGGAGGTCGCCGCTCCGTTTGTGGGCTCCGATCGCGTCGCCTGCTCGCGCACCCCTGCGGGCCCAGTTGTCACGACGACGCATGTCGGCGGCTACGACCGCCTCGGCGAGGCGCACACGGCGATTCGCGAATGGTGCGCGGCACACGGAGCTCAGCTTGCCGGCCCGAGCTGGGAGATCTATGGGCACTGGGTCGAGCCACCAGCCCAACCCACCACGGACCTCTTCTACCTCCTGGTGGAGTGACCCGGATGCGACCTCTTCCGATGCCCTCCTCTTCGGGCGGGTGACCTACGAAATGATGGAGGCAGCGTTCCGGCCGCCGATGCGGTACGAGCCGAGGAGGTAGATCACACCCGCTGTGCTCCGCCGGCTCATCGCGCGGTATGTTTGAACCTGGGCCGCGGCGGATTTGTATGGATCACCCCTCGCACGCCAGGAGGACTACCATGATGGTTGAAGTACAGGTAACCATCAACGGATCCAGGGCGGCGATCTGGGCCGCAATCACCGATATCGAGCACGCCGCGAACGCCATCAGCGGAATCGACAACATTGAGGTTCTCGAAAGACCGGCAACCGGGCTCGTCGGACTGAAGTGGCGAGAGACCCGCATGTTATTCGGCAAGCCGGCTACCGCGGACAAGTGGATCACGGATGCTGCCGAGAATGAGTTCTACAAAACCAGGGCAGAAGATGGTGGATTTGTATTCTTATCTACCATGCGCATCTCGGAGAGCAGTAGCGGCATGACGTTGACCAGTGCTCATGATTCCAGGCCGCAGACTTTCGTTGCACGATTGATGTCGATCCCGATGGGGCTGCTGTTCAAGGGCGTGGCGAAAAAGGCCCTCCTGCAAGACCTGAACGATTACAAGGCTGTGGTCGAACAGCGATAATCGATTGCGGCCGAACAACCACCACCTGGACCGACGGTGAACTCGCGTCATGGGCTCAACGAAGAAACTCGATCTCTATAAGACCTTCGCCGGTGACTATGCCGCGTCCCGCACGCCGGCCATCGTGGAGACACACGGAGCGCAGTATCTCGCGATCGAAGGTCAAGGTGAGCCCGGCGGGCCGGTCTTCGGCACGAGATTGGGTCTCCTCTACAACGTCGCTTTCACCATCAAGATGGCCAAGAAATTTGCCGGCGTCGACTACGCGGTCTGCAAGCTGGAAGGCCTCTGGTGGGGCCGGGCGAAGGAGGGAACATCGTTCCTCGACGAGCCGCGGAGCCAGTGGCACTGGCAGTTGCTTATCCGAACTCCGGACTTCATCAAAGCATCGGATCGGAATGCCGCATTGAGCCAGTTGGAGAAGCGCGGAAAGGATCCGGCAGTAGCCGACGTCAAGTTGATGCGTCTTGACGAGGGCCGATCGATCCAGATGCTTCACGTTGGGCCGTATGACACGGAACCGGAGAGCCTCGATCGGATGCACGCCCTCGCCCAAACACTTGGGCTGCTCCCCCATCGCCTCCACCACGAGATCTATCTATCCGACCCTCGGCGGGTTCCGGCGGCTCGCCTGAAGACTATCCTTCGTATGCCAGTACGGGCCGGTCAGGCTGCGCCATTCACATAGTCTACTCGACGGTCATCCACGGAGACGCTTGAATGCCCCGGTCTCATCTCGTCATGCCGACTCTAGTGTGCCTCTTGCTGGGGTGCGCCCCTTCTCCGTTCGACGCCGTGGCGGAATCGACCAAGCTGTTGGCGCGCGATGCCGAATGGGCCACGGCTGCCTCCGACGGTACCGACGTCGACAAGATCGTCTCCTTCTGGAGCGAGGACGCCCTCGTCCTTCCGCCGGGACAGCCGGCGCTGGAGGGCAAAGCTGCGATTCGGACTTTCGTGACCACAAGTCTGCAGATCCCCGGCTTCAGGATTCACTGGGTCTCGGACAAGGTCCGGTTCTCGCCGGACGGCAAACAGGCATACATGACGGCGACCAATGAGATGACGGTGCCCGGGCCAAGCGGGACGCCCATGACGATCCACGGCCGCGGGATCACGGTGTGGCGTCTGGAGCCGGATGGGCAGTGGAGGTGTGTGGTGGACATCTGGAATGCCCCGCCCGCAGCGCCTTGACTCTTCCTTGATCTGCCGGCGCCATGCTCCTCCATACACCGCTGGTCCTCTGGAGGATTGCCATGAGATGGATCGCCCGGCTTCTTGAACGCAGGATTCTCCGGGCGGCACTCCTGCTCACGAGCGCCGCAACGGCATGTAGTGGCGCCGGCCTCCTGGACTCACCTGCTCCAGACCACCTGCCGTCAATCTTTCACTTCGCGGAGCGCTTCGTCCAACGGGGGATCTCGTCCGGCGACCTGTCCCTCCTGGTTCCGGACGAGCCCTTTGAGCTCTCGTGGATGACGTCGGGGATCGAGGGACGAGTCGTCGTTGCGGTGAGTACGGTATCGGACGGCGTGGCGGTGGTGAGGGCTCGTCTGGAGTTCACCATTCCCGCTGGGTGCGATGCTCCCCACCGGGTGAGGGTCTCGTCTCTGCCGGCAGGCTACGTCTACCTGCTGGATCTCACGGTCACGGCGAGTGACTATCCGTCCAATCCCTGTCCCAATTCCGGGCACGACCTCGTTTCGTCGCATTGGCACCCTGCGGTCTCTTTCCGTGAGATACCGGTTTCGGCCACGCCGCTCAGCGACATGACGATCACGCGCCTGGCTGCGCCATAGCGATCGGACGCGGCTGAGTATCTTCAGGAGGATCGGACCCGCATCGGACCGTAGCCAATGACAAGACCAGTGATCTCCGGCGCCTCACCGTTCTTCATCGTCGCCGACGTCCCGGCGGCGCTCTCCTTCTATCGCGATATGCTGGGTTTCGACATCACGTTTCGAGGCCCCTCTCCCGAGGACGAGTTTTTCGGGATTGTCCGCCGTGGTGCGGCGATGATCATGTTCAAGGCGCTCGGCGTCGAGCCCTTCCCGAATTACAACCGTGAGCCGGCCTTCAGTTGGGATGCTTATTTTGAGGTGCCTGATCCGGACGCGCTGGCGGCGGAGTTTGCGGCGCGTGGGGTTCCTTTCTCCAGTCCTCTGACGGACAGCGATGACGGCCTCCGGGGCTTCGTGATCGAGGACATAGATGGCTATGGTCTGTATTTTGGTCGTGTTCGATAACCTCGGCCACACACAATAAGGAGGGATAGTATGGGTCGTCGGGCTGAATCACTTGCCGCTCGCATCGAAGAAGGTGCTGACGGGCTGGCCGCCTTCTGCGAGGGGCTCTCGGAAGCCGAGTGGGGCACTCCGACCTCCCCCACGGACAAGAGGACGGTGGGCCAAATCGTGAACCACGTCGCCCTCGTCTACCCGATCGAGGTTGATCTCGCGCGCTCGATCGCCGCCGGGAAGGCAGTGACCGAGGTCACCTGGCAAGTCGTCGCCGAGTTGAATGCCAACCACGCTCGTGAGCAGGCCAATGTCACGAAGGCGGCCGCGCTCGGCCTCCTCCGCCAGAATAGTCGCCAGGCAGCCGAAGCGGTCCGCGCGTTCAGTGATGAGGAGCTGGATCGGGCGGCGCCCTTCTCGCTCAGTTTCAATGCTCCGGTCACCGCTCAATTCGTTGTGGAGGATCACGCGGTTCGGCACAGCTGGCACCACCTGGCGCGGATTCGCACGGCCCTGGGCCGGTGAGGCGTCGCGTTGGCTTTCCGCGGCCGCAGGCGGTCCCTGAGTCGCGCCACTGCCGGGAGTGCGTCAGCCTGACACCGCCACGAACCGTGAGCCCGTCCATGACGGACGATCTTCAGACCCTTCCGAGCATCGGGCCCAGCCTCGCTCGCGATCTTCGTGCTTTGGGGGTGCGCAGCAAGGCCGCCCTCAAGCGCCGAAACCCCGAGCGCCTCTACGCCCAGCTCAACAAGCTCCGCGGAGTGCGCCAGGATCCCTGCGTCCTGTACTCATTCCGGTGTGCCACCTATGCGGCGCGATCCAGGAGGCCCAAGCCGGAACTCCTGCAGTGGTGGAACTGGAAGGGCCGGCAAGTGCCGGCGTCCTAACCCGCGCCGGTCTGGTCGTCCTCGACCTCCCGCTGGGCCTCCGCAAGTCGATTCAAGTCTTCGCCAAGCAGGCGTGCCGCGTCCATCAGCGTCGTGAGCGGCGCGAGGTCGTTCGCGTTGGCATGCAGGCGAAGGAGGTCGAGCCGGATGCTTTCCAGCGCGGCAACGCTCTCGGCGAGGTGCGCCTTCGCCTTCTCGCTCCGCCCAGACAGGACCTCCGCGTCGTTCGATCCCGAGGGGGCGAGCGCCGCCAGAAGATCGAGCTCGGCGCGTGCCCCGGCCGCAAGCGCCGCGAGCGCCGCAACGGTTGCAGGCAACTCGGCGAGCTGATCCCGGTAGGCTTTCGGCAGCGCGGCGAAGAGCTCGCTCGCGGCGACGCCGAGGGCGGCCTCGGTAGGGCGGAACACACCGCCACCGACCGCGCGTGACTGCTCCGGAGCTCCGAGACGCCGCGCGAGCCATTCCCCCACTCGACTCTTCCAGAGGCGCTCGCGGATTCCGGTCTGCCACCAGCTGCGAATCCGGTCTGGAATGAACTGAATGCCGAGCGCGTTACTCAACGCTCCCAGAGCCATCGTGCTGAGCACCGGCGCGAGGATGAACAGGAAGCCGCCCCGATTCTCGTGGATTACATCCAGGAGGACCAGCCCGAAGGTGACGGCGAGCCAGGTGGCCGAACCGACCGTCGCGAGTCGCAGGACCCGGTGCGCATTCGGCTCCGCTTCATCCCGGCCCACCGCCTCGGTCTCGGCCCGCTCGCGCCGCTCGACTGCGAGCGCCGCCCGAAGATCGGCGAGCGTATGCCCGGCGCGGAACTGCCGCAGCGCCTGGTTGACGTGGAATCCCACGATCGGAATGATGGGCAGCGCGGCGATCCCCGCGAGGAATACGATATCGGCCGGTCCGTCCGGCCGCCTGCCGGCCAGCCAGACGAGGAGGTTGATCAGGGTCATGGTGCCGAACACCCCGGACCACGCCATGTAGGGGACGACGAGCGGATTCCGCACGCCGAGCCAGGCGCGCAGGGTAGGCGGCAGGGCCGGCCTCGCGTCGGGCGCGGTGGCGAGCGCGTCCGCCAACGCCTCTCCGTCGGCGAATCGCTCCGCCGGATCATGGGCGAGACACCGGTCAATTGCGGCGGCCAGCGGGGGCGGCAGCCCGGGGGCCGCGCGCCCCACACCGGGCGGTGCCTCGGTGGCCTGGCGTACCAGCAGCGCCGGAAGATTCGCCGCGTCGAAGGGGAGCCGGCCGCTCACGGCGAGGTAGCCGACGACGCCGAGCGCGTAGAGGTCGCTACGCCCATCGACCGGCTCGTTCGCGGCCTGCTCGGGGCTCATGAAGTGTGCGGTGCCCATGAGCTTCCCCGGGTCGGTCACGGGGCCCGGGTCTCCACCGCCATGGGCGATGCCGAAGTCGGTCACCAGCGCCCGGCCGGTGCCCGCCTCGAGCAGGATGTTGTCCGGCTTCACGTCGCGGTGCACGATGCCGCGTCCATGCGCGTATGCGAGCGCCCAGGCTACTTCGCGGAGCACACGCGTCGCATCGGCCGGGGAGAGAGGACCGCGGGTGCGGAGCCGCTCGCCGAGGGTTTCTCCTTCGACGTAGCTCATGACGAAGAAGACCACGCCGCGGGCCTCGCCGACGCGATGGATCGGGACGATATGCGGGTGCGAGAGGCCGGCCGCCGTGCGGGCCTCTCGTACGAACCGCTCCCGCGCGGCCGCAGTGCGGGCGAGGTGGGTCGGCAGGACCTTGATGGCGACGTCGCGGTCCAGCTGCACGTCGCGGGCGAGGTAGACCACCCCCATCCCGCCACGGCCGAGCTCGCGCTGGAGCGAGTACTCACCGGCCAGGGCGGCCTGCAGGTCGAGAAACTCGGCGGAGGGATGGGTCACTTTGTGCCGTAAAGTATCCATGCCAGGCGCAGACGGCAACCGCTGCAAAACCGATCGCGAACCCTTACTCTCCTCTCCGTATCATCGTACGCGAGGTGCATCCTGAGACTCCCCAGCTCGGCACTCTGCCTCTCGATCCTGCTCACCGTGAGTTGCCGGGACGTGCGGGACTTGTATACGCTCGGCACCGCGCTGAACAAGCAGTATCCCGACTCCCGGGTTTCGGTGAGCCTCACCGATCGCCTCATCCTGACCATCACCGTGGCCGACTCCGGCTTTGCCGTCGCGTCGTGCGAACGCCAGGCAGCGGTGGCCACACAGATCGCGACGTTTGTCCGCGGTCGCTATGGCGGGTTTGACTCTCTGCAGGTCATCAGCATCGCCTTCACTCCGCTCGGTTCGCAGGCCGGGACGACCGCCCGTCCCGCCGGGCTGCCCTT
>Ga0207646_10005317_pt1 | contig 13571 bp, 14 predicted proteins | sample KBSK5502metaG_FD_184343 | JGI IMG/M metagenome (GOLD analysis project Ga0207646, IMG submission 184343) | Corn, switchgrass and miscanthus rhizosphere microbial communities from Kellogg Biological Station, Michigan, USA - KBS K5-50-2 metaG... | ecosystem: Host-associated > Plants > Roots >... | reverse complement strand
GATGTCGACTTCCCAGCGGTCATACAGGAGCTGAAAGACATCGGGTACGGTGGCTGGATCGTCGTGGAGCAGGATGTGTTGCCCGGCATGGGTACGCCCAAAGAAAGTGCGCAACGAAACCGCGACTACATTCGTTCGATCGGCTTATAGATTACTGTACTGAAAGGAGGATATGGATGGCTGACATATCGATTGGTGTCATTGGCGCAGGCGGCATGGGCACACGCCACGTGCTGAACTTGCAGCGCCACGTGAAGGGCGCACGCGTGGTGGCAATCTATGATCTCGACCAGGCTCGTGCGGGGCAGGTGGCTGCGGAATGTGGTTCTGCCAGGGCCTTCTCAGATCCGTTGCAACTGATCCAGGATGCTGGCGTTGATGCCGTGGTGATTGCGTCACCCGACCCCACCCATGCGCAGTTTGTGCATGAGTGTTTGCGGCACCACAAGCCTGTGCTCTGCGAAAAACCGCTGGCGACCACGGCCGCCGAGGCCCTGGAGATCATCGAGGCGGAACAAGCCCTAGGGCGTCGACTCATCGCCGTCGGCTTTATGCGCCGCTTTGATCCCCAGCATGTGGCCGTCCGGCAGGTGGTCACAGCGGGGGAAATCGGCCGCCCAATCCTGTTCAAGGGCGTGCATCGCAACCCGATACTCCCGCCCCTCTGGACCGGCGAGGTCGTCGTCAGGAACGCGGCCATTCACGATGTTGATTCGGCCCGCTGGCTCTTGGGGCAGGAGATTACAGAGGTGTATGTGCGGGGTGTGCGGACGCACACGTCGTTCAGCGACGAGACACGGGATATGGTGCTCATACAGATGGCGTTGCACAGCGAGTGTTTAGCAACGGCGGAGGTGTCTGTCGCGGTTGAGTACGGCTATGAAGTGTCGGCCGAAATCGTCGGTGAACGGGGCAGCGCTGTGACCTTGCAACCTGATGATGTGCTGGTGCGGGCCCGAGAAGCACGGTCCGTGGCCGTTCCCAAGAACCACCTCGCGCGCTTTCAGGAAGCCTATATCCTAGAGTTGACGGATTGGGTACATTCGGTCCAAACCGAGCAAGCGTTTACCGGGGCGACTGCCTGGGATGGCTATATGTCGCTGCTGGTCACTGATGCTTGTATTCAATCCTTACAGAGCGGCATACAGGTACCAGTGCCAACCCCGGAGAGACCAGGCCTCTATCAGGAACGGGAGGCGCAAGGAGGAGCAGATGTCGACTGAAAAGCGCGTCAACTAAGGAGAAGACCTTCATGAACATTCGCAAACTCGATCACGTGTCATTCCTTGTGAAAGATGTTGAGCGTTCGCGCCGCTTCTACGGCCAGGTACTGGGGCTGCGAGAAATTCCGCGTCCGAGCAACGCGCATAATTCCGGTGCCTGGCTCACCAACGATGAGCACAGTTTTGAAGTTCACCTCATTGGCGAGGCCGAGGCAGGTCGCGTGGCACAGACGCATACCCAGTATCGCCGCGAAGAGCTGGCACAGGGTCAGGGGTCACATCCCGCCTTCGAAGTAGAGAATCTGGAAGCCACGATGCAGCACCTTGGTGCCTGAATGTGGAGATCGTAGGTGGTCCGCGTTCCCGTGGCGACGGTGTAGAACAGGTATTTATCTGCGACCCCGATGGCTACATGATTGAACTCTTTGTGCGGGAAGCAAGATAACAGTCGAGAGTCTAGAAGGAGCAATTATGGGCGTGCTTATCAAGCCGCAAACGGAGCAGACGGAGGAAGTTCTTTGTACGGTGGACATTACGCCGGAAACGGCTGGCTGGCAGTATGTCTCGTTTGCGGTGTATCATCTGCGCAAAGGGCAGACGCTTCGCGGCACAGCAAACGGCAAGGAGATGGTCGTCGTCGTGCTAGCCGGGACTGGTCAGGCCGAACTGAACGGAAAGCCGGTGGGGAAAATTGGCGAGCGGCTCAACGTCTTTGAGAACAAAGCTCCGTATGCGCTCTACCTGTCCGAGGATGCCAGCTATCAGATCGAATGCACTACTGAGAGTATGGAGATCGCTGTAGCCAGCGCTCCGACGACGCACCGGCATCTTCCAGCCCGCGTGATTCGCCCGGAAGATGTGAGTGTGGAACTACGCGGGGAGGGTAACACGCGACGCCGCGTCCAGCACATTCTGGACACCGATCAGGAAGCCGAACGCTTAATCGCGGTCGAGGTCATCACTCCGGCTGGCAACTGGTCGTCGTTTCCCCCGCACAAACACGATACTGAGAACCCGCCGCACGAGGCGTACCTGGAGGAAACGTATTACCATCACATGCAGCCAACCGATGGCTTTGCCTTTCAGCGCGTGTACACGGGCGAGGGATTTGATGAAACGGTCGCTGTCCACGATGGGGATCTGGTCCTCGTACCCAAAGGCTACCACGTCGTCTCTGCGGCCCCCGGCTTTGATCTCTATTATCTCAATGTCATGGCTGGCCCTCGTCGTGAGTGGCAGTATCAGGTTGACCCCGCGTTCCATCGCCTGCTTCCCCCATCGGGAAAAATCACGGGTGAGGTCGTTCGCCCGGGCGCTAAAGAAAATTGATAGTGGTCAAGAACAGGAAACCACCATGGATACGACCGATACAACTGACAGAGCATATGATGTGATTACAATGGGGCGCTCTTCGATTGATCTCTACTCGAACGATATTGGCGCTCCCTTCGAGGAGATTACCAGTTTCGCAGCCTACGTCGGTGGCTGCCCGACCAATATCAGCGTTGGTACGAGTCGCCTGGGCCTGCGCTCGGCACTTTTAACCGCCGTGGGAGACGACCAGGTCGGCAACTTCATCCTGCATTTTCTGCAGCGGGAGGGAGTGGAGACTGCCTTTATCCCGCGTAAACCGGGGCGGCGTTCCAGCGCGGTGCTGCTGGGAATTGAGCCGCCGGACCGCTTCCCGTTGACCTACTATCGTGACAACGCTGCCGATAGCTTCCTGACGATCGACGATGTGCTAGCAACCCCGATTGCCAGCAGCCGCGCGCTCTTAATCAGTGGCACGGGGCTGAGCAAGGAACCGGCGCGAAGCGGGACGCTTTTTGCCGCCGAGACCGCGCATCAGGCTGGCGTGCCGGTGGTGCTGGATATCGATTTCCGCCCGGATCAGTGGGATGATCCGCGCGCCTTCGGCGTCACCCTGCGTTCGGTGTTGCCCTTCGTGCATGTGGTGATCGGCACGGAAGACGAGATCAACGCCACCATGCTCAGCGATACCAGTCAGATACGCCTGACGCATTCACAGGTCTCCGACACGCGGGTTAGTGGCGACATCGACGCGGCTATCAAAGCACTGCTGGACCTGGGGCCGCGCGTCCTCGCGCAGAAACGTGGCGCGGAAGGCTCAAGAGTTCACGTGGTGTCAGAAGAAGGCCATACCACACAGGTCGACGTCCCGGGCTTTTCCGTGGAGGTGAGCAATATTCTGGGTGCTGGAGACGCCTTTGCCTCCGGTTTACTCTATGGCTTTGTCAATGGCTGGGACTGGTATAAGGCGGCCCGCCTGGCCAATGCTTGCGGGGCCATCCTGGTGACGAAGCACGGCTGTGCCAACTTCATGCCTACCTACGACGAAGTCATGGCATTCATTGCAAGTCAAGGTGGCTTCTAGCAAGCGCGGCATCACGCCTCAATGGGAGAAAAGAGATGAGTGAACAGGCAACGAAACGGCTGACAGTGGCTCAAGCCATCATCGCCTTTCTCAAGAACCAGTACGTGGAGCGCGACGGCGTCGAGCATCCCTTTTTCGCTGGCTGCTTTGGCATCTTCGGTCATGGCAATGTCGCGGGCATCGGGCAGGCCTTGCAGCAGATGCCTGAATTTCGCTACTACCAGGCTCGCAACGAACAGGCCATGGTACACGCTGCCACGGCCTATGCTAAAACGAAAAACCGCTTGCAGACACTGGTCTGCACCTCCTCGGTCGGCCCGGGGGCAACCAACATGGTGACCGGTGCGGCCACCGCCACCATCAACCGCCTGCCGGTGCTGCTGCTGCCAGGAGATATTTTCTCCCGCCGCAACGTGGCCCCGGTGCTGCAACAACTGGAGTTTGAACACACGCAGGACATTTCCGTCAATGACTGCTTCAAGCCTGTGAGCCGCTACTGGGACCGCATCGCGCGCCCGGAGCAGGTGCTGACCTCGCTGCCTCAGGCGATGCAGGTGCTGACAGACCCAGCGGAAACGGGCGCGGTGACGCTGGCGCTGCCTGAGGATGTGCAGACGCAAGCCTACGATTATCCGCAGGCATTTTTCCGCAAGCGGGTGTGGCACATTCCGCGCAACCGCCCGGACCGTTCTGCCCTGGAGGAGGCAGCAACTCGCATTCGAGCCAGCAAGCGCCCACTGATTATTGCTGGTGGGGGAGTGATTTACTCCAAGGCTACTGATACCTTGCAGCAGTTTGTGCAGCAAACAGGCATTCCCGTTGGAGAGACGATGGCCGGTAAGGGCAGCCTGACCTATGGTAACCCGCTCAACATGGGCGCCATCGGCGTCACGGGAACCTTCGCCGCCAACCGCCTTGCTAGAGATGCTGACCTGATTATCGGCATCGGCACGCGCTACAGCGACTTCACCACTTCATCCCAGACCGCCTTTCAGAATCCAGATGTCCGCTTCATCAATATCAACGTGACTCTGTTGGATGCGGGCAAGGAACTGGCCCTGCCACTAATTGGTGATGCGAAGGCGACGCTGGAAGAGTTACTGTCCCTGCTCAACGGCTACTCGGTACAGCCGGGCTACCGCCAGCAGACCGAGCAACTGCACCAGGCGTGGGAGGAAGAAGTTGAGCGCATCTATGCGGTTCACCATGAGCAGTTGCCCAGTCAGGGCGAGCTGATCGGGGCGGTGAACGAACTGAGCGCCCCCGATGCCATCATGGTCTGCGCAGCCGGTAGCCTCCCTGGAGATCTACACAAGCTCTGGCGGGCGCGTCACCCCAAGAACTACCACATGGAGTACGGCTATAGCTGCATGGGCTATGAGATCGCCGGGGGTCTGGGCATCAAGATGGCCGCGCCGGAGCGCGATGTCTATGTGATGATTGGCGACGGCTCCTACTTGATGATGAACAGCGAGATTGTGACCTCTATTCAAGAGAAGCGCAAACTGATCATCGTGCTGTTCGACAACAATGGGTACAAGAGTATCGGCGCGCTCAGCCGCTCGCTGGGAGAGGACGGCTTCGGCACGCGCTATGTCTATCCCGAAGATGGTCTCTGGCCAACAGACGCGGCAGGCAGGAATGTGCAATTTTTGCCGACAGACCTGGCAGCCAATGCACGCAGCCTGGGTGCAACCGTGATCGAGTGTCAGACCCACGCGGATTTTGAGGCGGCCCTGCAAGCAGCGAGGACAACCGATCGTACAACCGTGATCTACATTCAGAATGATCGCTACGTGGGTATACCCAACTATGATAGCTGGTGGGATGTACCGGTTGCCGAAGTCAGCGATATGCCCCCCGTGCAGGCGGCACGCGCTGAGTGGGAAGCCATGCGCGCACAGGAACGTTACTTCTTTGATCAGTAACAATTTGGATATTAAGCAGTACTCACAACAGAAAGAGAGAAGGTAAGCCATGATACAGGATGGACAATTGCTCAACTATATTGGAGGAAAATGGCAACATTCGCAGGCTCGCGAGTTTCTCGACGTGCATAACCCTGCTACGGGCGAGACCATTGTGCTCGTCCCGCTCACCCCTGCTGTCGAGGTGGATGAAGCGGTGCAAGCGGCACAAACAGCTTTTGCCGGTTGGCGACAAACGCCGCCGACCGAACGCATCCAGTACCTCTTCAAGCTCAAAATGCTGCTGGAGGAGCACTTCGACGAGATAGCCAGGCTGACGGTGGATGAGTGCGGTAAAACGCTGGCGGAGTCGCAGGGCGAACTGCGACGCGGCATCGAGAACGTCGAGGTCGCCACCGGCATCCCCTCGTTAATGATGGGTTACAACGTCGAAGGCATCGCCCGTGGTATTGACGAACACATGCTGCGCCAGCCGGTCGGTGTGGTAGCGGCTATTACCCCTTTCAATTTTCCGGGCATGATTCCTCTCTGGTTCCTGCCCTACGCCATTGCCTGTGGCAACAGCTTCATCCTCAAGCCATCGGAAAAGGTTCCCATGACGATGGGCCGCATTTTTGAGTTGATCGACCAGCTGGGCCTGCCTCATGGGGTGATCAGCCTAGTCAACGGCGGTAAAGAGGTAGTTGATAGCCTGCTTGACCACCCGCTGGTGCGTGCTATCTCCTTCGTTGGCTCCTCGCCGGTAGCCAGGTATGTCTACAGCCGGGCGGCAACCAATGGGAAGCGCGCTCAATGCCAGGGCGGGGCCAAGAATCCCTCTATCATCCTGCCCGACGCTGATATGGAGATGGCAACGCGCATCATCGCTGACTCCGCCTTTGGTTGCGCCGGACAGCGCTGCCTGGCTACATCGGTGGCTATCACTGTCGGTGAGGCTCGCTCTACCTTCACCGAGCAAATATCACACGTCGCAGCCACCCGTAAGGTCGGTTATGGTCTTGATCCAGCCGTCGAAATGGGGCCGGTGATTACCCCTGAAAGCAAAGAGCGGGTCGAAATGCTCATTGGCAAGGGTGTCAGCGAGGGAGCGCAGGCCATCGTCGATGGACGTGGGGCTGCCATTCCAGGCTACGAGCGGGGCTACTTTGTCCGTCCCACTATCCTGGATAATGTTGATCCGCGCAGCGAGCTGGCTCGTACTGAAATCTTCGGACCTGTTCTGAGTATGACCCATGTGCAAACGGTGGACGAGGCCATCGAACTGGTCAACAACTCCTCCTACGGTAACATGGCCTGCCTGTTCACCAGTAGCGGAGCGGCGGCTCGCAAATTCCGCCACGATGCCCAGGCGGGCAATATCGGCATCAACATCGGCGTCGCTGCCCCGATCGCCTTTTTCCCCTTCTCCGGCTGGAAAGACAGCTTCTTTGGCGATATGCACGCGCAGGGACGTGATGCCATCGAGTTCTATACGCAGCAAAAGGTGGTGGTCGAGCGCTGGCCCAAAGAATGGTCACGTAAGTTCTAGTTACAGCAATGAGCCATGGAGGCAAGTATGAAGGTCAGGATCACTCAAGGCAAATTCAACGGCATCAATGCCTGCGCCGACAGCCGGGGAGTCATCGCCGCGCTGGCCGTCGATCATCGTGGCAATCTCCTGGAAGCCATCGCACGAGCACGGGGTGAGCATGGTCAGGCGACGGTAGCAGATATGCTTGCCTTCAAGACGACGGTCACAAAAATGCTCGCGCCGCTGACCAGCGCCATTCTCTTAGATCCGGAGTATGGGCTTAGGGCAATTGCCAGCCGCGTGCCGGGAACCGGCGTGCTGCTGGCCTACGAGAAGTCCGGCTACGACTTTCACACGAAGGGCCGCCTGCCCGACCTGCTGCCGGAGTGGAGCGTGCGCCGCCTGGTAGAGGCCGGGGCGCAGGCCATCAAGATTCTCCTCTACTACAATCCGTTCGATGAGCCACAGATCAACTCGAGCAAACAGGCCTACATCGAACGCATCGGCGCGGAATGTATGGCGATGGATGTGCCGTTTTTCCTGGAGCCATTAGTCTACGATGATGCTCTCGGCGACGAGAAAGGGTTCACGTTCGCTCAGAAGAAGCCGGAATACGTGGCACGGGCAATGGAGGAGTTTTCCAACCCGCGTTACGGGGTAGATGTGCTCAAGGTTGAACTGCCGGTGAATCCCTCCTTCGTGTCAGGGACTCGCGCCTTCACGGGAGGGGAAAGTGCCTACACACGGGCGCAGGTGTTCGAGCATTTCCGTAATGCGGCCAGCGCGACCTCCCTGCCATTCATCTACCTGAGCGGTGGCAGCAGCGATGCGGTGTTTTGTGAGATGCTGGAACTGGCAGCGGAGGCGGGAGTGAAATATGCAGGCGTGCTGTGCGGACGCGCCACCTGGCAGGATGCCATTCAGGTCTATGCCAACGAGGGGGTTGCGGCACTCGAAGCTTGGCTGGCGGAGCGAGGTCGACAGAACATCCAGACTCTCAATGACGTGCTGGCACGCGGCACGACTGCCTGGTGGGATGCATATGGGGGCGCATTGCCTCACGAAAATCTTCCTTTCTCCTCTTCAAGCAGACATTGTCCCAAGACGTTGCTCTGGTCTTTCCTCCAAGACCGCAACTTCGCTCATCTGCTCGGAAGCAGTAGAAGCACATGGCATTCGTTAGAGAGAAAGAGGAAGATTTTTCATGAGGCAAACAGGGGAGATGTCTGTCGCCTCGGCAAACAGATCGCCCGCTGAACAGCTCCAGAGGAGGGGAGAGTGGAAAAGTCGTTGAGTTATCAAGCCAAGCGGGAAGTGCTCCACCAGATGGCTCCCCAGTACCGCGAGGCATCTGCGTCCCAGAAACGGACGCTACTGGAGGCCTTTATCGCAACTACCGGCTATGTGCACAAATACGCCAGATGGCTCCTCAACCATGCTGAAGAGGTACAGCAGACGCATGGGCGTTCACAGTTTCGCAAGTATGGACCGGAAGTCCAACATGCGCTGCTCCTGGTCTGGAACGCCGCCAACCGCATCTGCGCCAAACGCCTTATCCCTTTTCTTCCTACCCTTATAGAGGCGCTGGAGCGGCATGAGCATCTCCGCCTCACAGAGGAATGTCGAAGCCAACTGCTCTCTATGAGCGCTGCGACAGCGGATCGCCTCCTGCGTTCCCAGCGAAGGGTGGGTCAGCGTGGCCTCTCCACCACGCGAGCGGGAACGCTTCTCAAGCAACAGATTCCGATCCGTGCCTTCGAGGAGTGGAAGGAGACCCAACCCGGCTTGACTTCCAGCGGACCTGGTGGCTCATTGTGGCGCAGAATATAGAGGGCGGCTACCTGTACACCTTGACGCTCACCGATGTAGCGACTGGCTGGACGGAATGTCCCCCTCTCTTGTACCGGAGCTACATGCTGCCAACTTGAACGTGCGGAACCGCATCGAGGAGCATGGCTGGTCAATCGCCCCAATTCACAGAGCTGTTACATCTTTCGCAAGGCTTCCCGGGCTGCCTGACATTGCCTCTTACAGCATCCCGTTGACCAAAGGAATCTTGCGCAGCACGAGGAGCACTGCGATGCCAAATTTGAGCAGGGGATACAGCACCACCGCCGTGGAGAAGGCAGAGTCAACACTCACGATCACAAGAGGATGGATCAGGTAGACCGTGGAGGAACTGGCGGCTGAGCCTTTGACCAGCCTCCTCTGCCGATTCAAGCGCTGACGAAAGAGCACCAGCGAGCCGAGTCACGTGCCTACGACCATGAACGCTTCCCACACGGTCCAAACCAGCGCCTGCCAGTGGAGCCTATCAAAGAAGTGAAGCTGATATACTGGGGAAATAAGGCCACTTCCAGGCAGAACGGCTGAAAACCACCAGTCGATCGGCCCCCAGATGCGTACCACAACGCTTACCAGACCCAGCACGAAGATAAACCTTAGATCGCGCGCGCCGGGCAGTTTCCGTGTTCTGGTAGCCGCCTGCGGTCGTCGTTGCTCCATCACGTGCGCGTTCCGCGCTCACCGCGCTCACCTGTCGTTTCCCCCTTTGCTCGCCGTTCTTTGACCCAAACAGTCTTCCGGCTCACCGCTCGAGCTGAGGCCGGAAGCAGTCGCAGTCTTAGGCCGAAGAGCACGCGCAGGGGCGGGATGCGGCGGATGAGCAGCTCATAAACCGCCAGGGTGATGGCGAAGGTGAGCGTGACGATGGCCAGATAGCGCAGCAGCGCATACGCCTGGCCGGTGAGCAGCTGGGGGAGTGCGAGGAGCAAGAGGTAGAGCACCGGCAGGTGCAGCATGTAGAGCGGATAGGAGGCCTCCGTGAGGTAGCGCCCGAGCCGATTGGTGAAGGCGAGGTAGCGCATAGCGAGGCCGATGGCGGCAAGTACCCACAGCCAGGCGGCGAACGCCCGCAGGAAGGCTGCCAGCAGGCCGCCAGCGGAGTAGTCGTGCGAGAGGGCCGGGTTGCCCACGCCAGGGAGCTGCGTGGGGACGAAGATGAAGAGCAAGAGGGGCAGCGCGAGCAGGCTGTCTCGCTGCGCAGCGCGACGTAGGCGCTCGTCGGAATAGAGGAGGTAGCCGTACACGAAGGCGATCCCGTAGCACATGAACTGTGCCAGCTCGTTGAAGCCGTCAGTCCCAGCCCCGGTCTGCCAGGTCTGCCATTGCCAGCCGAGCGCGGCCTGCAGGAGACCGAGCGGCAGCGCGAGCAGGAACACGGCGCCGCGGTGCCGTTCACACAGGACGGCGCAGCGGGCGGTGAGCCGCCTGCCACGCCCGCTGCGCAGGGCGAGCAAGAGGGGCAGCGCCACCAGCGAGATGACCAGCAGGCGCGGAATAAAATAGAGATGGCTCCAGAAGACGATTTCTTGCCCTGGGGCATAGTGCGTCAGGAAGGAGAGATAGCTGCTGAGGTAGCGTGGGTAGAACGCCACGGGCGAATCGGCGATGTGCTGGTCCCAACCGGGCACGGCTACCTGGCCCAGCACTCCTGGAAAGGCGTGCAGGATGGCGTAGTCCTGCAGCGGGATGAGCGTCAGGGTAGCGAAGGCGAAGGGAATGAGCAGGCGCAGGCACCGCTCGCTGATGAACTGGCGCGGCGTGCGACGTTCCAGCGCGAAGCAGGCGCCGGCCCCCGCAATCAGGAACAGCAGCGAGATGCCCCACACGCCTACGGTAGCCAGCAAGGACAGGCTGATCGGACTGCTGGAGCGTGTGCCGAAGTACTGACCGGCGGTCGCGGTGAACAATCCCGCTGCGTGGAAAGGGATGAGCACCAGAACGACGAAGGCGCGGCACCAGTCCAGCTCGTAGTGGCGCGGCTGTCTCTCGTCAGCCGGAGCGCGAGTGGATGGTGCGCTGGTGAGCATGCTGTCCATAAACTCCTCCCTTGGCAGGGTTGTGAAAACGTTCTACGGGTGCAAAAACCGTTCCCCGCGCTCTGCTTGAGGTTCGCCTTCCAAGATGCGTTTGACGTTGTGGATCTCAGCTTCATGCGCCCGCTTCGTTCCGCGGGCAATCATGGGCTGGATCACTCTCCAAGCGCCGCTCACCCTCAGCTCAAATATGCGCGTTAATCGCGTCGAGGTTTCATCGTTGGGTTCCATCCGCCAGGTATCCTTCGACCCTTTTGTGGGGCCTGAAGTAAACCCCCACGTCACCTCGTTGTTCGGATCCACGGCCGTACACCTAGCTCCAAACACCAGGGAGCGACCGCGATAGCGAACAGCAGCTGCGAACATCGTGCCGACCGCAAGCGGCCCTTCCGATCGCTGTCTCACTTCCAGCGTCCCTTGATACCATTTCGGGGTATTGCCCGGGTCAGACACGAATCTCCAGACCTCCTCCACGGGACGGTCAATGCTGGTACTCTCTGTGATCGTGACCATCTGGACCCCTCCTCCGTTGCGCCACCTCGGACGCCTACGTACTTCCCAACGCTCCGAATCACTGCAGTGTGCCTGCTTGCTACACATGTACGAGCCTCTCGTGCTTCATCGAGCGCTTGCGCTGAAGAGTGAGACTCAGTATGTTCCCTCTGCCAATGCCCCTGTGTTGTGCTTGCTGCGCTGAAACAGGACAGCCAGCAGGACAGGGGCCAGGGTCAGGAACAGCCCTCCGGCTACCCCATCAACCAACAAGAAGACCAGCGGCACACGCACGAGTGGATCTATGAAGACGACTAGGCCGGTGAGGCCAGTGCCAATAAAGGTCCAGCGCACCCAGCGCTCGAGCCTTCCTCTCCCAAAGACCTGAGCCGCAAACAGGAACGAGACGCACATGAAACCGTAGCCTACCCCCGCCAGTGCGGCAGGAATATTGTAGGGGTTGTGATACCCATAGAGCCACAAGGACAGGCCGTCCGTCGTACCAGTGAGGAGGTGGTGCTGGTCGACCGTCATCTGAATGTAGTAGTTGGCACTCAGCAGGGTCGCATACACCACCGCAAAGACGACGGCTAACAGACTCCACATCTGTTTCTCCTCCCCCGCCCAGACATGCAGACAGGTCATCGTGATCAAGAAAACGGGCGCAAGGAAAAAGCAAGGCACGACCCACGAAAGCCTCGGCAGGGGTTGGAACGAGGCGGCATAGGCAGTCAGGCCATGCCAGGGCGCGAATAAAATGGGCTGATAGAGACCGAAGGCAATCAAATACCAGACATTCAACGCGGCAGTCAGGGGGGCTGCCCAGAAACCACTGGTCGCGGCGGGCTGTTTCCTGTCTTGATCCTGTTTCCTGATGATCATGCCTTTCTCCTTAGAGGGTACTATTTTTCCAGACCCTTGTGAGCAAGGGCTGACAGGTGTTCCGATAGTACCCCTTCTTGCTCGATGAGACCATACCCACGCTCGATCAGGTCTTTCAACCGTCTGGTGAAGCGTGCTGCCGGAGCGCCGTTGATCATCTCGTGATCAAAGCTAATCGTCAGACTGAGATATTCCCGGATGGCGATGCTCCCATCAACAACCCCCGGTTTCACGCCAATACCGCCCACCGTTACCATGAGTGATTGGGGGTGGCCGGTCGGGATGGCCCAGCCGGCACCGCCTTCAAACATACCCACTGCCGCAGTTCCGACCGTCCCCCCGTATTGCTTCAGCACATGAGGACCTCGCATCCCATAGAGAAATCTGAAGAGCAAGGTCGGCAGGAACAACAACCAGTGGAGTGCTTTAGAGCCCACCCTGGCAATTGCCACGTCCTCCATCTGGGCGGCCCGGATCTCACTGCGATTGGGTGCCCGGATGATGGAGGTAATGTTTTGCTTCTCGCCAGCCACGTCACGCTCAATCTGGGTCTCCACATCCACCTCATCAAACAGGACAAGGTGCTTCCTGCCTTGACGATAGGCCTGCACGTCCTTGTGCTTATCCACGGCTTGTGCCAGGAAGGCAATGAGGAACGCCGTGAACGACAGCGCTTCCCCGGTGGTCGCCCTGTGTTCCCGAATGTACTGACGCGCCCTGGTCACATCGACTTCGAGCAAGAAGTGCATCATAGGCTTGCGCTGGAGTGCATGCAGCATGACCGCGAGCAAGCGCCGGAGCTTCGGATACGGGACCACCTGGTAAGCAACGTGTGGCTTGTTCCTTACGGCTTGACCTCCTCTCATCTCGTCTCCCTTGTGTGCATGTTTCTTCTTTCGCGGTGACCTTCAGGTGAAGGAGAGGAGTAACCAGGGTGAAGAGAGAGGGAGACCCGCGCGGGTCTCCCTGCGACTCATCCCAGGTCCCGGGCGATGCTTGCTGCCCAGGCCTCGATGGCTTCCCAATCGCGAAAGTCGCCTTCGGGAGCCCGAACCGCCTTCACCACCATCCGTTCAGCGAAAGACAGTCTGTGGTGGTCAAGGGCTCCAAAGAAGATCCGCTCATCTCTGGGTCTGATGGCCTGCTGGAACTCAGCCGTCTCCTTGGGTTGCTGCTGTTAACCTAAGCGGAGGAGTCACCTCCCCCGCTCGGCTTCAAAACCGTGCTTGATGGTTTCCCATCACACGGCTCCTCGATCACCTG
>Ga0207646_10005315_pt1 | contig 13574 bp, 14 predicted proteins | sample KBSK5502metaG_FD_184343 | JGI IMG/M metagenome (GOLD analysis project Ga0207646, IMG submission 184343) | Corn, switchgrass and miscanthus rhizosphere microbial communities from Kellogg Biological Station, Michigan, USA - KBS K5-50-2 metaG... | ecosystem: Host-associated > Plants > Roots >... | reverse complement strand
CACGCGCCGCAGGTGGCGGGGGTCACCACCGCGCCGGCTTCGAGCAGGGTCTGCACATAACCTGCTTTCGCGGCCGCGGCGAAGATGCGCTGCGATCCCGGCGTCACCAGCAGGCGCACCCCTGGCGCGACATGGCGGCCCTGGAGCACCCGCGCCGCTTCGGCGAGATCGTCCAGGGTGCCGTTGGCGCAGGAGCCGATAAAGGCCTGCTGGATCGGTTCGCCGGCGGCCTCCTCGACCGGCACGGCGTTGCGGATCACCCGGTCGGGCAGCGCCACCATCGGCGACAATTTATCGAGATCGATCGTATGGCGCGCGGCATAGACGGCATCGGGATCGGGGTATTGCGGTTCGAACGGCGCGGGGTTGCGCGACTTGACGTAATCGATCAACGCCTGGTCGGGCTCGAAGGTCGAGAATTCGGCGGAGAGTTCGGCGCCCATCGTCGTCAAGGTGCGGCGCGCATCGATGCTGAGATAGGGCAAGGCCGAGCCGCCGAACTCGACATTCTGGTTGGCGTGGTCGCCATAGGTGCCGGCGATGTGCAGGAAGAGATCCTTGGTCGAGACGCCCGCGCCGAGCCGGCCTTCGAGATCGTAGCGGCTTGTGTCGCCGACCCTGAACCAGGTCTTGCCGGTGGTCAGCGCGTAGAGCAGGTCGGGGGCGCCGAGCCCGCGGGCGGCGCAATTCAGCGCGCCGGCGCTGCAGGTGTGCGAGTCGGAGCAGGCCATCACCGTGCCGGGCAGGCAATAGGCGTTCTCGGCGACGACGACATGGCTGATGCCCTGGTCGGGCCCGACATCGTGAAAGCGGCGGATGCCGAAACGGCGCACGAAATCACGTCCGCGCACATGCATCGCGGCGGTGTCGCGGTTGGAGGCCGGCACGTCGTGATCGAACACGACGACGACCTTGTCCGGATCGTGCACCTTCAGCACCTCGCGCCACGAGCCGCGCGAGAAGCTGAGATCGATCAGCACCGCCAGATCGACATCGACGACCGCGAGATCGCCGGGAGTGACCGTCGCGGCGCCGCTCGCCCGCGCCAGGATGTTCTCGATGATCGTCATGCCCATCGGCCCGGTTCCTCATCGCGGTCGGTCTGCGGCATTGAAGGGCACAACCGCGCTACCGGGCAAGCTGCTCGCATTGTCCGGCGTCCCGGCGAAAGCCGGGACCCACTTTTCAGCACCCGAGGCCTGGGCCAGGATGGGTCCCGGCTTTCGCCGGGACGCGGCTTTTGAGCGTGGGATGAGCGACATCGTAGAGCTAGAAACGCGTATCGCCGAGTTGCGGCGCGCCCAGGGCGAGGAGCATCCCGACACCCTGGCGGCGATGCTCGAGCTTGCCGAGCTGCTGTGGAAAGAGGGCCGGCTCGGGGCGGCGCGGTCGCTCGAAGAGCACGTTGTCGCGGCGCGGCTGCGGCTGTTCGGTGAGCGGCACGCCGACACGCTGAAGGCGATGGGCAAACTGGCGACGACGATCGGCGCGTATGGCGATCTGGCAGGGGCGCGCGCGATGCAGCAGCGCATCGTCGAGCTGGCCCCCGAAGTGTGGGGCGAGGACGGCCGCGACACCTGGCGAGCCCTCAACAATCTGGCGGGGACGGTGGCGGCGGAGGGCGACCTCCTAGGCGCGCGCGAATTGCTGGAGACGGCGGTGGCCGGAATGACAAGGCTATGGGGCGAGGAAGACAGCGACAGCCTCGCCGCGATGGGCAATCTCGCGGGCGTGCTGTGGCAGATCGGCGAACGCGACGAAGCCTATTGGCTGCAGCAGCAGGTCGTCGAAACCCGCCGCCGGGTACAGGGCGACAACGATCCGGCGACCCGCGCGGCGGTGGCGGCATTCGACATCATGCAGCGCGACGCCGGGTACTAGGCGGCTTGCGCCGGGTGCATTTGCCCATCGCCGTCGAAAGCGCGTGCCGACAATGTCCCCTGACGCGGCGCGAAGCTTGAATCCATAGCGGTCTGGTGCTGCCGCCACCTTTGCTCGCGATCCCACCGGACGAAGCAGGAGGCGAGGCAAAACACCATCGCGGTTCTGCCGGAGTGGTGCGTGAACGGATATCGCGTGGCGACCAGCCGACCGCATCCGGGGCATACGCTGAACTGCTGCATGACGAGTTCCCTCCCGTTGGCACCCGAAGTTGCCAGCCCCACGGTTTCCTCCCGATGAAAGCGGAGCCGAACTTCGGGATCGGTTCACGGGGGTATTTGGGCGCCACAGGCAAAAGCCCCCTCGCCCGAACGTGAAATCGCCTTTAACAACCGAGGGAATTACTTCCAGGGCGCGGACCGGTTCGGTTACCCCAATGACCCGATGACCGGGGGGCCTTACCTATCGTCGGGTCCCTCCCCGGGCACCATGATGCCGAGAAGCGGGCCGGAATGCTGGCTGCCGAAGATGTCGGCGTCGCCCGGGCTGCCGCTCGGGGAGGTGCGGCGGATCGTGAATTTGATCGCCAATGCCGGATCGAACTCGACGTAATCGGTGATGCACGCGTCCTCGATGCCGAAAACTTGGCACACCGCGGCGCGCGACAGCACGCCGCTGTGGCGCACATGATCGTAAGCGGTGCGGTCGGCGAAGATCACGTCGAAGGTGATGCGGTCGACCCCCGCATTCTTGCTGCGGATCGTCTTGGCGATCTCGGAAAGCGGGCGGCTCGCCATCAGACGCCCGCCTCGGTCACGAAGGTCGGGAACAGTTCGAGCGGGTCGGCGAGCGGCAAGGTGTGGTTGATGGTCCAGCGGTAGGCCGGGCTCGCGGGCATGACCTCGTCGAGCAGAAAGGCGATGCCGCCGGCGGTGCCCTTCACCGCGGGCAGCCGCGCGTAGAACATCTGGCGGGTGCCGATCATGCAGGCTTCCTCGGCCAGTTCGCGGGTCGGCGCGATGGCCTGCACGACGATGCCGAGCTCATGCGCCGGCGATGCCTTCAGCGGCTCCAATTCGCCGAGGATCGCGTTGCGGCCATAGACCGTGAAGTGCAGCTCCCAGCCGCCCGCGGGGAGCTGCTCTTCGGCCTGGCGGCGCGCCCAGGCGATGACCTCGTCGATATGCGCAATCGTGTAGGGGTCGCGCACCCCGACAATGCCGACATAGCGCTCGCCGATCTTGCCCGAGCCTTCGAGCTTCACGCGCAGCTCCTCGGCCGCGACGTAGCGCGGGCCGGTGATCCGCACGGTGCGTTCGTCGTACTGCTCGTAACGGCAGTCGCGCATGTCGATATGGCCGCCAAGGAAGTGTTCGTAGAACGGGTTGGCGCGTTCATACATCGCGTGGCCGGCCACCGAGGCGATCGTGCAGCGCTGTTCCGGCAGCATCGCGGTAACTTTCACATCGTCCATCGTGATCTCGCCGAGCACCGATTCCTTGGCGGCGTAGGGCTCGGCGCAGAACGAGGCGCATTCCAGGATCTTGCCGTAGAAATAGGCGAGCGCCGGCGGGAAGCCGCGGCGGATCGCCGGCGCGGCGAAGATCGCGCAATCGCTGCTGCGGCCGCCGATGATCACATCGGCGCCGGCATCGAGCAGCTTGATGTAGGGGTGCACCCCGGCCACCGCGACGATGCGGTCGGTCGCGTCGAGCGTCGCGAGATCGAGCGCCGCCCGTTCGTCGAGCCCCTCGATCGCCGCGCCGGCGGCCATGCGGCGGCGCAGCTCGTCCTTCGCGATCTCCGAATAGAAATGGCCGAGGCGGAATTTCGCCAGCCGGTGCTTGCGGGCTAGATCACGGATGATCTCGACAAACAGATCGACGCGGCTGTTGCTGCCGGTGTCGCCGGCCGAGCCGATGATCATCGGCACGCCGAGCCGGCGCGCGGCGAGCAGCATCGCCTCCAGATCCTGCACCTGCCATTGCCGCGGGCTCGACGAGACATCGGCGCCAAGCGGTCCCGGCCCGACATCGCAGGAGCCAGAATCGGCGCAGATCAGGTCCGGCTCGGCGGCGCAGCCGATCGCGAAGCTGCCGGGCTTGATCGGCGCAAAGCCGAGATGCCCGTTCGGGCAGACGATGCGCAGGCTGGGCTCGGCGGAGCGGCGCTGTTGGATCGAGACGGGCACGCAACGGCTCCTGTCGGGTGCTGTTTACGGCTTGGCGCCGAAACGCTGATACAGCTCTTCGGCGAGGGCGACCAGCGCCTTGTCGGCCGCCGCGCCGCCGATATTCGTCGTCATGACCATGGCCAGATCGTTCTTCGGCTGCAGCATCACATAAGCCAGGTTCAGCTCGTTGGAGCCGCCGTGAAAGACGAAGGGCTCCGGCGCAAATGGCATCGTCACATTACCCCAACCCAGAGCGTAGCGGCCGCGCGACGGCGTGCCGGGTTTCGCGTCGGGACGCGGCGGCATGTCGATGACCGGCGTGTGCAGCTTGCGCAATGTCTCCGGCCGCACGAGGGCGGGCTCGCGCCGGCCTTCGCCGGCGTTCCAACCGGCCCAGACCGCGAAATCGAGGATCGACAGATGCGCGGTGCCGGCAGGACCCAGCACCAGGGGATTGTCGCCGTTCGGCCCGGCCGACATCGGTTTCAGCGTTCCGTCGGGCTGCGTCTTGTGACCGAGCGGCGCATCCAGCCGTCCGAGGCTCGATTGCGGTCCGAACCCGGCCGTCTTGAGCCCGAGCGGATCGAATACGCGCGTCGCGACCAGCTCCTCCCAGCTGGCGCCGCCGACCCGTTCGTGCATGGCGCCGGCCAGCACGTAGCCCATGTTCGCGTAAGCGAATTTCTCGCCTGGCGGAGATTGCAGCGGCTGCTGCAGCAGCTCCTTGACGAGCCAGTAGCGCAGCTCGTCGAGGTTCAGCTCGCCTTGCGCGTAGGATCGCAGCAGCAGCTTCTCATGGGTTTGGTTGTCGCTGGGAATGCCGCTGGTGTGCGACAGCAATTGCTCGAGGGTGACGGGTTTGAGAGCGGCGACCATCGTGCCGCTCAGCTCCGGGAAGATGTCAGCCACCGTCGAATCCCAGCGGAGCTTGCCGGCCTCGACCAGCATCGCCGCGACCAGCGCGGTCATCGCCTTGGTGTCGGAGCCGATATGGAAGCGATCCTCGAGCGAGACCGGGCTCGGCGTGCCGGCGCGGCGTACCCCGACCGCGCCAGCGGCCGTGATGCCACCCTTCAGCACGACCGCGGCGGCCAAGGCCGGCAGGCCGTATTTCGCGAGGTACGGCTGCAGCAGCGGATCCAGCGACGTGCCGGGGCGAGGATCCGCCGCTTCCGCCCGGCTGCTCCCGGCACCGGCAACAAGGATCGCGGCCATTCCCGTCCGGGTGATCAGCTCGCGGCGGTTCATGGGTTCGCCCCAATGTGCAATCCACTCGAAGGTTGGTCTTATCCCCGAGCCTGGGTCGGGCAAGCAAGGACGGTCATTTCTTTTCGCGCCATCGCGTCGCGCGCGGCTTGGTGCATAATCCACCGCAGCAGCGGTTCAGCGAACGGAAAGGCGGAAGGATGCCGGGTCCACTTCACGGGTTTCGCATCGTCGATCTGACCTCGAACGTCGCGGGGCCGCTCGGGACGATGATCCTCGGCGACCAGGGCGCGGACGTGATCAAGGTCGAGGCGCCGGACGGCGACTCGACCCGCTCCGGCGCCAACCGGCGCGGCGGGTTCTCGGCCGGGTTTCTCAACAACAACCGCAACAAGCGGTCGATCGTGCTGGATCTCAAGAACCCGGCGGCGCTCGAAGCGGTGAAGCGGCTGGCGGCGGGTGCGGACGCGTTCGTGCAGAATTACCGGCCCGGCGTCGCCGACCGGCTCGGCGTCGGCGAAGCCGCCATTCGCGCGGTGGCGCCCAACATCGTCTATGTCTCGGTCAGCGGCTTTGGCGAGAAGGGTCCGTATCAGCAGGCGCCGGCCTACGATCCTGTCATCCAGGGCTTCTCGGGTCTCGCGACGGTGCAGGCCGGCTCGGACAAGGCACGGCCGCGCCTCTTGCGGACGATCCTGCCGGACAAGCTGACCGCGATCACCTCCTCGCAGGCGATCACCGCCGCGCTGCTGGCGCGCGAGCGCACCGGCGAGGGCCAGCATGTCCGGCTGTCGATGCTGGAGGCGGTCGTCGCTTTCCTGTGGGCATCGGACATGAGCGGCCAGACCTTTGTCGGCGACGAGCCGGCCGAACAAGAAGCAGCCAGCACGATCGACCTGATCTACGAGACCGCCGACGGCTACATCACCGCGGCGGTCGTGACGGACCGGCAGTGGGTCGGCCTGACCCGGGCGCTCGACAAGCCGGAATGGCTCGAGGACGAGCGGTTCAAGACGCCGGCACTGCGCTCGCAGAATATCGAGGCGCGATTGCAGATGACGCAGGACGTGCTGATCGGCGGCGCGTCGGCGGAATGGCTCGAAAAGCTGACCAAGGCCGATGTGCCGTGCGGGCCGGTGCTGACCCGCAGCCAGATGATCCGCCACCCGCATGTGCTGGCGATGGAGATGCTCGAAGAATACGGGCATCCGAAAGCCGGCAGGCTGCGCCAGTCGCGCGCGGCGGCCCGGTTTTCCCAGACGCCGCCGAGCATTCGCCGCGGCGCACCGGCGCTCGGCGAGCACACCGAGGAGGTGCTTTCCGAGATCGGCTATTCGGCCGCGGAGATCGCCGATTTGCGGGCCGCCGGCGCGTTCGGCCGGGGGCCGCCGTCATGAGCAGCGTGCTGGCCCGGCTGCTCGACGCCAGTGACCGGTTCGATCTGGCCAATCGCGGTACCGTCAATCATCTGCCGATGGCGCTGTTTGCTTTGTCGCGGCTCGGCGCGCCCGACAGCCGCTTGCAGGAATATTTCGGCTGGTGGGAACAGAACCGCGCCCTACCGCGGCGCCCCAGCCCGCGGGCTGTTGCGGCCGGCTCATGGCGGAACGAGATCGGCGAGGCGGACATGTTCGACGCGCTGGCAGCCTCGTTCGGCGCCCGCGCCGAGGCGGAGGGCGCCGATGCGCTGATCGGCGAGGTGTATCCGGCGGTGGCCGATGGGGTCGCGGCCGCGGCATTCCACGGGCTGATCCGTCTCGCCTATGGCGTCGAGGCGGATCACTGCGGCGAAATCGGCGCCGGCCTGGCGACATTGTGCTCTCGCCACGCGCCGCTCGACATATCGCTCAAGGCCGCTCCCGAGACCGCCTCCGTCGAGGCCGCTTTCGTTCGCATCTCCGAGGCGCTTGGCGGGCGGCGGTTTACCGGCCAGGGCATCATCGGCCGCATGCAAGCTGCCGCCGCGGACCTGCATTTCGTCGCGTCCCTCTCGCGTCCGGCGCTGCCGCCTCCGACGCTGTTGGCGGAGCTCGCCGGCATCGCGATACGGCTGTATTGGCAGACCGCCGATTTCACCGTGCTTCACCTGGTGACGACGAGCCATGCGGCTCGCGTGCTGTTTGGGCGGTACCCGCAACTGCTGACGCAGCAAGCGGCCGACGCGCTCTGGCTCGCCGCTTGCGCCGGCTATGCCTCGGTCGGGGCGCCGATGCCGCAACCGGCCGAAGCGCCGGAAGAGCTTGCGGCATGGCCGGAGATCGGCGCCGGCGCAATCGTCAGCAACGACGACCATGTCATCAAGATGACCTACACCTGTCGCTGCGAGGAGGCGTATTACCGCGATCCGATCTACCGTGCCGTGGCCGCGCGGCTGGTCGCCGCCGGCAAATCCTAATGACCGGCGAGAGCACACGCCGATGACCGGCGATGCGGCCGGCGAGGTCGCCGAGTTGCGCGACAAGGGCGCATTAGGGAAGAATGGACCGGCGATGTGAGACGTCGACAATTCATCCTTGCGACCGGCGCGGCGGCGACCCTGGCGGTCGCGGGGCACGCCCAGCAGCCCAAGCGGGTACGCCGGGTCGGGGTGTTGTTTCAGTTCCCGGAGAACGATCCGCTCGCCCAGGCAATGGCGAGGGCGTTCGCGCTGGGGCTGGCGCGCCTCGGCTGGGTCGAGGGGAAGAACCTCACGCTCGACTACCGATTTGCCGCAAACGACCCGGCGCTCCTCGACGCCGACGCGGCGGAGCTGGTCGCGCTCGCGCCGGACGCGCTGCTGGCCAGCATCCCGCTGGCGGTGAGCGCTCTGCAGAAGCGGACCAGCACGATCCCGATCGTCTTCACGCTGGTGGCCGCGCCGGTGCAACAAGGCTTTGTCCAGAGTCTCGCCCGGCCCGGCGGCAACATCACCGGCTTCACCTCGTTCGAGGCGCCGATGACGGCAAAATGGCTGCAATTGCTCAAGGAGGTGGCCCCGGCCGTGCAGCGGGTCGCCATCATCTTCAACCCGGACACCGCGCCCTATGCCAGGCTGCTCAACCCCGTGATCGAGGCTGCCGCGCCCTCCCTCGGGGTAACGGTGACGCTGGCGCCGGTCCATGATGATGAGGCGATCGAGGAATGCGTCGCCACTCAGGCGGGCGAGCCGGGCGGCGGGCTGATCTCTCTGCCGGACAGTTTCACGGCGGCGCATCGCGCCACGATCATCGCCGCCGCCGCCCGCCACCGCTTGCCGCTGATCGGGACGAGCGAGTTCTTTTCCAAAAGCGGCGCGCTGATGTCCTACTTTATCGATCCGGTCGACACGCACGCCCAGGCGGCGTCCTACATCGATCGCATCCTCAGAGGCGCCCGCCCGTCGGAACTGCCGGTGCAAGAACCGACAAAATACTCGCTGATTATCAACCTGAAGACGGCGAAGACCCTCGGCCTCACCGTGCCGCCGGCGCTGCTCGCCCGCGCCGACGAGGTCATCGAATAGCGAAAGGTAAGAACTCGATGTCATCGCCGAACCGGAAACGCGATCCGAATTGGCAGAGCGCGGACGGAGGGGGATTGCTTCGTCGCGGAGCCTGTTCTCGGGCGGCGCGGAGCGCCGACCCGTGGGCTCCCCGCAATGACAGCATGGGAGGCAGGCAGGTGATCGATTTTTATTACTGGCCGACGCCGAATGGCTGGAAGGTCGCGATCATGCTCGAGGAATGCGGCCTCGAATACCGCACGGTCCCGGTCAATATCGGCAAGGGTGACCAGTTCAAGCCGGAATTCCTCAAGATCAGCCCGAACAATCGCATGCCGGCGATCGTCGATCACGATCCGCCCAGCGAGTTCGGGCCGGGGCCGCTGCCGGTGTTCGAGTCGGGCGCGATCCTCATTCATCTCGCCGAGAAGACCGGGCGATTCATGCCGGCCGGCAAACGGGTGCGCAAAGAGATGCTGGAATGGCTGTTCTGGCAGGTCGGCAATCTCGGGCCGATGGCCGGCCAGCTCAGCCATTTCGTCAACTATGCGCAGGGCGAGCACCCCTATTCGCACAAGCGCTATGCCGATGAATACAACCGTTGCCTCGGGGTCCTGGAACGGCGGCTGGAGGGGCGTGACTTCATCCTCGACGAGTACTCGATCGCCGACATGGCGTCCTGGCCCTGGGTGCTGATCGCCAAGCCGCTGGGGCAACCGCTCGACGATTTTCCGAGTGTGTCGCGCTGGCGTGCGGCGGTGCGGGACCGGCCGGCGGTGCAACGCGGCGTCGATCTCGGCAAGGAATGGCGCCGCCGCGCCCCGCCCTCCGACGAGGAGCGCAAGATCCTGTTCAACCAGACCGCCCGATCATCGGGCGCCCGATAGATCTCCCTGCCCGTTCCGCAGCGACTGGAAAAATCGGCGCGATCTCTCAACTGCCTGTAATAGCGTGGTTTTTGCCGCTCTATCAGGGGCGATAACAGGGGCGATAACAGGGGCGGAACAGGGGATAACAGGTGGCAAAACAGCAACTATCAGAGGCAATATCAGGGACAAAATTGCAACAGTGGGCGGCGAACCCTCCAACAGCAGACCTCGCACCGGTATTCGTAGCTCTGCACTCCAATGTTCGGAGTGGGGGGCACCATTTGGGGATTTATTGAGTGTGCGCGTTTCATACCATATTAATCGGGGTTTGTCAAGTTAAAAATGAGCGAACTTCGCAAAATAATGCCTGACGCCGCGAAAGCCGGCGAGACGGAAAGTGGCCTGATGGGCTTCGCTGCGCTGAGCCCATCCTACGGCGCATTGCGGTATTGCGCGGCCGGGTGGGGCGCCGCGATGTGCGGGCCGCGGCCGAACAATTTCTCGCGGTAAGTGCCGGGGCGGTAGTCGTGCTTGTAGGCGCCGCGGCGCTGCAATTCGGGCACGACCAGCTCGACAAAATCCTCGAAGCTTTCCGGGGTCACCGCATAGGCGAGGTTGAAGCCGTCGATGCCGGTTGTCTCGACCCAGGCGATCAGCGTATCGGCGACCTGCGCAGGCGAGCCGACGAAAAGCGGGCCGCGGCCGCCGATCGCGACATGCTCGGCGAGCTCACGCACGGTCCAGACCCGATCCGGATCGTCAGAGGTGAAGGAGGCGAGCGCCGAGCGCATCGCCTCGGTCTCGATGTAACGAAGCTCGTCCTCGGGGCGGTATTTGGCGAAATCGACGCCGGTCCAGCCGGAAAATAACGCGAGCGCCGCCTCGTGATCGACAAAGCGGCGGTACTCCGCGTGCTTCGCCTGCGCTTCCGCCTCGTTGCGGCCGGTGATCACGGTCGCCAAGGTGAAGATCAGGATGTCGTCGGGGTCACGGCCAAACCCGGCGGCGCGGCGGCGGATATCGGCGACCTGCGGCGCCACCACCTGCGGGCTCGGGCCGTTGATGAAGACGCATTCGGCATGCGCCGCCGCGAAAGCGCGGCCGCTGGTCGAGGCGCCGGCCTGGTACAGCACCGGGGTGCGTTGCGGCGAGGGCTCGCTGAGATGGATCGCATCGACCCGGTAGAACCGGCCCTCGTGACAGATGCGCTGGATTTTTGCCGGGTCGGCGAAGAGGCGGCGATCGCGGTCGCGCGACACGGCGCCCTCATCCCAGCTACCCTCCCACAGCCAGTACACGACCTGCATGTATTCCTCGGCGATCTCGTAACGCTCCTCGTGGCGCGGCTGCACCGTAAGCCCCATGCCGGCGGCGGCGCTGTTCAGATAGCCGGTGACGATGTTCCAGCCGGCGCGGCCCCTGGTCAGGTGGTCCAGGGTCGACATGCGGCGGGCGAACGGATAGGGCGGCTCGTAGGACAGGGTCGAGGTGACGCCGAAACCGAGATGCTCGGTGACCTGCGCCATCGCCGGGATCAGCAACACCGGATCGTTGACCGGCACCTGCACCGCGTGGCGCAGCGCCGCGGCGGGCGAGCCGCCATAGACATCGTAGATGCCGAGCACGTCGGCCAGGAAGATGCCGTCGAACCTGCCGCGCTCCAAAGTCTTCGCGAGGCCGGTCCAGTATTCGAGATCGGTGTAGTTCGCCGAGCGGTCGCGCGGATGCGCCCATAGCCCGGGCGATTGATGCCCGACGCAGTTCATCTCGAACGCGTTGAGGCGGATCTCCTTCATCCCCGCTCAGGCTGTCATTGCGAGCGAAGCGAAGCAATCCCCATCCTCTTGGCCTCCCCTGAGGGGGATTGCTTCGTCGCTCCGCTCCTCGCAATGACAGCGATTTCGGGGTAAGGGAACGAGCGAAAGGGCGAGGAGCGCTTCAGCGCGCGCATACGGAGAAAGTGATGCGTTGGTCGTGGCATCCTGTCATCGCTGCAATACTTGCTCTCGCGGCGTTTGTGTTGCCGGCGCAGGCCGAGCCGTACCGTCTGCGGATCGGCTGGGTGGTCGCCGGGGCGGATCTCGCGACGCTGATGTTCGCCAGGCCGGAGCTCGCGCGGCATGCATCGGGCGAAGCCAGATGATCGTGCGCGTCGCGCGCGAACCGTTCCTGAAAGCGCACCGTGCCGAGATGGTCGATTTCATGGAAGATTACGTGCGCACCCTGAAATACCTGCTGGACCCGGCGCATCACGCCGAGGCGGTGGCGCTGCTTGCGCAGGTGACAAAGCAGAAGCCGGCGCTGTTCGACAGCTGGGCGTTCACCAACAAGGATTACTATCGCGATCCGAAAGGGCAGGCCGACCTCGGCGCCCTGCAGGCCAACATCGATCTGCAGCACCAGCTCGGCTTTCTGCGGGCCTCGCTCGAGGTCACGAAATACGCCGATAACGGCCTCACCGAAGAGGCCGTCCGGCGGCTCGCAGCGGAAGCGGGGCATTGACCGACACGGCGCTGGCCTGGCGGGTGGAGGCGGTCTGCTTCAACGCGTTTCCGTCGCTGAAGCAGGTGATCCTCGACGGCTGGCTGTTGCGCTTCAGCAAAGGGGTCAGCCGCCGCGCCAATTCGGCCAATCCGCTGCGCCCGGATTGCACGGCGACCGATACCGTTTTCGAACAGATCGAGGGGCTGTATCGCGGGCAAGGCCAGCCGACGATCTTTCGTGTGCCGTCTTTTCTCGGCGAAATCGACGAGCCGCTGAAGGCGCGCGGCTATCGCAGCGAGGGCGAAACCTGCGTTCTCCACGGGAGCATGGATGCGGTTGCCGCGAGCGCGGACTCTGCCGTCGAGTTGTCGCCGCAGCCCGGTACCGAATGGCTGACGGCAATGGCGAGGCTGCAAGGCCACAGCGATGCGCAGCGCCGGGTGTACCGGCAAATCGTGCGGGCGATCGCGCTGCCCGCCGCATTTGCCGGGTTGCGGATCGACGGCGGCTTAGTGGCGCTGGCCTACGGCACGGTCGGCGATGGCCTGTTATGCTACGAGTCGGTGATCACCGATCCGGGCCGGCGGCGGCAGGGGCTCGCCTGGCGGGTCGTCGCCAGCCTGGCGGTGTGGGGCCGCGACCACGGCGCGCGCGGCGTCTGCCTGCAGGTCGAGGCGGGCAACGCGCCGGCGCGCGCCCTCTACGACTGCTTCGGCCTCACGACCGAACTGTACCGCTACCAGTACCGGCGGCAGCCGACGTAGCCCGCGAAAAAGACGTGGATGCCCGGGACAAGCCCGGGCAAAGCGGTTTAGGGGTCGAGGGAGACTAGAAGCGGCTGGGTGTTAGCCGCCTTCGAGTTTCGGGATGAAGAAGACCTCGCAGCCGTCGCGGATCCGCTGGAAGTAGCCGGGCTGGTCGTGGATCTCGCCGTCGATCGCGACGGTGGTCTCCTCTTCAAGGTGCTCGCCGAGCCCCGGATAGAGCTCGTCGAGCGCCTTCATCACATCGCGCAGGCTCTTCGCCTCGATGTCGAATTCGCGCTTCCCGCCGGTGTAGCGCCGGCTGAAACCGCTCGACAGAACAACCCGCGCCAGGCCCATGGTCCCGGTCCTAGTCGTCGGCGGCCTCCGCGTCGACCGCGGCGACGACCTTCGGCGGCGACATCGGCAGTTCGGTCAGCCGGCGATGGATCGCGCTGTCGATCGCGTTGGCGATCGCCGCCATCGGGGCGCAGATGTTGACCTCGCCGACGCCCTTGGCGCCATAGGGATGCGCCGGGTTCGGCACCTCGACGAGGATCGGCTCGATCATCGGCAGGTCGGATGCGACCGGGCAGCGGTAATCGAGGAACCCCGCATTATCCAGCCGCCCCTTCGCATCGTAGATGTATTCCTCGTTCAGCGCCCAGCCGATGCCCTGCACGACGCCGCCCTGGATCTGCCCCTCGACATAGGAGGGATGGATCGCGCGCCCGACATCCTGCGCCGCGACAAAGCGC
>Ga0207646_10005314_pt1 | contig 13577 bp, 16 predicted proteins | sample KBSK5502metaG_FD_184343 | JGI IMG/M metagenome (GOLD analysis project Ga0207646, IMG submission 184343) | Corn, switchgrass and miscanthus rhizosphere microbial communities from Kellogg Biological Station, Michigan, USA - KBS K5-50-2 metaG... | ecosystem: Host-associated > Plants > Roots >... | reverse complement strand
AATCAAATCTTTTCCAGGCACGAGAGGAATCGTGCAGGGCGAGCTGCATCAGGGCAAGCACGATCTCATCTACGTTGTCGCGATCAACATCATCCAATGGTTTTCCTCTGAATGAAACCATCCGTCGCATTCTTCTTCATATGCATCAGCAGCGTGGACAGCAAGAAGCGTAACGGTACAGGTACTTTTCCTACGACAGAGGCGCGATGACATCCTGGCAGCAAGAGAGCTTGCGGATGCGCGTGGTCCCCACCTGCACAGCGACCTTTCCTTGCCTCTTCCCTGCATACTGTCTACAGGTGCAGGGAAGGACGCAGATGGTCCTCTGTGAGCTGCTGGTCTCATCGGCGCACAACAAGCGTAGCACAGGAGGGCGGTACAACAACGGGTAGTACCTGGACAGGGGACGGGAGAAGGCGGCAAGCCGGATCGATCGTGGGTGTACGCAGACGATACGACTGCACTCCAGGCAGAGGTGGGGCGGTTTCCCAAAGCCTGGAACAACACGTGTGCCCGCAGAGTGTGACACGTAAACCATCATCTTCGTGGATAGCCCACACGAGCCAGCAGAGTGCTTTCCAGCAAGAGGTGGCAAGGTCGGACCTAAGCGGGACGCGTCGAAACAAGGCAGGAAGCACCTGGCAAAGGGCTGCTTCCCAGCCGGGAGGTGAAACGAGGGCGACAGCGGCCATCTCCTCCTGTATATGCTGCCGGGGATATTCGTTCCAAAAAAGCGTGAAAGAGAGCTCTAGCAGCTCCATTTCCTCTCCATCAGACGTGTAAGTGGCAAGTGATACGGTAGTGATATGACTCTTTCTTTTCTTGTTTGAGAACGGATACCCCAAGTAGCCAGCACAGGCCTTTCCTGACCTGGGGCCTCACAACCATGAGTACAAGCTGGCTCTGGGCGAAGGCGAATGGACCGCGGCCATCGCTCAGGTCACCGGCACCAATACCGGCCCAATTATGGGACCAACTGGCACCTATCTGCCTCCCACCAACAAGCGGGTGGACTTCGTGCTGTCGACGGTGGCCCACTGGGTCGACGGACTGCTGACGGAGGAATACCTCTTTTTCGACACCACCACCATGGGGCGCCAACTCGGATTTGTTGAGGCGACTGGTCCGTTCCCGCGACCAATCGAGGTGGGAGACGCTCCCACCACCAACCGTCCGGGTTCGACCGAACACGTTGCCGAGAATAGACGGCGCATGAAGGAGTCCGATGACGCCTTCAACGCGCGCAAACTGGACGCCCGCAGTCTGGGCTATGCCGACGACCTTGTCGCGCACATCGTCGGTGGGGACCCTATGGATCTGGCCGGGTATCTGCAGGATGTGCAGCGCATTCTCACCGCTTTTCCTGACCTGCATGTTCACAACGAGCCCTACCATGCCATCCTCGGAGAGGGGGACTCGACCAGTACGGTGGCCGAGTGGACGGGCACGCAGACAGGGCCGCTAGCATCACCGCAGGGCATGGAGATGCCGACCGTTCCTCCCACGAACAAGTCGATCAGCGTCAAAATCAACACCTTCGCCCGCTGGCGGAACGGAGAGATCGACCGGCTGATCGTCTTCTTCGATTTCCCTGGGGTCATGCGGCAGCTTGGCCTGGCGTAGGCGCGGATGCCACGATGTGACCAGGTCATGAGGAAAGGGAAACTGGCGCTCTTCCCTTTCCTCATCCATCCAATGGTACGCAAGATGCATCTAGAAACGATATTGCGACGACGTCTCGCACAACATGCTTGTCGGAGAACGAGAGGAGAGCAACGCTGATGGAAATCGGTATTCATACCTTTGGCGAAATAGTTCCTGACCCACACACCCAGCAGAAGATCAGCGCCCACCAGCGCCTGAAACAGGTGATTCAGATAGCCATCCTGGCCGACGAAGCCGGGCTGGATCTCTTTGGCTTTGGCGAGCATCATCGCCTCGACATTGCCGCCTCAGCATCGCCGGTCGTCCTGGCTGCGGTTGCCCAGGCAACCAAACACATCCGTCTCACCAGCACCGCCACCGTCTTGAGCACGGCCGACCCGGTGCGCGTCTTCGAGGAGTTCGCTACCCTGGATCTGCTTTCTGATGGTCGGGCCGAATTGATAGTAAAAGAAAACAGCACTTTCTCTTCCTGCACCTCCACCAATGGTGCATGATCTTTGTGAGAACATTTTTTAAAGGAGCACATACCTCATGTCCTGGGAAATTGATGCTATTCATTCAACCATTTCATTTGCTGTCCGACATATGATGGTCAGCACCGTACGCGGGCGCTTTAATGTCCTGCGTGGGCACCTCCATATTGATGAGAGTCAGCCAGCGAACTCCTGGGTTGAAGCCGAAGTAGATGCTGCGAGCATTGATACCCACAATGAGCAGCGTGATGCCCACTTGCGCTCCGCCGATTTCTTTGACACAGACACCTATCCCCTGATCACGTTTAAGAGTACGCAGGTGGAACATCTAGGAGGGCAAGAATACAAGGTCACTGGCGATCTGACGATGCACGGGGTGACCAAACCGGTCACTTTTGAGGCGGAGTACAGCGGCCAGAGTTTGATGATGGGGGTGCGACGTGCGGGTCTCACAGCGAAAACGAAGATCAACCGCAAGGACTTCGATCTGGGTTGGGGATCGGTCGTCGAGGCCGGGCAGGTTGCGGTGAGCGAGACCGTCACGATCGAGATTGATCTGGAGACTCTGCAGCAGCCCGCAGCCGTTCAGGAAGCCGCAGCGCAATAGCCTGGTGAGTCGCAGGCGCGAGAGGTGCGCACTTCTCGCGCCTGCGACTCACCAGAGACCGAGGCAGTTGAAGTCCTGCCTCGGTTCGTCTATTTTCTCGTCGTGCTCTCTCTCCTCTCATTCAAAGGGCGCAAGAGCGGGAAAAGCTACACCTTTCCGGTAGGATATACGCAGCATGACAATCAGGTGGAGATCGTTTCGAGTCGTGGCTGGTGAAAAACCTGTGTGGGAATGCTCCGATGACGCTCTGGCTCAAGGGAAAGAAGCGCAGGGGAGTCGCGGAAGCGTTTTATGGCGACGAGACCGTTGTCCAGGCACTCCTGCCCCTTGTCCAACAATCTGCCCAACTGGTCAAGCTGTATCAGATTGAATTGGACGCCCATGGTCAGCCAATACCGGAGAGAGTGCGTCAGGCTGCCCGCAATACTACTCTGGTACGTATTCATCTCGCAGAATCGGTGCCATAAGAGCATATTTTTCCTTCTTGCGCTGTCTCGCAAAACAGGTATCGGACATCAAACACCGAGCGCCTCGATGACCAGCTTTGCGGCTTCCGGGCCCGAGTACTGCTGCTGGCCCGTGATCAGATTGCCGTCACGTAGAGCGAACGGCTTGAAGCGGCTCTGTACAATAAAGTTGCTATTGGGAATTTTGCGTGCCTCGTCTTCGATACGGAACGGCTGAATCTTCTTTCCCACGAAAGAGTCAGCATAATCTTCCTCAGAGTTCGCAAATCCGGTCCAGGTCTTCCCCTCAACGAGGAGTTTGCCATTCGAGAGTTTGGCCTTGAGCAGCACACAGACGGCATGGCAAATGACACAGGTGACCTTTCCTGCTTCATAGAAATTGGCGATGAAACGGTGGAGATCCTCATCGTCGATGAAGGTATACATGGGTCCCTGCCCGCCAACGACCATGATCGCGTCGTATTCATCAGGATCGACATCCTTGAGCGCCGGGGTCTGCTCGATCAGTGCAGCGTGCTTGGGGGACTTCAAAAAACCCAGGCTGAGGATGTCGTCCTCCGAATACTTGCTTCGATCTTCAGGATTACTGAATCCATCAACTTCCAGTTTCCCTCCTCTGGGGCTGCTAATATGCACCTCGTAGCCGTGCTCAGTGAACTCGTAATAGGGATGAATCAGTTCCGATGCCCAGAAGCCAATAGGCCAGCCAGTCTGCTTCGAGATCGTGGGGTTCGAAGCAATCATCAGCACCTTTTTGGGGTGCTCAGGGTGCAAAACATCAATCGTCGCGCTCATTGCGTCTCCTTTTTCAAGTGTAGTGATCAAATCAGTCGTGAAAAACTTGCGTTTTTCGCCAATATTGGGTAGTATATGTCTCGATTCGGAGAGCGTCTATACTCAATACTCCAAAATATGTGTTCGTTTCTCTAAAGTGAAAGCAATCGATGGATATTTTAACCGATGTCTTACAAACGCTTCACCTGGAAAGCTCTCTGTACCTGCGCTCAGAGTTAGGGGCCCCCTGGGGATTGCATATTCCGGCGGCGCCCACGATGCTCTTTCACGCCATTACTGTTGGCAGTTGCTGGATGTATTTCCTGGATAGCCGCGAGCCTGTGTTCCTGGTGGGCGGCGACATCATAGTGCTGCCTCAAGGAGAGGAACATGCATTGGTTGATGACCGCGCCACACCGGTTCCTCCACCCAATGTGCCAGAAGCGACAAGCAATCACTGTGCGCGACTCTATCTGGGGGGTGCAGGCGCTCGCTCATCCATTGTCTGCGGCTCATTCCGCTTGCATCGAAGCCTCAGCACCTTTTTGCTCGCGCCACTGCCGCGTCTGATCCACCTCCACAGTGAAGACTGGCGTACCAATAGCTGGCTGGTTACCACCATGCAGTTTCTCTTCGAGGAGACAGGATCAGACCAGCTAGGAACCGATCTTATACGCCAGCATCTCACTGATATTCTCTTTGTCCAGATACTACGCACCTGGATAGCAAGGCAGCAGGGGCAACTTCCGGGATGGCTGCAGGCACTCCATGATGAGCATATTCGCAAAGCGATTGCGGCCATTCATGAAGAGCCAGGTGCCGAATGGACGGTCGAGCGCCTGGCACAAAAAGCAGAGCTGGGGCGAGCAGCCTTTGCCGCGCGCTTCACCAAACTGGTCGGAGAGTCACCAATGCACTACGTCACGCGCTGGCGCATGCAGGTTGCCGGGGAAATGTTGCGTACTGGCACCAAGTCAATCGACACGATTGCTCAGGAACTCGGATATTTTTCACGTGCGTCCTTCACGAAAGCCTTTAAGCGTTATATGGGACTTGGGATGGGAGCATACCGTCGCGCGGCGCGTACGCAGTGAGGCGGCGCAGAGAAACAGAGGTTGTCCTTGATCTCACCGAAGACGCAACAGGCCGGCTCCTGGAGGATCGCAACTATTGGTTCCCTCGCCTCCAAGAGGGGATGCGCTCTCGGGGCATCAGTTTGATTGCTCCGTTTCGCACAGCCACCTTTGCCCCTGCTCACAGTTGGAGCACGGTGCTGGGGCGCGTGCGCTATCGCATCGATACCATCTTTGGGCACGGGCTGACCGCTGCGGTGCCAGGCGCGTGTGGGCGCATGATCTCTGGCATCTGCGTAATCGCTTGTTGCGTATGATACGCATGCATACGATGGCTATTCTGTTCCATAGCCAAGATGCCTGTGCTGGCTACGTGGTCTAGCTGTTCGAGGACGATGAGAGAAAAGGACGAACTGAAGGCCTCTGGGTGCTGAGTGAGTAGGCAGAGGGGGAATTTGCAGTGCAGCAATGAAGAGCGTGTGTGGGAACGTAGAGACACGAGAGCCAGCGTAAGGAGGAGATTTCGAGGCGAGAGAACAGCAGTTCTAATAATACTAGAAAGTGCATAAATAATCGAACCGGAACCGACGGGCATCGAATGCTCTCTCACCAGTGTTGATTCACTTTGTTGCCCCTCACGGCAAGCTCTATCAAAGACTCCACACACTCGAGCAAGTGCTTGGGGGCATTCCTCCAATCGTAGCCACAGAGCGGCCTCCAGGTTCACGTGCGTCTCACCATGGCATCCCACCAGAAGAATGGCCCAATGTGGTGCACCGTGTTCGTGAACACTACGACTCCCTGCGACAGGTTGCCGCTGATTACGGCGTGTCCCATGAGACAGTCAGACGTCTTTTGCGAGCTTCTCGCGAGAAAAGAGCAGGATAAGCCTCTCATTCCCCGGCCTGTCTGTAGAGACAAGTGAGCGAGATGAGAGCAAGCAGGGTCTCACTCTGCTCACCACCGGTTCAGCTGTCCTGCCCGTTCATGGAGCCCGATACGCGCTTGAGCCAGGTCCATAAGCGTCAGGCTTGCCTCTGCCGCATCTTCCCAGGCCTCTTCTTCCTGCCCTGTCCGCCTTTGCAGGGACAGGACAGCGCTGCGGGGCCATCGATAACAGGAAGAGTGTAGCAGGGGAGGGTGGTACGACTACAGGTAGCACCTGGGCCTTCAACGGGAAAAAGCGATAAGCAAGGCCACTTGTGGAGTTTGCTCAAGCTCTACACCTGCATTGGAGGCAGAGGCGAATGGGTTTTCCCGTGCCTGGAGCCACAGGTGTGCTCGTCTGCCATCATACCTGAACCATTCTCTTCTTGGACAGCAGCAGGAGCCAGCAGTGGCCTTTCCAGGAGAGGGTGGCAGGGTCGGAGCTGGGGGCGGGATGCGTCGAAACAAGGCGGAGCTATCTGGGAAGTACCCGGCAACGGATGGGAAATAGCTAGCACTGCACGAGCACCCGTGGTCCGCTGCTCCATCTAAGGGAGAATTCACGTGACCAGGACTCGGGATACGGACCCGCGACAGCCTGCTTGGAAGGCAGGTTGCAGCACGATCGCCACCCGCTTCTCATGAAATGGCTCCACGAGCGGATTTCACATAACCGCTGTGGCGTGAGCGCGCCCGACAAAAGTGTTCACAGGCATGCTGATACATGACAACCTGCCTTTACACGTCGCAAAATGCCTGCCCTGCACCCCCTACATCCTGACAAAAGTGTTCGCAACCTGGTAGAGGCAGATTGTTAGCAACTGGAACTGCTTCTGGAGCAACTGGAGAACATTCCTTCAGAATAAACAAGGGAGGCAAGTGTTCCCTCGGTGACTCTGACCAAAATCAGCATAATTTTAAATGCAATGGGCATGGAACTCCTCTGCCTGCTTGCATAGCACAGAGCTTACCAGAGCACCAGCAATTTTGCAACACAACCACCCCTATCTCGTGGAACAAGGGGACTTGCATGGCAGATGACATCTGCCTATGCTATACTTACTAGGACGAAGGAGGTAGAAGACACTCAGCATGGCAGAGCAGATCGAACAAGCACCACCACCCGGCAGTGATTTCGGCCAGCCCTTGATCGGCATTCCGTTTGCGGAAAACGGGCACGAGGTCATCCGCTATTTTACCGATGAGGCAGCGGCAGATGCGGCGGTCCGTGAGCAGGCGATTCAACGGGCCGTGAGTCTAGCTGGCAGTTGGGGCGACCTGGATTGGGTCGAGATGGAAGCGGCCCTTGACCGTATCCGTCATGAAAGCCCACCGACCCCACCCATCGCGCTATGAGACGCTACCTCCTCGACACTGGCCCACTTGGGGCCTATCTCCAAGGTCGGAAGCCTGCCGTTGACCTCATTGTTCCCTGGATCAGGCGCGCAGAAGCAGCAACGAGTATCCTGGTCTATGGGGAACTCATCGAGTACATCAAGAGTTTGCACGACTATCCCACCAGGTATATAGGGCTCAGGAGTCTGCTTGGCGCAATTTATCCGTATTTCCTCACCTACTCCATCCTGGAACGCTATGCTGAAATCCGCCGTACGCTCCGACCTCCTCATGGCCCTGGTTTAATTGGCGATATCGATACGCTTATTGCGGCTACCGCTCTGGAACGCAACCTGACGGTCGTGACCACGGATAGTGATTATGAACGGGTACCTGGCTTGAAGGTCAGGCGCATCTCGTTCAAACGCGTGTAGGGAGTGTGGAGCGCATGATCCTTGGTCGTTTCACGCAGCTGTTCTTTCCCATGAGCCAGCCCATGGCGTTCCCGTCAGCCTCTCAGAGGGCTGTGTTGCAAAGAAGCGGTGATCTGGTAGGCTCTGCTCCTCATCGAGCAAAACGGAGGAGTTTCCTTCATGAACCATCAGCATCCTTTCAAATGGCGTCACGTGGATCACACCACAATCTACCGCTGGGTCCAGCAGTATGCCCCTGAGCTCGACAAACGCTGTTGGCCGCATCTCGGCAGCCTGCAACGATTCTTGGAGAGTGGGTGAAACTTTTACCAAAATCCGCAAAATCTGGATGTATCTCTACCGGGCTGTCGACTCCCAGGGCAATACCCTGAAGTTTCTCTTGAGTCCGACGCGCAATGCCGAGGTAGCCAGTCACTTCTTCCTCAAAGCACTGCACTCTATGGCTGGTTCAGCTCCTCAAGCGCGTCCGAGCCAGGAGCAGGTGGCCCGACCCACGGCTGCGACTGACCCCAACACCACGAGATCTGCCCCTCGCGTGATCAATTTCGATAAGCATGCTGCCTATCCATGGAAACGACGGGGCGAACGCTTCATGGGTATAAAGTCATGAACATGCTTCGCAAGGGACAGGTCAGAGGGGTGAGCAAGGGAGACATCACCAGCCTGTGTGGAATGGCGGCCTAAACTGAGCAAGAAAGGTGGCTTAATGCCCATTGCACTCCTCCGAGAGTTTTTGCAACACAGCACTGTAATGAACCTTTTCCTTTCCCATGGTGTCTTAGACTATGAAGAGTTATTGCTGGAGGAACTTGCCGCATGCTAGCAGACTCAGAGCTCATGGCTCGCGTGGTCGAGCATGACGTGAGCGCTTTTGAAACGCTCTCTGCGCGTTATCGGGAGCGTATCTATCGCCACGTGCTCGCTACAATCCATGACAGCAGCGCGACCGAAGACATCGTCCAGGAGGTCTTCCTGCGCATCTGGACGCGCGCGGAACAGTGGCATGGGCACGGGAGCTTGAATGCCTGGCTCTTCCGCATTGCCACGAACCTGGCGCTGAATCATTTGCGCACACTGCGCCAGCGCAGGCAGCAACCGCTGGAAGTGCCTCCCGATTCTCTGGATGAGGATGATGAGAGCGGCGTACCATCCTGGATGGTCGATCACTCGCTGCCCGGGCCAGATGTCCTTGTAGAACAGGGCGAACGCCGTCAACTCCTTCAGCAACTAATAGAAGAACTCCCCGAGGAGAAGCGGGCGGTCTTTCGCCTGGTGCACGATGCCGAGATGCAGACCCGGCAGGTCGCCCAGACGCTCGGCATCCCAGAGGGGACCGTGAAATCACGTTTACACTACGCCACCAGGCGTCTCGCCCAGAAATGGCGAGACCTGCAACAAGAATGGGAGGATATGGCATGACCATCATCATAGACGCCCCCTGGCACAAAGCTTCATTCGATCGTTTTCTTCATGAGCGTTTGCTCCACCTGTTGGCCGAGCATGTCCCACTTATCGGCTATGCTGCCAGAGCAACGAATCAATACACCTGCCAGATAGAACTAACGCTGCCCTCGCCTGCGGGAGATGTTGTTGTTGCATACGCGGGCTTACCCCAACCGGATCAAGAGGGCGTCTTCCAGATCGACGGGAAGCGCCAGATCGTCGTTCCCTATGCCGCGCACGATGATCTGGAAAACGCGGAGATCTTCTGCGTGGGCGAGCAATTAGAGTCCCATCTGCGCCAGCGCCTGGGCAAAGCGCCAGACGACCTGGCATGGGATACCGCGCTGGCCAGGGCCTGGCTACCGCTCAACCTCTGGATCGGGGAATTCTTTGAGAGACCTCCCCGCTACCCCTGGCCGTCGCCAGATACCGACTGGACAACTTTCGTTCAAGCGCTGGATGACACAAACTGGCTGGCCAGGCATGCCCACCTGCGGCGCCTCTCCATCCTGGACCGCCAGCACCTCTTCAGGCCTGGACATTTCGGGCGCACCTGCCCCTTTGAAACGCCAGAAGGCCCGAATATCGGACGTATCTTGCCTATTGCCCTGGGCGCCGAGATACGCGGCGGCAAACTGCTGGTCATCGACGAACGGCCAGAAGCCACGCTGGGCCTTGAAGCAGCGATGATCCCGCTGCTTGAGCATAACGCGCCCGAGCGGCTGCTAATGGGCACGAACATGCTGCGCCAATGGATCGTCCCACCATCGCCCGAGCCGGCGCTCATCCAAAGTGGCAACGAACCGGACGCCCCCGATTTCTGGTGTGGGCGCAACCTGCTCACCGTTTTTCTCTCCTGGGGAGAGGATACCTATGAAGATGGAATTGTCCTCAGCGAGTCGTGCGCCCGGCGACTCTCCTACACGCATCCCGTCGAGCCAGGAGACAAGCTGAGCAACCGTCTTGGCGTCAAGGGCGTCGTCAGCCGCATTCTTCCAGACGACGAGATGCCCCACCTCGCCGATGGTACCCCAGTTGAGCTGATCTTCAACTTTATCAGCCAGCACGCGCGTGTGTACTTTGGACAGGTGCGCGAAGCGGTGCTCAGCCGGATTGCCCATGCCGAGGGCGGACCGATGATTATTCCTCCCTTTCGCGCGCCCGCTGAGCAGGAAATTCGCTTGCGGCTGGCCCGGGCGGGGCTGCCTGAGCATGGGATGGAACAGTTGCTGGCTGGTCGGAACGGGAGCCCTCTGGCCGGGCCGAGCACCGTGGGCTGGGTCTACTGGGGAAAACTCGTCCACCAGGCGCGCGAAAAGCTGCAGGTCGCCACGGAGAGCGGCAGGGGACAACGCCTCAACGACTACGATTACTATGCCTTGCGTGAGGCGGGAGCAGTGGAAATGATTCGCGAGGCGTTCAATACCAGCGCGGTCGGCCACGCTGAGGGCGATCCGCTGGGTCAACGACTCGCCAGAGGCAGCCTTGAGCAGGCCGGAGCGCCGTCACCCCAATTGAGTGCGCTGTTAAAACGCCTGAACGTCGTTGGCATCCGAGGCGAGTTGAGCGAAAGCGGGCTGGCATTTCACCTGGGAGAGCCCGAGGGAGTGGCGCTTGATCTCGCAGCTCCCGTAGCCCATCCCTGGTTGCCAGGGCGGATGTTGACACGTATTGGAGTGAGCGGCGGTACACCCGCTACCTACCAGGCGCTTACCGAAGCCAATGTGCGCCTGGGGCACATGCTGAGTAGTGGAGCACCCGCGAGCCTCAGGCAGCAGGCCCAGGCTCAACTGGCTGTGCGCGTCCAGGAATACTGCGCGACCCTGTTGCCATCCGTTCAATTTGCGGCACGCGTGCAATTCAGTGGGCACGCAGTGCTCGCACCCGGGCCGAATCTGAACCTGGTCCAGGTTGGAGTAGCGGAAGAGCTGGCGTGGCCGCTCTTTGGCCCGCTTGTAGCAGGTGAACTTAGGGTTGAGGAAGTACAGCAGCGCAGCGAGCAGGCTACACGCGTTCTGGACGAGATCATGGACCGCTGTTGGGTCGTTATTCACCGCTCGCCGGCCTTGACGCCGCAGACCTTTCTGGCCTTCCATCCGGTGCGCATTCCTGAGCGCGTGCTTCGCCTCCACCCGCTGGCCTGCCGTCTCCTGCAAGCGGACTTCGACGGCGATCAGGCAGCGATTTTTCTGCCGCTGACCGAGCAAGCCCAACAGGAGGCTGGCGAGCGTCTCGCGGTCGCGGCGCACCTGGCCCGCACGCCTGAGCTGCTGCGCGATCTCTCGCCCAATAATGAAGCGCTGTGGGGTCTGGCCAGCCTGAGCCTCACCGAGGAGGGGAAACAGAAGATCGCAGATAGTATCGGTATGAACATAATACCTGCCGGCGAAATCGTCACACGCGCATTGCTGGAAGAGGCGCTGCAACAGATTCTCCAGCGGGATGGCATACCAGCGGCATTGGAACTGCTTGAGAAGTTGACGCGCCGCGGTTTCGCTGAGGCCCGTGCGTCGGGGGCGTCGATCAGTCCCTTTATAGGCAGTCGGTTCCCCTTGCCGCCCGCGCCGGCAGAGGATGAAGGGAAGCTCTGGAAGCGGTATCAGCTAGAGGTAAGCGAATGGCTTGCCGCCCATACCGACTACACGCGGCCCGATCTTGGGCCGCAGTTGCTGGCGGTGAAGAGTGGAGCCTGGGGAGAGATAAAGCAGCTTACTAGCCTGCTGAGCACACAGGGAGTGGTGAAAGACCTGCTGGACAGGCCAGTACCCATCCGCCATAGCTATCGCGATGGTTTGCCACCGGAAGAACTCTATACCCTGGCGATAGGGGCGCGTGAGAGCTTTGTGCAGGTCCAGCGCGAGTGGATGGAGATGAGCCAGGAGATCCGCACACGTGCCCGAGCGCAGAGTTTTCATGTGCTCGCGCGTGCCATGCGCGCCGAGCAGCCAGCGCTCGTCTTTGCTCATGCCGCCGCCATCGGGGAACGAGATCCCCTGACCGATCCTGACGGTCGACTTTTTGCAGGGTTATCAGCGCGTTCCCCCATGGTTTGAGAGGGATGGACAGGCAGGAACAGCCGAGCAGCATCAGCGAGCATGGGAAAACCCTGATGGTGTAACTGGATTCTGCCAAAAATCGGGTGCAAAGGCCCTCTTGACTCAAAACGGGCTCGCCATACCAGAGTTGGACGAGGCGCATCCAGACACCGTAACCGTGTGTGAAGGGATCTTTGGCAGACCAGGAGCACAGTTCCCGCAGAGCTTCCCTGAGCATGTTCTGCAAGAAGCGCGTGTTTGTCCGCTCTGATGGAGGCTGTTGCTTGCTCTACTTGGTTCCATGTGGTCAGAAGAGAGAGAAGGAAGATGAAGGCGCAAATTCTCGAACGGATGCGCTAAGTAGCCATTACAGGCCATTTCAACACGCTTGAGCTACACGAGGCCTGTGAGCATGCAGATCGCTTGCTAATGACGACCAAGCATGGGAGCTCTCCTCAAACCGCTATGGGGTCGACGTACGATGTGTCTTCCACAAGCTCGGTTCTCGGCATAGGTAAATATGGATAATAGTTCTGACGAATGAGTGATGATTGCGCAAGTTAAGAGGAAGGATCAAGCCTCAGATAACATTCTATCAAAAAATTCTTTCCTAAAAATATAAAAGACCCATCCAACATGTGTAGATTGGATGGGTATGATGTAATTGTCGGTTTGCCGACAATCTCACATGTTATTGCTGGTCTGGTCTGCCGGAAGCCTCTAACCGCTCGCGCATCTGCTCGTAGGTGGCCGCATCGATCTCACCTCGGGCGTAACGCTGGCGGAGAATCTCCATCGCGGAAGGCTGAACAGGCGGCGTGCCAGGAGTGGAGAATGGCGTTTGTCCTCCGAAAGCCATCCACCTGTTCCTCCTGCCGAAGCCACGCACCAGCGCCGCGATGAGCAGCACCAGCAGCACAATCCAGAAGAACTTGAAAAACAGAACCAATGGCAGTAGTAGCCATAAACCGTGAAAACCCCAGAACATGGATTTCCTTCTTTCTCTCGATCGTTTATTGCTGTTGGTATGGCAGTCTACCATAGCAACGAACTTTATTTTGTGCGCTGGACCTTTCGGTCTCACCATACATATTTACGAATAGATGCCGTTTGAGTTGTGCTGGCGATATATCGTTTTCTAGTATTGTCAACAACGCGATATGTTGCGTTATTCCCTGTGCTGGCTACGTGCGCCGTGTCACGCACGATGAGATCGCCGATGTAATCGGCTAGAATTTGAGGGATATTCTAGGAACACCGGCTGACCTGATTCCGAAAGGGAAAGGGGACAACAGCTTGCCGAGAAAGCGAGCGAAGGGCCAAAGCGTTGTAGCCTCAGGCTCG
>Ga0207646_10005313_pt1 | contig 13580 bp, 10 predicted proteins | sample KBSK5502metaG_FD_184343 | JGI IMG/M metagenome (GOLD analysis project Ga0207646, IMG submission 184343) | Corn, switchgrass and miscanthus rhizosphere microbial communities from Kellogg Biological Station, Michigan, USA - KBS K5-50-2 metaG... | ecosystem: Host-associated > Plants > Roots >... | reverse complement strand
CATGCTGTTGAAAGTGCACTTCATCGGTGGCCCAAACATCGACGTCGTCATCCTGCATCAGATCTTGGAGTTTTTTTTATGTGCTTTCTGCAGTTCGGGATTCGCCTGGGCCAGTGCGGGCCGCGGTTTGCGCAACCGGAAGCCCAGTTGACGGAACATCCGCTGGCACTGGCGGACCCCGACGCTGATACCGTACTTTTGCTCAATCCAAGTACTGAGTGTTTTTCCATCCCAGAGGTTTCCGCTCAGGCCTGCCTCCCTCGGCGGGCGGCGCAAAATTCGATCCACCGCGGCTATCTGTTTTTCACCCAAGCGTCGGGGGCGCCCAGGCCGCTGTCCCTCCAACAACCCGGCCAGGCCTTTGCTTTCAAAACGACTGACCCAGTACTCCACCGACCGTGCCGCATCCCCGAGCAGACGCCCCACCTCGGGGCAGGTCATGCCTTGCGCTACCAAAAGCACACCGTGAAGGCGATGATCATATCGAGATTCTTCCGAGCGACGGATCTCGTCCTGAAGTCCAAGGATCATCGTGGGCGAGTCTGCAATCGTAAGTGGTTTCATTCTCCTATGAAACCACGATCGATCAACATTCGCAATTACTTATGTCGCTATGTTGAGCTCCACCGGCGCGCGCATCTCGCTTCGCCCAATGCTGCCACTGCGCATCGATGTTGCCGAGCCTGATTTCTTCACGCGAAATAATTCGGCTCTTTAATTGGGCTCATGTACACGTCCGGATGCTGGCCCAGATAGTAGTAGAGCGACGTACTACCAGCCTTCGGAGCTCCCACAATGAAGAAATTTGGCAGAGTGGGATCGATAGGGGGGCGTTTCGTTCCTGGAATGGTTCAGCATCCAAACGCGCCTCAAGACTCGGTGGCGGGTTCCATCTTCTTGAATTCGTAAATCTGAATTGCTGGAACATGGCAGACACTCTCAAACATCTCTTCCCTTCCTGCGCCCAGAAAAATTGGGCGCTCCGGCTCTGCGAAGAAGAGGTCGTGCAACGTTAGGCACGCAAACCCAGCCGACCGAAAACATGATAGGACACTTTCAGCGGAGTGGCTCACAGTTTCGATCTGCACCGAACTGCGGACATCGCGGAAGCCTGGCCGCCAACCTTGGGCGTAAGCTTCCGGGTGCATTTCACAAATCAAGAGGTGGACATTCAATTTCATTGCCCGCGCCAGTTCCTGTGCGATCGCTTCCATATCCTTAATATGATTAAGGGCAAAGGAAGACAGAGCAAAATCAAATACGGAAGCTCGAAAGGGAAGTTGCACACCGTCGGCCAGCACGAGGCGGTCACGGATTCCTGCCCTTCCTCGGGCGACCCCGAGCATGGCTGCCGAGAGATCTATTCCAACCACCGACCTGGCACCCCGCGCCAGCAGAGAGGCGAGCCGCCTCCCAGTACCACATCCCAGGTCAAGAACATCGCTTCCCACTACATCCGGAAGAATGCTCGTGAGATAACGTTCCTCCAGTGCCAGGAGTGGGTTAGGAGTTTCGTCATACGTTCGGGCCCAACGGTCATAGCCCTCTTGAACTGAAACGCATGCCGCCCGGGACGGGAGAGGAAAGGATACATTGGCCTCATCGCTGAACGGGTGCGACTGCCTCTTTTGGGTTGCCAGGACCTTCACAAGCTCTCCGCTTTGGGCTTCCGCAATGCGATCACACGCTGAGCCCACTTTAATTCCATGGGAGCAGAATAAACTCCCAGCCGATATCTCCAGCAACTGAGGGCCTTGAGCGCTAACCGCCCCCACCTCGGGAGCCGAATATCCTGTTCTGTGGGCCAGCGAGAAGACACCACCAGTTCAAAGTTGTCGATTAACTGTTTCGTCCTGGGTCTCAACCATGGAGTTTTCGGGTCCTTCTGCGTCGCAAACCGCTGCCAACGCTCGGTCGCCCACTCGTCGGGCGTTCCGGGAAACTTGAACTGCCCCTCCACACCACCGTACATCTGAGCGCGCTGCGGAACCGGTGTGTAATGCTCGACGACAATCTCGGAGTCCGGATTGAGCTGTTTGAGTTGACGAATGAACTTGATGCAATCCCGCGTGTCGCCCTCAGGATCCTGCGGATTCCCGAAGATAATCGAAAATTCGGGAATGATGCGGAAGCGGCGGATGCGCGAGGCGAGAGCCAAGGTATCTTCTGCACGAAGGTCTTTGTTCATCTCCTTCAGAACTCTGTTCGAGCCTGACTCGGCGCCAAAAAAGATCATGGCACAGCCGGCACGCCGGATGGCCTCGAACGTCGCGTCCGAGTATCCCATCATGATGTCCGTTCTGGCTTCGCACCACCAACGCATGTTGAGGGGGGCGATTCGATCAGCTAGTTCTCGCGCATGATCCTCCCGCAGAAAAAAATTATTGTCATAGAACTGAACTGCGTCGACCCCGTATGTGTGCGCCAGGTGCCGAAGAATTTGTTCTGTCCGGGCAGGAGACTCCAGCTTCTCCCGGCTGCCAGAAAAGGTGACCACGCCACAGAAATTACAACGAAACGGACACCCAATGCTAGCCTGGTGCGCCGCGGTCCTGCGTCCGAGAAACGTGGGCAGCACGTATTTCGGGGCCGGGATGCGGTGATAGGGGTACCAAGGAAAATCGTCAAGCTTCTTTATGGGGCGTTCTGGATTGTGCCGTTGAGTACCGTCTGAGTCTTTGTAGGACAGCCCTAAAATGCTCCTGAAATCACGCTCTCCCCTGATCGCTTCGAGTAGCTCAAGGAATGTTTGCTCTCCCTGGCCGCGCACTGCAAAATCTACGTACGTGGCATTCAGAGCTGCCTGCGTGTAGTTTGACGCAAAATATCCACCCCAAACAATGGGCACAGCGGGGAACAACCGGCGAACTTCGCGGCAGCTGGCCACGGCGCCCACTGTCTGGGGACCGGGCATCACGGTAACCGCCAGAAGTTCCACCCGGTGCTCGCGCAGGAGGGCCAGAATAGCCTCTGTAGGTTGCGGGTCCAGATTGCCGTCCACGATCGCGAACTCTTCACGCCCTTCAAGAACAGCAGCAATGGCCAGGATCGACAGAGGAAAGCGGCGGTTACCGGGCTTGGTTGCTTTCGGGTTGTAGAGAACGATCATTGGCGAAGCCATTCAGGCTCAATCGAGTGAGTAAGTTCGGTGGCTTCAGGTGCAGCTTGACGCCGTTTCTGGGCCCATCGTCTTGGCGTCCACGCTAGGCTTGGGAAGTTTCACGATGTTTTTTAGCTGGCGGTTCAGCCAAAGTTCGACCGGGAAACTGTAGAAATCGTGGTTCAATCGCAGGCGTGCCGGATAAGCGGTCAGATGTTGGACGGCTTTGGCGAAGCGGCCAGGGCCATTTGCCGCGATCGGAGCCCGGTCAAACGCGATCCGCAAATAGTCGCGCATGGTTTGCACGCGCTGATGGTCTTTGCCCTTAAGCCAAGGCAACACCGTGTATCTAGGGAAATAATTCACCCAGTCTTCGAGCGTCTTAGGCACGTCGATGCCCAGCGCCGCGGCCTGATGGAAGATGGGAGAACCGGGATATGGCGTGAAGATGTTGGTCCAGAACTCCGCTCCCGGGAACTTTTGACAGATATCCATCATGAAATTTACAGTTTCACGCCGTTCCTTGACGCCTTCTCCGGGATAACCAAAAATGATATTGAATGACGGAATGACACCGGCTTTGACACAGCGTTCAGTCGATTCGTAGATGTCACCCAACACCTGAAAATCCTTGTTCATGAGTTTCATCACGGCGGGGGAAGCAGTTTCGATTCCCTGACAGATCTGATGCAGGCCAGAACGGCGCAGTAAGGTCAATTCTTCTATGCTGAGACGTGCCGTGAGGTTTGTCGTCGCCTGGACGCTCCATTTGAACCTTCCGCCTTTACGAATCAGCCCTTCTGCGATTTGGAGCGCACGTTCGAGGTCAACCAGGAAGTTGTCATCCGCCATCCATAGCAATTCGAGCCGGTAACGTCGGGTGAGGTCGATCGTTTCCTCCACCACCTGCTCGACCGGCAGCGCGTTCCACTTGCGGCCGTAGACCCCCGCGTTGGTGCAATACGAACAGTTGAACGGACAGGCCAGACTTGAAACGTACATTGTCCAACGACGGCCGCAAACCTGTTCATAGGCGTCGAAATCAGCCAGGTGGTAGGCTTTGGGCGGCATTTTGTCGAGAGTTTTCAGCGGGCGCTCTGGAGTAAAGTGAAGTTTGCCGTCTCGCTTGAACCCAACGCCAAGCACGTCGTCCAGTTCAGCACCCCCCTGAAGATGTTGGACAACTTCGAGCATGCTGTCTTCACCCTGAGCCCGAACGACGATGTCGACGTACGGAGCCTCGAGTGTCTGGCCTGGCAGCAGCGATGGATGCCATCCTCCAAGAATGACAGGAAAATCCCTATCCCATTTCTTTACCGCCTTGGCAACTTCTACTGTGTCGCGAATCATCGGGCCGGTGACGACCGAAATGCCCAGACAAAGCGCGTCCTGTACTTCTTCGAGAATCCGCCTCTTGTAATTTGGCGTGATGGTGGAGTCGATGATCTTAATTTCGTATCCAGCATTTAACAGGGGCGTTGAAATCGCTAAGATTCCCAACGGCGCTGTCGCCTCGATGCTGGAAAAAGAGGGAACAAAAAAGACGATCTTCTTCGAAGCCTTCACGGGATTACCTCTCGGGCCTTTTCGGTGGCCGTTCGGCTTAGCATTCGAACTCTTCCGAGTGCTGCAGTTGCGGTCCTGTGGAACAAGAGCCGCCCAAAATGGAACGAAGAGTGGAAAGATAGCAGCAGAGAACGGCGCGATTGTCTCCCACTTGTCAAAGTTATGTAAAACCTGAAGGTTGGTCCTCCAAAAGCACTTGGGATACAAATCTGAAAGTGACAGAAATTTGACAAAACAGTGACAAACACGATTCGTTCGGGGCGTAAATTTCGCTGTTATTCGCGACAACTGCCGGTACAGGACTGAGCGTCCGAGGGTTCGCATGGCGCACCAACTGCTTTACTAAGCAGCCGAAGGAAAGCGCTGCCTACGCGGGGATACAGTGAAGAAAAAGGTTGTTCTCTTCTACCCACCGTATGATGGTCCCCCGTTAAGTGCGCCTCTTTGTCTGCTCGCGCTGGCTTCCCCGCTTCTGCAAGCTGGATTTGAAGTCAAATTAGTGGACAACCTGACTTCGCCCGATTTCGAGGATGCAATTCTCAGGGAGATCCAGGATGCTCTTTGCCTTGGCATTTCAGTTCTCACGGGGCCCATGATTGGGTCGGCGGTCCGAATGGCGAAGAAAGTGAAAAAGGTCCGGCCCGACCTGCCTGTCATTTTCGGAGGGTGGCACCCCAGTCTCGTTCCAGATCAAACTCTGAAGCCCGACTTTGTCGACGCAATTGTTCGAGCCCAAGGAGAACTGACCCTGCTCGAACTCGTGCGCCGACTCGCCGACGCTCAAGACTGGCAGGGGGTAAAGGGGCTCTCCTTCAAGGATGGCGACGGCGCCCATCACGAGCCCGAACGTCCGGTGGCTAACATCAACGATCTGCCGGCGCCAGCTTATCACCTGGGAAACTTTGACGTTTACGCAGCGGCATCCGGAACGCGCCAGCTCGGCTACGCCAGTAGTGTGGGTTGTCCCTATGCCTGTAACTACTGCACGGACATGGTTTTCTACAAACGCCGCTTCAATGCCTACCGGGCGGATCGCGTAGTCAATGAACTGGTTGAGCTTGTCGGTCGTTACAGAATTGAGCAAGTCGCGCTCCTCGATTCCAACTTCCTGGTGGATATCAAACGCGCCTTGGCAATCGCTCGGGGCATTGTTTCCAGTGGCATTCGCTTCCGCTGGGACTTCCAGGCCTCGACGGATTTCTTGTGGAGGATGAGCGACGACGACGTCAGGCTTCTCGGCGAGAGTGGTGTAACTCACATGGGTTTTGGCACAGAGTCAGCCTCGCAGGACGTGCTCAAGCTCATGAATAAACACCACCAGCGCGTCGAACAGATGGTCGAAACTGCACGGAAGGCAGAATTAGCCGGGATTCACGTGACATTCAACGTGATTCTCGGTTATCCCGGCGAGATGGAGGCTGATCGTCAGCAAACGTTCCGCATCATGAGCGACATTGCACGCCAGTATTGGAACGTGAGCTTTTCTCCGAACATTTTTACGCCCTATCCGGGGATTCCCATCTGGCCTCAGCTGAGGGAACTCGGTGTGCGCGAACCGCAGACTTTGGAGGAGTGGGAGATCCTGGCGTTGGGCCGCAACGTCCTTCCATGGCTGCAAGGCGAGGAGCTACAACGTCTGCGGCGCAGCTTGGAATACTTCATGCTAAATAACCAGATTCGCAAGGCTACGCGGAAGCACGCCTGGCTGAGGCTCGGTTTCCGCCGTGCTCTGGGTGTCCCTATTCGCTGGCGGATTGGCAGGAATCGGTACTCGTTTCCCTGGGAACTGTGGGTTTCGCGCGCCGTCGAAAAAGTAGTGACGCGGCGGTCGCTTTTGACCGGACAGAAGTTGAGTGAACGCATTCAGGACGTGTGCTGAGTTTAGAGATCAAACTGGCGAGGCGCAACTAACGTGGCCGAAGTCCTATTGACCCACTCCTATCACTTGTACTTCGACCGCAAGCAGACGCGGAAGATGCAGCCGTACCCCCCTTTGGGCACACTCTACGCGGCGGCTCTTCTGCGCAGCGCAGGCATTTCGGTCGCCTTATTTGACACGATGCTGACCAATCCAGAGGAAGAATTCCAAGTGGCACTTGAACAGCATCATCCCCGAATTGTTGTCATTTATGAGGATAACTTCAACTTCCTCTCTAAGATGTGCCTCACTCGTATGCGGGACGTCGCGTACCGCATACTCGAAGCCTCCAGGCGGGCGGGCTCCACCGTAGTGGTCAATGGTTCCGATGCTTCCGACCATGCTTCCGACTACCTGCAAAAAGGTTTTCGTTGCGTACTTCTGGGAGAGGCCGAATGGACTCTGCTGGAATTGGTTCGACATCTTCTGCACAACAACGATTCCGACGTTTCGCACATTGCCGGACTTGCCTACTTGCATCCCACAACCGGCGAACTGGTGCGGACGCCGCACCGCCCCTTGATGCGCGATCTGAATCAGTTGCCAATGCCGGCCCGAGATCTGGTTGACGTAAGCCAATACGCGACTGCTTGGAAGTCGGCGCACGGATTTTTCTCATTGAACATCGTTTCCAGCCGTGGCTGTCCCTACCGCTGCAACTGGTGTGCAAAACCCATCTATGGCGACCACTTCTCGGTCCGATGGCCAGAGAGTGTCGCCCAGGAGATGCGGAAGCTGAAGCGCGAATGCGGAGCGGAACATCTGTGGTTTGCTGATGACATCTTCGGGCTCAAACCAAAGTGGGTTTCGGAACTCGCGTCTGAAGTAGAGCGATTGGATGCCGCGATCCCTTTCAAAATGCAGTCTCGCGTCGATTTGATGACCTCGGAGACAGTCCAGGCGCTGCACCGCGCCGGCTGCGCGGAGGCCTGGATGGGAGTCGAGTCGGGATCCCAGAAGATTCTGTCTGCCATGGACAAAGGGACGCGCGTCGATCAGATCGCAGTTGCTCGTGAGAACCTTCGCAAGGAGGGTATCCGGGCTTGCTATTTTCTGCAGTTCGGATATCCAGGCGAGAACTGGCAGGACATTCAGCAAACCATTGCGTTGGTCCATGACACTCGTCCGGATGACATAGGGGTTTCAGTCTCTTATCCGTTGCCGGGAACAAGATTCTTTGATCGAGTCCGCGCCCAGCTGGGCAAGAAAACAAACTGGTCGGACAGCGAGGACCTATCCATGATGTTCCAGGGCGCGTATACCGACGAGTTCTATCGCGCGTTGCATGATGCTTTGCATGCCCAAGTCGATGCCTGGCACTCTGGTCAGAATGATGGAACTCCGCCCCAGCAAAATCACGAGCGCGCTGGTGCCAGCATCGATGAAATGTGGGAGCAGGTGGTGAAACTCGAGAAGGCCTGCCGCACTTCTCATCCCACCGTGCTCGAGACATTTTCGAGCGACCAGCTTGTGCAGTTGAAACCCGATCCCGGTTTCGCGAACATCGGCTCATCGGAAAATCGTTCGGGCAGCGACTAACCCAAACTTCGTATGGATCTACTGCTCACGCACGGCTATTTCTTGTACGAGGACCCCAAGGAGCTTCAGATCATGAAGCCATATCCTCCTTTGGGGATCCTCTACATCTGTGCGCACTTGCGCCGGAAAGGTGTGCAGGTTCAAGTCTTCGATTCCACGTTTTCCTACCGTCAGGAACTGTTCGATGTCATTCGGAAGGGTCCTCCATCGGTGCTGGGCGTATACGCAAACTTGATGACGCGGCCCAACGTGGTCGATATTCTGCGCTGCGCTAAGGATGCCCATTGGCAGACGATTGTCGGCGGGCCGGAGCCGGGCGCATACATCCAACAGTACCTCGACGCCGGGGCAGATTTTGTGGTCATCGGAGAGGGGGAAATCACTCTGGAGGAGTTACTCCCTGTGCTGCATGGAGAGTCGCAACAGCCTCCCGAAGAGATCGCGGGAATCGCCTTCCGCTCCCCGAGCGGCAACATTATCCAGACTCGGCCACGGGATCAGATTCGCGACATCAATGCACAGCCTTGGCCGGCGCGCGAAGCCATCGACATAGACCGCTACGTTTCTGTCTGGCGCGAACATCATGGCACCGGGTCCGTGTCATTGATCACGGCACGGGGTTGCCCCTATCACTGCCGCTGGTGCAGTCATGAGGTGTTTGGTAAAACCCACCGCCGCAGGACGCCGGCATCTGTAGCCGATGAACTCGCTTGGCTGGTCGGGAGATATCGCCCCGATATGGCCTGGATGGCAGATGATGTCTTTACGATTCATCATGGCTGGCTATTCCAGTACGCTTCAGAACTGAAGCAGCGCCGCCTCAAACTCCCATTTGAATGCATCTCCCGCGCCGACCGTTTGAATTCCCAGGTTGTCCAGACCCTCGCCGAGATGGGTTGTTTTCGCCTGTGGATCGGTTCCGAGAGCGGTTCCCAGCGAATTCTGGATGCAATGGAGCGCGGAGTGACTGTCGACGAAGTTCAGGCCGCGGTCGGTCTATGCAGGTCAAATGGAATTCAAACCGGAATGTTCTTGATGTGGGGGTATGAGGGTGAGGAGCTGGACGACGTCGAGGCGACCATCCAACACGTAAAGAAGACGGATCCGGATATTTTCTTTACCACCGTAGCATATCCGATCCAAGGCACGCCGTATTCCTCTCGCGTGGCGGAGCGGGTGGAGCGTGTGAAACCATGGAGCGTCAGTTCGGACAGGGATGTGCGCATTCGGGGCCGCCACTCGCGCCGCTTTTACGGGCTCGCTGATCAACTACTTCGGAGCGAGGTTGAACTCGAGCGCATACGGAGAAAGTCTGGCGCTGAATCCGCGGTGATTGCGGAATTACAGAATAAGGTGGCAGATTTGCGTACCGGTTTGCAGGCCTCCTCCGCCGAGGTGGAGGCTTGACCCCCGCCATGAAGTCGCTAGCCCGAACACCTGGATTTTCGTCACCGTTCGACACCATCGCCGAACAATATGACGCCACGTTTACTGCGTCGACCATCGGCCGAGTCCAGCGTGATCAGGTTTGGGATGAGCTCAAGAGAAGCTTTCGTCCCGGAGATCGAATTCTCGATATTGGGTGCGGTACCGGAGTGGACGCGCGTTTTCTGGCCGAGCACGGCATCGAAGTCGTTGCCTGTGACAATTCAGTGAGCATGTTGCGCGTCGCTGAACGAAGAATTGCTGAACTTCCTCAACCCCCGGGCTCAGTTCAATTGCGCCTGTTGCCCGCCGAGGAGATTTCAAGCCTGAGCGGCGACGCTCGCTTCGATGGTGCTTTGTCGAACTTCGGTGCCGTCAACTGTGTCGAGGACATGGCTAAACTGGCGAGCGACCTGACCCTGCTTCTCAAGCCCGGAGCAAATCTGTTGCTGTGTCTGATGGGTCCACTGTGTCTCTGGGAGACGGTGTGGTATCTCCTTCGGGGAGAGTTCGCCAAAGCCTTCCGCCGTTTTCATTGTGGCGGTGTTGCAGCGAGGCTTGGCGATGGGGCGGTCGTTCAGGTCCACTATCCGTTCCTGCGTTCCATCCGGCGTGTGTTCGCTCCCGCCTTCTCTCTCAAGACAATCCGAGGCATCGGAGTTGCGGTGCCTCCCAGCTATCTCGAGGCTTGGGCCCGCCGATTTCCGGGTATTGTGAGGCTTGGGGCGAACGCTGATCTGTTTCTGGGACGTTGTCCCGGGCTTCGCGTCTTCGCAGATCACGTCTTGTTGCGGTTCGAGCGAACCAGGCATGAGTGACGTTGTGACTTCATCCACGGCAACTTCCGCCCCGATTCCTCTGGCGCACCGGGCGCCCACTGCAGTGCTCCAGCTGCAATGCCCTGCCTGCCGCCAGGGACCGTGCAGGCTATTTCCGCCTGCTGAGCCAAGATGCCTTGCGTGTGGATATGTTTTCTCACAATGGCACGGAATCTACAACGCATTACCGCCGGATCGCGAGTTGACGTTTCGCCAGTTTGTCCGCGAATACGAATCCGTGCGCGCAAAAGAAGGCCGTGGTTCTGATCGTGCCGACTACTATCTGGCGCTCCCGTTCAAAGATCTCACTGGTCGCAACCCGTGGCAGTGGAGTATTCGAGCTCGCACGTTTCGTTTCATCGAGAAGAATCTTTTGCCGAGAATCGAGAGCCCCCGTCCGCGGGGCTGCGACGTCCTTGACATCGGTGCGGGTAATGGGTGGCTGTCCTATCGCCTGGCTCAGCGTGGTCACCGCCCCGTGGCTGTCGACCTGCTGGACAATGATACTGACGGACTCGGTGCAGCCCGTCATTACTTTCACCTCGCGCGTGCGTTTGCGTGCTTCAAGGCCGAAATGGATTGCCTTCCGTTCATGCCGGAACAGTTTGACGTCGTGATCTTCAACGCGTCGCTTCATTACTCCGTAGATTATGGACGCACTCTCGAGGAAGCGCTGCGATGCTTGCGAAGGGGTGGGCATTTGATCATCGCCGACTCGCCATTCTATTGGAAGGAAGAGAGTGGACAGCAGATGTTGCAAGAAAAGCGAGCTGCTTTCGATCGGCAGTTTGGTTTCCGCTCTGACAGTATTCGAAGCCGAGAATACATCACACCAGAGAATCTGAAATATCTTGCGGCTCGGCTGGCACTCCAATGGAGTGTTTATAAGCCCTGGTACGGAGTGACCTGGGCCTTGCGACCCATAAGAGCAAAACTGATGCGACGCCGGGAGCCGTCGAAGTTTTATTTGCTGCATGCCCAAAGGGAGAACTGACCTGACGTTCTCGCCCCGGCAAGAGTGCTGGAAGCGCCGGAGTGCCAAGGCGATTGATTACACCGGTGTTCACTTATGACCACGCTTATTTCCATCTCGCCCCCAGATCCCAGGATCGACAGTGCCGGCCTGGAACTTCATCGTGTCCGTACTCTGCCGATCGTCGTGATTTCCCCTCACAATCAATGCGACTGCCACTGCGTGATGTGCGATATCTGGAAGATTCGCGACGCGGAGGAGTTTTCTGTCCCAGAACTTGAGCGCCAGATCGCATCATTTCGCGACCTGAGAGTGCGTTGGGTGGTGTTTACTGGCGGAGAGCCCCAGAAGAACAGCCGTTTCTCCACATTGGCGAGTATGCTTCGCGACGAAGGGATCCGCGTCACGCTTCTTACTGCCGGACTGCTTCTAGGGTCGCAGGCTGAAGCAATCGCCGCAACTGTCGATGATGTGATCGTTTCTCTGGACGGGCCTCGCGCTCTGCACGACCGCATTCGTCGCGTTCCCAGGGCTTTCGAACGACTCGCCGGCGGTGTCGAGGAGCTGCGGCGCCTGCGCCCGGATATTCCCGTGCGGGCCAGGTGTACGGTTCAAAAGCTGAATCACTGCTCCCTATGCGCCACCGCAGTTTCGGCCCGGGGCATGGGTTTGAACTCCATCTCATTTCTTGCAGCCGACGTCAGTTCCACGGCTTTTAATCGGCTCTCTATCTCGCCGGCCGAACGCCAGGAAAAAATTGCCCTCAACGCCATCGAGGTAGAAGCTCTGGATCGAGAGATTCAGCGCTTGATACACGAGCACGCCGGGGATCTCACTTCTGGTTTCATCGCGGAGAGTCCGGACAAACTCAATCGCATCGTGCGGCATTTTCGCGCCTGCCTGGGACAGCTGGAACCGGTCGCTCCACGCTGCAATGCACCTTGGGTTTCGGCTGTGATCGAAGCGGGCGGAGACGTGCGGCCTTGTTTTTTCCATCGCCCCCTGGGAAATACTCGCGACGGGGGGTTGCACGAAATCTTGAATAGCTCGCAAGCTCTGCAGTTTCGCAAAGATCTCGACATCGCAACCGATCCGATTTGTCGGCGATGTGTATGTTCTCTGTACATTCCGAACGCGGGCACATTCGACACCAGTCCTACCGCCGGTGTTGGCCACGCGACTCACGGGGGAGGAGAATACATTGGCTGACCCAACCACGGACAAGACTGCGCTCGATGCGGGCGGCCCCTGTGAGGTGGCATTAGCAGCAGAAGCCTCCAGCACGCAGCATGATCCTATCGGTTGCGATTTCAATCTGCCATTGAAAGGTGTTTTCCATCCGCTCGGCTTCCCGGCTGAAATTGCCACCAATAGCGCGGATGTACTGGCAGCCGCGGAAGAGAACTGGAAATCATTCGAGAAGGTTTTTGCTGTGCCAGCAGTGCAGCTCCGTATCGCCATGCTCAAAGACCACGCTAGTCAATGCCTGCCTCCGCCCACCTGTCGGGGACAACGCAACCTGGTGATGTTTGTGGCCAGTTCTCATGATTTCGCCGTCTGTGATCTGACCACCGGGTTCGCTTCCTGCTGGCTCTCGGCCAGCACGGTTGCGAACGGTGCCTATCTGCGGTACCACTTTCTCGATGCCATGGCATTGCTTCTCATTGAAGCTTTGTATTTAACTCCAGTCCATGCAGCCTGTGTCGCCTTCCACGGACGCGGACTGCTGCTGTGTGGCGACTCTGGAGCAGGGAAGTCCTCGCTCGCCTTTGCCTGTGCGCGCAGGGGATGGACGTTTGTTTCAGATGACGCGAACTTCTTGGTTCGCGGGGGCGAACGTCGCGTCGTAGTCGGCAATCCTTATCACCTGCATCTTCGCGAATCCGCGACCGGTTTGTTTGCTGACTTGAAGTCTCACCGCCTCGCCCCCCGCATCAACGGAGAAATTGCGATTGAGCTGAGAACGGCGAACATGCCGGAAATCCTCACATCTCCGCAGTCGCCAATTGACTTCCTCGTCTTTCTTAGTCGGCAGCCATCAGGTCCACCCAGCCTTCGAGCTTTCTCGAAGGAGCGGGCATCGGCGTGCTTGGAACAGGTCATTTGCTATGGGGAGCAGCACATTCGTGACGCGCAGAAATCGTCGTTGCGTGATCTACTTTGCGCGGAGGTTCTCGAATTGCGCTATAGCGATTTGGATTCTGCTGTAGGTTGCCTCGAAGGGTTAGTTCGTGCGGACGG
>Ga0207646_10005312_pt1 | contig 13581 bp, 15 predicted proteins | sample KBSK5502metaG_FD_184343 | JGI IMG/M metagenome (GOLD analysis project Ga0207646, IMG submission 184343) | Corn, switchgrass and miscanthus rhizosphere microbial communities from Kellogg Biological Station, Michigan, USA - KBS K5-50-2 metaG... | ecosystem: Host-associated > Plants > Roots >... | reverse complement strand
CCGGTTTGGTGGAGGACGCTTGTTATGTGGTAAAATGAAAGAGTAAACGCCCTTTGGCACCATTTCTCTCACGGAGTGTTCCCTTGTCTCTCGATATCCTTTTTCCCCATCTTCACGACTTCCGCCTGCTTTCCTACAGGAGAGAGACCACGCGTCTGGTCCTCACCTGTGAACGGGTGACGCCGAGCGCGCCCTGTCCGGTGTGTGGCACTGCCGCTCATCGGATCCATAGCCGCTATCAACGCACCGTCCGGGATCTCTCGGTTCAGAACGTGCAAGTCCTCCTGCATCTGCACGTCCGCAAGTTCTACTGTGATCAGCCTGACTGTCCGCGGCGCATCTTCACCGAACGGCTCCCCCAGGTGACCTCGCCCCATGGTCGCTTTACCTTCGCTCTTCGTCAGTTCCTCGGTCAGCTTGGTGGGGAACAAGGTGGGGCATCAGCTGCACGCAGCGCCACCCTCCAGGGCATGCAAGTGACTGCGCGAGCGATCTTGCGCTTCATGCATGCCCTTTCCCTCCCCTCCATCGCTCCTGCACAGATCATTGGCCTCGACGAGTGGGCCTGGAAGCGCGGCCAACGCTATGGGGCTATTGTCGTGGATCTGGAACGCACCAAGCCGATTGCCTTGTTGCCCGATCGCTCGAAGCCGACGGTCGTCCAATGGCTGAAACGCTACCCAACCATCAACATCGTGGCGCGGGACCGCAGTAAGGAGTTTGCAGCCGCTCTCACAGAAGCTCTTCCCCATGCCAAGCACGTGGCCGATCGCTGGCACGTCGCGAAAAATCTGACGGAACATCTGGATAAGGTGGTTTCTGCTCGCTGGAAACAGCTGACCAAAGCTGGAGGCGAAGCCGAGATGCCACCCGAACCCGTTCTCGTTTCCCCTCCTGCACCTCGGCCTCGCCAATCTCCTGGTGAAGCACGCTATCAACAGATGCTCGCCCTCCAAGAGGCAGGGCTTCCAACAGGGGTCATTGCCAAGCGTCTGGGAGTGGGGCAACGCACGATACAGCACTGGCTAGCACAGGAGCATGGTCCCTATGCGGGGCCGCGCAAACCGCGCCGCAGTCCGCTCGATTGGTCGACGCGCTATCTGCGGGAGCGCTGGGAGGCGGGCGAACGCAACGGCACGGTGCTTTGGGAGGAGTTGCAGGCCAAAGGCTACACGGGATCGAGCCGCAGTGTGTATCGGCATCTAGCCAAATGGCGCGAGCATCCGCGCCAGCGTGGACTGCCTGCTTCGCTTGAGTCGGTCCCTCGCTCGCCCTTCGAAGACGTGACCCCAGGCAAGGTCGTCGGGTGGATGCTGGCCCGTCCAGGGGAGCTTCGCCCAGAGGCCGAGGCACAGTTGGATCAGATCACGCACATGGATGGCACCCTCGCGCAGGCACGAGAGCTGACTCACGGCTACTTGGACCTCATTCGCCACCACAGCGGTGAAGGACTCGACAACTGGCTCAAGGGCGTGCGTGCCTCCACTGTCCGGGAATTCCTCACCTTTGCCCGCAGTGTCGAGCGCGACAAAGCCGCGATTCTGGCGGGACTCACGCTTGCCTACAGCACCGGGCCTGTAGAGGGACACAGCAATCGCCTCACACTCATCAAACGCCAGGCGTATGGTCGAGCGGGGCTTTCCTACTTGCAACACCGCTTTTTGTCGGCTGCCTAGCAGATTTCAAGAAGGTGACGATGATGCGTATCGGCATTATTACGATCGGCTCCCGAGGCGATGTCCAGCCCTATATCGCTCTGGGAACAGGCTTCAAACGCGCTGGCTATGAGGTGCGTCTGCTCACGCATGGGGCATTTGCCGACGCTGTACGCGAAGAAGGATTGGATTTTGTGGATCTTGGAGTGGACCCACGCACCGTGATGGAGCAGGTCATGTAGGAGGCAGGCCTGGCGAAACGGTCCAGTCGGATCGCGCTTTTCCGCCAGATGGCGTTTATGCGTCAGGCGTTACGCATCGCACATCCGCTCCTGCAGGAGGGCGCTCAGCGCTGTTGGCAGGCGACTCAGGATGTAGATGCCTTGCTGCTCAGTCCGCTGGGGGTCTTCATCGGGATGCCGCTCGCGCACAAACGCGGCATCCCGGCTTTTGCTGCGAATGTGCAGCCACTCACGCCCACCAGGGCGTTTCCAAGCGTGCTCTTTCCTCCATCTCCGGCCTGGTTGGCTCCGGTGCGGTCCTCCTACAACCGCTTGTCGGCAGAGGTGGTGGAGCGGGTGCGCTGGCCACTGTATCGAGGATCAATGGGCAAAGCCGTCCATGCCGTCCTGGGCACGCCGCTGCGCTCCCCTCTTGCTCAGATGCGACGGGAGCAGAGGCCGAACTTCTACGGGTTTAGCGCGCATGTGCTACCGCGGCCAGCGGACTGGCCCAACTTTTGCCATGTCACGGGCTATTGGTTCCTCGACACCAAAGCGGCCTGGTCCCCGCCCGCCGATCTGGAGGCCTTTCTCCAGGCTGGGCCGAAGCCGGTGTATATTGGCTTTGGCAGTATGAGGGGAGCCGATGAAAGGGGCTTCACGGAACAGGTGGTCAGCGCACTCGGGCGCTGCGGGCAACGGGGCATCCTGCTCACCGGTTGGGGAGCCATCGCGCATGTGCCCAAGACTTCGACGATCTTCGCCATCGATGCTGTGCCGCACGACTGGCTCTTTCCACGGGTCGCGGCGGTGGTCCATCACGGCGGCTCCGGCACCACGGGAGCCGGGTTGCGCGCTGGTCTTCCTTCGCTCATTGTTCCCTTTATCGGCGATCAATCCTTCTGGGGACGACAGATCTGCGAGCGTGGTCTTGGTCCGCAACCCATTGAGCAAAAGCACCTGAGCGCCGAGGCACTTGCGCAGGCCATCACCACGATGATCACGGATCAGGCCATGAGGCAGCGAGCGGCAACAGTGGGAGAGCAGATCCATGCAGAGGATGGTGTTGGGAATGTTGTCCGACTGTTTGAGCAATCTCTCCGAGTCCCGTAAGCGGGTGTTCCTTTTTCCTGGCATCGGTACCTCTCACCAAACGGGTCTGAGAACCAGGAAATGAGACAGTTAGTGCCTGTAGGCCTATTGGGCTCGCCAATGAAAAAGACAACGTTAAGCCCAGGTTGAGAATGAAAAAAAGCATGAAAAGACAAAAGATGCGAAATAGAGTATACACTCTATTTCGCATTAACTGTATCGGATAAGTCTGGCGGTTGCATGGATGAGTCGTTCCATATCCGAAAAAGTACCTTTCGCCAGCCAGGTTAGATTAACTGCTGAGCTAAATGTGCCATCCAACTGCCAGCCTTCATCAAAATACGGTTTTAATAGTGCGAGAACTGCTGGTTGAGCACGCTCTATAGCCTGCTCTTTGGAAGCGCGCTCATATTTTTCGATTAATGGTTGTCGTTTTTTGTCCCAATGAAGCTCTACCACCTCGTACTCGACCTTCGGCTTGCGTGTTTCCGAAGCTGTGGAAATACCCGTAGGCGGATTTCCACAGTTGTAGCAGAACTTCATAAAGTCCTCTAATTTAGTTCCGCAGTGGGAACAGAAGATAGCCATAGTGCCCTCCTTGGTTTACTTTAACAAGAACAGTCTGGGATATGACAACGATTGCTGAGATTGTGGGCCATTTTCAAGGCAACTACCCTATTTACTGTATAAACTTCTTTGATAGTCCAATAGTTGACCACTTCCCCAAAAACGCTAATTGAAAATCCCAACCACTCTCCCAAAAATTGTTAATAGAATCGGCTCCACTCTCCATACTGAAAATGAAGCCGACTGAAAATTGTCGCATCCTATGAACGGTCAGGGCACTAGAACGCTAAGCAAACAACCACCAGCCGACATACTTGCTGTAGGCGCGACTGTCATGCTGGCTGATGGTCTCAACATGTATGCCACTTTCGTCAAAAGCATCGGCTGTAGAAAGTTCTGTCCCATCGCCTTTGCTATAGGTGACATGACTATATATCTGACTACTCCCATCTAAGAAAAAGACCAGTGCGCCATGTGGCGGGGGCTGGCTAGTATCCTTCCACCCGTTCCAGATGTTAGGCCATATATTGACTGGATAGGTGCCATCGTTAATTGGTATTTTGACATACGCCGCAAAGTCAACACCAGCCGCTTTATACGCATTCCGCACAAACGCTACACACTGACCGCTATAACTATTTCTGTGATACATGAACTGGTCATTTGCCCAATTGTATGCTGCCGCTTCTACTTTGGTATAGCCGTATTGACAACGCGTTGCGCCATGCGGATACATATTCCCCTCATGACAACTGGCTGTAAGTGTTGTAGGGCCATTCACCCATGTATAAGGTGTATAGTTATCCGACTGCCAACTGCCATCGCTATTTTTACCACAGCCCACATGTAAACTAATGTAGGTTGGGAGTGTCGTGGTGATGCTACGTTGGAATAGCCCATCACTGGCTATAGAGTTATAGATGACAGCAAAGGTAGAGCCGCCACCAGAGCTTTGTATCCACACCCCTACAAAGTCATGGTTGTCACAACTAACCGCGCCCTGGACACAAATTGTGGTACTGGCCCTGGCGGAAGAGGGAACTCCCAAGAAGCCCGCTACAGCAGTGAGCATAGCCACTACTACAAAACCGAAGATCAGTTTTGACTTGAGAAACTTTTTCATATCTGTTTATCCTAAACTATAGAAACAACAAAATCGCCAGAGAAAGGGTCGCCACCAGGAAGGAAAATGAACTTGAGGGGTACAATTTGAGCTTTAACTATCTGGAATTCACTCACTTGCTACCTACTCATCAAGACAATTGTAAGAGGGAAGAGGTTATATATTAATGGTGAAATTGGTATAGAGATGGTTATGAATGTATCAATGTGATTGAGATTACACAACTATTTTCACTAAAAATAAACGGAAAGATACACGAGAAATAAGCAAGTAGGAATGCACTAATGCATGGAGAAATAGTAGCAAAGAAGCGGTGTGAGGAAGTGCTTGCATATTTCTCGTGTGTGCGTTGGTTTGAGAACACTAGGTGGGGTGGTTAACTTTTTGGTTAGCAAACGGTCACTTTTCGATTAACGAACACACAAAATAGCATATGCATTAAAGGAGTGCCAGCGTCGCACAATTTTCCATATCTCGATGCGCTTTTCAAAGTGACAAGAAAGTATTCAACGTATCTTCAAATCTTCTTTTTGATACATTGTTAACTATCTATCTCTACTTCGTTGAAAAGGTATTAAGAGTAAAAGAGGGTGGAGGAGACATGCACGTTGTAGAGATACAGACTCAGGATCACCAGAGGCGCTTCGTCGTAATTAACGACGCAGGAGACCTTGTAGAACCTATCGTGCAATATTTGAAGTATCTTGATCGCATAGGCTCTGCCCGCAATACCCTTCGCGCCTATGCTACTGCGCTGCGCCTATACTGGCAATACTTGGAACAAGAGAGACTTGTCTGGCAGCAGATTACCCTGGATGATCTCGCACGATTTGTGCTCTGGCTAAAAGTGCCTTCTGGGTCACTCAAGGTTCTTCCTGTCCATCCTGTAGAACAGGCACGTTCCAACCGCACCATCAATCAAACGCTCAATGTTGTCAGAAGCTTTTACGATTATCATTGGCGGATGGATGCTGTTTCCACGAACATGAAAGACAAAACCACCACGTACTTACCAGCTCGTGCCAAGCGTTACAAAGGGTTTCTCCATCATATCACGAAGGGATCACCACTTGCGAAGAACCTCTTGAGACAAAAGGAAGAGAAACGACAACGACCGAAGACAATCACGATAGCCCAGGTACAAGCCCTGCTTGATGCATGCTCCAATCAGCGGGACCGTTTTCTGGTGAGACTCCTTTATGAGTCGGCGATGCGTGTCGGGGAAGTCCTTGCGCTTTATGTGGAGGATGTGGATGTAGCGGAGAACCGACTGTACGTCCGTGATCGCGGTTCCCTTGAGAACGGAGCTGAAATCAAAACGATCCACGCGCCACGTAGTATTGATGTGTCTTCTGACCTCATTGATGAAATTGTGGCCTATGTCGGCAGAGTCCACACCATAGAAGTTGAAACGAACCATCTCTTCATCAAATTGCATGGGTTACGGGCAGGCCAAGCGTTAACCTATGCTGATGTGGACTCACTGTTTCGGCGCTTACGGCAAAAAACGGGCCTGGACGTGACCCCGCATATTCTGCGTCATTCAATGCTTACGCGGCTGGCTGAATTGGGATGGCAGCCAGAACTGCTTCAGGAACGCGCTGGACACGCCTCGTTTCAACAGACCTATCAAACATATATCCATCCATCGAAGGAGGCTCTACGAGCTGCCTGGGAACAGACACAAGACCAAGTATGCCCCAACTCTTCTTCAAAAGGATCTAAGTCACGATGAAAAACACAAACATCAGAGTGATTGAAGGAACAGCAACACTCGCTCCGTTAGACCAAGTCACAGAGGAGTTCGCAAAAGATAAATGGGATGCCCGCTTGATACCGGGGCTGCGCTACGCGCCCCATACCACCAACTACTACATAGATTTTCAGCGTATACCAGTGATTTTTCGTCCTGTCGTCAAGGAGTATATCAAACACAGACTGTCTACGGGTGTTACCGTAGCCACGCTGCATCGAGGCACATTTTGCCTGGGAAATTTTCTCACCTTTTTCCTACAGCAGTATCCTCACACTCAGACGTTACAAGCACTTTCCAAGCAGGACATTGATGCGTTTATCATAGCCCTCAAAGCAGAGGGAGAAGCACATGGTTGGAAGGATAACGATCAACGCATTTATAGTCATATCTCGTTCTTGGAAGAGCTGTTCTCCTATCTCGAACGTATTCAAAGTCCTCTCAGACCCACTGAACCAACGGCGCGTATCATCTGGTCGAGTCATTATCCAAAGCTTCATCACCAACCAAGTGTGCGTGTCAAACATATCCCCCACGTAGTGCTGGCTCAGCTTGATACGCATCTCCAGCATTTACATCCAACCTACATTCCCATCATCATTTTGTTACGAGCAAGTGGCTGGCGCATTTCGGATGTCTTATCTCTCAAACTGGATACGTGTCTGGAACAAGACGGCGACAACTACTACCTGGTCGGAGACATTCAGAAAACGCATGTGCTTGGTCACAAAATCCCGATTACGAGAGATGTCGCAGCCGTGGTTCTCACTCAGATCGAATGGGTGAAGCAGCAGTATACTCCTGAAGAAAATCTCAAGAGGTGGCTCTTTCCTGCGTCGAAAAAAGGCCCGCATCGCACGAGCCAGCGTTTCCTGAACGGAGAGCCGTTGAATGCAAGAAGTGTTGGTCATATGCTTAATCAATTTGCAGCACGGTATCACATTCGAGACGAGAAGGGAGAACTCTTTCACTTCCGACTCCATGCTTTCCGACATACAAAGGGTGTAGAACTAGTGAACAATGGCATGAGCCTGTTTATGGTGCAACAATGGATGGCCCATGCATCGCCAGAAATGACCCTCATCTACGCAAGGATTTTGGATGAAACCATGCGTACCCAATGGGAAAAGGCTGTGCAGCATGGCATTGTCCAGTTTACCGAAGGCAAGCCAGAATTTGTGCCAGGCAAGAAAATACTCACGGTTCTCAATGAGCCACAGGCATTCGACCCGGAGCGGGTGAGAGACTACCGATCCAATACAAAACTCCCTGTAGGGAATTGTGTGAAGCCACCAAAATTGATGTGTAAGTTTACCGAACTGCCTTGTTTCCATTGTCCGGCGTATGTGCTCACACCGGAAGATCTACCTGCGCTAGAAACCTATGAGCAGCAAATCCTTGAACGTATCGAAATTGGGAAACAAGCCAGCAATACCTACTGGACCCTCGTCAATCAGAAAAATCTCGATGAACGGGTCCGGCCAGCCATTGCCATGCTCAAGCAGGGGAAGATCGTGGCGAAAAGTGACAAGTACGAGCGCGAGTACACCCCGGAGGAATGGGAACAACAGCGAGCGCGACGAGGAGCAGGTGAGGAGGAAACGAAATGAGTGGTAAAACCTGGAAACGAAACACGACTGGTCTTGTCGCACATGCGAAGCTTCGCAAAGAGGAAAAGTGCAAGCGGGTCGATGAAGCAATCACTCGCTTGCTGAGAGAACATAAGACAATCAATTTCAACACGGTAGCGAAAGTGGCCGGTGTCAGCAAACCCTACTTGTATAGTCAGCCTCAGTTCCGAGATCGGATTGAGGCTCTTCGACAAGAAGAGCGAGAACAAAAGGTACGTGAGCGGGTGACTCCCCCGACAGGCAAAACTGACGCCAGCAAGGATCTGGTTATTCTCGCCAAAGAGCGTCACATTAAAGAACTGGAAGAGGAAAACCGGAAGCTCAAGCAACAACTCAAAGTTGCTTTGGGGAAAGCATACGACCGACTTTGAATACCCTCAACCAAACGACCAAGCGACGTAAAAGAAACTGTCGAGTCTCGGTATGTCGTACCCCCCCTTGTTAGTGAAAGTCTCACAAAGTCGTACCGGCCAAGACGCGAGTATACTCGAGCTGGCGCCAGGCCTCCTGAGTAAAGGGGAGGGCCAATTGATAGGCAGGAAGGGCGAGCAGGTGTCCCAGTTCGCCCATCAGATCGGTCTTCGTCAGTCCCTGGGGTGCAAACGTGATGGTGGACTCACTGCCTGCTAGCTGTCCCAGGAAGCAGCCCTGGGTCGCATCGAAATGCACTTCGAGCAACTGGTTGCGAAGGCTCGTGCCGAGATAGTAGTCATAGCCCCCAAGGTCGAGCCGCCCGTTGGCCCGGATGCGCCGAAACCAGCGACAGGTAGCCAGGTACGCAAAGACGCGCTCAAGGTCGAGCATCTCGGCTTCCCATTCTGGGCGCTAGAAGCGACCCGAGTGCGCCGCTTCTGGACAGACTTGTAAGGGAGCGTGGCCCTGGAAGACGCTACTGGGAATGTGGTGATTGAGCATGGTGCGACGTGCATCGAGTCCAGCCCACAGCGCCGCTTGATCTGACCAACGCTGGCCCAGCAGGGTTTGCAGTGTCATGGTTTGATGTGTGCGCTCAATTTTGGCGTGGTCGGTGGGACAACGCTTGCGGGTGAAGCAGAGGTCGATGCCCAAGGCCAGCAGCCACAGATGCAAGCGGGTCGGAAACGGCGACGGGGAGGTGTTGTCGTAAAAGACGGTTCCGTGATCCAAGGTGATGCGCCGTGGCAGGCCGGTGGTCACGAAGGCACGGCGGAGCATGAGTTGATAGGCTTCAAACGGGGGATTGGTCGTATCCAGGCAGGGATAGCTCTCGACCTTCAGGCGACTCACCACATCAATAACGGTGATCAGGCTGACTTTCCCCACCCCCGCCACGTGCATGCTTCCCTGGGCATCGAGTTCCCACTCGTCATGGGGAGCGCCTGCTGGCTGGATCACTGGGATGGGGAGGTCACAATGCTTCTCATAGCGGCGGGTCAGGTGCTCGGCACGAAGCCCCGCGGCAATGCGGGAGCGGCTGGGCAAGGGCTGATCGGTCCAGCGAGGATCAACTTGGAGTTCTGCCAGTAGCGTCGTCGGCCCCCAGCCAGGATGCGCCCGGCGCATCTGCAAGATAGCCTCACGCATACCCGTCGGGAGCGTGCTCAGCGGCCCCTTGGGAGGGCGGCCCATCTGAGAGCTCAGACCGGTGCGCCCTTGGTGTTGACCACGTCGACGCCATTTGCGCACTGTCCAGATTGAGCAGCCGAGCGCTGCCGCAATCTCTGAGTTTGACTGTCCGGCGGCGGCTCGTTCGCTGATGTCCAGCCGCTCTGGGAAGGTGGTCGTTTGTCCGCGTCGTAGCATAGAGCCTCCTCTCGTACCACCTCCAGCCGATACGCTGATTGTTTGTGCTGGAGGATCAGAGCCGCTCCCACTGGCGGCCACGAGTGCCTCATCAGACGAGATCAGTTGAGATGTAGTATGCTAAAGTGTAGGACATCACCACTTTCTGTATAAGCGTTGACCGAGCGCGTCTGTGCTCCCTTTGGCTGTGCCCAGGAGGGGCACCTGGCTGTGCTTCTCCGAGCCGGATGACGCGTGGCTGAGAGCCTGAAGGTGAGGGAAGTACGAAACCCGAGAGTGCAAGGAGGCAGCATGTACACGTTGCGTCAGGCGACGGAGGCCGATTACGCTTTCCTCTTTCACCTGCACCAGGCCTCAATGAAGGCACCCAGACGTGGGGCTGGGACGAAGTGGTGCAGCAGACCCTCTTTCGGGAGCGCTTCGAGCCTGCGCATGTGCAAATTGTGGTCGTCGATGGTCGCGATGTTGGCGCCCTTGCGGTGAAGCAAGAGCCCAATACACTGATCCTCGCGAATCTGCAAATCCTTCCAGACACGCAGAAACAGGGCCTGGGAACAGCGATTATCAGGACGCTCCTCTGGCAGGCAAGAGAGCTTGGTGTATCGGTCAGCCTTCAGGTCCTCAAAGTCAATCCTGCTCGCAAACTCTATGAGCGGCTCGGCTTCACTGTCATCGGAGAAACCGATACCCATTACCTGATGAGGACTGCGCCTCAAGCCGCTTCTCCCCTGTCGGACTTTTCTGTATAAGGACCAGTTTCTAGTCGTGTATCTCTATCTCCAAATAGGTCTTCTGCACCTGCACGAGGTACGACTTTGTGAGACTTTCACTAACAAGGGGGGTACGACATACCGAGACTCGACACAATCTTGTGCGACGCGAACGGTTTGGGCTTCTCAACAACTATGAGACTCCCTACCCCCTAGTGCTCTCTCTCAAAATCGAAAAGTGACTCATAGAAAGGTTTGGTGAGTCGAAAAATTGCCACTTGAAAACGAAAAAGCAAAAGTCTCTAAGTATACCTACATTAGTAGCCAGTCCAGCCGAAGTCACTAGGGACGTTAGGCGTCACTCCCGTAGTGTTGTATGCCATCGTGACAGCATCGTGTTCATGTAAGCTGACATTTTAAACTAGTAGTTTCCCCGATTTTGTGCTCATTATTGAGCTGAATTCGTGCTCACTTTTCGAGCAAGCATTCAGGGAAAGTTCCAGTTAACACGAACCTAGAACACTACACAGCGATTGCTGCGATGGCTGCGATGGCAGCGATGACACCCATTGATTTTGCTGGATAGCCTGTTGAACACTCCCGCTCACAAGAGGACTGATGTAGTAGTCATTAAGCTTCTGCAAAACATCAGGTAGTCGAGATAGTACTTCTTCCCAGCTAAAATCCGTGGGCGAAACTGGTAGTATATCTTTAGGAAAGGTTGCTATTAAGTAGCCCCCTTGTCCTTGCCCCTGTGGACAAGGGTTATTAGGAGTAGTGAAGTACTGGTATACCTGGCTTGCCCAGGTAGTGAAGGCATAATTTGCCGTGAGCGCGTTAGATATCAGGGCTTGGTCATCACTGGTTGTATTAAGAAGAGACTGATCATTTTGTGCCTCGTTTGCTAAATTGTTCAGCCACTGGTTGAAATTGGACGCAACATTATTATCATAGTAGTTTATGGCGTTTCCATAGTAGTCTACTCCACAAACTTGATAGGCGTTATTTTGCCAAAGGGTATATATTTGCTGAAGAGCGTTGTAGCTTAGTTGCCGTTGTCCATAAATGGCAGACATGACATCATCGAAGGATACTGTAGACGTAGTCTGAGCCTGATTGGTAGTTTCTCCAGTCGTAGTCTGAGCCTGATTAGCAGTGCCTCCACAGGCAATGAGGATACTTGCCATAGCTACTACAATACTTATGACCAGGGCAGGCTTCCTGATCTTACTAACTAGCCACGTAGGAAATTGCATCTTCTTCTCCCCTCTGTTCGTTTTTTTGTCGAACGGCTCTAACAACTACAATGATGATCGTGTCATTTGCATGTGCAGCATCTACAGTTCGGCTCTTCTTCTCTACAGTCAAATCGTCTTTTATATCCCGCACATTCGCTCCTACAGAGGAAGACGCAGGCTGTCTATGAATTTCGCATATCACTTTCAGGGTATCCAGTCCACATGTGGAAACGTTGGTGAGTATGCGAATACGCACTGGCTGATCTACGGATACGAACTAAGAGGGAGGTATGTATGATATGCTCAACAGGGCTAAAGTAACATTTTGGAGCGCAATGTGCAAGAGGTTCAGGGGTATTTAAAAATCGAGAGAAAAATGTGATTATTTTGTGATATTACCTCCCTCTTTACCTCACCTGCTACGACTTTTATATAGCCATGAGTGTTGAGGAACTTTTTTTGCTGCTTCGATGTGTCTATAGCAATGACGTATAATGAGCGTGAAAAGGGCGAGAAGTCGAGATAAATACTATTGTGCGACGCGACCAGGTTGGGCTTCTCAGCAACTATGAGACCCGATAGAACCACCCCCTAGTGTTCTCAAGCAGACTGCACGTACCGAAACCACAAAGAACTCGGCAGCAGCGTACTACCGAGTTCCTCGCCTCTCAGCGTAAAAAACCTGTAATCAAGCTTTGGTCATTGTAGTGCCTAATATCACAGTACCCCACGAAGTGCTTACTCCTGGACAGTGACCTCATACGTTTCGAAGAGTGGTGCTGCGGCAAAGATGGAGGCGAATTTGGCAACCTGCGCTTGCATGTGGGTACTGCCCGCCCCACTGGCTAGTGCATCAGCTTCACTCTGCCACAGTGTGATTGAGATGCCCTTGTTTGCACTCCTGTCTACCAACCCAAGGACTCCTTTAAACCCAGGTTGCTGCCTGGTTTCTGACAGCGCTTCGCGATAAATCTGTAGTCCTTCTTCTATCTTTCCTGGCTGATACTGAACTGTGATAACTCGTGCGTACATGCGGTTCTCCTTTCTTTGGCTGTTCACTTAGGGGAAGTATTTCTTCCCTGTTGGAATGGGAGAGTGACTCCATCCACTCTGCAAACGATGGAGGTCTCCATTTTTTCGCTCCCAATTGCCAGGGGCAAGATACTACCTGGTCTGTCCTAGCGGAGGAACCACGCCAAGCTGTTGCAGCAGACCTAGCATGTCCATGTTTGTCCAGTTTTCGACGATCTTGCCGTTTGCAAAGTGATTGATGCCGATGCCTTTCACCGTCGCGTGCTTGCCTGTTGGTGGAATGCCCATGAAGTCACCCTTGTGGGTGCCACTCACGATCCAACGAGTGACCACTTTGTCCCCTTCGGCCACTTGGTCTTCAATGGTGAAACGCAGGTCGGGGATGGACGTGAAGTTCATCAAGTTGAACTGTTTGTAGGCTTCTACACCCTCTATCGTGGTTGAGCCAAGGTGATACACGAAGGTAGGAGCATACAGCTCATCGAAGAGTGCCAGGTTCCTCTGATTAAAGCCCTCCTCAATCAGACGGCGAACAATCGCCTTATTGTCTTCAGTTGACATAGAAACTACTGCTACCTTTCTCATACTCAAAAGTGTACAAGACACCTTTGAGCGGTCAGTTGTTCCTGCTTCATTGCCGATTGCCATGACACGGGAACCTTTGAATCAGCCCTCCCGTTTCGGTCTCACATCCGCTCCACAGGCGCTTTAACGTCATCGGTCGTAGCCACTACCCAGGACGGCCAGCTTTACGCAAGAAGCTGGCGAAGCATATCA
>Ga0207646_10005310_pt1 | contig 13582 bp, 7 predicted proteins | sample KBSK5502metaG_FD_184343 | JGI IMG/M metagenome (GOLD analysis project Ga0207646, IMG submission 184343) | Corn, switchgrass and miscanthus rhizosphere microbial communities from Kellogg Biological Station, Michigan, USA - KBS K5-50-2 metaG... | ecosystem: Host-associated > Plants > Roots >... | reverse complement strand
GCAACGTTCAGGGCGTTGTGCTCTTAAGGGCGTGGGGGTTCGAGTCCCCCCTTCGGCATTACTCGTCTCCCGCCGTCCACCGATGTGCAACTATACCCATATCTTTGCCGCTGCGGCAGCTTTATGCTTTCGTTTTGGCGCGGCAGCTTTATAGTTCCACAAATTCCGCTCGAGTTTTGGGGCACCAGTGCTCGACCCCAGTTTTACTTTTCCCAGCCGAGTTCCTTTAATACAGCGCGCCATGCATTGAGAGCTTCAGGAATCCTGATAGTCCCTGGCCTGGTCAACAAGTTCCTCACCCGCACCTGGCTTGGATAGAGGCCTTCGGAGTGCACTTTCAACGCGGCCCGACGCACCTCACGAATGATCCGCTGCTTTTTCTCTTCGCATTGATGGGCCCGATACTCCTCAAACCTCGCAGAGATCGCCCTGCACAAATCGGGAAAATATTTGCAGAGAAAGGAATGATCATACCCCAGCTTCCTGGCGACTTTACCCATCGGTGCGGGAGGATAGCTTCCGGTGGCCAGCTCCGCTTCCAGTACCCTACGCACCCTCTCTACATCAAAGGATCGATAATACTTTTTATTCTTCAACAGCACTGCTGCCGGTATTGCCGCTTCAGAGATCTCGCTGATTTTTATGCTATCAGTAAAGAGCGTGAGCGGAGATAATTCACAGAGATAGCAGAATTGTAAAAGTGAGGCAAACTGGGGTACTTGCATTCCATTCTTCCAGTCGCGTATGGTCTTCCTGTCCACCCGAAACTTGCGGGCGGTTGCGGATACGTTTCCGCCAGCCATTTCGTGCAGATCCATTTCAACAGCTTCGCTGAAACATTCCCTTCGCGGCACAACGCCCAGATAGGGGGAGGCAGCCAGGAGTTTCCCGACCTCTGCGATGACCCAGCGCTGCCATCTCCCCTCCTCCACATCTAAGGATGCAGCGCTGCCCTGCGGGCATTCTGCACTCCGTATACCCAACCAGCGGCCACAGTGAAAGCAATACCCAGGGACAGCTCGGGGAGCGAGCATGTAAGAACGACGCCTACATTCAGCATGGGGGCACTGCAAGTGCAATGGTACTCCATGAATCGGGCATACTTTGACCACCTCTAGAGACCAGAGCAGCGCATCGTAAACTACACGATTGTCCTGCTTCCACTCCTGGTAGCAGAAAGGGCACCAGGCCCGAAAACTGCGGATCAGGCCCTTTGGAGACAGCACACATGCCCATGGCAGCATGGTTGTGAATCGGAGGTCATCGCGCAGTGTCAGTCTCTCTAAAACCCCTACCCATGAATTGGCAGATGCACTCATTCCGTTTAATGTGGAAGAATCCTTCCAGAACGTTGTAACGTTATTACTTCTCCCACCGCGCGATAGATACCCCTTCCCAAAGAGGGGAAAGAGCTCATGAGTGACCAACGTTCGTGTGAAAACACCATGCCTCGCAGCGAGCTGTATAATATAGCTGGTCAGACTCTCCGCAAAAGGAGTCCCCATTTGAGCAGGCTCTAAATGGCACAGCCGACTTCGAGCAGGGAGCGCAGATAGTTCTATATCCCATATCTCGTAGGGAAGTACCTCATTCACCAAATATCCGGTAACTCCTCTCAGTCAATGTGCAATTCTCGTAAAACTTCGTGCCTAGCCTTATTGACATCGGCGAATACCAATTTCTTCCCCTGCAGCAGTTGACGCACTTTGTTTAAACTCGGATAACATCCCTCAACACTCAACTGGATTACTACGCTCTTCACTTCATCCCGAATATGCTGCTTCCTCGCAATACCACTATTTTTTTTATAGGTCAGATACCTCAGGGTCAATTGAGAGCATAACTCTGGAAAATGCTTACGCAGGCGGTGCGCACCAAAACCCACGCGTTTAGCGACATCCGGAACTGTTGGAGGTGGGAGAGAAGCATCAGCGAGTGCAGCTTCCAATTCCCTCCGTATGGCGTCGGTATCAAATACACTTTGGTGCCGCTTCACTAAAGCATGGTAGATCTGGGGAGAAAGCTTACGCAGTAACTTAAGGGAACAACCAAGACGCTCAGCAATCTCACTTATTGATGGAGGAGGATATTCATCACTCACCAGCGCAACCTCCAATGCTTGTCGTAGAGGGTGATTGCTGCGTTGCTTCTCCCTGCGCTTTTGTACGATTGCAGCACAAAGGTCAGGAGCACGAGTACGGATAGACCTAGATCTCCTATATCCGAGGCGCTTGGCTATCTCCTGCATTGTGGGTATAGGAGTTTCAGAACTCATTAATACCTTCTGCAGATATTCCCGTAACTCATCCAAAGCAAGCGTTGTCCCTGCCCTGGCTATCTTTGGCCGCGTGCTCTTCTGTTCATTACTGTATCTCGCCTTAATCGCGCTGCTCAATTCAGAAAAGCGGTCGTAAAGAGTCGATTCCTGGCTGTAGCCAAGCCGCTTGGCAACTTCTTTCAGAGAGGGGGGAGGCTCCTCAAGAAGGCACGCTTCCAATACTTTCCGCAGTTCATTATCTCCAATGGATTTACACTGCCTTCGTTTGATAGGCTTGATACTGGTTATATTAGAATAGTCCTCGACATCTTCTATCAACAACAAACGGGGAGATATACCCAGCCCCCAACATAGCCGTAAAAGCGTCTCAAAGAACGGGATCTTACACCGCTGCTGCCAAAAGTATAAAGTTCCGTTATGAATACCGAGCCGACGCGCCAGTAATGAGAGGCTGCCATCCGCCAGTTGATCCGAGCATTGAGTAATGGAGGATGCGAGCTTTTCTCGACGCGGTGGAGCGAGCAAACGCGAAGCCGCTTCGATAAGTTCTCCGATGGCATTTGCGATCCAGCACTGCCGCGCCAGGTCGTCGTCACTCGTCTTTTCCTCATCTTTTCCTCCAAGTGGACCAGGTTCAAGCCCAAGCCACTGTCCGCAATAAGGGCAGTATCCAAGGCGCGAAGATAGAGACAGAAGAGGAAAGGGCCGCGAACAATCTTCATGAAGACAATGCGTCGAAAGGCGCATATGGTGACGCGGACATATAGTAACCGCCTTCAAAGACCAGAGTAGCGGATGGTAAAGGCAGCTATTGTTTCTCTGCCACTCGCCAAAACAGTCGGGGCACCAGGCCTGCGTTGCTCTCAGCAGCCCCCGCCGATTGATCACATCACTCCAGGTCAACATCGTAAGAAAGGAGAGATCAGAGCGTAACGTTAGTCTTTCCAGCGCTCGAACCCAATCTCTAGCATAGGCACTCGTTCCATTGATCGTCATAGCATCACTATTCCATAAGTTGTGTATGCGAGGATTTTGTTCCGACAAGGCAGGTCTGCCAAACATTGGAAGGAGTTCGCGAACAACTAATGCCTTCGGACTCACACAATGGGCTTCTGCCAGACGGGTAATGTAACTGGTCAAACTTTCGGCGTAGGGTGTCCCTACCCCCATAGGCTTGAGATGGTAGAAATGGCTTCGCTCCGGTAGAGTAGGCAGCTCCAGATTCCAGACCTCTATAGCAGCTATCTCAATCACCCCCGATCTTCACATTCCCAACAGGATCTCGTCGCTCAGTACGCTGACCCACTCTACCCCTCTGCTTCCTCGCTGTGGACTTTTGTCTCAGAGACTGAGGTGCAGCCTTTCCCTGTGTCTCCTTCGACTGACCCGAGTCGGACGGCACTTCTTTTACTTCATCAGGCCCGGTTCCAGCCTCTCCTTTCTCTGGCTTCTCCTGCTTCTCGACAGGTACTTTGCCCCAACCTAGTAATCTTCTTAGATCGGCGCGATCCGTCGGCTTCGACTTGCGAGATCGCTCTCCCTCATTGATCTCTCGCACCATATTCATCAGCTCGGGAAATGATTGTTCATGGTTTTTCAAACATTTCATGCTGAGCGTCTTAGCGTTACTCTCCAACGCCTCTCCCAAGGCCCGGCGGAGCCAGTCTTTCAGCACTCCAATACATCCAACGCTGCCCTCGTAGAAGTACTGATAATTGTCGACGAGATTCGGTTCTATGGGAAGTGGTAAATGACGCTGGAACATCAACAGCATATTTTTAAATGCCTCGAGGTCCTTTGGTTTCTCACAGTGATACCGTGGAAGATGTATGTGGGTGCTGCGTCGGCTCAGTTGACCGCTCAGATTGGTGAGATCCAGCAGCCCGTACGTCCCAATGAGTATGTGAGGGATACCCGTTGTTTCCGCCAGTGCTTTGATGTTGTCCATCTGATCGAGCAGACGCTGTCCGCTGGCCACCTTTTTGAAGTGCTGCGCCTCATCAATAAAGACTGCATTGAGATGGCGATTTTGCAGACAGTTCTTCGCCACTCTGCGGTATTCTGGAAGAGATCTGGCTGTCCTCAAACTCTTCAATCGAGTGAGAGGGAAATCGGAGGTGATCTTCTCATCAATAAGGGGCTCATGCAGGGCCAGGAGAAGGCAAATGTAATAATCTTTCCAATCAAATACTCTCTCTGCAGATATGTCCTGCAATCCAACACTCACGATGGGGATATAACCGGGATCACGCTCCATCTCCTTGATTGCATCCTCGAAGAGTTGCTTCACAATGCGTTTGAGCAACGTTGTCTTGCCCACGCCGGTGGGGCCGTACACCCAGATCAGCGATGAACCTGCTGGATGGCGAATAGTACGCAGCAGTGTGTCATACGCTGTTTTGAGAAGTGGATGCGCTATGACCTTCTTTTCAAAATACTCGAGTCTTGCCTCAATAGACTGCGAGAGCAACTCTCGAGGGAATCCCTGTTCCTGGGAAGAATTCTCTTGCTTTATCATGGTTTAGAAGTCCTCGTAGAATGCATACACGTGGTTATCGCTCTGGAAAACCTGAACAGCCTCGGAACCCTGTTCCTCATCCCCATCATCAACTTCATCACTATCTTCTTCATCGATGTCGACAAACATCGAGGTGTCGACGAGCTCAGATGTATGGTTGTTGATGCGTTCTAGAATAGCCTTTGCCTCCATGTCGTGCAAACGCTGCTGAAGCAATGCGTCGTCGGCCTCCAATGAGGTCAGGAAGCCCGCAATGAGTGAGGAGGACATGGTATACTGCTGAGCGGTGTCTTGATAGCGTTTACGAAGCACCTTCGTAGCGATATCGATCTCGCGTTCAGAGCGACCAGCAAAAACGGTTCGATACTCGGAGATACATTGAACCCACTGTCCCTGTACAAAGGCATATGCTATGCCCATATCAAAAGGATCGTAGCGAACGGGAACCTGTGCTCCCTGTACAGCAGGAGACCGAAAGGCTTCAGACCAGTAGCGGATATACTTGATTTTAACCCCATCATGTTGTACCTTTGCCGTCCCTTTGCGTGTCGTTGGCAACGTAATGAGGCGAAACGTCTCATCATAAGGGATCAGTGTAAAAGGTCTCACGCCACCTTGAATGAGTCCCCGTTCAAAAGCCATCTGCGGTGATTGGCCAAGAGTAAAATGCTCAGTTTTATCGTACACATCGTATGCCCACTCGCATAACTTTTCGTAGAAGTTGCCAAGCGTCCAGCAGGCGAGTGCTTTGGGGTTCACAGACTGTGTCACCTGACGAACATTCTTCATAATCTGGGTGTTGCCCGTGAGATTATGCACAAATTCTGTGTTGGCAGTGCCGAAGAGGCGCTCACATACCGTCCCGTAGTGCGGTTCAGCCCAGGGCCTTTTATAAAGCGAGCAGCCATAAAGCGCCAGGAGAGACTCGAAGTACACACTGTTAAACTCTTTACCTCCGTCAGTGATGATCGACTGCGGGAGCCGCCCATACCTGCGCACATATTCCCGCAAAACCATCATGCAGGAGCGATAGCTTGGAGGATCAAAGGTCAGATAGACTGTATGACGGCGGGAAAAGGCATCGACCATGAATGTTACCCATGGGCGCCCGAGGTTTTTACCGGTACGGGAGTCGATGAGTTCAATATCGAGCTGAGTGTGATCGATATGAGCTATTTCGTGCGGGCGGTCACCATGTCGAGGAGTGGTTACTTCTAACTCCCAGTAAACAGGCTTATCGGGATATGCAGCTTTGTCTCCTTTACGCTTTCTCTTCTGCGTGTAAGGATCACGCAATTTCACGCGGCGCCTGAAGGTTTTATAACTCGGTACCAGCTTGCCCTTTTTCTCGCATTCCTCCTTGAGTGTCCGATAAACTGCTATCATTGATTGTTGCTTCAGCGTCTCGTAGTGATCCGATATGTACGTATCGATAAAGTCGAGGTCCTCTTTGGAGTATCTGGGTACTCTGTTGCCACGGGCGCTTCGCCGCGTAAGAAGTCCGAGAAATCCATTACCATACCGTTGTAGGCCATCGCGGAATTTGGCTTTCCATGAGCGAAGGGTGCGCGGTGAAAACTCCTCCTCTTCCGAACGTGACTGTATTGCGTTGTAGTGTGTAAGCGCCTCTTGCAAATCCTTTTTGTCACCCGTAAGCACCTTCTGGATGCCCTCGGCACTTAAACTTGCTGGAGGTCCTTCGTCGAGGCCTGTTATTTTGCCTTTCTTCACGAGAGTCTCGAATGTAGCACGGGGTAGTTCGACAAGTGCTCCATCTGCTGCCAGGAGCGTGATGTGCATTTCACCGTCATTCGCAACCATCCAGCCCTTGCCATCCCACATCACTGAAGCTCCAATGGCCACCGTGACTGGATTTGAGATAGAAAACTCTCTCCGGTTTGCCTTGCTATTGAGCGCAATATAGGCATGTGCTATTTCCTCGTCACGAAAAAGATGTACTCGGTCCGGCTCAGCAAGGGGTTCCGCATACAAGTCAACGTATATCTGCTCTGTGGCTACCAGCGTGTAGATATCATCGCTGGTAGCCACTTTCATACCCTTGAGAAGTTTGTCTAAAGTTATACCTGGCTCGACTGTAATTTGCGCTAGAAGCTCATCAGTAGCTTCCTGACCTACGACAGGATCATCGAGGCGTAAATAGTCTTCCAGGAAGAGCATATTCCGCTGGTAAACCCAATCTATCTCGGCGGATGACCGAATATGGAAGAAAAAACCAAATTGCTCTGCGTACCTCTCTGCAGGTGGGCAGTGCCATCGACCATCCTCTCCTCGCACATATCGGTTGGGACTTTCCTCCGAGAGCCTCACCAATTCTTCTTCCATCTTCCATTCCTCCCAACCCACAGCGTCTTTTCGAATGACGAAGTAATCTGGTGTATATAGCACGGCGATCTTTCGGCCGCTTTTCGCATGATATTCAAGCTTTATAGAGGGAGGTTGGTCGTAGTACTCCAGTGTATTTTTATCATGCTCCTTCTCACGAACGCCGGCTAACTCGTTGCGGTGACTTTCCGCCTGAATAGTTCGGCGCATTTTCTTGCTTGCGTAACGAACAGGGACATTCCCTGCTCTTCCCTGGACTCTGCGCGAGGGTTCAGAACCGCGTATATTGCTGATCACAGCCTGTGCTTCCTCGGAGAATTCGAGGCGTTGACAAAGCGAGTACAACTCCTGCTCAATGAGCATAACAATTTCCTTTCCGCTAGTGCTAAAAATCTACTCGCTAAGAGGCAAAACATTTTAACTTTCCCGAATTGTAACTATTCAGGTGCCCTCTACAAGCCTCTTCTAATGTCTGATGAATCAAGTGCAGTATAATCGACGATATCTTATGATTTGGCTTAGGAGCACTCTTCACCATGGCCTCTATCTGAGTAGTTATCAAATTTTTAATATTATCCTCTAATTAAGAAAGGATTTCAAGAGATTTATTACTTTAGTACTACCCTATTACAAAACCGAAAATATACTATTAATCACATAAAAAATGCGAAAAATAGCGAAAAATATAATAAAATTCACATAACTACTCAGATGATAGGACCCCATTAACCGGTGGAAAGGAGCGAAAAAGAGCTTGAAAGAAAGAAATTCATCTGTAAGCTTTGCAAATGAAAACAACCACAGAACAGATGAATACTTCGAAGTATTTTGTCCGCATCCGGAGTGCATAGCAAGAGGGAAAATCGGGCAAGGGAATATCCTGGTCCATGGACGCAAACGCCCACGCTATCGTTGCAAGGAGTGTGACAGAACCTTTAGTGCCCAGGTAGAGATGATGTTTGCAGGATTACGCAAGCCCACGGACTTGATTGTGATTGTCGCGACGCTGCCGTCGTATGGATGTCCTCTCCAGGTGATTGTGCATGCGTATGGGCTGGATGAACGGGGACAGTGGCGAGTTGGCGGTTATATAGGGATACATGCCCCAAAAGGCGATCATCCTATATACTCACCGACATCGCGAAGGGGTGGACCGAGAGCCCGCCACTGCTTCATCATGGCCAGGATGCAGTCTTGCAGGCCCTTGACCGGGCAAGTCAGTTACTTCCCTTTCCTCTCTTGGGCCTGGACACCGATAATGGAGTGAGTCCATCAAGGCCGCATTACTGGCCTATTGCGAGCGGGAACATGTCACCTTCACCAGCTGACGCTCCCATCTGAGCAACTATCAGTGCTTTGTCGAGCAAAAGAAGGATCATCCTTGCATTTGAAACGTCATGCGCTGCCAGCGCACCAATCCGCTTGAGAACGAGTTCTTAGAAGAGTATCAAATGCAAGGATGATCCTCTATCATTATAGCGTTTACAACGTTACAAAAAGAGCAGAACGCTCCTGACAAACAGTGCTTTATGCTTCGCTCCCGCTCCCTTCATCCGTGATACCCTGGCGGTACTTCTGCATGATGAGTTGCAGCGGTACCAGTTCGGTGACGAGGAAGCGGAACGTGCCCAACATGTCCAGGATCTGGGGTCCATAGATGCTGAGGATCCAGCGCCAGTAGGGAGAGAGACCAATCTGGTGGCTGTTGGACATTTCAGAACCACGGTGAATGAAGTCATTGACCAGGGCCTCCATGACCTGGTTGGTGGTGGGTTCGCTCGCTTTGATCTCCTGGGTCAACGATTGATAGAAGGAAGACCAGGTATTGCGCCGGTACTGCCAGTCGTCTGCTCGTGCTGCAGGCGGAGCCATGCGCACCCGCTGCGCGAGATCTGCAGTATAGCTGCCAGCCAGGATTGTCGCTTGCAACAGTCCGCAGCCGCCTGCTGTCATCGGCCAGTAGAGCCAGGCTTCAGGTATATGCGTAGCCGACGTTCCGTCCAGGAAGCGTTCCCGAATCACCTGGCGTACACGCTCGACCACGCCCTGCCCATCGCCGAAGAATGTCTGTGAGAAGCGTTCCATGGCACTGCTGATCCCGCCCCGGTGAGCGCTTCCCAGGTCAACGCGCATGGCCAGGGCTTTCACCAGGTACTTCAGATGCGTATTGTAGGTTTCGATCAGCGCGACGAGGGAGGTGGTGTGTGCCACCTGCCGGCGTGCCCCCTCCAGGTAGGTCTCGAACGCGCTCCAGTTGACGTTCCACTGCCCCTGCCCGTCGAGTGTGAGCAAGAGCCAGCTTGGCTGAGCATCCGGCAACGTCAACAGACGCTTTCCACCGATGCAGATCGAACCGCATTTTTCTTCGTTGAGTACGAGTCCGAAGGCTTCACAGAACGTGCGTGCCGCTTGCCATGCCCTGAACATCTCGTCAGCCGAGGTTGTGAGCAAGCAGATGTCGTCGACCAGGCGGAAGATCTGCACGCGAGCTTCGCGCTGCACATACTGCTCGAACAGGCCTAGCACCAGTTCGCCCAGGAGGTCAGAGAGTTGATGGTAATTGGGGATACCCCGCTCACTGATGACCACCTGTCCATGCTGTTGCAGAGGAACGCGTAAAAAGGCGTGGAAGAACGCACGCTGGGAGGCAGAGAGGCCGTACTGCTCGAGGATGTGCAGGAGCACCTTGTGAGAAAGGCCGGGGTAAAAGTCCTTGAAGTCGAGCTTGAGCAGATGCAGGGGAGTAGGGGATGGAGCTGTACGTGCCAGTTCGATCTCGGCATGGATCAGCGTGAGCGCCTTCTCCATGCTACTGGCTGCGTGCAATGCATCATAGCCGGAAAGGGTACTCAGGTCATGCAGTTCGCTTTTCAACTGCAGACGCCTCTCAAAAATGGAGCCAGGCGCTCGCAGCCGCAGGTATGCTTCCAGGGACATAGCTGACTGTTGCTTGGGAGCTGGGGCCTGTTCCCAGATGTCGACCTCGGTCAGCGAGCTTACTCGGAGTCCCTGGTTGACTGTACTTAATAGCTGGGCTGTGTGCGCTGCCAGTGGGGAGAGGTGCTGGCTGCGTAATTGCTTGAGCCGGGCGACGCGTTCTGCGTTGAAGAAGTGCTGGAAGATGGACTGCCAGCGGTGGCCCAGGATCTCCAGGAAGCAGGCGGTAGGCAGATCGTCGTCGAGGCACAGGCGCCATTTGTTGAGGGTCCACAGTAGGCGGGGCACAATGCCTTCCTGGGAGCGTTGCCATTCGTCGAGATGTTCGAGCATGATGGTCAAGGCATCTGCCAGTTCCTTTTGCAGAACGAGGTCCGCCAGAAAACGTTGTGCCTGCTTGCGTAGGAGAGGCGCGTGATGGGGGCTGCTGCTCACGTGTCGCAGCACAACTGCAAGCTCGGGAGGCTCGATCCCTTCCTGCAGATGCGTGCCGACCGCTTCCTGGAACGCTTGTGCTCCCTCTTGCTCATCGCTGAACGCACAATCGGCTAGCAGCGTATCGAGCAGGGCGACATACCTCCCGCTTTCCACCGGGCGCAGGAGGCGTTCCACCAGTTCTGCTCGTAGCTGCTCGCGCTGTGAGCTTGTTTCTGCGGTTTCCGTTGTGCCCGCAGCCCATTCTTCGAGCACAGAACCAAAAATGTACACGATCTCGGAGCGCAGTTGTCCGCTCGTCAGCTCTTTCTCCAGGCGCTCGCGCCAGAAGGCAATGGTCTCCCGCGAGATCGGCTCGCCAGCGGTTCGCTCCAAGAGCGGTTCCAGATTGGCTACGTCGGGATGGAGCTTCTGCGTGGCAAACGTGACTTGGCGCAGTCCCTCGTACAAGACTGCTAAGCGCCCAGCGTCCGTAGGCTGCAGAGCTACTTCCTGACGCAGTTCGTGGTAGGCACGCAGCAATCGGCTGCGCTGCTCGCGCAATGCACGCAACTTCATCTGGGTAATGAAGGAGTCAGTGGTAGTGACCATAGACGGTGTTCTCCTTTGCTTCCTGTGTGTTGTCTTGCTAGCAAGACCATGTCGTTCTCCCAGAGTCGCACATTTGTTCTAAGAGAACCTACAAAGCTATTCTTGGGAAAGGGGGGCAATTGCGGAAATGGCACGCCCGTCGCTGCATCTTCGAGAGAAGCATTGGCGGGAGGCAGGTGGAAAAGACAAAGCAGAAGAGGGGTCACGTGTTGCCTTCCCTGGCTCTTCAGTACAGGGCGTGCTGGTGGAAGTGCCCAGATCTGCCTCCTCGAGGCAATTTTGCTTGTCATGTGGCTCTGCATACGTCTCACCAAAAACCTTAGCAATGTAACGAGATTGAAGGAGGTGCTGAAAATGCTCTCGTCCTGCCAGCAGATTCTCGCTCACGCCTCACGCTTGACGGAGAGGATCACGCGGATAGCTGGTAGATGCATCCTCTACAGCTGAATGGTATAGCGGTGGAGATGTTCCAGCAGATACATCATCATATCGTAGGGAATCTGCTTCGGCTCGCCCACTCCTCGTGCAGTCAGCTTGCGGTACAAGCTGAAACTTTCGAAATCAGTTCCCCCTCTTCTTGCCTTCGCGATGATTTCTTCCAGACACCTTTGGGCAGTCAGTGGATCTCGATAGGCCCCGATAAAATGGCATGGTCCATCAAGGATCATCCAGATCTGCCAGTACTGGGTCTCCGGATGTTTGACGATCCCTCCTGCCACCTGGCCAAGCCCTCGTGGCATCTCTGCTTTGATAGGCATAAATGGTTGGATGAAGGCCGCGTAGTCTCTCTTTGCCTTCAGACCGTGCTGTAGATCTTGCAGGGTCTCTTCCAGCGTATACGGATACTCGGGACCCGGCGTATAGTACCCGGCCTGCCAGAGCTGCAGAGTCGTATTGGCCATGCTCATCGCATTTTCCTCAGCCAGGCTGGATTTCCCGGTTACGAGCTCCTGGGTATAGAGGGCAAGAAGCAATTGTGCTGCTCCAGGACCCAGTTGCGTTCCCGTAATGACAGGAAGCGCTTTCTTTTCGGCACGGCGCATATACCCGGCGAGTTCCTCCGGTTCCATCTCAATGGTTCGCGGCTTTGACTCCTGCTGGTGCGTCCCACTGTGTACGTATCCGCCGATCCTGTTCTTTCGTTTCTTCATGTCTGACTCGTTCTCTCCATCAACGCAAAAACCTTCGCTGCTCGCTCCCATCACGAAAGTGCTAGATGGGTGTCTTGTGCGTATCATCCGGTACTTCTTCGACTAACTCCCCCGGTGACACCCCTAACGCTTTCGCTAGCTTTCCAAGCGTCTCCGTGGTGATCACATGGTAGGGATTCTTATACATGCGCTTGACCGTGTTATAGGCTACATCAGCATCCCTCTGTAGTTTTCCCATGCTGAACCCTTTCTGCCTGGCAACTTCTTTCACCCGTAAACGTAGTGCCATTAGCCACTGCCTCCATCTATGCTCAAGTGGATTGTAGCAGCCCTTGCTTCCTGACAACACTAGGCAGCTAATGTCTCACTTGCGTATGGGGTCTTCGATGTCTATGCTCCGAGGGCAATATCGATGCATGCTCAACTGCTCTACCACATCAGATGAGCATCTCTGAACATCACCCTGTCATGAAAAAAAGAACCGGCTATGTTTGCTCATACGAGAGCTATTCGCACGTTGCCTCTTTCTGCCCAGTAACATCGCAATGAAAACCGTTGCTGTTCCTACCTCACGGAACAATCCTACGAGCATTTCGCACAGCTTAACGTATGTGCATCACCACCAATGAGAAATGGGGAAATTGCACCATTGAGCAAAGCAAAACGTGTCCTCTTGTCTCTGTGACAAAAAATGTTTCGTTACTTGTTGTCTGCTCTTCTCTCCTTGTTCACTCTCGAGTGGATGAACGCAGCATGCCTTGGAACTGGAAACCATTGCAGCATGGCATTGTGTTTCCTTGCCTGAAAGCATGGCATCTCAGTGTCCCAAGAGATGTATGAGAACACCTATGGATAGCATGCATAGAGTCATGCTGCTCTTTGGATCGTTCCGTTGAGGAGCATTTCCTGCTACAATCTCGTCACATTACAAGTGAGAAGGCAGGCTTGCCAGCACGTTTTCAGGGCCAATTCGTTCGCAGGGAGAAAAGCATGTTGCTTGTGACTCTTCCACTGCATCCTCAGGGCCTCGAGCGAGAGGGCCAAACCATCCATAGGGATTATAACAAGCATATTCAAGTCTTATAAAGAAATATTACTAAATAGATAATTACTCAGCAAGCATATCTATTTGGTTAAGTTTACATCAAGATATAGATACTTCTATCATGCCAACATGAAAGATGGCATTGATATCCCAAATCTCCCAGGCTATATTTCGATCAAAGAAGCTGCCCACGGGATACGCAACGAGTGAGCCAAGAGGGGGAGAAAGCCCTGAAAACCTGGCAAAAACGGCAGAAATGTGGCTACCTGAGAGAAAACTCTATC
>Ga0207646_10005309_pt1 | contig 13583 bp, 13 predicted proteins | sample KBSK5502metaG_FD_184343 | JGI IMG/M metagenome (GOLD analysis project Ga0207646, IMG submission 184343) | Corn, switchgrass and miscanthus rhizosphere microbial communities from Kellogg Biological Station, Michigan, USA - KBS K5-50-2 metaG... | ecosystem: Host-associated > Plants > Roots >... | reverse complement strand
ACACCCGCGCGCCGTCGTCCAGCCGGAACACGAGCTTGCGACTGCCGTCCTGCGACGGCGTCTCACGCTCGACCTCCGGCAGCCGCGAGACGACACGGCTTGTGAGCGTCGCCCGGAACTCCTTCGGCAGATCACTCATCGCCTCGAGATCCACGACGCCCTTGCGATAGATCCACGTCGCGAGCTGGCGGCCGCGATAGCGCGACGCGCCGAGCTCTACCGCGAGGTCCTCCATCTCGGAAGGCAGCATTCCCACGAGGTTCTGAACGGACATCGGACGAAGAATAACACGTGGATCGGATTGCAAAACCGACACGCCGCGCTCTCAGGCGATCGCGAGCGCGCTGCCCTGCACTGCCCATCCGGCCCGTGCTGTCACCGGTGGGCGCCGTCCCGCGTCATATCAGCAGTAGTCCGATTGGGAGGCCAACATGCAGTGGTTTGCTCTTCTCGTTGCGACTCTCGTTGGCGTGCTCGTCGCCGGTCCGGCGCTCGCGCAAAGTCTTAGCCCGTTCGGCGCACCGTCGCCGTTCGGGGCGGCGCCGAACCCGATGACGACTCCGAGCCTCAACCCCTCACTGGCTCCGAGCCTCAACCCCTCACTGGCTCCGGGCCTCAACCCCTCACTGGCTCCGGGCCTCAGCCCGTCGCTGAGTCCGGGTCTCAGCCCCTCGCTGAGTCCGGCCGTCACGCCGTCCATGACCGGCGGCATCCCAGGCACGCTGGGCGGCACCCCCAACGCCCTCGGCAGCTCGATCACGGGCGGTATTCCGGGCACACTCGGCGCCAGTCCGTTCCAGTCCGGCGGCTCGACGACCGGAGCGATCGGCAATCCGTCGACGCTCGGAACGAGCACGACGGGCTCGACGGGACTTCTAGGCGGCAGCGTCTTCGGAGGCTCGACCGGCGCCGCCCGCTGACGCCCGTCCTCGACGCAGACCGGCAGCCACGGGGGAGTAAGTCCGCGCGGCCCGGGAGAAAAGTCTACATTCAACCGTCCACCGATTCCGTGGGTGAGCCGTGGATAACCGTGTGCGGAACTTCAGTCAGTCCGTGCAATGTCGGTCGCTTAGAGCGGTTCGCTCACGCGATGAGCACGAGGACGCACACGGCGTTCAATCGCGCAGCACGACGTAGACGTCGAGCAGATTCGTATTGGTCGGACCCGAGACGACCAGAGCGTCGGCGGCGGAGAGAAACGTATAGGCGTCGTTGTCGTCGAGCGCGGCTCGCGCCGCTCGGCCGCCGCGCTCGCCGCGTGTGATCGTCGTCGCGTCCGCGATGGCCCCCGCCGCATCGGTCGGACCGTCGCTGCCGTCCGTGCCGGCGGCGAGCACGACGAGCCGATCCTCCGACGACAGCTCCAGCGCCGCCGCGAGCACGAACTCCTGACAGCGGCCGCCGCGTCCCCGCCCCCGCACCGTTACCGTCGTCTCGCCGCCGGCGATGAGACACGTGTGGGGTACCTGGCCTCTCGCACGCGCGACGAGCTGACGCGCGACCTCACGTGCTTCGCCCTGAAGCTCGCGCGTCAGGATCTCGGTGCGATACCCGAGCCGGCGCGCCTCGGCGGCGGCCGCCTCCACGACCGTCGCGTTGTTGCCGATGACCACGTTCGTCACGCGCTTGAACGCGAGGTCACCGGGCTTCGGCGTCTCCGCGATCTCGCCGCGCGCACCGGTCTCGAGCCGCGCACGCACTGGGAGCGGAACCTGCCCACCGACGCCGCGGCGCGCGAGGACGCTCAGCGCGTCCGCGAAGGTCGTGGGGTCGGGCGCAGTCGGCCCGGAGGCGATGACGTCGAGCGGATCGCCGATGACGTCGGAGAGGATGAGCGCCACGAGCGTGGCCGGCGCCGCCGCCCGAGCGAACTGGCCGCCCTTGAAGAGCGATAGGTGCTTGCGCACCGTGTTGAGCTCGTTGATCGTGGCGCCAGCGCCGAGCAAGAGCCGCGTCGTGTCTTGCTTCTCGGCCAGCGTGATCGGCAAGACGGGAGCGGGTGTGAGCGCAGAGCCGCCGCCCGAAACGAGGAACACGATGAGATCGTCGGCTCCTGCGGCATTCGCGCGCCGAACCATCTCCTCCGTGGCGGCCTGACCGCGGGCGTCCGGGACGGGATGGCCGGCTTCTCGCAGGACGATACGCTCCGTCGTCACCATGTAGCCGTCCTTGACGACCACGAGCCCCTCGGTGATCCGGGGACCGAGCGCGCGCTCGAGGGTCGCGGCCATCGAGCCCCCGGCCTTGCCGCAGCCGAAGACGAGCAGCCTGCGCGCAGACGCATGTCGCAGATCGATGGGAAGATGGTCGAGGGCGCGATCGACGAGGGGCGGGACGTCGGCGGCGGCGAGGGCCGCCCGCCAGATGGCGTGCGCGTCGGCGCGCGTGCTCTCAAACAAGCGTACGTAGTTTCTGCAGGCGCTCTCCGGCTTCCTTCAGCATGTCGTCGGTCTTTGGAAAACAGAACCGGATCTTGGTGCGGCCGAGCTCGGTGTGGGCATAGAAGGACGAGCCGGGGACGGTCGCAACGCCGCATTCCTTGATCAGCCACATGGCGAATGCGTAGTCGTCGTCCACGCGCGCCGCCTTCATGAAATGCGCTGCGTCGGTCAGGATGTAGTACGCGCCGCTCGGCTTCCACGCGACGAACCCCGCCGACTCGATATAGCGCCAGAGCAGGTCGCGTCGCTTCTGGTAACCCTCGCGCAGGCCGACGTAGTACGTGGCTGGGAATCGAAGCGCGGTCACCGCCGCCTCCTGCAGCGGGTGCGGGGCGCCGACGGTGACGAAGTCGTGCGCGCGGCGGATCCCCACCGAGAGCTCCGGCGGCGCCACCGCGTAGCCGACACGCCAGCCGGTGACCGAGTAGGACTTCGAGATCCCGGAGATCGTGATCGTGCGCTCGGCCATGCCGGGAAGCGTCGCGATCGGCGTGTGACCGTGCCCGTCGTACACGATGTGCTCGTAGATCTCATCGGTGATCGCGAGCAGGTCGTGCTGCAGGCAGACGTCGGCGATGATCGAGAGCTCCGCGCGCGAAAACACCTTGCCCGAAGGATTGTTCGGGCTGTTGAAGACGATGGCCTTCGTGCGCGGCGACACCGCCGCACGCAGGCGGTCGGGATCGAACGTGAAATCCGGCGGCTCCAGCGGGACCCACACCGGCTTGGCGCCCGAAATGATGCAGCCCGGGCCGTAATTTTCATAGAACGGCTCGAAAATGATGACCTCGTCGCCGGGATTGAGAACGGCCAACAGGGTCGACAACATCGTCTCGGTCGAGCCGCAGCAAACCGTGACGTGCTGTTCGGGGTCGACGTCCATGCCGTAGAAGGCGCGGTACTTGTCGGCGATGGCGCGGCGCAGCGCGGGGGTGCCCCATGTGATGGCGTACTGGTGGAAGTCGCCGTCGATCGCGCGATGCGCGGCCTCGAGGAGCTCCCGCGGGGGCGGGAAGTTCGGCATGCCCTGCGCGAGGTTCACACCACCGAGCTGGCTCACCACGCGGGTCATCTCGCGGATGACCGACTCGGTGAAGCCCTGGACGCGCTGGGAGATGCCGCTCACGCGATCACGTCGCGTTCGATCGGATCGACCTGCACGCCTTTGCCCTTCAGCCACGCGACGCCGCGCGCGAGCGTATCCTCGGCCGCCTCCATCTCGAGCGCGACCCAGCCGTAGTCTTCCTTCACGTCCGCGCGCCGGATGTTGATGACGATGTCGAAGTCCTTGACCAGCCGATAGAGGATGGGCTCCTGGATCAGGCTCGGCGGAAACGTGAGCCGTACCCGCGTGCGGGTCATGGCCGTCACGGCCCCTTACCGGCCTCCCGCGATGGCGGGCACGATCGACACCGCGTCGCCGTCCTTGAGCGTCGTCTTGCGGCCGTCCATGAACCGAATGTCTTCCTCGTTCACGTAGATATTGATGAAGCGCCGCAGCTCGCCGCTGTCGTCCACCAGCCGCTCCTTGAGGCCCGGAAACTGGCGCTCGAGGTCCGCCACGACGTCGTCAACGGTGCCGGCCTTGGTCTGAACCTCGGCGTTGCCTTTCGTGACCTGCCGCAGCGGGGTGGGAATCCGAACCGTCACCGGCATCGTCGTCTCCTTCTTCATTCGCTCGCCTCGGACGGTGGGGCCCCAGCCCCACGAAATCCGATGGCCGCACTACCATATCAGCTCGTCTGGTTCTTGAGATCGGCGAGCGCGCGATCGAACGCGGACAGCGAGGGCTTGATCTTCACGTGAGCGTCGAGCCGATCGTAGAGCGCATCGGGCGTCTTGAGACCGTTGCCCGTGATGCAGATGACCATGGACTCGTCGCGCGGAATGACCCCCGCCTCGATGAGCTTCTTGGTCGCGGCCACCGTCACACCGCCGGCGGTCTCGGTGAAAATCCCCTCCGTGCGCGCCAGCAGCAGCATGCCGTCGATGATCTCGGCGTCCGTGGCGTGCTCCCCGAAGCCGCCGGACTCCTTCGTGACTCGGTACGCGTAGTAGCCGTCGGCGGGATTGCCGATGGCCAGCGACTTGGCGATCGTGTTCGGCCGCACGGGCTTGAGCACGTCGGTGTCGTTCTTGATCATGGTCACGATGGGGCCGCAGCCCAGCGCCTGCGCCGCGTACATCTTGGTCTGCACCGGCCCATCGATGAGATGCAGCATCTTCAGCTCTTTGATCGCCTTCCAGACCTTGGTGATGAGCGAGCCGCCCGCGCAGGGCACGATGATGTGTTGCGGTGTGCGCCAGCCCAGCTGTTCGACGATCTCGAATCCGTACGACTTCGATCCCTCCGAGTAGTAAGGACGGAAGTTGACGTTCACAAACGCCCAGCGGTACTTGTCGGCGATCTCCGAGCACAGTCGGTTGACCTCGTCGTACGTGCCGTGCACGGCGACCAGCGTGGGGTTGTAGACGAGCGTCGCGAGCACCTTGCCCTGCTCGAGGTCCGCCGGAATGAAGATGTAGGACTTCAGGCGCCCCTCGGCGGCGTGGGCGGCCACGGAGTTGGCGAGGTTGCCGGTCGAGGCGCACGCGACGGTGTCGAAGCCGAACTCGCGCGCCTTGGTCACGGCCACCGCCACCACGCGGTCCTTGAACGAGCACGTCGGGTGACACACGGAGTCGTTCTTGATCCAGATCTCGCGGCAGCCGAGCTCGTCGGCCAGGTTCTGCGCGCGGATCAGCGGCGTGAAGCCGACATGATGTCCGACCGCGACGTCGCCCTCGATGGGCAGCAGGTCCTTGTAGCGCCACATGCTGGGCGGGCCCGCGGCAATCGACGCGCGTGTGACGACGCCGTTGAGGGCCTCGTACTGGTAGTCGACCTCGAGGGGACCGAAACAGAACTCGCAGACGTGAACCGGGCCCGCGGGATAGTGCCGGCCGCACTCTCGACACTTCAATCCCTTCAGCTTGGCCATGGCGTCTCCATCGGTAGGGGAATTGAGCCCCGAGCTTTGCTACACCGACAGCAAGACATTTCAGCTACTAAAGCATATCCAGCGGGAAATACAAGGCGGTATGCTCGGCTCGTGCTCCCGCTCGCGCTGCTGCTCGGCTTCGGCGTCGCGTTCGCCGGGGCAACGCTTGGCGGCGCGATGCTCGGTTTCGACGATCATCCCGGTCAGCTCTACCGCCTCTGGCACGTGCTGACGTACGGTCCCGCCCCGTGGGCGTGGGACCGCGGCTGGTGGGCGGGCTATCCCGAGCTGCAGTTCTATCCTCCGGGGTTCGCCTATCTGGGCGCGTTGCTCGCGTGGGCCACTGTGGGCGTCCTCGACATTCGGATGGTGTATCAGGGGTTGCTCTGGCTCGCGTACTTGCTGCCCGGCGTGACGACGTACGTCGCGCTCACGCGGCTGACCGGCCAGCGCTGGATGGCCCTGCCCTTCGCTTTCGTCGCACTGACGTTGTCCGCCGGACTCGCGAGCGGCGTCAACGGTGGCGTGCGAACGGGAATGGTCGGCGCACGGCTCGCGTGGGCGCTGCTGCCCCTCTTGCTCGCGCTGCTCGCGCGATGGATGGACGAGCGTCGCCCCCTGTCACCGGCGGTTGCGCTTCTGCTTGCCGCGCTCACGCTCCTGCATCCCGCCCAGCTGCCGGCCGCGGTGGTGCTGATCGGGCTGGCCGCGCTGTTACGGGCGCCGTGGCGCGCGAGCGCACGCGAGGCGCTGAAGGCACTGGGCCTGGCGGCGGCGTTGACCGGGTTCTGGACGTTGCCGCTGCTGTTCCGCCTCGCCGAGACTCGCGCCCTCGCGTGGGGCACACTCTCGCTCGGCGACGTCGCGCGTCCGCTTCCGATCATCCTCGCCGCCCTCGCGATCGCGGGTCTGATCGACCGCGCGCCAAGCGCCGGCGGCGCGCGCCTCGCTCTCTGGTGGATGCCGGCCGCCGTCGTGGTGACCGTGCTCGATCGTCTCGCGCTGGAGCCGATCGGTATTCGCTGGCTGCCGGCCGATCGTGTCGTCGACGGCGCGTGGATGGCGCTGCTGCTCGCGGCCGGTGTCGGCGCGGTACCACTCGCGCGCCGGCTGGAGGCGCTGCCCTTCACCCAGCGCGTGGACGTCGGGCTCCGCGCCCCGGCGCTGGGGCTCGGCGCCGCGGCCCTCTTCGCGCTCCTGTCGATCCGCGGCGACACGCTGATGCTGCGCCCGGGATCGGCGGTTTGGCCGTCGCTGATCTCGATCGAGCGCGGACTGCGGGTGCCTGATCTGTGGAGCCTGCTCGGTCGACTGCCCGAAGGGCGCATCCTGTTCGTGCGCTCGGGCGTGCCGCTCGTTTACGGCGTCGATTGGTGGCGCCCGCACACGCACGTGACGGCGCTGGCTCCGGCCGACGCGGACCGCGACATCGTGCACGGCACGTTCACTCACCCCTCGCCCATCGCCGCGCTCGTCTACCGCGGCGACGCCGGCCGGGGCGCGATCACCCAGCTGGCCGAGCAGCTCGACGGCCACTCGCTCTTCGGCGAGAGCCTCGACACGCTGGACGCCGACCGACTCACCGTGCGCGCCGACCGGCTCGGCGTCGTCGCCTTGGTGGCGCTGGAGGACGATGTGATCCGCCTGGCCTGGGTCACGGACAATACCCCGTTCTCCCGCCGTCTTTCGTTTTCGCCGTTCGTCGTCTTCGCGCGTGAGAATCCGGTGGCGTTGCCCGGAGCGCGCGATGGTGGCGGCCGCGTCGCGCTCACCGGCGCGCCGGGCGGCTGGACGTCGGCGCGCGTCACCTACTACCCGCTCTGGCGGGCGGAGGCCGACGGCGCGCCGCTCGAGACACGCCGCGGCGAGGACGGGCTCCTGGAGGTCCGCTTGGCGCGGGCGTCTCAGACGGTCACGCTGCGCTACGGTCCCGGCGCGCCCGAGATCGTGGGCATCACGCTCAGCGCCCTCGCGCTCGCCGCGTGGGCGGTACTCGCCTGGAAGAGCGGTTAACCCTTCACGGCCGCCGCACCGGCGTCGGCACACTCCTGGTCCTGCTCGCCGGTGCCGCCGCCGCAGCCGATACCGCCGATCACCCGTCCGCCGACGGTGATCGGCGCGCCGCCGAGCGTCGGCAGCACCTCGCCCTGCGCGACGATCGGCATCACTTGCCAGAAACCCCAGCCCTTGGCGCCGAACGCCGTCAGCTCGGCGGTGCTCCGCCGAAACGCGGCCGCGGCCGTCGCCTTGGCGCGTGACGTGTCCGGGGTCAGGAAGCCGGTGCCATCGCCGCGCGCGCAGAGAACGAGGCGGCCGGCCTCGTCGACTACAGTGACGGTCATCGGGGCGCCGAGCGCCTTGGCTTTGGCTTGCGCGGCCCTCAGCGCAGTCTCTGCTATCGCGAGCGTGAGATCGATCATTCGGGGTCTCCTTTTGTAGCGAAGACGTGTGCACGGCTAGAAACGTGGGTGGCCTGGTCTAGATGCGGAGTGGCTGCGCTCCCCGCTCAATCGTAATGGCCTGGTCTAGATGCGGAGTGGCTGCGCTCCCCGCTCAATCGTAATGGCCTGGTCTAGATGCGGAGTGGCTGCGCTCGCCCGTGCCCTCAGTCAGATTTGATCGCGTGCGTGAACATCACGGCGCCGGTGTCGTCGATGAGGCGTACGGTCAGCTGCCCGGGCTCGACAACGACCTCGCCGAAGTTGAAGACGCCGCCGCGGGCGAAGAGCGAGTTCGGATTCAGCGACGCGTCGAGCGGCCGCGGTCGCCCCGTCGTCGCCGACAGTGGGCCGGCCACGAGCTCGTGGAACGCCCACGACGGCGTCGGCTCGTGACGAATGACCTCAGCGTGGTGAACGTCGGCCGCCACGAACACGAGATTCTTGACGCCGTGCTTGCGGAAGTGACCGAGGATCGCGTCGCGCTCGGCGACGAATCCAGCGCCGTCTTGCGGCAGCCCGAACGGTGAGACGCCGGTCCACGAGTCGCGCGCCGCGGGCCGTCCCGTCGGGATCGACAACGACACGCTGGTCACCACGAGCTTCCACTGAGCGCCGGAGGACGTGACGGCGTCGAGCAGCCAGCGCTTCTGCGCGGCGCCGAGCATGGTCTTGCCGACGCCGTCGGTGTCGGTGTTCCGGCTGCGGTACTGGCGCGTGTCGAGAATGAAGACCTCGAGCAGCCGGCCCCAGCGAAAGCCTCGGTAGAGCCGCGTCGGCTCCTCGGGCGGCGGCGCGATCGGCCAGTAGTCGAGCAGCGCCTGCCGTCCGACAGGCATGAGCGAGTCGTGCGGCCCCGAGAAGTCGTTGCGCACCTCGTGGTCGTCCCAGATGGCGTAGACCGAGGTCGCGCGCAGGAGCGCCTGAAGCGGCGCGTCCTCCAGCTGATATCGGTGGCGCAAGCGGTATTCCGCGAGCGTGCGCGCGCGGAAGTCGGCGCCCGGCACCACGCCGGGCCGGTCACACGGCACGTCGGCGTAGATCGTGTCGCCCACAAAGAGAAAGAAATCGGCATGGCGCTGCAGCATCGGTCGGAAGATGCGATAGCCGCCGTCCTGAGGCCGGCAGTATCCGCCGCCTCCGAGGTCACCGGACCAGATGAACGTCACGCGGGCGGGAGCGTCCGGCGCCGGCGCGGTGACGAACTTCGCCTCGGCGCGCGCCTCGCCCTGGCTCACGCGGACCGTGTAGCGTGTCGCGGGCGCGAGCCCGTTCAGGGTGAGCTTGCCGGTGAGATCGCCCCCGACGGTGACGACGAGTGGACGCTGGATCGGTGTCGCGGCGGCGCCGGCCGCGCCATAGGCGACGTCGAGCGTTCCTGCGTGCACGCCCCGCGCCCAGAGGACCGCGCTCGTCGCAGTGACGTCGCCGGTCGAGACGAGAATCTCGGCGTCGCCCGCAATCGCCAGCGCGGCCAGGCCGAGGCCGACGACGAGGACGACGACGCCGCGGCTAGTGCATGGACGTCGTGAGATGAGCGAGCGCCTCCTGCTCGAACTCGCCGAGCGACTGCCCGAAGGCGGCCGCGAAGTTGCCGCGGCGATCCACCCGCTTCGCGAACGATCGGAAATAGCCGACGACGCGGTCCAAGCCCTCACGCGCGATGAGGTAGTCCGTGAGGAGATAGGCCAACTGGTACGTGGGGTGCGAACCCTCGCGTAAATGCCTCACGGTGAAGCCCCGAGGGGTGCCCAGCGTCTCGAGGTCCAGCCGACGCGCTACGACGGCGGGATGGTCACGCACGGTCTCGATGGCGACGACGCGGCGCCGCACGACCGTGTCGAGGCGCAGGCGCTCCAGCACACGAAAGGCGACCCACTCCGCCATGCCCTCAGCCAGCCACTGCTCGGCGCGCCCCTCGCCTTCCGCAAGCTCGATCTGCGCCACGTGCGAGAGCTCGTGCGCCACGAGACGGACCCACTCGCCGCGGCCAACGTTGGACTCCTGATGGAGCAGCAGCTGGCGGCGCTTGCCAACGCCGACCGCGAAGTCGCTCAGCTCGGCAGCGCGGACGCGGGAGACCTGGCCGTCGTCGATGAGCCCCTGCTCGAAGATCTGCCGCGAGGAGTACACGTACACCATCACCGTGTCCGGCAACGGCAGCCCGAGATCTCGCACCATCACGGTGGCGACCATCCGCACCGTGTCTTCGTGCGACGTCACGTCCAGCATCCCGGGTGCGGACGGCGGGGCGAAGGCCGCCGGCTGCACCCGCACAGGCACGACAGTCCGACCCTGTGCACATCCGGAGACCGCGAGCGCGGCGAGGGCGAGGAGAACCGAAAGGCGGCACACGGGTCTTATCCGCGCGGTTCGACGAAGCGGACCGGTTTCGGCGTCGTGACCAGGACGACGCACCCGCCCTCCGACGAGGCGGCGTGCTTGCCGTCGGGCGGCGTATAGAGATAGTCCCCTGCCCTCAGGTGATCCGCACCGACCCGAAGGTCACCCTCGATGACGAAGAGCTCTTCGCCGCCGGGATGATCGTGCAGCGGCACGCGCGCGCCGGCCTCGACGCGCAGCAGGAACGTCGCCGCGCCGCTCGTCTTGTCGTCGCGCAGAGGCTTGACTGCGACACCCACCGTGGCCACGCTCCGCCAACCCTCTTGCGCACTCCGCACGACGCCCATCTGTGCCTCCGAAAGTCCCAGGAGAGTACCAGATCGTCGCGTCGCCTGCGCGTCTCTCGTGGGGTCCGGCGGATTGACGCGTCCTTGACGTGCGCCGGCAGAACGCCGCAGATCCGGCCGTCGAGCACCGGCCGGCCGCCGTTGGCCGGAGGGTGCTCTAGGTAATGTCGACGATCATCGGGACATACCCCGCACAAGGCGTTTGACGTGTCGGAGAGGCTCCAGAGCGTAAGCCTCGCGCATCAGCAGTGGAACATTGGATTTGCCCGTCTCACGTCGTGCCGGCGTATCACCTGCGATCCGGTTCGCAATGAACTCCCGCTCCAGCCGCAGGTCGTTCGTGTCGTAAAACAGGCACAGGAACTCGTGCTCGCGTCTCAATTGCGCGAGTTTCTCTCGGCTGAGAGTCGCTCCGTTGAATGGGAAGGCGAACGGCACTCTCTCTTGATTCGTCAGCTCCCGCACGGCATCGCAGGAGTCGACGATCTCGCGAGTCGCGTCCTTCCAGTCGAGAAGCCACAGTTCGGGGTGATTGCACGAGTGTCCACCGATCGTGAAACCGTCGCGGTACAGGTCCACGATCTGCTCCCGCGTCATGTAGGGCCTTTCACGACGAAGGAACCCGCCGATGTCGAGCCCCAGAAGCTCACAGATCGCATCCACTTTGTCACGCTCCGGATAGGTCAAGCCCACCATCCACTTTCGGAGCCGCTCACGATCGTTGAGCTGAACGCCGTACCGATCGCCGAGGCGCGCCGTGACCGCCCCGATCTCTTCGTCGTTCAGGCCGCGCAAGGCGTCGACACACAGGCTGATGACGTTCCGATACATCATCGTTCGATTGTCGATCATGCTCTTGCAAACGAAGAAGGTGCACGGCATCCCATGCTTCAGCAGCAACGGCCGCACCGTGTCATGGCACTCGGAAAATCCGTCGTCGAACGTGATGCACACGGAACCGGCAGGCAGCCGATGCCGGCCGTGCTGGTGCGCTACGAGTTCGTCGTGGCTCGCCACGTAGCAGTGCTCTTTGAAGAAGAGCAGGTCTTGCTCGAACTGGTCCGGCGATTTGATGTCATACAGATGCCGTATGTGAGGAAGGGGGCGAGAGCTGACGGCGTGATAGCACAGGATGAACACACGGCCCGGCAGGATCGTCGTCATCAGAGGCAACGGCAAGAATCTGACGAGCGGACCGAGGTGGCGTTTCATGTCCTCGAACGGCGATTCATGCAAAACAGATGGGAACAACGTCGATGTGCTTCTCACCCGGCATGGACGGGCGCAATGGACATGCCTTGTTCGGCCACACCGTTCGATCCTCATAAATGAAGACCTGGTATTTAGCCGGGAACGAATCGGAAGAAACCTTTTGCACCTCACGAAAGTGTCTTTCGTACCGTTCAAAATAGTCCATCCCACATGCGCGCACATGGCCGGACTCGTATGGATTTGGTTCCGAATACTCGATCGTTTTCGTGCTTCCCAACGAAACGGGGAGAATCGCGACACCATGTGGCTTGAGCACCCTGCGAACTTCTCGTATCGCCGTGTCGTCATCGGGGATGTAATCGAACACCGCTGAAGCCATGACAAAGTCATAGGTCGCGTCACGGAATGGAAGGTGTCGGATATCGACACGGCAGTCGACGTCTTCCATGGCCAGGTCGGCCGTCTCATACTGTCCGAACTGCCGCCGAAATAATGGGCGAAAGCATGGTTCCGGCGCAAAGTGAAGCATTCTCATCCCTGACGTGTTTCTCCTCTGCAACACGTCTCTGATGGCGAGGTACTGCAGTCGGTGGCGCTCGAACGCGCCACAATATGGACATTTCGCGTGTCTTCGCACACCCGTCGGAGGACGCACATCCATGAGGGGGCCGACGTAGCCGCACACCGGGCACTCGAACTTCTCTTTACTCGAGCGGAAGGTTTGCAGTCGAAAGACAGTAAATTTGACGCCAGCCCTCAGGGCGCGGGCCTTCCGCTTCAGCCTCGTTACGACGGGAGCCACTGTGAGACCTGCGCCAACAGGGTCTCGAGCCTGGCCAGCGGGGCCCCGGTCATGATCGCGAGAATGGCTCCCTGGACAGAGTTTCGCGGGCGTGTGCGAAGGGTGAAGTGATCCAGTTTTTTGAGCAGAGCAAGCGTTTCGACGATCGCCTTCAGCTTTGTCATCTGCTCGCGGCGATGAAAGCGCATCAAATCCGCCGAGACCGGCCTCTCGACCCTGCGCATGGCCGCGGATAGAAAACCCGCTCCCAGCGCGAGACCTCCGAGGACGAGCGGCGGTTTACTCATTCGATAAGCGACCCGGCAGACTTCCCAGACAGGGCTTCCTCCGAAACAGTAGTCTTTCTCGCCGTAGGAATAAAACGCCGACAGCGAACTGCGTTCGGCGGTGCCGAGGGGGCGATGGTGAATGAAACGCTTTTCTCGAAACGACCGGGTCTTCCAGCCGTTCATCCGGGCGGTTGTGACCGCAATCCAATCGACGCCTCCACCTTTGGTGGGAACGTATCCGCCGAGCTGTTCGAAACAGCCACGCCGGAACAGTTGGCAACCGCCCGCGACATGATTCTCACCTTCGAAGCTGTCACGGGACGAGTCGTAGCCGCCTTGTTGCAGGAACGGCGTACCGGCGACTCCGAGATCGCGGTTCTCTGCGAACTTCGTCAACAGAAACTCGACGTAGCCCGGCTCAAACGTGATGTCGGCATCGAGATTGCCGATCACGTCATAGTCGAGCCCATTGACCGCCTTCCACGCGGCGTTGAAGCAGCGCGCTTTCGCAGCGAAGTTTCGGGCGCGGTGTGTCGGCATATCGAAGCGATCGATCCAATCCGAGGACGCCGCGTACCGGTCGATGATCTTGGCCGTACCGTCTGACGAGCCATCATTGACGATGATCCACTTGACGGGATGCACCGTTTGGGCGAGCACCGCAAGGATCGTTTGCTCCAAGTGCTGCTCTTCGTTTCGAGCCGAAGTGACCAGAAGGTATTTCGGTAGGGTCGACGCTGGTGGATGATT
>Ga0207646_10005308_pt1 | contig 13584 bp, 9 predicted proteins | sample KBSK5502metaG_FD_184343 | JGI IMG/M metagenome (GOLD analysis project Ga0207646, IMG submission 184343) | Corn, switchgrass and miscanthus rhizosphere microbial communities from Kellogg Biological Station, Michigan, USA - KBS K5-50-2 metaG... | ecosystem: Host-associated > Plants > Roots >... | reverse complement strand
CGACCGATGTCAGGAACAGTGCGAGACAGCAAAATGCGATGTTGGCGCTTTTGAACTTCATAGTTCTTTGGGGTGCGCGAGATTATTGCGCTTTTGAAACGTATGAATCAATCCTCAGTCGACGTATTTTTGGGGCGATCGGCATGCGGCGGCCGAGACCGAAGGCGCGCGATGTCACTTTTGATCCCGGCGCGCTTCTAGTTCCGTGGCAACGGGAGCTGCTGCGCGCTTAGGAGGCGCGGTGTTCTTGCAGCGCCGGCCGGAATTTATTAGTACAGTCGATTCCCAATGACGAACGCACCGCCGACGGGGGATGTGGCAGCACGATTCCGTCCGCTCGCAAAACAATTTCTTCCTTACCTACTCGCGTCCCTCGCGATCGTCACCGTCGGCGTCTTAATATTTCACAAGTTCCTTTGGCGTGGGCGCCTCCTCTTGTACAAGGACATAGGCGCCGATTCGCTGAACGATTATTACCCGACCGTTCTTCATCTTTCCGACTACATCCGGAGCGAAGGTTTTCCGTCCTGGTCGTTTTATGTTGGAATGGGGCAAAGCATCTTTTATCTCGCGGGCGAACTTTTTTGGGAACCAGTAGTTTGGTTGCGGCGAGACCTCATAGCGCACGCGTTGATATTTCAGCATCTTGGAAAAACGCTGATCGCCGGTTTGCTTTTTTTTCGCTTCCTCCAGATCCGCGGTCTGAATTTTTGTAGTGCGCTGCTCGGTTCATTGCTGCTCGCGTTTTCGGCGTACATGTGCATGGGCAGCTGTTGGGTGATCAATGCCGATGAAGTGGTGGGCTTTACTTTTTTGCTGTTGGCCGCCGAAATCGCAATTGCTCGTGGCACTTGGTTTTATTTGCCGATTGCGGTCGCTCTGCTCGCGTTGATCACGCCGTTTCATCTTTACCTGGCATCGCTTCTTCTTCTCTTTTACGTGGTCGCCCGGCTGATCGAAATTTACGGGTGGCGGCCGCGCCTCATTGTTTGGCCGGCCACACAAATCGGACTTGCGGCGCTCATCGGCGTGGGATTCGCGGCGGTAATCTGGATGGGCAGTTTGCATTGTATGCTCAATACGCCGCGTGGTTCGGGACTGATTCCAAACTTCGCCTTTGGACCTGCGCCTGGGAAAATGTTCGAACTGGAATCGCTATCGTACTACGTGACGGCGGCACTGCGGCCGTTCTCAAACGACATTCTCGGCACCGGCGATAAGTTTCACGGCTGGGAGAATTATTTCGAAGCGCCGGTGGCGTATTGCGGGTTGATTACCATGCTGCTTTGGCCACATGCATTTTTGTGGGCAACCAAGCGACAACGAGTCATCTACGTCGTTTTCCTCGCGCTCCTTTCGATTCCCGTAATCTTTCCCTGGTTTCGTTACGCATTTTGGATTTTCAGAGGCGGATACTTTCGGGCCTTCTCACTTTTTACGATCTTCGGGTTCATCATCCTGAGCATGCGTGCGTTCTCGCGTTACCTGGAAGAGCACGCCCTGAATTATTGGCTGCTGTTCGGAACGCTGCTCGCGCTCGCCGGCTTCGTGTTCCTGCCGATCAGGGTCGAGCGGGCACTCATTCATCCGAAAATCAGAGAATTAGCTACAATCTCTGTCTGTCTCCTGGCGATTGTTCTGGCCGCTGGTCACTTTTTTAAACGCCACAAATTGGCCGGCTGGATCGCTGTCCTGATATCTGCGATGAATCTGGTTTATTTCGATAGCGTGACTGTAAATCGACCGACGCTGCATGTGCACGATTTGGTCGCGCGCAAAGGCTACAACGATCAATCCGTTGAGGCATTGCGCGATCTAAAATCCGGCGCGCGGGAATTCTATCGTGTGAACAAGACGTGGGGCTCGGGGTTGGCCACGCGAATCAGCTACAACGATTCGATGGTGTTTGGTTACCACGGCACGATGTCATACAGCTCGTTCAACAGTCTTGACTATATCCGCTTCCTGCTCGCCGTTGAAGCGATTCCGGCCGACAACCTTGCGACTGATGCTCAATGGTCCACCGGTCTGCTTTGGGAGCCTTTGCTCTCAACGTTCGCATGCGAGAAATTTGTAATCACGCGTGAGCCAGAGCGTTTTGAAAACGCTCAGCAATACCAATTTCTCAGGCGCTATGACGACATTTCCGCGTTCCGCAACACCGCTTTTGTCCCTTTTGGGCTCACGTTCGATAGTTCCTTCCCGGAAGAAGATTTTTTACAAATGCCAAAATGGGCAAAGCACCAGGCTTTGCTTCAGGCAGTCATTCTGCCCGGCAAAGCATCCGCTCCCCACTTGCAATTACATCAACTTACTCTGGAAGACATCAAAGAGCGCCTCCATGAAATTTCTGTGTTGAATGCGCTCGATCATCTTCGCGCGAATGCGTTCAATCTGGAATCTTTCCGCGAAACCCGAATCAAGGGAAGTGTTCGAGTCGATCACGACAGCATGCTTGTGTTTCAGATGCCATTTGATGATGGATGGCATGCAAAGATCGACCTGAACCCTGCAGACGTGACGCGTGTCGATGCTGGTTTGCTTGGCGTACCATTGCCGGCCGGCGCACACAAGGTTGAACTCTCCTATTCGCCGCCATTTTTGTACGTCGGCGGCGGTGTGACGCTGCTTGCTGCACTGGCGTTTGTCGCCCTGATCTGGCGCTGGCCGCGCATCGTCGTCTGTTCGACTGCATAGCCCGTTGCAACTATTCAATCGACGTACTTTTGGGCGATGGGCATGCGGCGGCCGAGACCAAACGCCCGCGAAGTGACTTTGAATCCGGGTGCGGCTTGTTCGCGTTTGTATTCGTTCAAGTCGACGCGGCGCTGGACCCAGCGCACAATTTTCTCATCGAGCCCGCGACCAATGATGTCACGCGCGCTCAAGTTTTCTTCGACATAGAGTCGCAAAATCTCATCCAGAATTTCGTAGCGCGGCAGCGTGTCCTGATCTTTCTGGTTCGGTTTCAATTCCGCGCTCGGCGGCTTGTCGATTGTCGATCTTGGAATGATTTCTTTTTGGCGACCTGCTCGCGACGGGTAGTCGGAGTTAATCCAGCGGGCGAGCTCGTAGACTAATGTCTTGGGCACATCGCTGATCACGGCCAGACCGCCGGCCATGTCGCCGTAGATCGTGCAGTAGCCGACGGAGAGCTCGCTCTTGTTGCCGGTCGAGAGAACGAGATGGCCAAACTTGTTCGAGAGCGCCATCAACGTCATTGCGCGCAAACGCGGCTGCATATTTTCCTCGGTCTCGTTCTCCGGCAGTCCGGAAAAGATTTCCTTAAACTGGCTTTTGAAAATCGCGAAAGTCTCCGCAATCGGGATATGAAGCAATTTGATTCCCAGATTTTCCGCCAGCCTCTTCGCGTCTTCGATGCTGCCGCGCGACGAATATTGGCTCGGCATTGAAACACCGGTGACATTTCCCGCACCGAGAGCATCGACTGCAATTGTCGCGACAACCGCGGAGTCGATGCCACCACTCAATCCGAGGACGGCCGAGTTGAAACCGCACTTTCGAAGATAATCGCGCAGACCCAGCGACAGCGCCGCGAAAAGTTGCTCGGGCGTAGAACCTTCACGGAATTCGATCGCCGCCTTTGAATCCATGTCGACGATCTGTTCGTGTTCTCGAAAAGCAGGAAGTTGCGCGATCAAATCGCCCGACGCGTTTACCGCGATCGAGTTTCCGTCAAAAACCAGCTGGTCGTTTCCGCCGACCGCGTTGCAATAAAAAATCGGTCGCTTGTAGGTTTTGGCGAGGGTCGCAACCATTTCGTAGCGAATCGCCGGCTTCCGCAACGTGAACGGAGATGCGCTCAAGTTCACGATCAACTCCGCGCCCTGATCGATCAGGCTCCGAGTCGGTTCGCAATCGTAAAGCGGGCGGGGGAGATAATGTTCGGTCCAAATGTCTTCGCAGATGGTCACGCCGATTTTCTTTCCGTTCAGAGCGAACGGTTGGACGTGATCGGCCGGTTGAAAATAGCGGTCCTCATCGAAGACGTCGTAGGTTGGCAGGAGCGACTTGAAAGCTTTGCGGACCGGTTGTCCGCGCACGAGCAGGGCAGCGGCGTTGCGAAAAGGTTGGCCGCGTCCTTCGTTTCGATCGACAAATCCCACGAGCAGTGCCGCGCGTGTGACGCGGCGATGAAGTTCCTCGACAATCTCGAGCGTCTCCGGAACAAAACGGGATTTGAAAACCAAGTCTTGTGGCGGATAACCGGTGATCGCCAGCTCCGGCGTCAGAATCAAATCGGCGCCGGCGACTTCCAAGCGTTCGTAGGATTGGACGATTTTCTCGAAGTTGCCGCGCAAATCTCCGACGGTGGGATTGAGCTGGGCGAAGCCGACTTTCATCTTGCGTCCCAAGAAGTTAAGCGCAGGGACGCTAGCGGCAACGCTGTTTTACTTATTCGGATCGAGCACGGCGCGGTGCTTGTAGCCTTTGTTCAAGGCGTCATCGGCACCTTCCACGAAAACTCTGGCCCATTCCACGAGCGAGGCGGCGAGAAAAGCGGCGAACGCGCAGATGAGGACCTTCTGAAAGAAAGTGGAGTGCACCCCTTTTTGAAAGCAACGTTGGTGCCAGTAAGCAAACTCTTTGCGGAAGATGTCGATCTTTTGGGCACGAGAGTTGCCTATTTTTCAGCGATCATGGCTGATTCCGTGCAAACTAAAGCGAACGAAGCCGAGAGCTTAACGCGTCTGCTCGATCTCGAGCTGGCGCAAAAACGCGCGACTTGGAAGCACGCCGGCGAGCGAGCGCGCTCGATTCGCGCGGCCGGATTTGTATTTCTATTCGCTCTTGTCGTCGCGTGTTTGATCGGCGGTTACTTTGCATTCATGCGAGTGAGCGCACAGCGCGCAAATCCCCCGGCCTCGGCGATCGACCGTTGATGTCGATCTTACGCGAAAATTGATTACTCCGGAGCGGGCGTCGGTTCAGAAATCACGCCGCGCTTTGCCTGCGCCGTCCGCGTCGCCTCTTCGCGATCTTTCATCACGAAAGTGTTGTTCTCGCCCAAATTCGACCACGGCCCGCGCGGGATATCTTTGAAATCGACAAACTGCCAGTCCGTCACGTCGGTCTCGCTCAAGCCGAGATAATCACGCACCGCCGGCGAAACATCGAGTCCGGCGCCTTTGTTCAAGTTCGGTTTCGGCCGCTCGCTGCCGAAAACGTATTGCCAATGATCGGTGCGAAATGGGCCGGCGTCTTCCCATTGCGCGTAAGCGATTTTGTTTCCTTTGCGAATCGCGATCCAACGATCTTTGCAAACTGAAACGCCTGGCCCCTGATACGCTTCCTTGAACCACGGAACCACACGCTGCGCTTCCGGCCGATGACCACTCGCCATTTTGTCGTTGTAAGGCAGCGCGCAGTAAAACGGATTTTGCCGCGGCGTAAATTTAACCGGAACGAAATCGCTTCGCTTAGCCGGATTAGGATCGTCAAAGCCGCCGTAACTTTTTGCCCATTCTTTGTCCCACGAACTGGAGCGATTTGGTACCGGATTATTTTCACTCGGCTTTTCGCCAATCCAGAAAACCGTGGTCACGATCTGGCGTTTCCACGGATACGATTCGCCGGGCGATGGCGGCGCTGATCTTAAATGACTCGGCGCGAACGCGAGCGAATCAATGCTCACACCGGACCCTTCCGATTTGCGCTCGGACTTTTTGCTGAGCTTCGATTTCGTCGGCTCAGCTTTGCTCACCGTCCCGTGGGCAAAGAGCGCCGATACGGACGAGAGCAAAGCGGCGATTGTGTGGGTAATCTTTCCCAGTTTCATAGGCCTCACGCGCGAGAAGCGCGGCAAAGGTTGGACGTGAACTCTCTATAAGAAATTCGAATGAAATTGCGCTTCTGCGCGCAAAAAAATCACTCGAGAAATTTTCCTGGATTCAAAATCCAGTTTGGATCGAGAACCTCTTTCAGTTTGCGATGCAATTCGCGCGCCGGCTCGCTCGTCGCATCGGGCCACCAGCGTTTTTTGGCCAGTCCAATTCCGTGCTCGCCAGTGATAACTCCGCCCCAGGCCAGCACTTGCGCGAATAGCCCATCGAGGGCCCGCTCCACTTTGTCGCGGACAACGGCGTCGCGGTTGTAGCGATCGGCCATGATGTTGATGTGGATGTTGCCGTCACCGGCGTGCCCGAAACAAGCGATCGGAAATCCTGATGTTGCACTCAGTCGTTCGGCGAACTCGACAAGATCGACAATCCGGCTGCGCGGCACGACAACGTCCTGATTTAATTTCGTGAGGCCGGTGGCGCGGAGCGAATTACTGAATTGGCGGCGCAGCTCCCAAAGTGTTTCGCAGTCTTCTTCGCCGGTCGCCACCTCGAGCGCGTTCGCTTTTTTCTCAGCCAGCAATTTCCGAATCGCTTCTGCTTCGCTCCGAACGCTTTCTTCCTGGCCATCAAGATCGACAAGCAGATGCGCGTTCCCTTCTGGAACCAGCGCCTGTCCCAGATCTTTTCGCGCTGCTTCGAGCGTGAAACTGTCGGCAATCTCGAGCGACGCCGGCAAAAATCCTTTCGCGAAAATTTCCTGCACCGAGGCGGCCGCTTCCGACATTTTGGCAAAAGCGGCCGAGATCGTCGCGCGTGCCGGCGGGAGCGGCAGCAATCGCAACGTGATTTCAGTCACAACGGCGAGCATTCCTTCCGAGCCAACGAAAAGTCCGATCAAATCGAAGCCGGTTTTGTTTTTGTGAACTCGACCGCCCGTCCGCAAAACATCGCCATTGGCGAGCACCACTTCGAGTCCAATGACGTAATTGCGCGTGACGCCGTACTTCAAACAGCGCGGGCCGCCGGCATTGGTCGCAATATTCCCGCCGATGCTGCAATCTTTCATGCTCGCGGGATCCGGTGGATAAAATAATTTCTGAGCGCGCGCGGCGGACTTCAGATCGGCCGTAATTACGCCCGGTTCAACCACCGCGACCGCGTCGGCAAAATTAATTTCCTCGATCCGATTCATTCGCATCAGTGAAAGCGCGATTCCTTTCTTTATCGGCACACAGCCGCCGACGTAGCCAAAACCGGCGCCGCGCGCCGTCACTGGAATTTTTCGCTGCGATGCGAACTTGAGTAGCGTCGACACGTCGGATGTCGATCTTGCAAAGACGACGACTTCCGGCGATTCGGCCGCGAACCATTTGTCGCCAGCGTGTGCGGCGAGAGTTTCAGGATCGTCCGTGACGGCGTCGTTGCCGAGCAACTGCCGGAGTTCTTCGGCGATCCTCGTGCTCATGCTCGTAATCCTAATCGTGCTCGACACCTTTTCACAATTCGATCACGAGCAAGAGCAGGAGCACGAAAAGATCAATTCAGCGGAATAACTCGATAATGCCGCGACTTTTCGCTGTGGCGTTTGAGCAACTTCTTGCATTCCGGCGGGATCACCGGCGTTTCGTAATCTTTTCCCGCGAAAACTTTCACTGCATCGAGCGTTTCGAAGCGCAGCAGCGTTATGAATTCTACCTCGTCGTTCTCGGCTTCGCGGATAAACAGCTCCGCGCCTTTGTAACCCGGAATGGCGCGTTGAGCGATTTCGAGCAGCACTTCTTCGCGGAGCAATTTTTCGTATTTCTGGGCGTTCTCGCGGGAAGTCCAGCCGTGCCAAATTCGCGCGATCATCTTTTACATCCCCATGATTTCGTAACCGCCGTCGACATAAATCACTTGGCCGGTGATTGCCGCCGCGCCATCGCTCGCCAGAAAAACTCCGGTCGTGCCGAGCTCACTTGGGTCGCAGCTGCGCTTCAACGGCGCGCGTTCCTGATAATGCTTCAGCATTTGGGAGAATCCGCTAATTCCACGGGCGGCGAGCGTTTGCACGGGACCGGCCGAAATGCAGTTTACACGAATTTTTTTTGGACCGAGATCGTAAGCGAGATAGCGAGTGGACGCCTCGAGGCTCGCTTTCGCCACGCCCATCACGTTGTAATGCGGCACGACTTTCGCCGCGCCGTAATAGGTCATTGCCAAAATGCTTCCGCCATTCGTCATCATCGGCGCAACTTCGCGCGCGAGCGCGACCAGCGAGTAGGCGCTGATGTCGTGCGCGACCCGGAACGCTTCCCGTGTTGTGCTCACGAAATCGCCTTCGAGCGCTTCCTTCGGCGCGAACGCAACGGAATGCAGCAATAGATCGACGCGATCAGTCTCGCCGCGGACTTTTTCGAAAAATGTTTTGATCTCGGCATCGTTGGAAACGTCGCATGGAAAGAGCGGCGTTTTCTCGCCGAACGTGGCCGCGAGTTCCTCCACGTTTTCCTTCAATCGCTCGCCCTGATAATTGAAAATGAGCCGCGCGCCGGCGTTCGCCCATGCTTGCGCAATCGCCCACGCGATGCTGCGCTTGTTCGCGACTCCGAAAACAACTCCGACCTTTCCTTCAAGGACTGCTTGGGTCATACATGATCGACAATAAAGAAAACTGTAGCGGCGGTCTATGACCGCCGGTTAAATATGTCGGCGCTCGTAGAGCGCCGCTACAGAATTTTTCGGCAAGCGACGCACTTGCCCTACAACCACCAATAGAGTTATGAACGCCATCTCTCCTATGACTATTAGATTTCTAGCTGCATTCTTATTTGTTAGTTCCGTCGTTTTCGCGCAGGAGGAATCGCCCCCTGGATCTGCACCCGCGCCTGCGGGATCGCCGCCGGCAGCTTCACCGGCGAGCACAACGCCTCCGCTGTCTGCTCAGGCGACACCGGCGCAAATGTCGGGCACGCCGCAATTGACCGACGTGCTTTTCAAAAATCTCAAGGCGCGCTCGATCGGACCTGCGGTGATGGGCGGTCGCGTCTCCGATATCGCGATCGATCCGCGCAATCCGTTTGTCTTTTATGTTGCGCTTGGTCACGGCGGAATTTTCAAATCCGGCGACGGCGGCGTTTCCTTCGATCCAATCTTCGACAAACAACCGGTGTTATCAATCGGCGCGACTGCGATTGCGCCGTCCGATTCGGACGTGATTTGGGTTGGCACCGGCGAAGCAAACGATCGCAACTCGTCCAATTGGGGCAACGGCGTTTATCGAACGACCGATGGCGGCGAGCATTGGGCGAATGTTGGATTGAAAGACAGCCGGACGATTGCGCGGATTGTTGTCGATCCAAAAAATCCGGACACCGCATACGTCGCGGCGATGGGACATTTGTGGATCGATGGCGGCGAGCGCGGTCTCTACAAAACGACCGACGGCGGAAAAAACTGGAAATTAATTTTGCAGGCGCCCGCTCCACACAACGCCCGCACCGGCTGCGGCGACGTGGTTCTCGATCCGAATAATCCGCAAATCGTTTACGCCGCCCTTTACGCGCGTCAGCGCACGCCGTGGAGTTTCACGTCGGGACCACAGGCGACGAACGGCGAAGATGTCGGCGGAATTTTTAAGAGCACGAACGGCGGCGCGACTTGGAAAAAGTTGAGCGGCGGACTTCCGCCCCAGACTGGCCGAATCGGACTCGCCGTCGCCGCGAGCAAACCAAACGTGGCGATGGCCGTCGTGCAAAGTTACGAAGGCGGAGGCGCCGACATTCGGGATCTTCGCAGCAAAAGCGGTGGCGTTTTTCGATCCGAAGATGGTGGCGAGCATTGGACGCGAATGAGCGCGATCGATCCGCGACCGTTCTATTTTAGTCAGATCCGAATCGATCCCGCGAATGACCAGCGCGTCTATGTTTTGCAGTTTGCACTGCTCGTCTCGGACGATGGCGGCAAAAATTTCCGTGAAGATCTTTCCGAAAAGATTCATCCTGATTGTCACGCGCTGGCGATCCAGCCGGGAACCGTGCCGGTGCCGAAGCCGCCAAAGCCCGAAGATAAAAATAAACCGCCAAAGCCACCGGTGTGTCAGCGGTTGTTACTCGGAACTGACGGTGGCCTTTATCAAAGTTTTGCCGGCGGCAAAAATTGGGATCACTTGAACAAATTTCCGGGCGGCGAATTTTATCGAATCAGTCTGGACGATTCGAAACCGTACTTCCGGATCGCCGGTGGATTGCAGGACAACGAAAACTGGGTGGGGCCGAGCGGCGTTCAAAGCAAAGAAGCAATTCGGAATGCCGATTGGACCGCGCTCGCCGGCGGCGACGGCTTTTATGTTTTGTTCGATCCGACCGATCGCGACACGTTTTACGCCGAGAGTCAGGGTGGGGAGGTTCATCGAATTAATTTGCGCAACGGCGAACTACGCCGTTTGCGTCCCGAGCCGACGGAGGGCGCGGTGCGTTATCGCTTCCATTGGAATTCGCCAATGGTCATGAGCAAACACAAACCGGGCACGATTTATCTCGGCGGAAATTGCGTATTCAAGCTGACCGATCGGATGGAAAAATATTCTGTGATCAGTCCCGATCTGACGCACAACGATCCAAACAAAACAAACGCGGTCGGAAGCGGCGCGGAAAGCTACGGCGTGGTCTTTTCGCTCGCGGAATCGCCGAAGAAAGCCGGATTGCTTTGGGCCGGAACGGATGATGGGCGGCTCTGGATCACTGAAAACGACGGCGGCAAATGGACCGAGCTGACGAATAATTTGCCGGAACCGGCGCGCGGACAGTGGGTCGTGCGGATCGAACCGTCGAATGTCGATCCAAACATCGCCTACGTTGCGACGAACGCGTATCGCGCGGGCGATGATCGTCCGATGATTTTGCGCACGGGCGATCTTGGTAAGACGTGGACTTCAGTTGCCGGCGATTTGCCGGCGAATGCTTCGGTGGAAGTTATTCGCGAAGATTTGGTAAATCCGAAACTGCTTTACGCCGGCACGCATTTCGGAATTTTCGCGTCGTTCGATCAAGGAACGCATTGGGTCCGGATCGGCGATGTGCCGCCGGTGCGCGTCGATGACATTCAAATTCATCCGCGCACTGCCGACCTCGCGATTGCGACACATGGGCGCAGCATTGCCGTGCTTGATGACAGCACGCCATTCCGCGAATTCACACCGGAGATCGCTGCCAAACCGGCACATCTCTTTAGTGTGCGCTCGGTCACCGGCGCGTATTTGCAGCCGGGCTTTGTCGATTCAAACGGCAAAGGCGTTTATCGCGGCAAAAATCCGGAGGACGGTGCGCTCTTCACGGTTTGGGTGAAAGAGTTCAGCGGCGACGAAATTAAAATCGCGATCACGAAATCGACCGGCCAGCCCGTTGCGAATTTGAAAGCTCCGGGCACGCCGGGATTCACGCGATTGAATTGGGACGTGCGCCCGAGCAAAGATGTCAGCATTGAATACGGCGGCGACGACCCGAAACGTTTGTTGCCGGCCGGCGATTACAACGCGGAGTTAAGTTTCGGTCAGAACAAAGTGAAACAAACGTTCCACGTCGATATCGCCGAAGGGATTACGCCGAGATAGACGAATTGTAGCGGCGGTCTATGACCGCCGACGGCGCTCACAGAGCGCCGCTACAGAAGAATCAGCAGGCGATGGCGTGTCTTCGGCAAACGCCGCTCAAAATTTCCCAAAGCGCGTCGAGAACGCGGCGCACTGACGCGCGCACGTTGGCGATGTTCTGATTGTCGATCTTGTCCGCGAGCATCTCGCGCTCGGCGGCAGAATGTTCTTTGTCTGCTTCGATGTGGACCGAGAAATATTCATAGCCCTTCGGATTGGTGAAGCCGTAGTGCTTTTTCAATCCGTCGATCTTTGATTCACAGATTGCCGGGATCTGACTCTCGTAAGCGTAAAGCGCTGCTAAACCTTCCGCGGTTGATCCCTCACCACAAACTGAACGGAAGGTGTCGATCAGATTTTTCGTCTCGGGCTGTTTTTCCGTCTTCGCAAGATCGACATCATTCACGCCGAGCGCGTTGGCGAATTGTTTCCAAAGCTCAGGATGGTTCGGCGAGCCGTCTTCTTCGTCGATCAAGTTTTGCAGAAGCTGTTTTCGCGTCGGTTGATCGTCGCATTTGGAGTGCACCGCCGAGAGATAAGTCGGGAACGCCGCGACATGATGATAGTACTGTTTCGCGTAATCGGTCAGCGCCTCCTTGCTCAGCTCTCCGCGCACCCACGCGAGATAAAACGGATGTTTGAGCAGATGCTTCTCCGCGATGTCGTTGTCGATCTGATCGAGATGTTCGTTCATAAGATTTGAGCCACAGATTGACACAGATTTTCTCAGATTAAAGGAACAGAATTTTTCGATCTGTGTTCATCCGTGTTGATCTGTGGCTGGACTCTAAGCCGATTTCAAAATGTGTTTGATGCCGCGGATCGGAATGACGACCCAGTCGGGGCGGTTGTTGAGCTCATAACCGATTTCGTAAACGGCTTTGTCGAGCAGGTAGGCTTCGAGAAGAATTTGGAAGTCGTCGAAATTTTTCGGGACGAAGATGGCGCCAGCGGTGGTCTTTAAATAATTTTGGAGAAACACGCTGCTCATGAGTCGATACCAGATATCCGCCCAGCGCTCGAGGAAGGGAACGTCTTCGGTGCGCATGGCCGGTTGCCAAAGCGCGCTGTAAGCGGCGTATTGAAACGAGCGCATCATGCCGGCGACATCGCGCAGCGCGGAGCGTTTGAGTTTGCGCTCGCTCATCGGCCGCGCCGGTTCGCCTTCGAAATCGAGAATGACGAAATCTCGTCCGGTGTGAAGGACCTGGCCGAGATGATAATCGCCGTGGATCCGGATTTTGGCGGCGTTGGTTTTGCGATCTAAGAGACGTTTTTCGCGCGCGAGAATTTCCTTTTCGGTGCCGAGAACTTCTTTGGCTTCATCGCGCAGATGTTCCGGTACATCTTTCAGATTCTTTTTCAGCGAATCGAAGTTGCGCCGCAAAAGCGCGCGCATGCTCTGATAAACCGAGCGCTGGGCCATGGCGTTGAACGGCTCCGGCGCAAACACCGGATCGTCATGGACAGAAGCGAGCGCGAGGTGCAATTCGCCGGTGCGTTGGGCGAGGAGTTTCGCTTTTTCGGGATAAACGCCGCCAACCAATTCCTCGATTAACGCCGCGGCCGGCTGCGTTTCGTTTTGCAACTCGGCTTTGCGGCAGAGAACGCGCTCATAGTAACGCCCGACATGATCGAGCGTCATGGTCCAGGCGTCGGCTTCGGCTTGGACCGCATCCTGCAACAAACAAACGACCGTCGGCGGCGATTTTTCCCGGCGATACTCGATCGCACCGCTGAATGCCGGCACGTTATCGAATTGTGCGCGCTCGGTTAGAAACCGCGTGACTTCGACATCGGGGTTCACGCCGTCTTCGAGCTTTCGGTAGAGCTTGAGGAAAAATTTGTCAGCAAAGAGCATCGACGAATTGCTCTGCTCGGCGCTGAGAACATTCGAAGGCGGGACAGTTGCGACCTGGCCGACACGAGGGCTCAGCGCACCAACGAGCTGCCCGTTGCGACCGCTCGCATGTTGTCGATCCAACATCAGCCGAAAGAGTTTTTCCCGGAAATCGCTGTCCCAAACTGCGTCGAAAAGAATCGAGCCGTCGTCGAATCGCGCGATGACGGCGTTGGGCGCGTTTTGTGAAATAGTTTTCGCTTTATCGGCAGGCGCGATTTTTACCGGCAACGAATAGTATTTCACAAAAC
>Ga0207646_10005307_pt1 | contig 13585 bp, 6 predicted proteins | sample KBSK5502metaG_FD_184343 | JGI IMG/M metagenome (GOLD analysis project Ga0207646, IMG submission 184343) | Corn, switchgrass and miscanthus rhizosphere microbial communities from Kellogg Biological Station, Michigan, USA - KBS K5-50-2 metaG... | ecosystem: Host-associated > Plants > Roots >... | reverse complement strand
GGCGTGAATGTTTTTGCCGGTGGAAAGATCCATCACCGTGTCGGCGCCCCACTTCGTTGCCCAACGCATTTTCTCGACTTCTTCCTCGATCGACGATGCCACAGCGCTGTTGCCGATATTGGCGTTGATTTTGACGAGGAAATTGCGGCCGATGATCATCGGCTCGGATTCCGGGTGATTGATGTTTGCTGGGATAATGGCGCGCCCCCGCGCGACTTCTGCCCGGACGAACTCGGGAGTGATCTCTGTTGGAATGTTGGCGCCAAACGATTCGCCGGTGTGCTGCTGCTCCAAATCATTCCTGTTCTCTGTCCTGTGTTCTCTGTCCTCTCGCGATCCGTTTTCTCGGATCGCGATGAATTCCATTTCGGGCGTGATGGTGCCGCGGCGTGCGTAAGCTAGTTGCGTGACGGCGCAGCCGCTGCGAGCTCGCAGCGGTCTGCGAGTTGAGGCGTTGAGAGGTTGAGAAGTTGAGGTCCGAGCCGGACTGGCATTTCCATTGCCGCCGTTCGTGCTCGCGCGATGAACTTCGGATAGAAAGCCGTCATCGATCGCCTGAACTTTCCGCCCTTCGATTTCTTCGACATCGCCGTGGTCGCGGATCCAGTTCGCGCGCAGCGGCGGCAAACCGCGTGTAACATCGACAGTCCGAGCCGGACTGGCGTTATCGCCCCACGGTCCGCTCGTGTCATAAACGCGCACCGGTTCGTTCACTTCAATCTCGCCGCTCATCGTTTTCGTCGGCGCGAGCGAGATCTCGCGGAACGGGACACGGATGTCATGATGAATTTTTCCCGAGACGTAAATCTTTCTGAAATTCGGGAGCTGACCGTTACGCGCATTGCCGTTATTTTCGACAGAATGCACAGAATTTTCAGAATCTGTTGGGCCTGAACTTTCCGGTCTCATTTTGATTATTTTGTTAATTCTGTCTCAAAACAAAAAAGCCATGCGCGGAAAAATGCATGGCTGAGACACTGGCAGTCCGCCTTCGGACCCAGTCCGGCTCGGACTCCCTTCGGCGGCATTACCCGCATCAGGTTCAAGGGGTTCGTCAAAGACGTCTCAGCCATCCGGCTCCCCCGCACTTATTTTTTTAAACTAAGACCCGCGCGCGCGAAGTCAATTCATGCAGACTGTTCTCCACCACGAAGAACACGGAGAGCACGAAGATGAAACTAATTTCTCCCCGTAAGAAAACAGAAGCGCAGTCTTCGTGTCCTTCGCGAGCTTCGTGGTAAAAAAAGAAAAGCGTTTATCGAGCAGCCTACTCGGCTGCGGCTTCGGCCTTCACGTTGGTGTGGAAAATGGCCATCCACGCGCCCTTGTGCATTTTCCAGACGGAGCCGGCGTTGTAAGTGCCGGACGCGTCTTTGCCTTCAAACGTGCCTTCAACTTTCACCGTGTAAGTAGTGACGATCGTATCGGCCCCGTCAGAGATGGCGCTGTAATCGCTGATCGTGAACGATTTCATGTCCCACTTTTTCATGTCGTCCAATTCCTTCTGCATATTGGAGATGCCCTCCGCGTAAGCTCCGCGGAAGTCCGCGCTCACAACCTTTTTGAAGTCATCGGCTTTCTTGTCTTTGAACGCCTGCCACGCGGCGTTTTCTTTTGCCATGATGGCGTCCTTGTCCGGCGGCGCGGCGATTGAAACCGCGAGCGTCGCAAAGAGAGTAATCAGTGCACAGGTAATATATTTTTTCATAAGTCTTTTCGGTTGAATCTATTCGGCCTGAGACTGAAGGGGGCCGTTGACACGGTCAATACCTAAAGAGGTCTCGCACTAAGGGCACAACGGTCACAATTGGATTTTTCGACAGAATGCACAGAATTCTCAGAATGGGGTGATTCCGGAGCATTCGGATCGTCTGAAACCATTTTGTTGATTTTGTTAATTCTGTCAGAAGTCGCAACGTCACGTTGCTGGACAAGGGCGAGCGTATCGGGTTTGTTTGTCGGATGAAGAAATCGCTTTTCGTTTCGCTTTTGAGTTTGTCGATCGCGTTTGCTTCTGGATTGCAGGCGCAAACTGAGCCGGAGAAGACACCGCCGACCGGCAAATCACCAGCCGCCGCGAAGAGGTCACCAACAAATCCACCGGCGATTCAAAGCAGCGGTACGAAGAGTGGCGAAGCCAGCTCGAAACCGGCAACCGATGAGAACGCAAAGCCAATCGATCCGAGCAATATGGATCCGTCGGTCAAACCGAGTAACGATTTTTTCCTCTATGCGAACGGCGGCTGGATCAAGCGGACTGAGATTCCGCCGGAATATTCGCGCTGGGGCAGTTTCAATCAGTTGATCGAGCACAACAACGACGCGCTCCACGCGATCGCGGAAAAAGCGGCGAAGACGAAGGCCGATCCAAAGACCGCGCCGGAAATGCAAAAGGTTGGCGATTATTACGCCAGCGGCATGGACGAGAAAACGATCGAGGCGATGCGGACAAAGCCGTTGCAGGACGAGCTGGGCAAGATCGAGAACATGAAAGATCAACAAGATGTGCTGAAAGAGATCGCGCATCTGCATCTGATCGGCGTGAACGCTTTCTTTGATTTCGGCTCGGGCCAGGACGACAAAGACAGCACCCGCGAGATCGCGCAAGCGGTGCAAGGCGGGCTCGGAATGCCAGACCGCGATTACTACACGAAGGATGATGACGCTTCGAAAAAATTGCGCGATGCGTATGTCGCCCACGTGACCAAGATGTTGACGTTGCTCGGCGAGTCGGCCGAAAAATCCGACGCGGACGCAAAGAAAATCCTCGCGCTCGAAACTTCATTGGCGCAGGCGTCGCGCACACGAGTGGAACTGCGCGATCCGCAAAAGAACTACAACAAGATGACGCAGACCGAGCTGCAAACGCTGACGCCGGATTGGAATTGGGGCGATTACTTTAAAGAAACCGGTCTGACCGTGCCGGGCGACATCGACGTGCATCAGCCTGACTTCTTCAAAGCGCTCAACACCGCCTTTACATCGACATCGATCGACGATTGGAAAACTTATTTGCGCTGGCACTTGATCAACGCCGCCGCGTCCGCGCTCTCGAGCGATTTTGTGAACGAGGATTTTAATTTCAAGGAAACGACGTTGCGCGGCACCCCGCAGATCAAGCCGCGCTGGAAACGCGTCATCCTTTCCGAAGACGGGGAAATTGGTGAAGCGCTCGGCAAACTTTACGTCGCCCAATATTTTCCGCCCGAAGCCAAGGCGCGCGCGCTGGAGCTGATCAACAATTTGAAGGAAGCGCTGGCCGACCGGATCAAGACGCTCGAGTGGATGGATGAACCGACCAAGAAAGCGGCGCTCGATAAATTGGCCGCGTTTCAGGTGAAGATCGGTTACCCGGAAAAATGGCGCGATTATTCGACGCTGATGATCGATCGCGGGCCGTTTGTGTTGAACAAGCTGCGCGCGGAGAATTTCGAAGCAAAGCGCGAGCTGAACAAAATCGGCAAACCGGTCGATCGCACCGAGTGGGGCATGACACCGCCGACGGTGAACGCGTATTACAATCCGAAGATGAACGAGATTGTTTTCCCGGCAGGGATTTTGCAACCGCCATTCTTTTATGCGAACGCAGACGACGCGGTGAATTACGGCGGCATCGGCGCGGTTATCGGACACGAAATGACCCACGGCTTCGACGATCAGGGCCGGCAATACGACAAAGTAGGGAATTTGACCGATTGGTGGTCGCCGCAATCGGCGGAAGAATTCAAGAAACGCTCGGATGCGATCGTGCAGCAATATAACGAATATGAGCCGTTGCCGGGGTTGCATGTGAACGGCGCGCTGACTGAAGGCGAGAACATCGCCGATGTCGGCGGAGTGAAGCTCGCTCACGCAGCGTTGCAAAAAGCGCTCGATAAACATGCGGAAGAGCGCGACAAGAAAATCGACGGGTTCACGCCGGAGCAACGTTTCTTTCTCTCATTCGCGGCCATCTGGCGACAGAAGATTCGCGATGAAGAGCAAAAGCTGCGCTTGAACACCGATCCGCATTCGCCGGCGCATTATCGCGTGAACGGTCCGCTCTCGGACCTTCCGGAATTTCAGAAGGCGTTCAACGTTCCCGATGGCGCGCCGATGGTCCGCGCCGCCGACAAGCGGGTGAACATCTGGTAAGTCCGAGCCGGACTGGCAATTAACAGAAGCGACGAAGCTGCACCTTCGAAAATACCAGTTCCAGAGAAATTCCAAGTACTAAAATCACCAAAAGGCGCGGCCTTATTTTGGGTATTGAAGTTTGGAGCTTCTTTGGATTTTGGAGCTTGGGATTTGAAATTTAATCGCGCTCCTGCGCGATTTTGCCGCCCCAGGAAAGAATCTTTGCTTTGGCGCCGGCGGCTTCGGCTTCTTTGATGTTGCCGGCACGATTGTAAAACAACGACAGACTGGTCCAGCCGATCTGGTCGTTCGGCTTTAACGCGACTGCTTTTTTTCCAGCTTGGATCGCTTCATTGAAGCGACCGAGCTTCATTAACGCCATCCCGAGCGCGTGCCAGCCATCGAAGAAATTTGGATCGACATCGACGCAGCGCTGGTATTTCGCGACCGCGTTTTCCAGGTCACCAATCGCAAGGTCGCCGTTGGCGTCATCGAAAATTTCGTCGCGAGTTTGCACGCGCGCGCGATCAACCTGTTTTGCCAGACTGCAATCCGGCATCGCGCTGGCGATCGCGTAACCATTCCATAAACACGTATTCGCGCGCGGTTTTGAGATAACGCTCCTCGAACGTCGCCTTGGTTTGCTGATATTTCGCGGGATCGGGCGGCTCGCGTTTTTCCAAAAGCACAATCAAACCACCGTCGGTCCACGGAACAAAGTCGCTCACATCGCCGGGCTGAAGTTGCGCGGATACATTCTTGATCATCATCATGTCGGCCGGCTCGTTCTTTGGTTTTTCGGGCGGATTCTTTCCTTCGGTCTCGTCGGCCGCGGTAAACGGCTCGAGTTTTTCCGCTTTCAAACCGCCGGCTTGTTCCAAAGTGACTTGAAGCGGCTGGCCCGCTTTCAATCCATTGCGCAGGGTTTCGGCGCCTTTGCGGCCTTTGGCTGTCGCCATTTCGCGCCCGCGCTCGTTTTTGATTTGATCGACAATCTTTTGCTTCGCCTCATCCAACGTCAGCGGCCGCGCTTCCACAACTCCGGCGAGATGCAAAATGGCGAAACCGTCGGCGGATTGAATTGGATCGCTGTTCGGTTCCGGCGGAGTCAATTTGAACGCGGCCTGATTCAGTTGCGGATCTGTTTTTAATTTCGGATCGGACGCGAACGTGGTGAACTCGCCGGTTGTCTCGACCGGCAACTGGAACTTGGCCGCGACCTGGTGAAAATCCGCGCCCTTCTCGAGTAACGCCTGCGAGAAATCATTTGCGCGATCAGCCAGTTTTTGGAGCGCGTCGATGCGTTCCTTGTCTTTCAATTTTTTCTGTTCCTCGCTCAAGGCCAGCCGGACAAACTCCACTTTCCGTTTTTCTTCGCTTTTGAGTTCAGCCTTGTGCGCTTCGTAATATTTTATGATGTCGTCATCGCTCACTTTGATCTCTTTGAGAAAATCAGCCGAATGGACGCGCACGACGCTGACAAAATTTTTGCCGTAAAGCTGTTCGTAATTCGATTTGCTCTCGCTTTCCGGAAGCGACACGCCCGATGCGACGACTTCCTTGATCCGTTTCAGGCAAAGCTCATCACGCGCGAGCTCGCGCAGTTGCTCGTCGGTAAACCCGAGCGACGGAAGGATCCCTCGCTCGACGTCATCATACTTGGCGGGGTCGAAACCGGAGGGGCCATGAAATGCCGGAAAATTTTTCACTGCCTCAACGATCTCGGATTCAGCGGGCTCGATGCCCAATCGTTCCGCTTCGTGTCGTAACACAATCAAATTGATTATGAACGTGACCGCTTTCTGATCGTCGTTCCCGCTACCGGGCGCGAGACCGTCGCCAAGATCGGACATGCCAAGCAGACGCGACAATTGAAACAAACGCGCATCCCGACGCGCCTCCGTTACAGTAACTTTTCGGCCGTACATTTTTGCGAATTCATCGGAGCGAATCTGGCTGGTATCGCTCTTGACGAAATAAAGGCAAAACGGCAGGGCCAGAATCGCGATCACGATCATGAGCCAGTTACGATGTTTGCGGAGAATCTTAATCATGACATCAAACTACGGGAGGGCCGACACTTTAAGGTACCGCAGCAAACCTGCAAACAGCGGCGCTGCTCGAAAACCCAAATGCCAAACCCCAATACCCACGGAAGTTCCAACCTCCAATATTCAAAATTCTGACGCGCTCGGTTTGGAGCTTGGTCATTGGAGTTTCACTGGAACTTGGTGCCTGGGATTTGGGATTTACAGTCCTTCCGCTGTTTTCTGGATCAATTCCCAGACATTGCGGAGGTGCTCTTCGGTGGTGAGAATATTTCCCAGACCAATCCGCATGACTGTGCAGCCGCGCAATTTCGTTTGCGTGATGTAGACGCGACCGGACGCATTGATCCGCTCAACCATCGTCATGTTCAGATTGTCGAGCTTGTCCGCATCCGAGGCGATGAAACGGAAACAGACTACGCCCATGCTGACGGGGGCCGCTAATTCGAAACGTTTGTCGTTCCGGACCCAGTCGGCAAAAAGGTTGGCCAGACGGAGATGATTGCGGATGCGCGCAGCAATCCCTTCGCGACCAAATGCGCGCCACACGACCCACGCTTTAAGCGCGCGAAAACGGCGACCGAGTTGGACGCCATAATCCATGTAATTAATTTCCGCGCCGACGGGATCGCGCAGATGCAGATATTCAGGCACGAGCGTGAAGAGCCGGCGCAACCGTGCGATGTCGCGCATGTAAAGCGCGCTGAAATCCAACGGAACGAAGAGCATCTTGTGCGGGTTGACGACGATGGAATCGGCTTCGTTCCAACCGGCAGTGAGCGATTTGCATTCCGGTAAGAGTGCGAGTCCTGCGCCGTAGGCGCCATCAATGTGGAGCCACATCTTGTGCTCACGACAAATCTTCGCGATCTCTGGAACTGGATCGACGCTGGCGGTCGATGTTGTGCCCACGGTCGCAACCACCGCGAGCGGTTTGAATTTTTCGGCGATGTCCCGCTTGACCGTTGCGCGCAAAACCGCCACATCCAGACGAAATTCGGCATCGCTCGGGACGCGTTGCACATTGTCTTCACCAATCCCGAGCGCGATCGCCGCTTTCTCGATCGAGCTGTGCGCCTGGTCTGAGGTGTAGATTCGAAATCGCGGCAGGTCGCGACCGCTCAATCCAAGCTTGCGCGTGTTCGGCGCGATCTGTTCTCGCGCCGTGGCCAGCGCGTGCATGGTGGAGATGGACGCGGTGTCGTAAACGACGCCCGTGAACTCGTTAGGCAAAGTTAACCATTGTCGCAGCCAATCGAGCACGAGCGTTTCGAGCTCGGTCGCAGCCGGCGCTGTTCGCCACGTCATCGCGTTGACGTTGAGCGCACCGGTGATCATCTCCGCCAGAATGCCGGGATTCGTAGTGGTGCAGCCGAAGTAACTCATGAATTGCGGATGCGCCCAATGGGCGATACCAGGAACAATCACTCGGTCGATGTCAGCGAAAATTTTTTCGAACGGCGTACCGGTCTCCGGCGCATCGCGGTCCAACTGGGAAAGAATTTCTCCAGGGTGCACGTCCCGAGAAATTGGGCGCTCGCCAATCTTCTCGCGATAATCGGCGACCCAATCGGCCAGCTCGTGCAGTTGTCGGCGGAAAATTTTCGGCGAAACGTCGCCGAGTTCATGGAGTTCGCCAGGTTCTTGTCGATCCTTCACTCCTCAGAAAGCAAAGCCAAAACTGAGGTGAAACGCACCGAAGTCTTCGCCCGGCTGGCGGTCCGGGTTCCACCCATAATCGAGCCGGATCGGACCAATCGGCAATTTGTAACGCAAGCCGCCGCCCAGCGCGTAACGCATGTCGTCCACGCCCGGTTCTTCGGAAGTGGGAAGAAGATTGCCGGCATCGAAAAACAAAGCACCCTGCAGCTCGCCGTAAATCGGAAAGGTGTACTCAACATTGAAGACGGTGTAGAATTCGCCGCCGATCGGATTTCCTTTGGGATCCTGCGGGCCGAGGTCGCGCTCGCCAAAACTTCGCACGGTGGTCGCGCCGCCGTTGAAAAATCTTTCATCAATGGGCAACGTCGTCGGCTCGTCCGGACCGGAATGGTTGAGCGAATGAACGATCCCGGCCCGTGCGCCGAAAGCGAGCGATGATTGCTGGAACCAGCGTTGCAACGGCGGCGCCGTTTGATCTTCAACAACTCCCGGGGTCAGCGACTTCGGACCGAACGGTAAAAAATATGCGATCCGGCCGGTGCCACGGATAAGTTGAATCTCGCTGCCGAAGGCGGTTGATGCGACATCCAAGGTGTTGTTGATCAGCAAACCGCGCGGTGCGACCAGCGGACTTTCGCGCAAATCAAGCGTGTGAGTGAACCCAAGCGAATTTACGAAATAAGAAGTGTCGCCGAGAAACCGCGCGGCGATCGAGGTTTGCGTGACTTCGACGTGGCGAACCGCAAAGACCAAACCTGCTTCGTATTGTTTCGTGATTTTGCGGTTAAGCTCGATCCGGTCGCCGAGTTCGAATTTTGAATAACCGTCGTAATCAAAAGTAAACGCGGCCGCGCGGTTCCTGAAACTGAACTCGGTATCAAAAAGAAATGGATCTTCGTAAATGACTTCGCCTTTGTAACTGCGCTGCGAGACTTCCACCGACAGAGTGAGCGGCCGGCCGTAGCCGAACAGATCGCGATCGCGGAATTGCGCTCCGATTATTCCGCCTTCGAACGTTCCATAGCCGACCGAAAAACCGAGTTCCTTGCTCTTCGCTTCTTCGGCGGAAATGTTTAACAGAAGTGAATCTTCGTCCGCGATCGGCGTCGGCTCAATCTTGAGCACATTGAACAAACCGGTCCGCATCAACGTGCGGAACCGTTCATCCAAAACTTCCGGGCTATAAGTTTTTCCAGCGAGAGACGTGAAACGCTTCTGGACGAAGCTCGGATGCAAGCGGGTCAGACCATTCACAAAAACCTCGCCACTGAAGTGGTAAAGTTGACCGGGCGAAATCGCGACGTCTACCGGGATGTGGCCATTGACCGCCGACGTCGGTTCGGCCGTTGCCCCGACCTTCACTTCATAGTAACCACGCGTTTTGAAATAACCCTGAAGACGACGCGGGATGTCGGCCACTCGTGCATCGGTAAAAGGTTGTTTCAATAAATCGTCGATCTGGCCGCGCAAAGCGTCTGCGCCGTAAATCGTCTGACCATGGAATGAAACGTTGCCGAAGAAATATTGCCGCCCTTCATGGATCGGAATTGTCACGTCGACCCGGTTCGCTTCTTCGTGAAACGTGTATCGCGGTTGATCGACAACTGCGTCGAGGAAACCTTCCGCGACATACAAGCGATGCACGAGGTCGGCGCCTTCCTGAATATCGGACGCGACGAATGGAAGATGCTTCTGCAGCTTTGAATACCGTTGCCGGGTTGGGCCCACCGCAAAATCAAACAGCTTCTTGGTGGGCTCAGCGGAATTTCCCGCAAAAGTGATCGTGCCGAGATCCATTAAGGGACCTTCATTGATCTCGAGCCGCAACCGACCGCGATTCTCGATCTTATAATGGACGCTCGCTTTGGTGTAGCCGTGCTTGCGATAAAATACTTCAACGAAAAAAGCGAGATCGTCCGCTCGGGCCGGAGTGAGACCGTAGCGATCGACCGTGGCCAGCTGCTCTTTCACCGCCGAGCGCAAATCTTTATCACTGAACGCCTGCTCGCCGCTGAATTCGACGGCTGTCGTGGCCTGAGCATGTTTTTCCTGCTCCTTGGCAACGAGGTTCTGCTGCTTTTGCTTTTCCTCGGCCCTCGGAACGTCGACCGCCGTCTGCGCCGCCAGCTCTAGCGCGACCGCCAAGTTGTACAGAAAAAGGAAAAGATAGCGGCGCATCACTTAAAACGAATCAGATATTTCACCATACCGCGGTAATCGCCGCCCACGCCGAGATCTCCGAGCACGACAAATTGGTCATTGATCTTGAAACGCGCGGTGGCCTGTTGCTGGCCAGTTCGAGGATCGACGGTACCCACATCCAAATCCAATCGGTCGAAAACCGAACTACTTTGCGTTCCTTGCCCTTTCTTAAAAACTTTTCGGTAAAGCTGCTGCACGAGCAACATGGCGGCGCGTCCAGCGAGCACGTTGTTATTTCCGGTTAATTCCTCCCGGGTCGTGCCGGTTGCAAGCAGAGAAATAATTTCCTCCTGGGGCAACGGCGGTTCACTGGTGAAGATCGCCTCCGGCGCGAGCGTTGTCCCATAAATGTAAACGTTGATCGTGTAATCGCGGATCACTGACCGGCCGTGCATGTCGATCTTCGGATTGAGCGGATCGCTCGGATCGAAATAGAGAAAACCGGAGGAAATCTCGAGCCGGCTAAACGGAAGCGTTGCGTCGACATTGTCCAGCCGCACCCACCCTTCCAAAGCAGGATGCAAACCGTTGCCGGTCAAATGCAGATCGCTGGTCGCACCGCCATTGGCGAGGTTGCCGCGAATCAGGAACGGATCTTTGGTTTTGATGGTCACGTCGAATTTCCAATCGCGAAACGGCGGCTGCGGAATCGAAAAGGTTGGACGCGACGCCGGCGGCTGCGGCGCCGGACGTCCAGGCAAGCCGATTGGAATGAGATCGAGATTTTTCAGGAACTGACTGTTCGTCAGCGCGACCGTGCCGGTGACATTGGCGCTACTAAATGGCCCGGCGATTTTGATGTTCGCGTCCGCGCGCGCTGTGAGCGTATCGTTGCGGGCAAGGAGTGCACTGTCGGCTTTGAGCTGAAAATCCAGATTTGGCGTCGTCAGCTTGGGAAAGGTCACGCCGCCCGTGACCTTGAAATGTCCGCCGGAAAGTTCGCCGCCGAATTGTTCGAGCGTCAACGCGTCGTTCGCAAAATTCACGCGCGCTTTGAAATTTTGCACCGCCGGCAATGTTGGATCGGTCATTCGCGCGACATTGATCGTCATATCGCCGCTGCCGCTCAAAACCGGACGCCCGATTGTGCCGCGAACATTGAGATCAAGCGCAGCGTCGCCGTCCAATTCCTCAACGCCCGGAATAAATTGGCGCATGAAATTCACCGAGCTGCGCGGCAAGCGCATTTTCGCGGTCATCGGCGTCTCGTCGGCCAATTTTTTTTCCTGCACGATCTTTGGAACATCGAATGGAAAATTTGCGGTCAATTCCAGCGGCTGGATTTTCGCCTGCTGCAATTTCCCGGAAATGGTCAATTGCTTGCCTTGCGCTTGCACAATTACATCGAGACTCGCTGGCTCGAACTTCGGCAAACTCTCGCTCCGCAGATTGCGCATTTGCAGATCGAGCCGCGCGTTTAAGTCGGCGAGTGTTCCGCTTGCGTCCAATTTCACATTTAACAAACCCGACGCCACCGGTTTAATCCCGACGTCCTGAAAAAGTTTTTTGATGTCGAGATTCTCAGATTGAAATATCGCCGTCACTTTTCCATTCGACGGAAGCACCGCCGCGTCGGTGCCGAGATTTTTCCAGACAAACGGAATCGAGATGTAACCGCCGGCATACTTCGCCTGACCCTGATTGAGCTCGATCTTGCTGATCTCGAGCGTGTCCCCTTTGGCTTGAGCGATCGCTTGAAAATCCATCTGGTCGCTTCGCAGGAAAATCGTCGGAACATCCAAGCCTTCCGGCGAATAAGTCGCATCGGCAGTTGCCTGCAACGAGCGCGCGCTGCCGTAGCGACCATTGTCCAATGCCAGTTTTAGTTTGCCGGAATTTTTGAACCTGGCTGCATTGCCATTCCCTTCCCATTCGATCACGAGCGAGCCGGCCAGCTCGTTTTGATTTCCCAAAGTTCGCAGCAACGGCTGCAGTTTCGACAAATCCGAAACGTTCGCACGGAATTTACCGCTGTAACGATGGGGCTCGCGAAGATCGTAAATCGCGTTTCCGCTGATGAAATCATTCCCGGTCAGGTTGGCGCTGGCATCGTTCAGGTAAACGACGTTGTTCCAAATGACGCACTGCGAATTGAGTTGAATGAAAACGAGATCGCGCAATCGAAGGTTCGCGCCGAAGAGCGACAACTGGCCGTTCGCGATCCCTTTTTTCCATTCGATCTGACCGACTGCCTGCAGCGGTCCTGAAATTTTATCGGGCGAATCCGCCGCCCAACAATCCGCCAACTGCACGGCATTGAATGAGATGTCGATCTTCGCCGGTTGCTCCGTCACGTCGCGCAGTTTTGTGGGCAATCGATATTCGCCGCTGACTGCGAATTCGTTTTGCTTTCGCTTAGCGACCAGGCGATCGAACGTGACGGCGTCGTTCTTAGCGTGGAGCGATCCTTCCACGGAATCAGCGAGGTAATCGCGAAAGCGAATGGCCGAAGTCGCGACAGTCGCGTCAGACACGAGATCGGCAAACCAAGGCTTGTTGGAATTTGCGGGAGGGATTGTTTTTGAGAGTTTGATCGCGGCATTCAGGTTCTCGCAGTGACCATCTTGAAATTTGATTGATGGTGAAGTGACTGCGAAATCGCCATTCACGATCGAATTCTTAATATTGATCTTGCCGCTGACTTGGGCCGAGCCGCTGATTTTTTGCGGCATCGATGCGGTCACCTGCTCCAAATCCGGAAGGGTTGCGGCAAGTTCGAGCGTTGCCGGCGCGCGCCCGAGATCTCGAATATCGCGCGGAAGTTCGCTCGATCCGCGCAGGTGAAATTGATTTTGGTCCTGAGTGATGTCGGCCGATTGCAAAGTCGCGACCCCGTTTTTCGCCGTAACTTGAAATATTCCGCGATCGAACGCCGTTTGCTCTTGGTGAAAATCAGCGAATTCAGCGGCGACATTCCCGTTCCAGGTCGCCGGTGAACTGAGCAGACCGCTAAGATCGACATCGACCTTTTTCATCTGACCGCGCATCCAACCGTCGGGCAACGCCACGAACTTGTTGATCGCATCAGCCGGAACATTCACGCCGCGAATCCGCACGTTGGTCTCGAGCGAAGTTTGCGCCTCGTGTAACATGATCGAGGCGGAAATATTTCCGGAGGCGACGGCGTAATCGAAATTGATCGCCAATTTTCGCGCGGCGATTTGCGACGCGTCGAAATTAATCGAACGAAAGCGCTCCTCGTCCGCCAGAACGATGTCGCGCACGATCAGATTTCGATTCGTGTAGGTGGCCGGTGCCGACAATTTCAGCCAGGTTTGGCCGCCGACGAGTTGCAACTTCTCGACTTTGATCTCTCCGGCACGGTGCGGGTCCAGATCGACCGCGATGTGTTCGGCGACAAAATCGTGCGGACGATTGCGCACAATGATCGTTGCATCGGAAATGTGGAGGCGTTCCGGAAAAACGTCGGGCAACTCGATTTTCTTTTTTGGATTCGGCGGGCGGGGTCGCAAAGGCGTCCTCGCCGGATTCATCACGATTCGCGCCGAATGAACGTCTGCATTCTTGATTGCGGTCGAAATCCCGTGTCGTAGCAA
>Ga0207646_10005306_pt1 | contig 13587 bp, 9 predicted proteins | sample KBSK5502metaG_FD_184343 | JGI IMG/M metagenome (GOLD analysis project Ga0207646, IMG submission 184343) | Corn, switchgrass and miscanthus rhizosphere microbial communities from Kellogg Biological Station, Michigan, USA - KBS K5-50-2 metaG... | ecosystem: Host-associated > Plants > Roots >... | reverse complement strand
TCTTGATCGAACCCGGATTCACTGGATTGTCACCCGGCGCATTGTTGCCGCGCGTCACCATGATCACTTGTTGGTTGTCGGGGGTTGCGCGGATCTGATGCGCGTATTTGCCGGTGTCGAGCGCGTTCGGTTGGTTCACCCTCTCACCGATCGTGCCGTCCGGCCTGACATGGTGCACGGTCAGGGAACTCGGCTCGTTATAGGCTGTGAGCAGATATTCCCCCTTCATATCGACGCTCGTATGGATCGGACGCGACGGCAGGTTTTGGGACTGACCATGCGGAGTCAGCGCTCCTGTGGCCGAATCGATGCGGAACGCATGGGCGAAGTTTTGGTTGCTGGCGAGACCCGGGCCACCACCGCTGGACACGACGTAGAGGTACTGTCTCGACGGATGCGGCCATGCGTATTGAATGTTGGCCGGTAACGTTACGGTGTTTCGCTTGACCAGCGAGGCGTCGTCGACGTCCATGCTGTAAAGCGTAAGGTCACCACCAACACTGGAATAGAACACGGCCCTGGCCTTGGCACCCTCCAGCTGCTTAGGAGACGGTCGGGGTACCGCGATGGAGCCGGCGAGCAGCGTTACGAACGTGCGACGATCCATTATCTGAGGTCCTCCTGCTCGCGCACAACGTACCTTACGCGAACTTGTGGGATTTATGGCACAGCGTCCACTGGTTCGATTCGAAGCAGCGCGCCGTTCTCCTCGTCGGTCAGCAGATACAACAGTCCGTCTGGACTTTGCCGCACCTCACGGATTCGTTGTTTGAGCTCAGTCAGCAGTGACTGGCGCCGGATTGGCAGTCCATTCGTCGGACTTAGGACGATTCGCTGCAGCTGAGTGCCCACGAGTCCACCTACGAAGATGTTACCCTTCCAGTCGGGAAACCGGTTCCCGGTATAGAACGTGATGGCGGCGAGCGAGATCGATGGAGACCAGAAGAGCCACGGCTGTTCCATGTCGCGAGCGAAGGGCTGATCCGAAACAGGACCGGTCCCTCCGGTAAGATCGCCCGTATATGCGCGGCCGTAGGAAATCACAGGCCAGCCGTAATTCTTTCCTGCTTTGATGATGTTGATTTCGTCTCCACCTTGAGGCCCATTCTCGGTCTCCCATAGTTCGCCGGTTTCCGGATGGAAGTAGAGACCCATGGCATTGCGAATGCCCAGGGCATAGAGTTCGGGTTTGTGGCCAGGCCGGCCCGAGAACGGATTGTCCTTCGGCGCGCTCCCGTCGTCGTTCAGCCGGAGGACTTTGCCGTAGTAGCTGTTCGGATCTTGAGCGTCGCTCACGGTAGCGCTCACAGTGTCGTTCGCTGCGCGAGGAATAGGCACGCCGATCGCCAGGTAGATCTTGCCATCGCGCCCGAACACAATTTTCGCGGCAGATGGCCCGGAGACAACCGAGTCGGTCGAGAAAATATCGCGGACATCGCTGAGCGTATGACCTCCGTCGTAGCGGGCGCGCGCCAGAGTCGCCCTGGCGTTCGTCGTCCCTGAGACGGGCTTGTAATACGTAAAGTAAACCCAGTGGTTTTCGGCGAAGCGGGGATGCAAGGCGAGGTCGTTCATGCCCCTTTGCCGAGTGTCGAGCACTTCAGGTATTCCGGCGATTGGTTGAGGATCCAGCTTACCTTCTCGCACGATCCGCAATCGGCCGGCTCGTTCGGTGACCAGGATTCCACCGTCCGGAAGGAAAGCGAGAGCATACGGGTAGCTGAGGCCCAGCAGGGGGACGACCCGGAATTTCGGCCCGGATATCCTGGTGCCGCCGGGGCCGCGAGTGCTGCTGTCAAAAATCAGCGGCTTGTTCAGGAGCGGCGGCTCGACGGCAATCTCTTGCTGCGCAAACGGTGCGGCGCTCGTTTGTAGGATTCCAATCGCGAAAATCACCACCGTGAGGGATCGTAACGAGATTCGGCAGGTCATAACGTCCTCGCAATCTCATACCAGCGTTGTTCGGGTGACGTTATCACAGCTCCGCGAGGGCGGCAAAAGCCGAAACGGTTTCAATCACTCCAGGTCCAGGCCAGGACCTTCCAGACCGGTGTTGCCTGCGAGCCCTCACTGGACCTTAGACAGTTCGCGCCTGATACTTTCGGATCGTTGGAGGTCCAGGCTCTCCTCGGCCTGACCACGGCGAATGAGGCGGTGCATGTAGCCCACCCCTGTACGCTGAAGTAAATCAGTTCGACCGTAAACACTGTCGTGGCTATAAGTGGGTAACCGATTCCAATCGCCTCGTAAATGCTCATGTTTCGTTCTCCTACTTTGCAAGATCCTTCTTCCGCTTCCGCAGAGGCAACCGGAATTCCGTGAATTGCCACACAGCGACCAAGGGCCATAGTGCGTTGCGAATGCAACGAGTTAGGCCGATGCTTCTCCTCAAAGACCTTGAACAACAGTGACTGCCAGGTAGATACGGCCTGCCCCTCTCGGTCTCGAAGAGTGTCAAGAATGCGACAGTGTGGTCAGCTGGAAAGCAGTTTTTCTGACCACAGGACGTCAGGTTCAGGTGTCCGCGCTCCCACGCCCATGTGGCGCCGTCGTTCGGTCAGATTGCGATACGCGGGCCGCCGCGAGCTGCACACGAGATCGCCGGGTTCGATCTCCGCCTCACCTGGGTTGTAGGCAGTGAAGGCAGCCTGAGGAGCGCCTCCATCGCGAGCGCGAATAGCCTGATCGATGTAAACATGATGCGCGATCGCGCGCTGGAATTGTTCGGCGGAACTGAGACCGGATTCGCACATGATCCACGACACGAATGCAGCCGACCATGGAGTCACCCATCTGGCGCTGGCGCCGGCGCCTTCGGGCCCTTTCCACACGCGATTTTGGCTGGCGACGATCTCGAAGCGTTGCGGCGTCACCGCCCAATATCCGGCAATCGAAGATGCGACTCGCGCGGAATCCTCCGGGCTGAGCAGCGAATAGCGTGAATCCAAAGGATCGAAGTCTTCGCCGCCGGGTTCAACGCTCGAGAACCCAAAAAAGGCCCACTCCTGTATGGCGAGGTCCACAATACGTCGGCGCGTTTCCGCCGCCGGCAAAGTCGGGCATGCGTTCCGCTGAACCGTCATCTGGCCTGCGGTTCCTCGTACTCGCGCGGTTGGTGAAATCACGCCGAAGGCTCCGGAATTCAACCGCTCGAGAGGCCTCTGTTGGGCTATCAGGCAGGGCTCGAGGAACGCAGCCAGGAAAGCAGCAATGAACAGTTGAAGAAGTGCTTTCATTCGCCCGAATGATGCACCACAATCCCAGGCTCACACAACTTTCTCGAAGAACCAGGGTTCGATAAAAGACGTAGTCATGTCAGCGCGGTCCGTGAATCTCGTAGGCTTGGATTTTGGGACGACGACGTCAAGCGCCGTAGTTGCGACAGCTCAGCTTGCCTATGACGCGGTGACCGGCCGTTCGCAATTGAGTCAACTGCGTGAGAGCTACAGATCCGAAATGGTTTTCACTCCGATGCGCGGCGATGGACTTGACCTGGAACAGCTCGAATCGTATCTACAAGCGTGGCTGGCCACTGTTCGATGCGAAGACATTTTTGGAGGTGGGGCGCTTCTGACAGGGCTCACGGCTCAGAAGGCGAATGCCACAGCCTTGATTGATCTCATAGAACGACGTCTGGGCGCGGCGCTAATCGCAACCGCGGAGGATCCATGCTTCGAGTCCTGGCTGGCCTTTATGGGAAGCTGCGCGGATCTCTCACGCAGCTATCCGGACACGCCCATGATCAACCTTGACATCGGGGGCGGCACCACAAACCTTGCACTCGGCAGGAATGGCGAAGTTCTGCGAACCGGCTGTCTGTTCGTGGGAGCGCGGCATGTGCAGGTCGAGCCGGGCACGTATCGAATTGTGAAGCTGTCGCGCTATGCAAAACAACTCTTCGACAATCTTGGCATCGGTAAAGGCCCTGGTGATTCCCTGGCTTCTGAGGAGGTCGAACGAATTCTCGACTTCTATCTGGTGTTGCTCGAGGCGGCAATAGCCGGCGATCGGGAGCCGTTCCAGGATCCAATTGCCCGCCTGCACGAGCAATCCGCTTTTCGCCCCTCGCCACTGGCCGACAAAGCCATCGTGACCCTATCGGGCGGCGTCGGGGAGTTGGTCTATTCACATCTGCAAGGACAACCCTGGCCGGCGACGAGCGCCTTCGGTGATCTCGGAATCGATCTTGCAGAACGACTCGCTGCTGCATCTGGATGGACCGATCATTTCAGGAGGTACATACCTGCGGGCAGCGGCCGGGCGACAGTTTACGGGCTACTTCAGTATTCCACGCAGGTCTCCGGCAACACGCTATTCTTGCCAAACCCGAGTGTGTTGCCGCTCCGGAACGTGCCGGTCGTCGGATCAGTTTCATTGACCTCCACCGACGAAGACGTCTGCGGCTTGCTGGATCTCATTCGGCGAAGTCCCAAAGGCGGATGTTTGCGGGTGAAACTCGCGGCGGACGGCGAGTCTACCATCCCGGAACTGGGCAGGCGGCTCGCCGGTATGCTTGAAAAAAACTTCTTGCCTGCCGGGCACCCGCTAATACTTGTGATGGAAGCGAACCTCGGCAAAGTATTAGGTAATTACGTTACCGGTTGGGGCCGTATACGGTGCAACGTCGTGGTCATTGATGAAATCAAGCCCCGCAACGCCCAGTTCATTCAGATTGGCAGTCTGCAAAACCATGTCGTTCCCGTCTCTTTTCATGGCATGAATTAACAATAGCAGGCGTGGGGGGACCGGCCGGCGGTGAAGAGGCCGCCGCGAAGCGCAAGCCCGATAGGGCGCAGCCGTAATAAAAAGCGGTGTACCGAAATGATCCGGCCGGTGGGCCCGATGCTAATAACGAAAGCGTCATGAAGGAATTGCCGAATTTGGCCTCGATCGAAGTGCCCGCCCCGCCGCCCGATGAGGAATACATAGCCAGTGCTCTCGGCCAGCGCGTCTCGTTCCGAGGACTGAAGCAACTGCTCGGGGCTGCGGATTACAGCAAGGCGGGCGACCGCCACGCAGGGTTGGATGCGCCGACGGAGAGCGTGCGCGAAATGGCGCGGTCAACACTTTCTGACCTTAGCATTCAGCACATTTACGATCACCCCCTGACCGACAACGACGGACACGTTGATTCCGTTATGCGGGTCAACTATCAGGTCGATCACGAGGTTTTCTCGTCGATTGCCGGGATAACGGTGGGTGAGTTGAAAAACCGATTACTTCGTGTGCCTGGCACCGAAGTGCAGCGGATTGGGCGTGGCCTGACGGGCGTAATGGCGGCAGCAGTCGCCAAGTTGTGCGATGTCCATGAACTGATCTTCATCGCCCGCAAGGTATCCTGTCCAACCAGGGCACGTACACTGCTCGGAACCCCTGGCACGCTGTCATCACGATTGCAGCCGAACCATCCGACCGACGATCTGCTTGGCATCACGTTGCTGGTTTACTGGGGTCTATCCCTCGGTTCTGGTGACGCGCTCATCGGCGTCAATCCGGCAGTCGATACAGTCGATAACGTTTCGACCGTGTTGCAGCATCTTGACAGGCTCCGCCGCAGGACTGGCGTTCCATCGCAGATTTGCGTCCTGGCCCACATCAAAACCCAGCTGGCATGCCTCGATCAGGGATCGCCGGTGGAAATCCTCTTTCAGAGTCTCGCCGGCACAGAGAAGACCAACCTGTTGGAATTCGACGTGACGGTGGACCTGCTCGATCATGGCTATCGCACGATGGCCGAACGAGGAGCACTCGCCGGTCAAGCACAACAGTTCATGTACTTCGAGACCGGTCAGGGAAGCGAATTCACTTACGGTAAACACAACGGGATCGACATGACCACCACTGAGGCTCTTTGTTATGGGTTGGCACGGCGCTATGAACCTTTCATGATCAATAATGTTACGGGATTCATCGGGCCCGAGACACACCTCGACGACTTTGAGATGATCGTCTCGAACCTGCAGGATCATTTCATGGCTAAGCTGCTCGGCCTGCCGATGGGCATGGCGCCATGCTACACGCTGCACTCGAACATTCATCTGGAAGGCCAGCAAATCGCCACTGAACTGCTCACTGCAGCCGGTGCGAACTATTACATGGACGTGAGCCTCAACACCGATCGCATGCTTGCGTATTTCGACACGAGTGCCCACGACGATCAGACGCTGCGCGAAATTTACGGGCGCAAACCGGCGCCGGAGTACCTGGAGTGGGCCATCAACCAGGGAATTTTCGCACACGATACTTTTGGTTCGATCGTTCGCGGCCCCCATTGGGGTGACCCCCGTCGCTTCTGCGACAGCGAAGCCGAGTTCCAGGAACTCCTGGAAGCGACACCGGCAACCTACGGACTCGATGCAGCGGGTCCGCGACCGGCAAACAAAGTGTCGCGCGAACTGCTTCTCAATCAGAGTATCGCGCGGGAAGCGGCGCGGGCCGAACTGCGCGTTGATGATTTGATGGACGACTTGATTCGAGTCACGCCTCTGCGGGTGCTCGAGACACAAGCGACCAGCAAGGATGCCCATCTCAATTCACCCAAACTTGGATCACGGCTCTCGGAACGGAGTTTGAATCAACTCAGTCCCGAAAATAAGCAAGTGCAAGTCGTCATTTCTGATGGGCTCAGTGCTGAGGCCGTCCATCACAACTTGCAGCACTTGCTGCCGATTCTGCTGGAAGGATTCAGCGGCTGCGGCATCAATATGGGTGTGCCGCTGCTGGTACGTTACGGCCGGGTGAAGCTGGCGGAACCTATCGCCGAAAAACTCGAATCAGACCTGGTCATACACCTTATCGGCGAGCGTCCGGGCGGCGACGCATTGGCATCGCGCAGCCTGTCCGCCTATCTGGTCTACCGCCTGGCCGATCCATCGGTTCAGGTGGAAGCGGCCCAATTTAGCGGTAACTCCGAAATTCGTTTCGAATACTCTGTCATCTCGAATATCTACTCCGGCGGCCTGCCACCGGCGGAAGCAGCTGCCGTCATCGTCGAGAAAGCGTGTGAAATTCTCCAACAACGCGCCGCCGGCAACCGGCTGGAAGCTCTCCTGAGGCGTGCCGAGTCATTGTAAGATCCCGCTCATCAGAAATCCGTCCGAAGAGGGGCTTAGTAAAGGTGTACATTCTCACGCCGAAAGAAATCCCCACCCGCCAATCGTAACCGTCTTCTCATACATGTCCACGGAAGGGGATATGTCTACAATCCCGCGGGGGCCGGGACTCAAGGAAGGGACGCTCATGGCAGCCTACGGCGGTTTCAAAGTGATTTCTGTGGATTACCGAATGCCGCCCGACTATCCCTACCCAGCGGCAATGGACGACGCGATGGCCGTATGGAAGGCGGCCCTGAAGATGCAAAGCCCAACTATTCAGGCATGGCGGTTCTTTGAGTGCATTATCTATTTCTCTTGCCTTCTTCGACGAGACGTTGGAATTCGGGGTCGTCCTGCAGACACGCCAGATCGGGATCCCGTGCCACCCAATCCCACTTGGATAAGCCGGCCGTGCTTGCTCTTTTCAGCAGCGCCATGGCCTCGGTCTTTTTCTGAAGGATTCCATAAACGCACGCGGCGTTATAAAGGATGTTCGCATCGTTCGGCCGCAGGGCAATGGCTTTCTGCAACTCTCGCATCGCGTCGATTTCGTTGTGAAAGAATGCGTGGCCGACAGCAAGCAAGATGCGCGCGCGAACATCTTCGGGAACCCACTCGAGATGGCGTTCGAGAGCCTGATTCTGCTGCCGATGGATCTGCTGAGCTAATTCGGTCAGGCCCAAGCGTTCCGCCGATGCATGGAATGGGATGTATATATTGTAGTCGTCGCCACTCACTTCTAATGCGCGAGGTGTTAATGCCACGACCTCCCGTGCGCGATCCGTGGCAAACAACGCCTGGCCCAAAGTCCAGTACGCGCCTTCGCAATCGGACTTTCGCCGGATGGCAGCACGCGAATCCTCGATTACCTCATCATATTTATGCTGAGCCCACGAGATGCGCGCGCGGGCCACAAGCGCCTCGGGCAGCCCCGGCTCAAGCGCGAGGGCGCGTTCGCAGGCGGCATGGCCTTTTTCAAGCCAGCCCGTGTCCCGGTCGTGCCAGTCATAGAACAGTCCGCACACATTGGCGAGGCCGGCATGAGCCGGAGCAAAATTCGGATCCAACGCGATGGCATGCTCGTACATCTGGAGGGCAAATTCCAAATCCGGCCGCGTGCACCGGCGGGCGTAGCTGCGTCCGCGGAGATAATAGTCGTAGGCCTGCGGATTATCTGTAGGCTTGCGCGCAATTTCACCTTCTTCCTGCGGCGAGAGCGTGATGCGCAACGCCTGAGCGATGCTGCGGCCGATGTCATCCTGGACATCGAAGATGTCCTTGAGCTCCCGATCATATCGTTCGGCCCAGATCGAGTGGCCGGTGCGTGTCTCCACAAGTTGCACAGTAACGCGGACGCGGTTGCCCACTCGCCGCAAGCTTCCATCGAGCAGATACTCCGTGTTCAGCTGCTGACCAATTTCCGGCGCAGTCATACGCTTGTCCCGGTAGGCCAGCACCGCGGACCGCGGAAACAGCCGCAGCCCTCTTATTTTGGTCAATTCGGTGGTGACATCTTCGGTGATGCCGTCCCGGAAGTACTCCTCCTCTTTGGCGCCGCCGAGATTTTCGAAATAAAGTACAGCGAGAGACATTTGCGGCGTCTTTTTGATTTCCGGAGCTGTGAGACCGGCGATGGTAACGCCGGAAGAAAAATTTGCCCGTCGCAGCCGCAACAAGTCTGCCCCCACATCTGCAGCATGCTGATAGCGAATCTCGCGCTCTTTTTGAAGCATCTTCGCGATCACGTATTCGAGCTCGGAAGGAATTTCCGGGTTCAACCGCACGGGAGAAGTTGGTGTGCGGGTTAAAATTGCCTCGAAAATCTCCGCCGAAGTGTTACCTCGAAATGGCTGCGCGCCCGTGGCCATTTCGTAGAGCACAATTCCGAAACTGAAGATATCGCTGCGGGCGTCGACGTCCTTCCCACGCGCCTGCTCCGGAGACATGTACGGAACTGTACCCAGGACAAGACCGGGACCGGTCAACGACTCCGCGCTGGTCGAAGCATCCAGCGTGTCCTGCCCAGAAGGATTCAACCTGCCGGCACGGCCAAGCTTCGCCACCCCGAAATCCATAATCTTTACCTGATTGCGCTCCGTGACAAAAATGTTGGCCGGCTTGATGTCGCGATGCACGATACCCTGCGTGTGGGCTGCGTCCAGCGCGTCCGCTATTTGAATACACAAATCGAGGATTTGCTCCAGCGGGAGAGGCTTAGCATCAATGCGATGTTTAAGCGTCTTCCCGTTGAGAAACTCCATTGCAATAAAGTGCTGGCCCCTATCTTCACCGATGTCGTAAACCGTGTAAATGTTCGAGTGGTTGAGCGCTGAAGCGGCTTTGGCTTCGCGCTCGAAGCGTTCGAGCGCCTGAGAATCGTTGGCCAGATCCTGAGGTAGAAACTTCAGGGCCACACAACGGTCCAGCCGTGTGTCCTGAGCCTTATAAACCACACCCATTCCCCCGCCCCCGAGCTTTTCCAAAATTCGATAATGAGAAATGATCTGGCCAATCATGGTGGGAACCTCTGTGTAAAAAATACGTGCGGTATGTTAGGCGGTGAAGGAACAGAAGTCAAAAGATAGAAGTTCAGCATGCTCTGCACGGAGGATTCGGCCGAGGATAGATGCCGGATAGCTGAATGTCGTCATGGTGAATCATCGTGAGCCGCTCGTGTCAACGTCGTAGGATCTCGCCAAATGCTGCCGGAGTCCGTTCGTGGCAAAAACGAAGAGCGGAACTTATTGGATAACGTGGGCCGACACTGCCGTTTGTTAACCCCAGTGTTAATCCCAAGCGATTTTGGACCTGAAAAAAGCCCGTCCGAAGATGGGCTTAAGTATTTTATTTTCAGCAGAGCCGGCGAGCGGACTTGAACCGCTGACCTGCTGATTACGAATCAGCTGCTCTACCAACTGAGCTACGCCGGCAAAAAAATGCTCACCCGGAAAGGGGTGAGCAATAGTTGTAAAGAGAAAAAGGATCGAAAAACCCCGTGAGAAACGGGGTCCAAAGCTCCAATGCAGTTAATTTAAGGAGGGGGGTCCCCCTTGTCAACGAATTAATTTGGGCCGTTTTCAACCTCTTCACGCGCTTGCGTTTACTTCAAAAGGCTCGAATGCGGGAATTTTATTCGCCGAGCTCTTTGTGGATAACTCCTTGTGCTAGTTTGAGTTGGATGATCTCCATATCCTCCGGCCGGTCGAACACCCGATCCGGATACCGCGCCTTCACGAAAATTCGGACGCCGCCGAAACTCAAACCAACAACGACCGTAAAGAGCAGAGCGACTCCGATAAACGTGAATATGGTCAGGATGACTTGCCGCAGTGAAAGATCGGGGCGAGGTTGATCCCACGTGACCTGGGATTCGTAATTGACGCCATCGAGAATCGATTTGGCGACATCGGGATCGTGCGATCCACGAACAAGCGCGATCAGTGGTCCAACTCGTTTTCGGAACGCCGGCTCATCCTTCCCGGAGCTTTTCCATTCGCCTTCGTATTTCTTCGCGACCTGCTGCGTGGGATACATCAGAAGCACGAGGTGCGCTGTTTTTCCATTCACGCGATAGTCTGCGATTGCCGCTTCAGCGCTGTCGTCGAATCCCAGCGTCTGCGGATTCAGTTCGAGATCCCGTCCGATGCCGGTTTCATCGACAACGTATCTCTCGCTTCCCTGAACAAGATTCTCAGGGGGAAAGTGGCTGGAAACGGGTGGCTTTCGCGATCGGCCGAAAATGTTCTCGGAAACGACACGCGCAAAAGCGTCGGCTGCGACAGGGGGCCCTTCAAATTTCGCGACGTACTTCGACTGCCACACAAACGCGCGATTGCCTGCACGAAAGCCTTCCGTGCCGATCGGTATCGTTACCATCCCGGCCTGGGCCCGGCTTCGCTCGAGTGTGAAGAGGCCGTAAGCAGCGCCGGCATCCGCCATTTCGTATAACGTCAGGCGGACGTTGCCTTCGGTTCCGCTCCAGTCCTGGATCGTCACGCCGGTAAATCCGTAGCGCTTGATTGTTGCGGCGCGTTTACCTTCGAGCGTCTCGAGAGTTTTTTCGTCGTATTGGACGGGCTTATCAGCAGGGGACCATTTCGAATTTTGTGCAACGGTCTTGAGAAGAGACTCCCGCGACTGGCCCTGCAGAGCCGTTGCCAGTAGAAAGATCGACAACAGGCCCCAGAACCACATTATCTTCATCATTTTTTTTAGCGTCGGGCCTTTCTCTATGGCTGCGCCCTGTCGGGCTTGCGCTTCGCGCGGCCAAGCCATAGTTGGTACACCGCTTTGATTGATGCTACGCCCTATCGGGCTTGCGCTTCGCGGCCTCTTTGAAAGGCTATTTGGCCGGTTCCCCCACGCCAATTATTCCTGAATTTTCTCCTGTGTTTTTGCGGTTTTCGTGCCGCTCAGGGATTCCGCATACGATCTTACACCTTCGAACAGAGACTCGGCAATCGCCTGGCGGCTGGCGGGGGCCTTGACAAGTTTTTCTTCCTGAGGGTTGCTGATGAAACAAATTTCGGCAAGTATCGATGGCATGTTGGCGCCGATCAGGACCACGAAAGGCGCCTGCTTTACACCGCGATCCATTCCGGATCCTTTTCGTCCGGCCAGTGCATGCTGGATCTTCTGAGCCAGTTCTCGCGATTCATCCACCTTGTCGCGCAGCATGATCTTTTTCACCAGATCCTGCAGTTCGTGGATCGATCGTTCAGACGCGGCGTTTTCACGAGAAGCGGTTTCGAGAGCCTCCCGGGAGGACGTGAAGTTCAGGAAATATGTTTCCACACCGCGAACCGATTTGACTCGGCTCGAATTGGCATGGATGGAGATAAAGAGATCCGCTTCCTGCTGGTTCGCAATGGCCGTGCGGCTTTCCAGCGGAACGAACGTGTCGTCGGTTCGAGTCATAACGACTTCGGCGCCCAGTTCCATCTCGATCATGTCTCGAAGGCGCTGCGCCACATCGAGGACAAGTTCCTTTTCGGCAAAACCACCAGGGCCGATGCTTCCCGTGTCGTGCCCGCCGTGCCCGGCATCAATCACAACTCGCGACAGCTTCAAACCCAGGCTGCGAACCAGCGAACGGGTTCCCGCATTGGGTGCCTTCGCCGGTGTAATGATTTTCGCCGGTTCTACTGGTTTGTCGGGAGCTTTGTCGAGAGCTTTCTTGACGGATGCCACTGGCGCCGCTGGTTTTGGCGCTGCCTTCGGTGGTTCTGCGACCGGCGCTGGACCATCGGCAAAAGTGCTGGGTACCGCTGTGACATCCTTTCCGAGAACATCGATAATAAGACGGTCCGGATCACGCAGCGTGAAGCTTGTCACGCGGCCCACGGTCCCGACGTCGAGGACGACGCGGACAGTGGACGTATCGTACTGTCCGACGCGAATATCCTGCAAAAGTCCGGATTTCACAGGCCACTGCTTGCCAATCAACGAGGAATTGAGCCGGGCCGGCGAGACATCGATAAAAACGCGATCCGGATCCTTCGCTTCGCCCTGCTTGAAACTGATGTCGCCGCTGATATCGACAACGACACGCACGGAGTTCGGCCCTTCCCAATACCGGATATTGTCCACACCCCCGTCAACGCCGCCTGTCTTCGGCACAACGGTACCGCCCAGTCGCGCGAGGTCCTTTTCCGCGGCACCTTTGAAGGGCGTGGCCGGGTAATCGTGCAGCATGAAATTCAACGTCTTGATGGCGTCAGCGGTGTCGTGGATTTCCTCGTACAGACGTGCGATAGCGATCAGTGCATCGTCCGCATAACCGGTGTGCGGCGTGATCAGGTAGGTACGTTGATACGCATTGATCACTTTCAAATATTCGTCGCGAGTGCGATCGGCTTCCTGTTTTTCGTTCAGTTCGGCTTCGAGGGCTTGCGCGGCCATGAAGGCCTGGCGGGCTTTTTGAAGTAATGAAGCGTTCTGGGCAGACTGTGCCGCAGTGATAGAGGAAACAGACAACAGCGCAGCAATTAGAACTGCGTTAATTCTCATCAATTAATTCGGCGGCCCCACATTCGAGAAGTGCACCACACCCCGTTCGTCGATCGATCGGAAGATGGCCGGCGTTTCCTGCTTCGCTTCTTTAAGGGGCTGCTGTTTCGCAGCGGACGTCGGTGCCGACGCCGATTCCGCGGGAGGGGCTGGCGGTTTTACGGGCGCCAGCGCTGCCTCTGCCACAACAGGAGTGGGCCTCTTCACGTAATTAGCGCGTACTTTGCGAACGTAATTCGTCGTCTCGGCAATCGGAGGAATGCGTCCAAGTCTCTCGACCAGGTTCTCGCCGGCATTGTAAGCAGCCAACGACAGATCCAGATTGCCATTGAATTTTTCGAGGAGGAATTTCAGATACTGCACGCCTCCTTCGACGTTCTGCCGAGGATCAAAGAAATCCCGCACACCATACCGGGCGCCGGTCTCGGGAATGAGCTGCATCAGGCCGCGGGCGCCTTTGTTGGATACGGCCCAGCGATTGAAG
>Ga0207646_10005304_pt1 | contig 13589 bp, 9 predicted proteins | sample KBSK5502metaG_FD_184343 | JGI IMG/M metagenome (GOLD analysis project Ga0207646, IMG submission 184343) | Corn, switchgrass and miscanthus rhizosphere microbial communities from Kellogg Biological Station, Michigan, USA - KBS K5-50-2 metaG... | ecosystem: Host-associated > Plants > Roots >... | reverse complement strand
GCGGCCCACAAAAGCGACGAGAACCGCCGCCACCACGATCGCCGCATTCCGGTATTTGCGAAGCGCAGCGCGCGTGGCGACCGCCTTCAAGCCGGCAATCGATTCGACCGCCGTCCGCCTGAGCGTGTAAGTGGAGAACATTGCAAACCCGACCAGTCCCGCAAACGCAAAAGTCTTGGTAGCCCAAGTATACAAGGCGGAGTACACGTAGATCAGCAGCGTCGTTGAGAACACCATCGACGCCACGCCGTAAATCAACTGCGCCCGCTCCTCGCGCCACGGCGCTTTCGACTTGTGTTTGCCGGCCACCCAGGCCCACAGCGAACTCGTCGCTTTCTGCCGCAGATTGGGAATCTCGAGGTAATCGCTCAGGATGTAATAGCCGTCGAGCTTGATCAGCGGGTTGAAATTCACCAGCGTCTGCAGTCCCGCGAACACCACAACGATGAACGCGATCTGATTGATCAGCGCGTCCGAGTCGGTCAGACGCCAGACTACCGTGCAGACTCCCCAGAAAATGAGCTGAAAATATCCGCCCGCAAACGTCACCCACATCCGCTGCCGCTTCGATGGAAACATCCACGAGTCACTCACGTCGCAGTAAAACGCCGGCTGAAAATAAATGAGCATGAAGCCGACTTCCTTGACCTTGCCTCCGAAATGACAGCACGTGAGGCCGTGAGAAAACTCGTGCATCGTCGTCACCGAAAAAACCACGAGCCAGAGGAAGAACAGTGCGTGCAGATTCAACAGGCTCTGTACCCCGCCGGCAAACTCGTCGCGATGCAGCCAGCTCATCGTGAGGCCGGTCAAAATCGACATCGCGCCGAAGACGTGAAACGCCCTGGTGAATGCCCAGCGCGTGCGCGGTTGCAGCCATGCAAAAATTTTCTCGGGATTGAACGAAGCAACTTTTCGGTAAAGGATATTGTTGCGCTCGGGAAGCTTGTGACTCTCGACGTTCGAGAGTTTTTCCATCACCGCCGGCGTATCCAGCAGCCACTTGTCTTCGAGCGAGCGGAGGAATCCCTCCATCGCCGTCAGAGGCACCGTTCCGCCAAGTCTCTCTGAAACCCGCGAAGCCAGAGATTCCGCGTCGAGCGGCTCGCGCAGGCACTCCAGAATCACCGCCTGCGTTTCCGTGAAACGGAAATACCGCGCGGTTACCGGATCTTTGACAACAACGACCGATTTGCCTTGATGCTGTTGAGGAGAGAATGCCAGACCCTGCCGGAGTTGATAAGTCGGAGGCGGGCTTTGCTGCATCAATTCTCGAATACAACAAGACCCTGCGACCGGCTCGATCGCAGGGTCATCAAATTCTCATGCCGTTTTTTCAACGTTCTCAGCTTGAAACCCCTTTGGACCCTGAGTAATTGTGAACTCCACACTATCGCCTTCCTTGAGCGTTTTGTAACCGTCGCTGACGATAGCCGAGTAGTGGACAAACACATCTCCGCCAGAAGCCCTCTCAATAAATCCGAACCCCTTCTTGTTGTTGAACCACTTGACCTTTCCCTGCTCTTTGCTCATTACCCTCAGACTCCTTTTACGTGAAAGCTTGTTGCTATTTCAAACTTCGCGACAGGAAAAGATGACCTTCGACGGGCACCCGGTTGTGGTCTGACTTTCCTTCAACTACAACACGCCACAAAGTTTAAACCGTCGGGCATTATACCCAAATGCGCTATCGTGTCAACTTTAAAGGGTTTATAAAATAAGCATGCAATCGCCGTAGCTGTAGAAGCGGTATCGCGCCTCCACCGCGTGACGATATGCGCTCATCACCGCCGTTCGCGATGCGAACGCCGAAACCAGCATGAGCAGGGTCGATCGCGGTAAATGAAGATTAGTCAGCATACCATCAATCGCACGAAATGTGTGGCCCGGCAAAATGAACAAATCGGCCTCCCCGCGGCCGGCCTCGAATTGCCCGTGTTTATCAACAATGTACTCCAGCGTACGCGTGGTCGTCGTCCCCACCGCGATGATCCGCCGGCCCTCTGCCCGCGCCAGATTCAGGCGGGACGCGGTTTCCAGCCCGATCTCGAATCGCTCCGGTTTCAATACGTGCTCCGCAGGATTCTCCGTACGCACCGGCATGAACGTGCCGATCCCGACATGCAGCGTGATTTTCAGAATCTCGATTCCGCGCTCGCGAAGCCGATCGAACATCGATTCGGTAAAATGAAGACCCGCCGTGGGCGCTGCCACCGCTCCGGGCTCTCGCGCATAGATCGTCTGGTATTCGTGAGTATCCGCCGCCGTGTCCTCGCGTTCTATATAAGGCGGGAGCGGAACGTGGCCGTGCTCTTCCAAAAAATCTTCGATACGTTTATTCGAGATGATCCGCAACAGCCGCAAACCGTGATCGCGCGATTCGCCGAAAACACCCTCGAATTCGCCGTCCGCGAAAATCACACGGTCTCCCTCGCGAATGCGCTTTCCCGGCCGGCACAGCACTTCCCATGCATTCGCACGGGCCCCGCCCGACGGCGCCGCAAAGAGAACTTCGATTTCGCGGGCCGTTCCGGAGCCGCGTTCGAGCCGCCCGTAGGTTCGCGCGCGAATCACACGCGTATCATTAATAACGAGGACATCCGAGGGTTGCAGAAGGTCCGGCAGATCGCGAAACCGTGAATCGATCCAGCCCCTTCCGCTGGGCCGGCTGGGCCGGCGGTTCAGCACCATCATGCGTGAGGCATCACGCGGTCGCGCCGGCTCCCGCGCGATGAGTTCGGCCGGCAATTCGTAATCGAAATCGGAAATGTGCATGGAAAAAGGCTACGTTGTGATTCGCAAGCGCGGCGCCGATCGTCTCCGGCGCGGGCATCTCTGGGTGTACCGCAGCGACATTCTCGATCGCAATGACGCCGCCCCTGGTTCCATCGTTGCCCTGCGCGACGAACGCGGCGCCCCTCTGGGAAAAGCATTCTTCAGCTCGAAATCCCAGATCTCGCTCCGGCTGCTCACGCGCGGTGATGTCCCAATCGACGACCGCTTCTTTCAACAACGCGTCGCCGAGGCCGATCGCCTCCGCGAACGCCTTGGTGTCGATCCGCTGCTGAGCCGCCGCATTTACTCCGAAGGCGATCTGTTCCCGGGCCTGATCGTCGATCGCTATAACGACCGCCTCGTCGTGCAGAGTCTGATCCAGGCCACGGATGCTCTTCAGCCCGTGGTTACGAACATTCTCCAGGAGCGCTACCGGCCGCGATCCATCCTCTTCCGGAATGATAGCAAGGTGCGGGAACTCGAGGGCCTGGAACTCAAACAGGAGGTCATCGGCGAACCGCTTCCGGACACCATCGTCGTGAACGAAGACGGGAAAGAGATCGCCATCTCCTTAACGGCCGGTCAGAAAACCGGATCCTACCTCGACCAGCGCGATAACCACCGCGCCGCCCGCCGCTACGCCCGCGGCCAGGCATTGGATGCCTTCAGCTACGCCGGCGGATTTGCCGTTCAAATCGCCGATCGCTGCGAGCGCGTGGAGGCGGTCGATCTCTCGGCGGCGGCCGTGGGAACTGCCCGCGCCAACGCTGAAAGAAACGGCCTCCGAAATGTCGACGTCATCGAGGCGAATGCCTTCGATTTCCTGAGGGAACGCCACCGGGAGGGCCGGCGCTACGACACCATCATCCTGGACCCGCCCGCCTTCGCTAAAAACAAGGAGAGCCTGGAGGGCGCCCTCCGCGGCTACAAGGAGATCAACAACCGCGCCATGCGGCTGCTCCGGTCGGGCGGTATCCTTATTACATGCTCCTGCTCCCATCATGTGAGCGAAGCCCTTTTTGCCGAAATGCTGGCCGAAGCCGCCAAAGACGCCGGCTGCTGGACCCGGGTCCTGGAGCGGAGAACCCAGTCGGCCGACCATCCGATCCTGCTGACCGTCCCCGAAACCCTTTATTTGAAGTGCTTCGTCCTGGAAATACTGGGCAATTCTATATTGACATGAAGGGACTCAGATCTTATGATTGCTAACGACTAAGATATTCAGGAGGGTGTAAACACCATGGCTGTTGTGAGATGGGATCCTTTTCGAGACTTGAATCTGCTTCAGGATCGTATGAATCGACTTTTCGACGACGCCGGCCGGGGCTGGCGCGCCGATGAACCGGCTGCGACGACTACCTGGAGTCCGGCGGTCGATATCTTCGAAACCGAAGGCGAAATCGTCGTGAAAGCGGAGCTCCCGGGCATGGAGCGAAAGGACATCACGTTGCACCTTGAAAACAATGTCCTGACCCTTCGCGGCGAGCGAAAATTCGAAAAAGAAACAAAGGACGAGAATTATCACCGGATCGAGCGTTCCTACGGGGCCTTCAGCCGCTCCTTCTCGATTCCCGCGACGGTGGACGAAGAGAAGATCCGTGCCGATTATAAGGACGGCGTGCTGAACATCGTGCTCCCCAAGAAAGAACAGGCCAGGCCCAAGCAAATCAAAATCGCGACCGAGTAAGGCGGCATTAAAAATGATTCGTTTTGACAAGCTGACGCTGAAGGGCCAGGAAGCCCTTCAGTCGGCTCAAACCCACGCACAGGAGAACAACAATCCTCAGGTTGCTCCCGAGCATCTGCTCTGGGCGTTGATCGAGCAGAAGGACGGCGTCGTATTGCCGGTCCTTCAGAAGCTCGGCGTGAACGTCCAGACTCTGGCCCGCGACATGGCCGATGCCGTCGCAAAGCTGCCGAAGGTCCAGGGTCAGCCCGAGCTCTACATGAGCCAGGCGCTTGGACGCATCCTCGAGGACGCACTCAAGGAAGCAGATCAATTCAAAGACGAGTACGTCAGCACCGAACACCTTCTGATCGCCCTGAGCAATGCGAAGAACGAGCCGGCGGCCCGGCTTCTCCACTCGCATGGCGTGACGAAGGACGCCATTCTGAAAGTCCTGGTGTCGATTCGCGGAACGCAGAAGATCACCGATCCCAATCCCGAAGAGAAATATCAGGCCCTGCAACGCTACTCGCGCGATCTCACGGAGCTGGCGCGCAAAGGCAAGCTCGACCCGGTGATCGGGCGTGACGAAGAAATCCGCCGCGTCATGCAGATTCTTTCGCGCCGGACCAAGAACAATCCGGTTCTGATTGGCGAGCCCGGCGTTGGAAAAACGGCCATCGTGGAAGGGCTGGCGCGCCGCATTATTGCCGGAGATGTTCCGGAATCGCTGAAGCGCAAAAGAATCGTGGCGCTCGATCTGGGCGCGATGATCGCGGGTTCCAAGTATCGCGGCGAATTTGAAGACCGCTTGAAAGCCGTCCTCAAGGAAATCGAAGAGGCCGGCGACATCATTTTATTCATCGACGAATTGCATACGCTGGTCGGCGCAGGTGGCGCGGAAGGCGCGGTCGACGCTTCGAACATGCTCAAGCCCGCCCTGGCGCGCGGAGACCTGCGTTGCATCGGCGCAACCACGCTGAACGAATATCAAAAGTACATCGAGAAAGACAAAGCGCTGGAGCGGCGGTTCCAGAAGACCTATGTGGGCGAGCCGACGGTCGAAGATACCATCGCGATCCTGCGCGGCCTGAAGGAACGCTACGAAATCCATCACGGCGTGAAGATCAAGGACTCGGCCATCGTCTCGGCCGCGATGCTGTCGCATCGCTACATCACGGACCGGTTCCTGCCCGACAAAGCCATCGACCTCATCGACGAGGCCGCGGCGAGTCTTCGCATGCAAATCGATTCGATGCCGGTCGACCTGGAAGCCGTCGAGCGGCAGATCATCCAACTGGAGATCGAGCGCCAGGCTCTGAGCAAGGAAGACGATCCGGCATCGCGCGAGCGCCTCGGGCTGCTCGAGAAGGAGCTCAGTGAGCTGCGTGAAAAATCCACGCAACTGAAACTGCGATGGCAGCGCGAGAAGGAACTCATCCAATCGATTCGATCGTTCAAGGAACAAATCGAACAGGCGCATATCGAAGAACAGCAGGCGGAGCGGCAGGGAAATTACGCTCGGGTGGCGGAAATCCGCTACGGCAAGATCCAGGACCTGGAACGCCGGCTCAAGGATGCGAATGCGACGCTGGAGCAGGCGCAGCAGAATCAGCGAATGCTGAAGGAGCAGGTCGACGAGGAAGACGTGGCGAAGATCGTCGCCAAGTGGACCGGCATTCCTGTGACGAAGATGCTCGAAAGCGAAGTGCAGAAGCTCGTCAAGATGGAGGATCTGCTGGCCCGGCGCGTCGTCGGCCAGGAAGCCGCGTTGAAAGCTGTTGCGAACGCGATCCGGCGGTCCCGCGCGGGATTGCAGGATCCGAACCGGCCGATCGGCGTGTTCATGTTCCTTGGTCCGACCGGCGTCGGAAAGACGGAAACGGCGCGGGCTCTCGCGGAATTTCTGTTCGATGACGAGCGCGCCATGGTGCGCATCGACATGTCCGAGTATATGGAGAAACATTCCGTGGCTCGGCTGATCGGCGCGCCTCCGGGCTACGTCGGATACGAGGAAGGCGGCTACCTCACCGAAAGCGTTCGCCGCCGGCCGTATGCCGTGATTCTGCTGGACGAGATCGAAAAGGCGCATCCCGATGTATGGAACGTCATGCTCCAGATCTTCGATGACGGCCGCCTCACGGACGGCAAAGGCCGAACGGTGGATTTCAAGAACACCGTGATCATCATGACGTCGAACGTGGGTATCGGTTTATCCGAGGCCAATGTTCGCGACGCGTTGCGCGAATACTTCAAGCCGGAGTTTCTGAATCGTATCGACGACATCATCACGTTCAAGAGTCTCGGCAAGGAAGAGATCGCGAAGATCATCGACATCCAGCTCGAAACGCTGCGCAAGCATCTGGCCGACCGCAGGATCTCGCTGGAACTGACGCCGGCGGCGCGTGAAGCCCTGTTCAAGGAAGGTTACGACCCGGCGTTTGGAGCGCGGCCCCTGAAGCGGGCCATCCAGAAGCTTCTTGCGGATCCGCTGGCGCTCAAGCTTCTCGAAGGCGAGATTCAGACCGGCGATCACGTGGTTGCCGATCTGAATCCGAAAGGCGAAGGCTTCGAGTTTCAGCCGGTCCCCGCCGTCGCCTCTTGATTCCCCTCCTCGCAGAGGAGGGGTGGCCGAAGGCCGGGGTGGTCAGTCCGGCAACCCTTGATCGCTTAGTCAGACTTTCGATATCATTAGCACTCGCCACATACGAGTGCTAATTCTTTTTCTATAGGAGATAACCCATGGCTGCTAAGGAACTGATTTACCGTGAAGAAGCCCGGGGGGCGATGCTTCGGGGCGTCGATGCGTTGGCTAATACCGTTAAAGTGACGCTGGGTCCGAGAGGTCGAAACGTCGTGCTGGGGCGCAAGTTCGGCGCGCCGGTCGTGACCAAGGACGGCGTCACCGTCGCCAAGGACGTGGAGCTCAAGGATCGTTACGAGAATATGGGAGCGCAGATGGTGAAAGAAGTCGCCAGCAAGACGAGCGATCTTGCCGGCGATGGAACCACCACCGCAACCGTGCTGGCTCAGTCGATCTATCGCGAAGGCATCAAGAACGTCGCCGCCGGCGCGAATCCCATGGACCTCAAGCGCGGCATCGATCGCGCGGTTGAGGCTGTTGTCGATGAGCTGAAGAAAATTTCGAAGCCTGTGAAAAGCCATAAAGAGCAGGAGCAGGTCGCGACGATCTCGGCAAACAACGACAAGAAGATCGGATCGCTGATCGCGGAAGCGATGGAGAAGGTCGGCAAGGATGGCGTCGTCACCGTCGAAGAAGCCAAATCGATGAAGACCGACTTGGAGTTCGTCGAAGGCATGCAGTTCGATCGCGGCTACCTCTCGCCGTACTTCGTCACGAATCCGGATCGCATGGAAACGGTTCTCGAAGATCCGTTTATTCTCATTCACGAAAAGAAAATCTCGGCCATGCGCGATTTGATTCCGGTCCTCGAACAGGTTGCCCGGGAAGGCCGCGCATTGTTGATCATTGCGGAGGAAGTCGAAGGCGAAGCCCTCGCGACTCTCGTGGTCAATAAGATCCGCGGGACATTGAAAGTTGCCGCCGTCAAGGCGCCGGCTTTCGGCGACCGCCGCAAGGCCATCATGGAAGATATCGCCATCGTTACCGGCGGCCGCGCCATCACCGAAGATCTCGGGATCAAGCTCGAGAATGTGAAAATCGAGGATCTGGGCCGGGCGAAGAAAATTGTGATCGACAAGGACAACACGACCGTCATCGAAGGCGCCGGCAAGAAGTCTGCGATCGAAGGAAGGATCAAGCAGATTCGCGTTCAAATCGAGGAAACCACTTCCGACTACGATCGCGAAAAGCTCCAGGAACGGCTGGCGAAACTTGCGGGCGGCGTGGCGGTGATTCGCGTGGGCGCCGCAACCGAACTCGAAATGAAGGAAGTGAAAGCTCGCGTGGAAGACGCTCTGCACGCGACGAAGGCGGCCATCGAAGAAGGCGTCGTCCCCGGTGGCGGCACAGCGCTGCTGCGCACGCAGAAAACCGTGGATAAGCTCGCGAAGTCTCTCGAAGGCGATGTGCGTACGGGCGCTCTCATCGTCCGGCGAGCCCTCGAAGAACCGATGCGCATGATTGCGGTAAATGCCGGCCACGATGGCGCCATCATCGTGAATAAGGTTCGGGAGGAGAGCAATCTCTCGACCGGATTCAATGCCGACGAAGAGAAGGTGGAAGATCTTGTGGCCGCCGGAGTGATCGATCCGACGAAGGTCGTTCGGGTTGCCATTCAGAATTCCTCATCCATTGCAGGTCTGCTGCTGACGACCGAAGCATTGATTGCGGAGGTGCCGGAGAAAAAGAAGGCCGCACCACAGATGGGTGGCGGCGGCGGTTACGACGACTTCGACTAACCACAAAGACACACAGGAATTAGCCACAAAAAGGCACAAGAGGCACAAAAGGGAATAAAAATTTGTGCCTCTTGTGCCTTTTTGTGGCTAATTCTTTTTTCTCTTGCTCAGAACTGCCACGGCCAGAATCCCGCCGATCATCGCAAACAGCGAGTACATGATCAGATTGGAAAAGAAGGTCAATACCACCGTAACCGTGGAAATTTCGCCAGATGCCAGCCGGACCAGCCAGTCGGGTAACGGCCCTGGAGCTCCAATTTGCTGCCAGATCTGCTCCAGTTGCTGCTGTTGCGATTCGAACATGCGCGACATGATGGCGCGAAACGACATTTGAAGGATGGTTCCAACGACCGCCCCAAACAGTCCACTCAGCACGCCGACGAATGCTCCATCGCCGTACCTAATGCCCGACGGCCGTTGTCTGGTGAGCAATACAGCTGCGACGGCGCCCCCGAGAGGCACCCATATGCAACATCCTGCGCCGATGAATGGTATGGACGACATGAATCCGAGGAACATGCCGCCTGATAGCGCAGGCTGAATGAAGTCGAGTTCAGCCTGTGGCGTTTGAGGTTGTGGGACGGGTTGTTCCCGCTCGGCAGTCGTCTCGACTGGGGCTCCGCATTGCAGGCAGAACCGGGCCTCATCCGGCAATTCTTTACCGCACTGTTTACAAGTGATCACTGAGTTCCTCAACGCCCTGTTTCACAAAAGGGGCGGCGGACAAGCCCACCAAAATTCCCGATAGCGAACGCAGCGCAGCCGCATCGACGACAAGCCGCGCAAAAACGAATTCACACAGCATGAACGCCAGAGCAGCCCGGAGCCACGCGACATTGGTGCGGAAGCCGAGCCAGAGCGACGCCGCGAATGCGAAATAAATTGAAGCGCATCGGATGCAAACCGGCAACGGCTCGCCGAAAAGGTGCCACGATCGCGCGGGATCCTGATGACAGATGATAGAGAAAAAGTGATAAACGGAAGGCAGACCCAGCAACGGCGCGGCGATAATGCCTGCGCACCATAACGTGGCGCCTGCCAGCAATGCCCAGCTGAATTTGCTGCGCACGATCAGATGAGGGTTTCAGGCCGGATCACGCTTTGGCCATCGACGTATGGACGGAGCGCTTCGGGAATCACAACGCTCCCATCCTTCTGCTGATAATTTTCCATAATCGCAATCCATGTACGGCCAACCGCGAGGCCGGACCCGTTCAGCGTGTGTACGAACCGGACCTTCCCGCCGCCGGCCGGTCGATAGCGGATATTCGCGCGCCGCGCCTGGAAATCATCGAAGTTACTGCATGAGGAGATTTCGCGGTAGGCATTTTGTCCGGGAAGCCAGACTTCGATGTCATAGCTTTTGGATGCCGCGAACCCCATGTCTCCGGTGGAGTGGATGACAACACGATATGCCAGCTTCAGGCGTTTCAAAATCTCCTCGGCGTTCGTGACCAGTGATTCCAGTTCCGCGTCGGAATCTTCGGGCCGGGTGAATTTCACGAGTTCGACCTTATTGAATTGATGCTGGCGGAAAATCCCGCGCACGTCCTTTCCGTATGAACCCGCTTCGCTTCGGAAGCATGGCGTGTACGCGGTGAACTTGATCGGCAGGCGTGCGCCGTCGATGACCTCTTCCCGGTAAATATTCGTAACAGGAACTTCGGCCGTCGGTACCAGGTAGTAGTCCGTGTCCCGGACTTTGAAAAGATCCTCCTCGAATTTCGGCAACTGGCTTGTGCCGAACAGGCTGTTCGAATTGGCCATGAACGGCGGGACGATTTCGCGGTACCCATGCTCTTTGGTATGGATGTCGAGCATGAAATTGATGAGACCGCGCTCGATCCGCGCCCCCAGGCCCGCCAGCAACGGAAAACGGGAGCCGGCGATTTTCGTGGCCCGTTCGAGATCCAGAATGCCCAGCGGCGGGCAGAGATCCCAGTGGGCTTTGGGTTGAAAGTCGAACTTCGGCGGCTCGCCGACCCGGCGGATCTCGACGTTCTGTTCTTCCCCTGGACCCACGGGCACGGCCGGATCCGGCAGGTTCGGGATAACGGATGCGAATTGGAACAGCTTCTCTTCGACGGCCCGGAGCGCATCCTCTTTTTCTTTGATCTGCGGGGATACGACCTTCATTTCGTTGCGTTTCGCGGTGACGTCGACCTTTTCCTTGACCAGTTTGGCGATCTCCTCGGAGGCGGTGTTCCGCTGCTGCCGCAGCTTTTCGACATCATAAATGATGCTTTTGCGCTCACCGTCCAACCGTTGGAACGTCTCTACGTCAAGCAAAAATCTCCGGTCGGCCAGCCGCTGTCGGGCTGTTTCGATGTTTTCTCGCAGATAATTGAGGTCGAGCATGGTAAATCTCCCGGCAAGACGTCAGAACCGCATTGTAGAGCACCTCAGGGCGCGCCCAAAAGCGTGTAATCGCTTGACTGTACAACCACTAATGCTATGATACTAGGTCGTTAATACTTGTCGATGCTTACCAGTCTTTCCCGAGGTGTTTTATGAGCCGAAGAGGGATCTTTGTTACCCTCACTTCCCTATGCCTTTTGACTTCTTCCTTCTCGATTGCCCAGAAGAAGAATGATCCGAAGAAGGAAGACACAAAGAAGGAAGAACAGAAAAAGAGAGAAGCTGCCACCAAGCGGTCCCGCGAACAGGAAGCCGGCAGTCGAGCCCTGAGAAAGTGGCTCGATGAGGATGTCTCGTACATCATCACGAATGAGGAACGCGCGGCCTTCAAGGCTCTCAAGACCGATGAGGAACGCGAACAGTTCATCGAGCAGTTCTGGCTGCGGCGCGATCCCACTCCCGACACCATCGACAACGAATACAAAGAAGACCACTACGAGCGCATCGCGTATGCGAACGAGCGGTTCGCGTCCGGTATTCCCGGATGGAAGACCGATCGTGGACGCATCTACATTCTTTACGGAAAACCGGACGAAATCGAATCGCATCCGTCCGGCGGCACCTACGATCGTCCGATCGAAGAAGGCGGCGGAACGACGAGCACGTTCCCGTTCGAGATCTGGCGCTATCGATACATCGAAGGGATCGGAAACGAAGTGCTGCTCGAGTTCGTGGATCCGTCCATGTCGGGCGAGTACCGCATGACGATCGATCCGAGCGAGAAAGACGCTTTGCTGCATGTGCCCGGCGCGGGTCTGACGTTCGATGAGCAATTTTTGGGCATCGACAAATCCCAGCGTCTGACGAATGCGAATGGCGCGTCTCTCGGCAATGCGCTGGGAAATACGTCGCGCAACAACCCGTTCGACAGGCTCCAGTTAATGGCGAACATCTTCAAGCCACCCGAGATCAAATTCAAAGACCTCGAGGCGATCGTTACGACCAAGCTGTCGTACAACCTGCTTCCATTCAGATTCCGGACCGACTTCGTGCGCGTGACCGAGGACAGCGTCCTGACGCCGATCACGATTCTCATGCAGAACAAGGATCTCGCGTTCCAGGAACAGGAGGGAATTCACCGCGCAGTCGTGAATGTCTTCGGAAAGATCACGGGAATCACCGGCCGTGTTGCTCCCGGCGGCATTTTCGAGGACACGATTTCTCAGGATATTCCGGATGCCCTGTTCAAACAGCAGCTCGACGGCGGGTCGATCCATCAGAAGGTGATTCCATTGCGCCCCGGTCTGTACAAACTGGACCTGGTGTTGAAAGACATTCATAGCGGAAACGTCGGCACGGTCAGTCAGAGGCTGCAGGTGCCCCGATTCCCGGAAGACAAACTCCAGCTCAGCTCGTTGATCCTCGCCGACGTCGTCGAGAATCTTCCGCCGAGCCAGGTGGGTTCAGGATCGTTCATTCTCGGCGCCAACAAAGTGCGGCCGAACGTCAATGACGATTTCCGCAAGGATAAGAACCTGAACCTGTGGTTCCAGGTTTACAACCTGAAGCTCGACGAAGGCACACGCAAGCCGTCGGCGACAGTGGAAATGTTGATCACCAAGAACGGCCGCGAAGTGAAGCGCGAGGTCGAACAGGCTTCGGAACTCTCGAACGCCGCGGCGCAGATGACTTTGTCGAAGAATGTTCCGTTGAAGGATTTCGAACCCGGCGAGTATTCCGTTCAGGTCAAGGTTACGGACAACCTGACCAAAGACGTTATCGCCTCAGCGGAGAAGTTCACAGTCCGTTAGACACGGAGAAATATGCAACGAACGCGGCAACGCTTCTCGGCAACGATCGCCATTGCGATCGTTTGTCTTCTGGCCCTTCCAGTTGTTGTTTCAGCGGCAAATGATCTTGCCGTCATCAACGGCCGCGTTCACGATACATCGGGGGCGCCGCTCGTCGGCGCTCTCGTGATTGTTGCTGCGGCATCACCCATCATTCCGGAGAGAGTCGCCCTGACGGGTAAGGACGGCTCCTTCTCCATCCCGAACCTGTTCGCCGGACAGTACACGGTGAAAGTGTCGATGCCGCAATTCCTGCCGGCCCTGAAGTCGGGAATTCAACTGAACGCCGGCGGAACCGCCATGCTGACCGTGAATCTGCAGAATGCGCTCGACGTGGTTCGGCGCGCGGTTTCACGCGAGAAGTCCGACGACATCGTCTGGACTCTGCGCAGTTCGCGCTCGACCCAACCGGTCCTGCGCGTCACAAATACTCAACAAAAGCGCGAACCCGCACAGCCGGCTCAGGGCCCCGACTATTCCGGTTATCTTCAGGTTTACTCGAAATCGGTTGAAACATCCTCCGGCACGACTCAAGGCGTAGGCTCGCAATTCGCTGT
>Ga0207646_10005302_pt1 | contig 13590 bp, 13 predicted proteins | sample KBSK5502metaG_FD_184343 | JGI IMG/M metagenome (GOLD analysis project Ga0207646, IMG submission 184343) | Corn, switchgrass and miscanthus rhizosphere microbial communities from Kellogg Biological Station, Michigan, USA - KBS K5-50-2 metaG... | ecosystem: Host-associated > Plants > Roots >... | reverse complement strand
TGACACCGGAACTACGCAGCGAATACGGCAGTTTCGCGGCGGGCTGGACAGGGCCGATAGAGGCCCTATCCTCGGACGACGAATTCGCGCGAGGCGATTGATGAGCGGAAAGATCGAGGCGCGGCTTAAGGAGTTCGGCATCGAGTTGCCGCAGCCGACCGCGCCGCTGGCCAATTACGTGCCGTTCACGGTGTCCGGCAATCTCGTTTTCATCGCCGGCCAGATCAGCCAGTGGAACGGCGAGCGCCGCTTTGTCGGCAAGCTCGGCGCCGCGATCAGCATCGCCGACGGGCAGCAGGCGGCGCGTCTTTGCGCTCTCAACATCATTGCTCACCTCCGCGTCGCGGCCGGCGGCGATCTCGACCTCGTGCGCCGCTGCCTGCGGCTTGGCGGATTCGTCAACTGCACACCCGATTTCACCGACATGCCGCAGGTGGTCAACGGCGCCTCCGATCTGATGGTCGAGGTGTTCGGCGATGCCGGCCGTCATGCCCGCGCCGCAGTCGGGACCAGCTCGTTGCCGGGCGGCGTCGCGGTCGAGGTCGAAGCGACCTTCGAGCTCGGCTGAACCGGGCCAAGCAATGAACGATACCGGCGAGACGATCACCCTGCGGGTGCACGGCGCGATTGCCGAGATCGCGCCCGAGGCCTGGGATGCCTGCGCCGGCGACATCAACCCGACGGTGTCGCACGTCTTCCTCAACGCGCTCGAGGAAAGCGGCTCGTGCAGCGCGCGCAGCGGCTGGGCGCCGCAGCACCTGTCGTTCAGCGACCCCGCCGGCCGGATCATCGGCGCGGTGCCGATGTACCTGAAGAGCCATTCCTATGGCGAATACGTGTTCGATTGGGGCTGGGCCGACGCCTATGAGCGTTCCGGCGGCCGCTACTACCCGAAGCTGCTGTGCGCGGTGCCGTTTACGCCGGTGCCCGGGCCGCGGCTGCTGATCGCCCCCGGTGCGCCGGGCGAGACCAAGCGGCATCTGATCGCCGGCATGGTCGAGCTGACGCGGCAGCGGAAGATCTCCTCGCTGCACATCAATTTTCCCGAAGCCGAGGATTTCGAGGCGTTCGGCGAAGCCGGGTTCCTGCCGCGGATCGGCCAGCAATTCCATTGGACGAATGACGGCTACCGCGACTTCGACGACTATCTCGCGGCGCTGAACTCGCGCAAGCGCAAGGCGGTCAAGAAGGAGCGGCGCGAGTCGCTCGCCGATGGCCGTATCGAGATCGAGGTGCTGACCGGGTCGGAGCTGACCTCGCGCGTCTGGGACGCCTTTTTCCGCCTCTACCTCGCCACGACCGACCGGAAATGGGGCTCGGCCTATCTGAACCGCAAATTCTTCGCGCTGATCGGTGAGCGCATGCCGGACAAGGTCGTGCTGGTCATGGCGAAGCGAAATGGCGAGTACATCGCCGGCGCGTTCAACATCCTCGGCCGCGAGACGATCTACGGCCGCAACTGGGGCTCCCCGCGGGAGTACCGTTTCCTGCATTTCGAATGCTGCTACTACCGGGCGATCGAATTCGCCATCACGCACGGGCTGAAGCGGGTCGAGGCTGGCGCCCAGGGCCCGCACAAATTGCAGCGCGGCTACCTGCCGGTGCCGACCTACAGCGCCCACTGGATCCCCGATCCGAATTTCCGCCGCGCCGTCGCCGCGTTTCTCGCCCAGGAACGCGAGATGGTGGCGCGCAAGATCGAGCATCTGGCCGAATACTCGCCGTTCCGCCACGAAGAGGCTGATGAGGACTGACCTCACGCAAAGCTGAGCGCACCCTACAGTAAATCGCTGGTATTTCCGCGCCGGCCGGTTGCAAATTGCGGCGATGTCCGATCGCAGCGCCAGCCGTCCCCCTATCAGCCGTTTCGTCCCACTCGGGGTACTGATCCTCGCCGGTGTGCTGTTCATCTGCTTTGGCGGGCACGGATATCTGAGCCTCGCAGCGCTGGCCGACAATCGCGAATGGCTGCAGAACTTTGTGGCGCAAGGCGGGATCGGCGCCGTGATCATTTTCATCCTGGCCTATGCCGGTCTGGTGACGCTGTCGATCCCGGTCGCCGCGCTGTTGTCGATCACCAGCGGCCTCCTGTTCGGATGCTGGCTCGGCGCGGTCTGCGCCGTGATCGGGGCGACGCTCGGCGCCACCATCGTTTTCCTCGCGGTGCGCGCCGGAGCCGCCGGGCTCGTCGAGCGCGCCGGCCAGCGGGTCCGGCGCCTCGAAGCCGGGTTTCGCGAAGATGCGCTGAGCTATCTGCTGGTCTTGCGGCTGGTGCCGATTTTTCCATTCTGGCTGGTCAATCTGGCGGCTGGCGCAGTCGGATTGCGCCTGCCGGTCTATGTCCTGGCGACTTTTGTCGGGATGATCCCGACGAGCCTCGTCTACGCCAGCCTCGGCAGCGGGTTGGGCGACCTGCTGGCGCAAGGCCATCATCCCGATCTCCACATTCTGTACCGGCCGAGCATCCTGTTGCCGATCATCGGGCTGGCCGCGCTGGTGCTGGTGCCGGTTCTCTACAAGCGCTGGCGCAACGGGCGCAGCAAGCAGCCGGCGTGACGGAGCCGCTGACCCCGGATCTCTGCGTGATCGGCGCCGGTTCCGGCGGGCTCGCGGTGGCGGCGGGGGCGGTGCAGATGGGCGCCAGCGTCGTGGTTGTCGAGCGCGGCCGGATGGGCGGCGACTGCCTCAATTATGGCTGCGTCCCGTCGAAATCGCTGCTTGCGGCGGCAAAGCTCGCCGATGGCTGGCGGCATGGCGTCGAGTTCGGGGTGTTTTACCAGCCGCCGCGGATCGATTTCGCGGCGGTCGCCGACAGCGTCGAGCGGGTCATTGGCGGGGTCGCCCCGAACGACTCGCAGGAGAGGTTCGAGCGCCTTGGCGTGCAGGTCATACGGGCCGAGGCGCGCTTTATCGACCGCCGCACCGCGCAGGCCGGCGGCGTTCTGATCCGGCCGCGCCGCTTTGTGATCGCCACGGGGTCGCGGCCGGTCGTGCCGCCGATCCCGGGGCTCGACAGCGTGCCCTACTTCACCAATGAGACCATTTTTGCCAATCGCGAGCGGCCCGAGCACCTGATCGTGATCGGCGGCGGGCCGATCGGCGTCGAGCTGGCGCAGGCCTACCGCCGGCTCGGCGCCGCCGTCACGGTGGTCGATGCCGGTCCGATCCTGCCGCACGACGATGCGGAATTGGCCGGCCATCTCCTGAGGCTGCTTGCCGCCGAAGGAATTACGCTGAAGCCGTCAGTCGCGGTCGAAGCAATCGCCCGCCGTGAGACGGGGGTCGAAGTCACGTTGGCGAATGGCGAACGCATCGCCGGCTCGCATCTGCTGGTCGCCGCCGGCCGTCGTCCCGACCATGCGGCGCTGAATCTGGTGTCAGCGGGGATAGAAGCGACGCCCCACGGGATCACGGTCGATGCGCGGCTGCGCACGACCAATCGCCGCGCCTTCGCAATCGGCGATGCAGCCGGTGGCCCGCAATTCACCCACATCGCGCTTTATCATGCCGGGATCGTGATCCGGAATGCGCTGTTTCGGCTGCCGGCGCGAGTCGATTATCGCGCCCTGCCCTGGGTCACCTACACCGATCCGGAGCTGGCGCAGGTCGGGTTGATCGAGGCCGCGGCGAAGGCCGCAGGAGCGATCCGGGTGCTGCGCTGGCCGTTTGCCGACAACGACCGCGCCCATACCGAGCGGGACACCGCGGGCGCGATCAAGGTGATCACCCACCGTAACGGCCGCATCATCGGTGCGACGATCCTCGGCGCCGGCGCCGGCGATCTGATCCTGCCGTGGGCCCTGGCGATCTCGCAAAAGCTGAGGATCGGCGCGATGGCCAATCTGATCGTGCCCTACCCGACCCGCGGCGAGGCCGGCAAGCGCGCGGCGGGCAGCTATTACACGCCGACTCTGTTCGCGCCGCGCACTCGCCGCCTGGTGCGATTGCTCGCCCGCTTCGGCTGACTTAGTTCAGTTCTCTGCCGGTCGGCTTGCGATTAGTAATGTTTTATCCCGAGCGCAGATAATTTCTGAATGCCGAGTGCCAGAAGGGTCTCGCTGGGCAGAAGCCGATATGGTCTGGTGCGTCACCGCTATCAACCAAGGTTGCGGATTTGTGCGGCGAGCGCTTAGCCGAGTTAAACGCCGCTGGATCGCTCTGATCGTGTTTTCTTTAGCCCTAGGTGTGGGCTTTTATCTTAAGCCGAGAACCGTGCACTTCGAGTTTATGGGGGTAGACTGGGACAGGGTACCGAAAGGCTACCGCGGCGTGCTCCCAGAGAAAGTTTATATGGAGCTCGAAATTCCGCGAGAATACGTAAATACGACGGTCGTTCCGTTCTTATTTTGGTCAAGCATTGCGGATAACCTTGGTCTATATGGACCTTCCAAGAAACGCCGAAGCAGCATTTATATCAATGCTTTCTATCCGAGCATGACGGTCCAGCCCGGCGCGGCATCGGACGAGCGTATAGGCGTCATCCTCAGCGCGATCGACCCCGAACATCATGTCCCGGCGGATGCGCGTATGCTGCCCAGCGGCGCTACCCGTGAGCCCGCCTTGGATCAAGACGGCCTGTGCGGATACGCGGATCACGTGAACATCGGCTGGAAGGGCAATGAATTTTACGTGCCGTGCGAGCCGCCCCACAGCGGTTTTTACATTGACTGCTCTCAGCCCTGGGGAAAGGCACATCCATGTACTGAATACGTCTTCCTCGGCCGGCGCATCAATGCGAGCGTGTCTTACCAGCACCGAATTCTGGAACACCACGAGGCCGTCGTCGACGCGGTAAGGCGGCTCGTCTTTTCATTTGTACGCCCCGATGCCGAATGACTAGTCATTATCGCGACGCGGACTCGAGGATCACGAACGGACGCTCGCGCGGGTGCGACCCCGTAAACCCGCGAGCCCGAGCTTTCGCGTTCCGCGTTGCTTCGGATGACTCAGGTCAGCCCGTAGAAGCTCTTGGCGCCTTCGGCCATGACCTGCCGCTGGGTGTCCGCCGACGTGCCTTCCAGCTGCTTCCTGACCATGTCGGGCGCGCCCGGAAAGAACCCGTCCGGGTGCGGGTAGTCGGTCGCCCACATGATCTTGTTGGGACCGACGTAATCGGCGAGCACCTTGAGGCTGCCCTCGACCGGCTCGAACGAGATCCAGCAATTGCGCCGGAACAGATCGCTGGGCCGCGTCGTCAGGCCGGAATCGTTGAACCCCTGGTCGTCGAAGTGGCGGTCCATCCGGTCGAGCCACGGCGCGATCCAGCCGCCGCCGGATTCCAGAAAGCCGATGCGGATCTTTGGATGCCTCTCGCACACCCCGCCCCAGATCACCGCGAGACAGGCGAGCATCATCTCCATCGTGTGGGTGATGATGTGCCGCGCACCACGCCCCTCGAAGCGGTCGATGCCGACTTGCGGCATGCCGCCGCCGGCGCCTTCGTGGAAGCCGATCGCGAAATCGAGATCCGCCGCCGCCGCCCAGAACGGCTCGTACATCGGATCGTTCACCATCTTGTCGCTGTAGGGGTTGGGCCGGATAAACCCGCCCTTGAAGTCGAGTTCCTTTTTCGCGAAGCGCATCTCGGCGACCGCCAGATCGACCGATTGCAGCGGCAGCATCGCGATGCCGAACAGCCGGTCGGGATAGGGCTTGCAGTAATCCGCGAGCCAGCGGTTGTAGGCGCGGCAGGTCGCGGCCGCCAATTCGGGATCGTGGATCGCGCCGGAGAACAGGCCGAGCGTCGGGTACAGAAAGACGGCGTCGATGCCGTCCGCATCCATATCGGGCATGCGGGCATGCGGGTCGAACCCGCCCTTGCGGCCCTCCCGGTATTCCATCGTGTTGGCCGCGACGACACCCTGGCGAGCGCCGACCCCGCCGGCGCCGCCGAGCCCGGCCTGGGCGCTGCCCAGCACCTGCTCCTCGATGACGAGCCGCTCCTTGCCGTCCTTATCCTTGATCAGCCGCGGCGCCCGGTTGCGGAAGCGCGGGTCCATGTAATGGTCCCACAGATCGAGCGGCTCGAGCACATGTCCGTCGGCGTCAACGACGTTGTAGGCGCGACTCATCAGCGTGTTCCTCCTTGACGGTTGCGAGTTCGAGGCCCCTCAGCCCGGCCCTCTCCCCGCTTGCGGGGAGAGGGAGAGCTCGCGGCATCGTCTCCGAATACCCTTCGACAGTTTCCCAACGCTCTCGCAGCTGCGTTCCCTCGCCCCGCTTGTGGGGAGAGGGACAGGGTGAGGGGCTGTTCTTGCGACTTCAGTTGAGGCCGTAAAAGCTCATCGCGCCGCCGGCCATGACCCCATATTGGGTCGCGGCGGACAGCCCCGCGATCTGCTTCCGGACCATGTCAGGCGCGCCTGGGAAGAAGCCGTCTGGGTGCGGATAATCGGTCGCCCACATGATCTTGTTGGGACCGACATAATCCGCCAGCACCTTGAGGCTGCCCTCGACCGGCTCGAACGAGATCCAGCAATTGCGCTTGAACAATTCGCTCGGCCGCGTCTTCAGGCCGGAATCGTTGAAGCCCTGATCGTCGAAATGGCGGTCCATGCGGTCGAGCCACGGCGCGATCCAGCCGCCGCCCGACTCCAGAAAGCCGATCCGGATCTTCGGGTGCTTCTCGCACACCCCGCCCCAGATCACCGCCAGGCAAGCCAGCATCATCTCCATCGTGTGCGACACGATATGTCTTGCGCCGCGCCCCTCGAAACGGTCGACGCCGACGGTGGGCATGCCGCTGCTGCCGCCTTCATGGAAACCGATCGAGAATTCAAGGTCCTCGGCCGCGGCCCAGAACGGCTCGTAATCCGGGTGGTTGATCATCTTGTTGTTGTACGGGTTGGGCCGGATGAAGCCGCCCTTGAAGCCGAGCTCCTTTTTGGCAAAGCGCATCTCGGCGATCGCCAGATCGACATCTTGCATCGGCAACATCGCGACTCCAAACAAGCGGTCGGGATAGGGCTGGCAATAATCGGCGAGCCAGCGGTTGTAGGCGCGGCAGACAGCGGCGGCGAGCGCCGGGTCTTGGATCGCGCCCGAGAACAGCCCGAGGCTCGGATAGAGGAACGCTGCATCGATCCCATCGGCATCCATGTCGGGGATGCGCTTGTGCGGGTCGAACCCACCCGGCTTGCCGTCCTTGTATTCCATCGTATCGGCCGCGACGACGCCCTGCCGGGCGCCGACCGCACCAATCCGGCCGATACTGCGCTGGCTGTCGCCGAGCTTTTGTTCGTCGATGACGAGCTGCTCCTGCCCGTTCTCCCGCTTGACCAGCCGCGGCGCCCGGTCACGGAAACCCGGGTCGATGTAGTTGGTCCACAGATCAAGCGGCTCGAGGATATGGCCATCGGCATCGACGACATTGTAAGTACGAGTCATTGACAGTCTCCTCCAGAAATCTGTTCAGCGCGGCATGCGATCGCGACCCGGCAAGCGATGTCGTAAATGCAGACCCCGTTCGGCATGTCGGTTAGGGGAACAGCTGTTCCCCCGTCTCTACATCTTCGACGAGGATCGCGCTGACCGGGCAATTCTCGGCCGCCTCGATGATCTTCTCGACCGTGTCGCCATCCGGATCGACGGCTTCCGATTGGCGGTTGTCGTTGAGCCGGAACACGTGCGGCGCAAACGTCTCGCACATCGCATTGCCGACGCAGACGTTATGATCGACCCGGATGCGCAGCTTCCTGGCCATCGGCGCCTCCTAGTTCCAATGGATCGGCAGCGACTTCAGCGACCGGAAGGTGATGCTCGGCTGGTATTCCAAGTCCTCGTTGTCGATCCGGAATCCGGGGAAGCGCTCGGCCAGTGCCTTGAACACCTCCTGCCCCTCGACCCGCGCGAGCGTCGCGCCGAGGCAGTGATGAATGCCCGAGCCGAACGCGACATGCTGGTTAGGCCAGCGCGTGATGTCAAACGTGTCCGGGTCCTTGAACATCGCCGGGTCGCGATTGGCCGACGAAATGAACCAGCGCACCCGATCGTTCTTCTTCAGCACCTTGCCGCGCATCTCGACATCCTCGGAAGCGATGCGCTGAATCGATTTGACCGGCGAGTCGTAGCGCAGGCACTCCTCGGTCGCGAGCTTGGTGGCACCAGCCGGATCCTTTTTCAGCTTCGCCCACTGGTCAGGGTGACTGATGAAGGCCAGCGTGCCATTGCACAGCAGGTTGATCGTCGTCTCATGGCCAGCCAACAGCAGCAGTGAGGTGTTGACCAGCACCTGGTGACGGGTGAAGACGCCCGCCTTTTCGCCGCTCGCCAGCACCGAGATGAAATCGTCGCCGGGGTTCACGATGCGCTCGTCGACCAAGGGCGAGACGTAGTCGATCATCCCCTTCATGCCGTCGGTGAGGATCGGCATACGGTCGTATTCGCCGCGGCCGATATAGAGGAGCTTCTCGGCGAGTTCGCGGATATAGGGCCGGTCGGGTTCGGGCACGCCCATCATCTGCGCGATGACCAGCACCGGCAGCGGCGTCGCGAGGTCGCGCATGACGTCCATGCGCCCCTTCTCCTCGGCCGCATCGAGCAGCTCCTTGACCGCCTTCTGCACAAACGGCCGCCATTCCTCGAGCGATTTCGGCGTGAAATACCCGTGCACGACCTTGCGCATCTCGAGGTGGTCCGGCCGGTCATGCTGGATGAACTGGTCGCCCTGGTAGTTCCGGACATACTCGTAGAGTCCGAGATCCGATTCTTCGATCGCCGGGTAGGGCGGCCGCGGGTCGTTCTTGAACACCGCCGATGAAAACAATTCGTGATGCCGGGTCAGCCACACCAGGTCGTCGTGCCGGGTGATGACCCACAGCTCATAGGTATCGTTCCAGTGGACCGGGTCTTCCTCACGCAGGCGGCTGTAATAGGAATAGGGATCGGCGATAACATCGGGGGTGAACATGTCATCGGAAACCGTCGTGCTCATGATCCTCCCTCCTCGAATTTTATTGCGCCGTCGCGGACCCCCCATCGGAGGCCCGCGACCAACGTTCTGTTTAGTTCAGGCCGTAAAAGCTCAGCGCGCCGCCGGCCATGACCCCATGCCGGGTCGCGGCGGACAGCCCCTCGAGCTGCTTGTTGAGCATGTCGGGCGCACCGGGGAAGAAGCCGTCCGAATGCGGGTAATCGGTCGCCCACATGATCTTGTTGGGGCCGATATAGTCCGCCAGCATCTTCAGGCTGCCCTCGACCGGCTCGAACGAGATCCAGCAATTGCGCCGGAACAATTCGCTCGGGCGGGTCGTCAGCCCCGAATCATTGAAGCCCTGATCGTCGAAGTGGCGGTCCATCCGGTCGAGCCACGGCGCGATCCAGCCGCCCCCCGATTCCAGAAATCCGATGCGGATCTTCGGGTGCTTCTCGCAGACACCGCCCCAGATCACCGCGAGACAGGCCAGCATCATTTCCATCGTGTGCGAAATGATGTGCTGCGCGCCGCGGCCCTCGAAGCGGTCGACCCCGACCTGCGGCATGCCGGCCGAAGCGCCTTCATGAAAGCCGATCGAGAAATCGAGGTCCTCGGCCGCCGCCCAGAACGGCTCGTAATCGGGGTGATTGATCATCTTGTTGTTGTAGGGGTTGGGGCGGATGAAGCCGCCCCGGAAGCCGAGCTCCTTCTTGGCGAAACGCATCTCGGCAATCGTCAGGTCGACCGATTGCATCGGCAGCATCGCGACGCCGAACAGACGGTCGGGGTACGGCTCACAGTAATCGGCCAGCCAGCGGTTGTAGGCGCGGCACACCGCAGCGGCGAGCTGCGGGTCGTGGATCGCGCCCGAGAACAGCCCGAGGCTCGGATACAGGAAAACGGCGTCGATGCCGTCGGCATCCATATCGGGGATGCGCTGGTGCGGGTCAAACCCGCCGGGCTTGCCGTCCTTGTATTGCAGCGTGTCGGCCGCAACGATGCCTTGCCGGGCGCCGACCCCACCGATCCGGCCGATGCCGATCCGGCTGTCGCCGACCGGGTTCTCGTCGATGACGAGCCGCTCCTTGCCGTTTTCGCCCTTGGCGATGCGCGGCGCGCGGTCGCGAAACGCCGGGTCGATGTAATTGCTCCACAAATCGAGCGGCTCGAGAATGTGACCATCGGCATCGACGATGTTGTATGCGCGACTCATCGGCGGTTCCTTCCGATAAAAGACAAACTCTTCACCACGAAGGACACCGAGGATTCACGAAGGACACAAAGAGGAAATCTTTCCTTCGTGACCTTCGCGAGACCTTCGTGCCCTTCGTGGTTGATGTTTCTATTTCAGTTCAGGCCATAGAAGCTCATCGCGCCGCCGGCCATGACACCGTGCTGGGTCGCGGCTGACAGCCCCGCGATCTGCTTCCTGACCATGTCAGGCGCGCCGGGGAAGAACCCGTCCGGGTGCGGGTAATCGGTCGCCCACATGATCTTGTTGGGGCCGACATAATCGGCGAGCACCTTGAGGCTGCCCTCGACCGGCTCGAACGAGATCCAGCAATTGCGCTGGAACAATTCGCTCGGCCGTATCGTCAGCCCCGAGTCATTAAAGCCCTGATCGTCGAAGTGGCGGTCCATGCGGTCGAGCCACGGCGCGATCCAGCCGCCGCCGGATTCGAGGAAGCCGATGCGGATCTTTGGATGCTTTTCGCACACCCCGCCCCAGATCACCGCCAGACAGGCCAGCATCATCTCCATCGTGTGGCTGACGATGTGCCGGGCGCCGCGGCCCTCGAAGCGGTCGACGCCGACCGTCGGCATGCCGCTGCTGGCGCCCTCGTGGAAACCGATCGAGAAATCGAGATCCTCGGCCGCGGCCCAGAACGGCTCGTACATCGGGTCGCTGATCATTTTGTTGCCGCTGTACGGGTTCGGCCGGAGAAAGCCGCCGCGGAAGCCCAATTCCTTCTTGGCAAAGCGCATCTCGGCGATCGCCAGGTCGACATCCTGCATCGGCAGCATCGCGACGCCGAACAGCCGCTCGGGATAGGGCTTGCAGTAATCGGCGAGCCAGCGGTTGTAGGCGCGGCAGGTCGCGGCCGCCAGCTCGGGGTCATGGATCGCGCCGGCAAAGAGGCCGAGGCTCGGATAGAGGAAGGCGGCGTCGATGCCGTCGACGTCCATGTCGGGGATGCGGGCGTGCGGGTCGAAACCGCCCGCCTTTCCTTCCTTGTATTCCATCGTGTCGCCGGCGACGACGCCCTGGCGTGCGCCGACCGCGCCGATCCGTCCGATGCCGCGCTGCCCGTCGCCGACCGCGTGTTCCTCGATGATCAGGCGCTCCTTGCCGCTCTCCATTTTCTCGATGCGCGGTGCCCGATCGCGAAACTTCGGGTCGATGTAGTTGTTCCAGAGATCGAGCGGCTCGAGGATGTGACCATCGGCGTCGACGACGTTGTAGGCGCGGCTCATCAGGGTTCCTCCGGGAGCGAATTACAAAGCTGCGGCATCCTAGCGCAGCGGCCGCTTTGATTAAAGCTGAATGTCGTTCAGAATGTCGAACGATGCTCTCAGGCCGCGAGGCGCACCGGCAAGGATTTGATCGAGCGCAGGAAATTGGAATAGGCGTAGACCGGCTTGTCCTGCACCTCGATCTTGAGATCGCGGTTCAGGATCTCTTCCCACAGGATGCGCAGCTGCAATTCGGCCAGCCGGTTGCCGAGGCAGCGGTGGATGCCAAAGCCGAAGGCGACATGCTCGCGCGGCCTGGCGCGGTCGGCGATCAGCCGGTTCGGCTCGGCGATCGCGTCCTCGTCGCGATTGCCCGAGATGTACCAGATCACGACCTTGTCGCCCTTCTTGATCGCCCGCCCGCCGATTTCGGCATCCTCGGTTGCGGTGCGCCGCATATGGATGACCGGGGTCTGCCAGCGGATGATCTCAGGAATGAGGCCGGGGATCAGACCCCGATCGGCGCGCACTTTCGCATACTCCTCGGGATAGCAACTGAGCCCCCAGACGCCGCCCGACATCGAGTTGCGGGTCGTGTCGTTGCCGCCGACCAGGAACAGGATCAGGATGCCCATCCGCTCGCGCAGCGGCATCCGGTTCATGCGCTCGCTATGCGCGAGGATCGAGATGATGTCGAAGGTCGGCGGCCGTTTGGCGCGCTCCTCCCACAACTCGTTCATGTGCTCGGTGAACTTGACCAGTTCGGCGAAGCGCTCTTCCTCGGAACGGACCGGCGCGTCGGGCGCGTTGATGTCGCAGATCGCAATCTCCGACCAGCGGATCAGCTCACGGCGCTGCTCGATCGGATAGTCGAATAGTGTCGCCAGCATCATCGAGGTCAGCTCGATCGAGACGCGATCGACCCAGTTGAAGTCCTCGCCTCGCGGCAAGCCGTCGAGCACGCGGCAGGTGCGCTCGCGGATCATGCTCTCCATCTTCGCCAAATTCCCCGGAGCGACGGTCGGGCTGACCACGAGGCGCTGCTCGTCGTGCTCGGGCGGGTCCATGCGGATGAAGCTCGGCCGCTCCATCCCCTTCGGCGGGTCTTCGATCCTGATGCCGCCGAGATCGTCGGAGGAGGAGAACACTTTGTGGTTCACCTCGACCTTCACCATGTCGCGGTATTTGGTCACCGCCCAGTACGGCCCGTACGGGCTGTCCGGCGTGTAATGCACCGGGTCCTCGCGGCGCAGACGTTCGAAATAGGGATACCACGTGTCGTTGTAGTAGAGCCGCGGATCGCTGACGTCGATCTTGTCGAGCGGCAGCGAATAGGCTTCGTCACGCGCCGCATAATTCACGTAGGTATCCATCGCGTACCTCCGTTCCGCCCGCAGGCGATCAATCAGCTAATTAATGTTGGCCCTCCGGCGCGCGGACGACGAGTCCGTCGAGCGCCTCCGACATCGTGATCTGACAGGACAGCCGCGAATTCGGTTCCGCCACGGCGGCGAAGCTCAGCATGCTGGCTTCCATCGAGCCCGGCTCGGGCACGCCGATGCGGTCGAGCCAGGCGGGGTCGACATAGACATGACAGGTGGCGCAGGCGCACTCGCCGCCGCAATCGGCGTCGATGCCCGGCACCCCGTTGTTGACGGCGCCGCGCATGACCGACAGGCCGACCGGCACCTCGACCTGATGCGCCGTCCCGTTGTGTTCGATGTAGGTGACCTTCGGCATTCGGCCTTCCCCCGCGATCTCCGGCCGCGCAAAAGCCGGAAGGAATTGGGGATGCGGCAATCCTATCCGACAGGCCGCTTCGGCGGAAGGTGAATGTCGTTCAGTCAGCTGAACACTGACTACAGACATGCCCCTCACCCTGTCCCTCTCCCCGCAGAAACGGGGAGAGGGAACGCAGCTGCACGGGCAACAACCTGTGTTCGATGACTGTCCCCCGGCAACGATGCCGGCTCTCCCTCTCCCCGCGAGCGGGGAGAGGGCCGGGGTGAGGGGCTGCTCCCCGGTTCAGTTCAGCCCGTAGAAGCCCATCGCGCCACCGGCGAGGACGCCTTTCTGCGTCGCGGGCGATGTGCCTTTGAGGCGTTCCCTGACCATGTCAGGCGCGCCGGGGAAGAACCCGTCGCGGTGCGGATAATCGGTCGCCCACATGATCTTGTTGGGGCCGACGTAATCGGCCAGCACGTTGAGCGAGCCCTCGACCG
>Ga0207646_10005298_pt1 | contig 13595 bp, 8 predicted proteins | sample KBSK5502metaG_FD_184343 | JGI IMG/M metagenome (GOLD analysis project Ga0207646, IMG submission 184343) | Corn, switchgrass and miscanthus rhizosphere microbial communities from Kellogg Biological Station, Michigan, USA - KBS K5-50-2 metaG... | ecosystem: Host-associated > Plants > Roots >... | reverse complement strand
CGATTCCCGTGGGCATCGTTGTCTCGGCCACCCAGCGAATGGTTTACGCGCAAGGAACTGCTGCCGGAGTTTGCCGATGACATGGCGAATCTCCCTCATGTAAAAGCCGCCTCACCGTCCATGCGCATTTTTCAGCCGCAATTCGGTGTCGGAACTTCGGATGTGCGCCATGGTTCGAATCGGGCGAAGAATGTGATCCTGCAGGGGAATTCGCCTTCCATCACGCAAATCTTTGACCTGAAAATCGCAACAGGCCGCGAATTCAACGAAACGGATGCTGAGCATCACGCGCCGGTGGTATTGCTTGGATTCGACACTGTGAATCTCTTGTTTCCAGGGGGCAGCGACAACGCCGTCGGGCAGGAAGTCACGATCGATGGACAGCTATTCACGGTGATTGGCACGCTACAGAAGCGCCGCCAGGGGATTTCGGGCGGTTCGAATCCCGAAGACAACATTGCGCTCATGCCTGTGACAACGCTGCGGAAGCTTTATCCGAACAAGCGTGATTACGTCATCTTTGCGAAAGCGAGTGATCCCAAGTATGTAACGGAAGCAGTGGAGGAAATTCGCGACCTGCTTCGCCGCAAGCGCCGTCTCTCCAACGAAAAACGCGATGATTTTGCGCTGTTCACTTCGGATTACTTTCTCGACCTCTGGAACAAGATCAGCAGCCTGATTTTTATTCTGATGTTTGCTGTCGCTTCAGTGGGTTTGCTGGTGGGCGGGATCGGTGTGATGAACATCATGCTGGTCAGCGTGACCGAGAGAACGCGCGAGATCGGCGTTCGTAAAGCGATCGGAGCGAAGCGCAGCAACATCCTGATGCAGTTTCTGATCGAGGCAGTGACGCTCAGTGCGCTGGGCGGAATCATCGGCGTGATTTTCGGCGCAGGCCTGACCGCGCTGCTGAAATACGCAGTTCACATGCCCGCCGAGCTTTCCGGTTTTTGGGTGCTCACGGCGCTCATCCTCTGTGCACTGATTGGGATTGGTTTCGGAATTTACCCCGCATGGAAAGCCGCGCGACTCGATCCTGTCGAAGCTCTGCGTTACGAATAAGGGTTCGACCAAACATCCATGCGTCCGCAACGTGATTGCAGTTTTTTCCTCCGCTGCCGGACCCGGGCAGGGTCTCTACAAGAGAAACCCTACTTGGAGTCCAATTCAATGTACAAGAAGGTGTCAAACCTCGTGAATAGCGGTATTTCCAACTACAACGGACTCGCAGTGTCGGTCGACCCCCGCTCGTGATCGTTCGACTGTTTTAGCTCGGGCTGTCGGCAGCTTTCGATGCTCATCTGACGTACATTTCGCCTCATCCGCTAAGACCCAGGTTCCGCAGGACTTAACTGCTGGAGCCGGGGAACAAAAGCCCGCCTCGCGCCGTAATTTAGGATGACACCTGTACCGGAGAGTTCGTCTAAACCTCATGACCGCAAATGGCGACGATCAAGTGCGTTTCGGTCCATATTCGGTGGACCTACACACGCACGAAGTGCGGAAGGACTCAATCAAGATGAGGCTAGTCGGGCAGCCCTTTGAGATTCTTTCCGTCCTTTTGGGCAGACCCGGCGAGCTCGTTACTCGAGAGGAATTGCGTGCCCGGCTATGGGCTGGCGACACATTTGTCGATTTCGACCACGGATTGAATGCTGCTGTCAACAAATTGAGAGACGTTCTCTGCGACTCTGCGGAAAACCCCCGATATATCGAAACTCTCCCGCGAAGGGGATACCGCTTTATTGGAAAAGTAGAGCGTCAGCGTGGCAACGGGCTGCCTCCAGAGCCGGATCAGCCAGCCAACCCGCTTAGTTCAGTATCGTCGAGCGGAATTTCACCGTCTGACATTCCGGTTATCACTGAGCCAAAAGACAGTCGCCTGTGGCATGCGTATGCGACCGGTGCTGTAGCACTTCTGGCGCTCTTCCTGGGAGGAACGTTTCTGCTCAAAACCGTGTCGTCTCACGGTAAAAATATTGGAACAGTCGCGAAGCCAGTTCGAATCATGCCTTTCACCGGGCCAGCAGATACTGCCGGCGAGCCGGCGTTTTCGGCAGACGGTACCAGCATCGCGTTTTATCGCGAAGGCAGCAAACCGGAAGATTCCGGCATTTTCCTACAGCGGATAGGCAGCAGCCAGTTTCGGCAGTTGACGAGGAGCGAACACGATTGTTGCCCGGCCTGGTCCCCGGATGGACGTTCAATCGCGTTTTCTCGATTCGTAGACCAGGAACCGGCGATCTACATCGTTCCCGCGGCTGGCGGACCAGAATGGAGATTGGATACAAAGGGTGTGGCGCCAAAAATCGGACGGGTAGACTGGTCCCCCGATGGAAAGACGATTGCGTTCAGCGGCGGTGCCAGCCTGAGTTTATTGTCGCTTGAAAATTCCGACGTGCGACGGCTGACGACGCCGCCCCCATTGGCTCAAGATTGGGGACCTTCCTTTTCTGCCGACGGCAAGAAGATCCTGTTTGCTCGCAGCAGCGAGATGGGATTCCCGGAACAAATTATGACAATGCCGGCCGCCGGAGGAGACCCGACGGTTGTTACCACCGAAGCCGCAAGACTTCGAGGATCGCCGCGATGGTCGTCGGACGGGCGCTCGGCGATTTTCTCTTCCGATCGCGGGGGAAAGCCAGCGCTCTGGAGAGTCTCCGTCGAAGCGAGAGAAGCCGCTGTACAGTTCAATGACAGTGGATCGCATCCTGCGGTTTCGCGAACTGGTGACTGGCTCGCGTACCAGCGCGAAACGCGAAGTCTCACCATCTGGCAGATGGATTTACCTGTGCACGGCAAACCGGAATCGCGGGTTCTTGTGCCTTTGACCAGCCAGACGGACCAGGGTCCCGGTCCGCAATTTTCTCCGGACGGCAAAAAGCTTGCCTTCATGTCCGACCGCTCGGGAACTATGGAAATTTGGGTCAGCGATCGCGACGGCGTCAATCCTGTTCAATTGAGCGCTGTCGGTAATGCGGGCACACCTCGATGGTCGCCTGACAGCCAATCGATCGTGTTCGATGCCAATCGAAGAAATGGCGCGGGAATCTACGTGATCAGTTTGCGAGGAGGAGGGCCGCGCCTGCTCATTCAGGATGAACACGAGAATCGTTGTCCGAGCTGGTCTCAGGATGGCAAATGGATTTATTTCGCATCCAGCCGCACCCGCAATTGGCAGGTCTGGAAGGTTCCTGCGGACGGCGGCTCACCAGTGCAAGTGACCAAGCTGGGCGGCCACGCAGCGTTGGAATCAGCAGACGGAAAATTCGTTTACTACGCCAAGACACCGTATGCGAATCCGGAAATCTGGCAGGTGCCAGCGAATGGAGGTCACGAATCGCTGATATCCGCGCGGGTGCGACCGCCAACGTGGGCGAGTTGGTCCGTTATCGAAACTGGAATTCTGTTCGCGGAGTCGTCCGGCAAGGGAGCGCCGGTGTTGAACCTGTTCGATCCCGCAAGCCGCCGAATCAGAACCATGGCCACGCTGGATATTGTGCCGTTCTGGCTTACAGCCACGCGGGATGGCAAAACCGCGGCATTTGACAAGCCTGGCTGGCATCAAGCGCAAATCATGCTGATTGAAAATTTTCACTAACAATTAAATAACGATAACTATAATTCCTTCTTCCGGCTACGCTTCGCTACTGAACCAGAAGATTGGTGGAATTGGTCGTGCCCTTGGAGTTCACACCGATGGTCGTAGTGCCAGGCGACGTCGTAGTTGCCAGACCTGCGACGCTTGGATTATTGGCAATCGTTGCGATGGTGGCCGCAGAAGAACTCCAATGGCTGTTGTAGGTGATGTCCTGTGTGGTGCCGTCGCTGAAGGATCCGATCGCGGCAAATTGCTGAGTGCTGCCCGAGGAGACGATGGGATTTACGGGCGAAACGATGACCGATACAAGAGTGCCGGTTCCGATCACGAGCGTAGCGGTGCCTGTCACCCCAGAAGAGGTGGCAGAAATCGTCACAGTTCCCGCCTTCTTGCCATGCGCCAGACCCGAGCTGCGAATCGATGCAAATTGCGGCTTGGAAGATTTCCAGGAAACGATTTTGAGCGTGGCTGTGCTTCCATCGCTGAAATTACCAACGGCAGTGAAGAGCGCGGACGTATGCGGAGCGACCCGGCCGTTCGCTGGGTTCACGGTGATGGAGACCAACTTAACGGTTGAGACCGTCAAGAGCGTGGACTGAGTAATCGAGCCCCAGTTCGCTGAAATGGTGACCTGTCCGGTAGCACTACTGCTTACCAATCCTTTGTCATCGATGGATGCAATCGAACCGTTCGAAGATCCCCAGAGGACTGAAAGGGTCATGTCCTGGGTTGTGCTGTCACTGAATGTTCCGGTTGCGGTGAACTGTCTTGTGGCGCCAATTGGCATGCTGGAGTTGAGAGGTGCGATCGCCAGCGAAACAAGCGTGGCGCTGGTGACCGTTACGGTGGCAGAGCCAGAAATTCCGCCCGAAGCCGCCGTTACCGTGGAGGTTCCAGTGCTGACAGCCGTTGCGAGCCCGGTTGACGGGATACTTAGCACGTTCGAAGCGGACGAAGACCACTGAGTGCCGGGAAGCAGTTGTGTACTGCCATCGTCGAAAATGCCTGTTGCAGTGAATTGCTGCAGTGTACCAACTGCCATTGTTGCCGTGGCGGGCAAAACGGATATCGAAGTGAGGTGCGCAGGGACCACGGTGAGGGTGGTGGAATCGGTGAGAGAGCCGACTGTGGCCGTAATGGTTGTTGTACCGGCGGCCAAAGTGGTAGCGCTGCCATTCGCATCAATTGTAGCTGCGGAAAGCAACGAAGAGGTCCAGGTAACACCGGATACGAGGTCCTGTGACGATCCGTCACTGTACACGGCGGTCGCCACGAATTGCTGACTGATGCCAATCGGCACTGTGAATCCTTCAGGCGTGATGGAAATTGAGGTGATCGTGGGGGCGGTGATCGTGACGGTCATGGATTGCGTGATGCCGTTAAGCGTGGCAGTGATCGACGCTGTTCCAGTCGCAACACCAGTGACCAGCCCATTCACGTCTACGGTGGCAGCGGCAGTGCTCGAAGAAGACCACGTGACATTCGAAGTGAGGTCGCGGCTGCTTCCGTCCGAATATGCTCCTGTTGCGGTGAGCTGTTGCGTGGTGTGGACTGCAAGGGTGGACACCAACGGTGACAAAGTAATGGAAGTTAGACCGACACCCGCATTATTAACCGCGAGCGTCGCAGAAGCTTGCATAGTCCCGGACTTGGCGGTGACGTTAGTCACACCAGTGGTAACGGCTGTCGCCATGCCTCCAGTGCTGATTGTCGCTACGCTCGAGTCCGAGGAGAACCAGGTAACTGACGATGTCAGATCCTGGGTACTGCCGTCGGAAAACAGACCCGTGGCGTGAAATTGCTGGCTCGCGTGAGCCGCGAGTGAGACAGAAGCTGGCGTCACTTGAAGAGTGCTGAGCGTCGCCGCCGGGGCGGGCGATTGATGGTTGCTAGAAACGTTGCTGCAGGATGCCAGCGCCACAGAGAAGAGCAAGGCCGAGATCCAGTTAAACTTTCGCACAGTACTGCCTCCAGACAAACGTCTGCAAATAGAAGTCTTTAATCCACAATGGGAATTACGCTTTCGATCAAGCTAGGTGTTCGTGGAGATCAGAACTGCTGAGCGCGATCGATCTGTGAATCGATTGTCAGATGGAATTTAAAAAGTTCCAATCTGGAAGTTACAGCCCGGTATCTATGTGTCAACCTGTACTTTGGTACAGGCGCGCGTTTCAAAGGTGAACAGAGTTCAACAAATGCGTGCCAGGCGGGAGCAGCGCGAGGAACGTCAGATAACTGCAACAGGAATGGAGGCAGCGAGCGATTTCAGCGATTCGGTGTACGGAGCTTTAGCAACACCGCGCTCAGTGAAAATAGCAGCGATATAGCGACTGGGTGTTACGTCGAATGCGGGATGCGCGGCGCGCACGTCGGGCGCGATGCGTATGCCCTGAATCTGCGTGACTTCCGCGGAAGAACGCTCTTCAATCGGAATTTGTTCGCCGGACGCGATCGAAAGGTCGAACGTTGAGACCGGCGCGGCGATGTAAAACGGAACGTCGTGTTCGCGAGCAAGAACGGCGATTTGGTAAGTGCCAATTTTGTTAGCGGTGTCGCCGTTGGCTGCAATGCGGTCGGCTCCCGTAACGATCGCGCTGACATTTCCGGTCTTCAAGAAATGGCCAACCATGTTGTCCGTGATTAGTGTCAGCGGGATATTGCTGCGATGCAGCTCCCAGGCGGTCAGGCGCGCACCTTGCAAATACGGACGCGTCTCCGGCACCAGCACGTGCAACTTCTTTCCCTGCTCGACCGCTACTTGAATGACGCCGAGCGCCGTTCCAATTCCGCCCGTCGCCAAGGCTCCCGCGTTGCACTGCGTCATCACGCGGCCATCGCGCGGCATGAACTCCGCGCCGAAGCGGCCAATCGCCTCGTCGGTTGCGCGCTTCTCCAGATGCACCGCCTTTGCTTCCTCGACAAGCGCCTGCTTGATCCGCGCGAGATCTGACGTTTGGGCAGAAAGTTCGGCAAACCGGCGCTTCATCCGGTCTAGCGCCCAGAAGAGATCTACCGCGGTCGGCCGGGTTCTTGCCAGTGTGTCGAGAATTACGGGAAACTCGGCCCGCAGCTCCTCGAGGGATTCTGCAGAGGAATTCTGGACGCCGATAGCGACGCCCATGGCCGCGGCCACTCCGATGGCCGGAGCTCCGCGAATCACCATTTCGCGGATGGCTTTGGCGACGTCCTGATAACTCGTGTAGGTATAGGAGATCTCTTCGCTGGGCAGACGGCGCTGATCAAGCATCACAACGCCGCCATCGCTCCACTTGATGGGCTGCGCTACATACATTTCCGTTTTACTCCCTACAGATATCCATTGTAGATGAGCCTACTGCCAGGGCCAAAATCGGCCCTACGGATGAGGAGGCATCTTCGTAAAGCCGTGCGTGGATACTATCGCCGAAAACGCAATCATGGAGTTGTAACCGAGGTGAAGCAGAAAACTGGCGACAACCGTGCCTGCAAGAGCTCTCGCAAGAGTGAAAATGATTCCGACGGTAACCAGCATCGCCACAAGTCCCCACGTCCAGCCGAGCTGAGCGCCGTGCATCAGGCCGAACAATGTTCCCGTCAGGACAATGCCGAAACCGGAGCCGGTGCGAACAGCATTTGCTGGTTCAGCACCAAAAAAACGCGCAATCCGGAAATAAGTAGTGGAGAACAGCGGATACAAATAGCCACGAAACACGGTTTCCTCGATAAGTGGAGCGACAAACACGGCCATGCTCATCAGGAGCAACGCGCCTGTTCGGTTCTTTAGTAGGTCTTGAATGGGAAGGTGCTCTGGAGTCTTCAGGCGCGAGCTGGCGATCGCCACGCACACCGCAAGACCTATGCCACCGCAAAAATAGATCCATGGATTGGAGGGTGCGTTGGGCGTCCGTACAAGTTTTCTCCATCCGAGGGTCTGCCAAAAGGGGGCTCCGGGCAGAACGGCAAGTGTGACGTAAAGAAAAAGAAAAACCAGAAGGAACCAGACAACATTCATGCCGATAGCGAGTTCGGGCTTGGACTGAAACAACTGTTCAAATTGCTTCAGCGACATATTGTGACCGGAGGAATAATGGACAAAGAGACCGATCTGAATGGCGATAAGGCTGCCAAATGAAAATAGTGCGAAAAAAAATAGATGCAGCCAAGACCACAAAAGGGGCAGGTGAGACCATGGCCAGGAAATTCGCGGGACCTCTGACGGCACAGCGGGAGGCGGAGGAGGCGGCGCTCCCGAGGCAAGAGATATAGGATCACCCAGAAGCGGCGCCGCATTGGACGGCTCTTCTGAATCCGAGAGATGAATGACGATGCGCGATGCAAGCTGGTCGAGAGCCTCCTGCGAACTTGGCGAGGAGTCGCTGGGCACAGGATCTTTGTTTTCGTCGAAAGGATTCATTTGGATTTGGATGCAGCCTTCTTTTTCTTCAGCGCCAGTGACGGGGAACGCGGCCACCCTGAAATGAGCGCCGCAGCGACAAGCGGAAACAGGATCTCGTGATGACCTGTGATGGCGTAGCCTTTCGAGCCGGAGGCACCACCCTTGTTTGATGGCTCGGTGGGGCGTTTCACTACATTCTGCAACGGTCGATAATGCTGAATAAAATCGAAGTTGGCTGTTGTAATTGGCCGTAACGGCACACCAAGATTTCGCACCACAGACACCGCCTTCAAAAAAATCTCAGGTAAAAGGACTGCCGACCCCCAATTGAGATATACGCCGCCCGGATGCATTTCTTTCACGAGGCCGCAAAAGAGCCGAAAGTCATGATGCGTGGCGGCGCCGAGGACCGCGCCGTCTGCCGCAGGGTGCATGTGCGGAATGTCCGTACCGATCGCCAGGTGAATTGTGACGGGGATGCGCTGCATATACGCGTTTACAAGCACGCTGGCTTGCCCGTTTCGTGGCGAGAGCTTGCGACCAGCCAGGAATTTTCCCGCCGCTTCGCCGTAGCCCATCCCGGAGAACGCCGCGCTGCTCGCGATCTGATTCAGGAATAGTCCGGTTTCGGTGGCCATGCCGAATTTACCTTCATTAAGGCCGGCCTCAACATCTTCGGATGTTTGTCCAGAGAGCGCGATTTCGAAATCGTGGATTAGCGCCGCGCCGTTCATGGCAATTCCAGAAACAAAACCTCGCCGCATCAGATCAACAATCAATGGACCCAGACCCGTCTTGATGACGTGGCCGCCGATGCCCCACAAGATCGAACGGCTGTTGCGCAGGGCCTGCTGGATGCCGGAAAGAAGCGCTTTAAGATCGTCTGCAGCAAGAATGCCGGGGAGTGACTCAAAGAACTTAGAGATTCCGGCATTCGACGGAATCGGCTTCGCGAAATCTGTCACGGATACTTTACTTTTTCGTGACGCGAGCGGATACGTCGCGACATCACCGAGCGTCAATGGCTGGACCTGATAAATGGAGTTCATCCTGGACAATTCACTCTAAACGGGAAACCGTGATTCGCGCAAGAAATGTGCCGCAGATGCAAAACCTCGACAGGAAGTTCAGCATAAGAAGCGGCCCACTGGTACAACGCCGCCGAGCGACGCGATCAACGGAATGTCCGCCAGGCAGGAAATGGCGATCCCTCCGAGACGCCAAAGCCGGTCATCAGCTCCCGTACCGACTGCCCACCGTAGAGGCGGGAACGAACCAGGCACGATGATCATCGCCATGATGGCCCATTCGATCCAGCGCACCGGAACGTACACGATTAAATAAGTCACGACATTCTGCGAAAGACCGGAGCCAAGCGCGGACATCAGGGCACTGCTGATCAGAAAAATCAGCACGCCAAAGAAAAATCCCAAGAAGAGCCTGAGAAAGCCGTACGCCAGTGCGCCGGCAAACGCCGACCTTTGTTCGCGGCGAAATTTGTGCAACCCGAAATAACACCAAACACTGTAAGCAAGGAACTTCACGCCCAGGTAGAGAAGAACTCCCATCGGTCGCAACCTCTTTCCAAACACAAATGGCTACCTGCTCGATCCGTTCGAGCCAACAGCTGTAGAAAGGACGCGAGCCAGCACCTGTCCCGTGTAGGATTTCTTGTTTCGCACGACGGTTTCCGGCGAACCCTGCACCACAATTCGGCCTCCCGCGTCGCCCCCTTCGGGACCAAGATCAATGATCCAGTCGCCTTGTTTGATTACATCGAGGTTGTGCTCGATGATCAGAACGGTATTGCCGAGCGAAACCAGCCTCTGCAATACGTCCAGCAATTTCCGCACGTCATCGAAATGCAGCCCCGTCGTGGGCTCGTCCAAAATGTACAGTGTGCGTCCGGTTTGCCGCTTCGAAAGTTCTCGTGCGAGCTTGATTCGCTGTGCCTCGCCGCCGGAAAGGGTCGTGGCAGACTGGCCAAGCTGAACATAGCCGAGTCCGACCTCCACAATCGTCGAAAGCTTTTGCTGAATTTGTGGAATATTTTCCAGCAGCTTCAGGGCATCCACCGCCTGCATATTCAAAATGTCGCTGACCGAATGGCCCTTGAAGCGCACGGCAAGTGTTTCCGAGTTGTAGCGCCGCCCCCGACATACGTCACACATTACATACACGTCCGGCAAGAAATTCATTTCGATGCGACGCAGGCCGTCGCCCTGACATGCTTCGCAGCGCCCGCCCTTCACGTTGAAGCTGAAGCGGCCTGGCCGGTAACCGCGTTCGCGCGATTCGGGGAGCATCGCGAAAAGCTCGCGGATCGGCGCAAAAACTCCGCTGTAGGTCGCGGGGTTCGAACGTGGCGTGCGGCCAATCGGCGCTTGATCGATCTCGATAATCTTATCGATGTGTTCGATGCCCAGAACTTCGCGGTGCGAGCCCGGCGGCTCCATCGAGCGATAAAGCTTTTGCGCCAATGCGCGGTAGAGAATATCGTTTACCAGCGTCGATTTGCCGGAGCCGGAAACTCCGGTCACCACCGTCAACAGCCCGAGTGGAATGGTCACGTCAACATCTTTAAGATTATTCGCGGATGCGCCCAGGATCTGAATTGATTTACCGTTGGGGCTGCGGCGCACTTCCGGAACCGGAATCTTCGCGACACCGGAAAGATATTGGCCGGTGAGCGATTCTTTACTCGCCGCGATTTGCTCGGGCTTTCCCTGAGCGACCAGATATCCGCCGGCGTTGCCCGCGCCGGGACCCAAATCCACGACAAAATCCGCGCGACGAATTGTGTCTTCGTCGTGCTCGACAACGAGCACGGTATTCCCCAGATCCCGCAGATGCTCGAGCGAACCGAGCAGCCGATCGTTATCCCGCGCATGGAGCCCAATCGAAGGCTCATCGAGGACATATAACACGCCGCGAAGCCGCGAGCCGATCTGTGTTGCCAAACGGATGCGTTGCGCTTCTCCGCCTGACAGCGTGGCCGCCGAACGATTCAGGCTCAGATAGCCCAATCCGACAGCAAGGAGAAAATCAATTCTCTCCGCAACTTCTTCCAAGGGACGCCCGGCAACTTCCCTCTGCCGAGCCGAAAGGTGAGAAATAATCTTGTCTACGGCCGGCCTGGCCATCGTGAGTGACAATGCCGTAAAGTCCGAAATCGACCAGCCAGCAAGCTTCACTGCGAGCGATTCGGGACGCAGCCGCCTGCCATGGCACGCACCGCAAAGCGTCGCGGACATATACTGCGTCATCCACTCGCGATAGGAATCGGAATTGGACTCCTCGAAATTTCGCTCGAGGAATTTCAGCACACCGTGAAACCGGAATCTCTTTTCGGGCTTGTTTTTGGGTTTTTGCGAATCGTCATTTGAATTGCCTGGTGCGCCGGTCGGCGGATATCCGTAGAGAATAAGATTCTGCGTCTTGACCGGTAATTTCTCGAATGGCAGATCCAGATCAAATCCATGCGCGTAAGCGGCCAACTCCAGTGTGCGCTTCAGAATGGCGGAAGAGGAACCAGGTCCCAGGCCTCCGTCGAAAAGCGGACGCGTCCAATCCGTCACCACTTTCGCCGGATCAAAGTCATACTTCGAACCAAGACCGTTGCACGCGGGACAAGCGCCGTAAGGCGAATTGAAGCTGAAGGAACGGGGCTCAAGCTGCGGCACGCTGATGCCGCAATCCGGACACGCGAGCTTTTCCGAAAACGTAAATTCCTTGCCACTCACAACAGCTACCGTTACGAGTCCCGAGGCGAGTTTGAGTGCTGTGGCAATCGACTGCTCCAGACGTGAGGCGATTCCCTGCTTGACGAGCAGCCGGTCAACCACAACCTCGATCGTGTGATTCTTTCTCTTGTCGAGTTGCGGTGGATCATCGAGCGGGAAAAGTTCCCCATTAATCCTTGCGCGAACGTATCCGTCCTGTGCCAGCTTCTCGAGCTCCTTTCGGTACGCGCCCTTACGGCCGCGCACTATGGGAGCCAGAATCATCACCCGATCGTCGGCCTTGCTGAGTTCGCCGCTAAGGATGGCCTGCACGATCGCTTCGCTGGACTGGCGCTTGATTGGCTTTCCACAATTCGGACAATGCGGAATTCCGACCGACGCGTACACCACGCGCAGGTAATCATAAATTTCGGTAATCGTACCCACCGTGGACCGCGGTGATCGCGTTGTGGTTTTCTGTTCGATGGCAATCGAAGGTGAGAGCCCCTCGATCACATCGACTTCCGGACGCTCCATCTGGTCCAGGAACTGTCGCGCATAGGCTGACAGGGATTCGACGTAGCGGCGCTGGCCCTCAGCGTAAATGGTGTCGAAGGCGAGCGACGACTTGCCCGAGCCTGACAATCCGGTAATCACCGTTAGCGAGTTGCGCGGTATTTCCAGGCTTATATTTTTCAGGTTGTGCTGGCGTGCGCCCCGAATGACAAGTTTTGTCAGGCCCATGGTCTATCGAAGCCCCTCCACAGGAGCCCCGGCACACAGTAAGTACGCTGAGGCCAGAATAACTTTTTACAATAGCAGGCAAAGTTCGCAGTGGTCAATATTTCGCGATTCCAATACCTGGATGGGCGAATCGATTTGAGACGTTTTCTGGAGTCCACAGACAAAAAATGGCGTACAAGATTTACCTGACGCGTAAATTTTCGCGGGGGTGACGCATTTTTACAAACAGCCACAGGGCTGCAGTGTTGCAGTCAAAGGAGTTAAAGTTGGTTCAACGTTTGCATATCCTAAATGCGTGGGAGGAGCGAGCCGAGGATCCCTTTAGGGGATTGAGGGCTGGGCCGGCTAGCTTCTCCCCTTTTTCTTTTTCCGCTAACGCAACCATCCTTCCCGCTTTGACGAACCCTCTCGCACGCTTGCTAGAGAGCGAAACGCAGAAACAGACACACCAGCGAATGAAAATCGAACAGTGAAACAGGAATCTGGAATGGTGAGACTAGGATCGCATCAGCGACGAAGCCGTTGATTCATTCAGCTGGCTTCGGCTTGGCTCAGCATGACGAGTGGAATAGTCAGCGATTGTGAGGCCAAGCATAATTGCGAGCCAGAAGAAGCCAGAGACAATCACAAGCTTGGTGCGGCGGGAGCTGTACTTGCCGTGCATGAAGAACAAAATCACGAGTGTGGCCTTAATGGTGGCGATTCCCAGCGCGATTACGATGTTGAACATTGAGAAGTTCTGGTAGGCAGCCCAAACGGTGATTGTGGTGCCGGCCATCAGCGCAAGAAAAATCACGACGTATAATTTCGGCGATACGATGTGTTCAGACACGGGCTTCTCCGCTCATGCCAAATGGCGATTGATCAGATACAACAGCGGGAACAGATAGATCCACACAATATCCACGAAGTGCCAGTACAAGCCGATATTTTCGACGGGCGTATTGTAGTTCGCGTCAAATCTGCCCTTCGCCGACTGGGCGATGAGCCATAGCAAGAGTCCCGCGCCAATGACCATGTGCAAGGCGTGCAGCCCGGTCATGCCGAAATAGAGCGAAAAATAGAGCTGCGCGTGTGCATTCAGGTCCGGATCGACCTTTAGCCCTTCTTCAATCTCTTTCTCTTCCGTGGCCAGCTCTGCGGGAGTGCCACA